>Ga0187781_10003966_pt1 | contig 11049 bp, 6 predicted proteins | sample 0715_SJ02_MP02_2_FD_132447 | JGI IMG/M metagenome (GOLD analysis project Ga0187781, IMG submission 132447) | Tropical peat soil microbial communities from peatlands in Department of Meta, Colombia - 0715_SJ02_MP02_20_MG | ecosystem: Environmental > Terrestrial > Soil > Wetlands > Peat | place...
AAGGAGGAAGGACCGATCCGCCTGCGCATCGAGCTGGACAAGCGCACGATGACTGTGGGCAGCGCGGCGGGCAGACCTTGCCCGGCTTTTGTGTTCGCGAACGACGAGGATTTCGCCTATGGCCGCTTTCTGCTCGACTCGGCCAGCCGCGCGGCGGTGATTAGCCGTCTGGGCAGCGAGGACGATCTTTTCCTGCACACGCTGCTGTGGGGATCGCTCTGGGAGTCCGTGCGCCAGGCTGATCTGGCGCCCCGCGAGTACCTCGGGCTGGCCCAGCGCCTGCTTCCCCGCGAAAGGGACCAATCGCTGGCCGGGAGCATTCTTTCGCACAGCGCCACAGCGCTGCACCGGTACGTTGCTGACGAGACGCGCAACGAGTTCGCCCCGTCTTTCGACTCGATGGCGGCGGATCGGATGGTCAGCGATCCCGACCAGGACCTGCGAATTACCTGGTTCCGCGCCCTGGGCTCTCTGGCCGAGACGCCTGACGGTCTAGCCATGCTCGAGGCCGTCCTCGACGGGCAACTGTCGATACCCGGCGTGCAGCTTCGACCTCTCGATCGCTGGCGCCTGGTGACGGCACTGATCGCGCTCGGATCTTCACACGCTCAGCAGGTCTTCGAGGCGGAGCGCGCAAGAGATCCCGGTGGCGACGGCCCCGAATACGCTTACGCCGCCGAAGCCGCGCGTCCCGATCCCGCGACGAAGCGCCGGTATTTTGACGATTACCTGCACAATGCCTCGCGGTCAGAAGACTGGATCGCGCAGAGCCTGGGCGCTTTCAACTACTGGAACCAGGCGGCACTCACCGGGCCCTATTTGAAGCCGGCGCTCGAGGCGCTGCCGGAGATCAAACGTAATCGCAAGATCTTCTTCCTGATGACGTGGCTGAGCGCGTTCATCGAGGGACAACAATCTCCCGCCGCCCAGGCCGAGGTACACGAGTATTTGCGCACGGCAGCGCTCGATCCGGATTTGCGGCTCAAGATCCTGCAGGCAGTCGATGAGCTGGACCGCACGGTGAAGATCCGGCAGCGATACGCAGAATGAACTCGCTCAATTAGACTTAGGGCCGCCCCTACGTCAAATTGGTTCTGCGCTCCGGTCCGATCTCTTCAGGAGGCTACGATGGGACGTTTGATGTTCGCCTTGTGGTGCCTGCTCAGCTTCCCGCTCTTCGCTCAACAGCCGCCCGAGATCCCGTATCAATCCGTTCCCGATTTTCTGAAACTCCCGCCGGACGTCTACTTCGGCGAGGTTGCGGGCGTGGCAGTGAATTCCAAAGGACACGTTTTCGTGCTCTCGCGAGGCGACAGCACCGGCCCAGCCTATGGAGCGGCAGCCGCGCAGCTGCTTGAATTCGACGCCGGCGGCAGGTTCATCCGTGAAATCGGCCACCACTTGTACGCCTGGTCGTTCGCGCACTCCGTCCGGGTCGACAAAGACGACAACATTTGGGCCGCGGACAAGGGCTCGGACATGGTGATCAAGTTCAACCCCGAAGGCCGTGTGGTCATGGTCTTCGGACGCAAACAGGAAGCCTCGGACGAGGGGACAGCGCCGCTGCACCATCCGAAGCCGCCCTTGCCCCCGGTGGACGGCATGTTCCGGCAGGTGACGGACATGGCGTGGGATGCGGTCGGAAACACCTACATCAGCGACGGCTACATCAACTCGCGCGTGGCCAAGTTCGACAAAGGCGGCAACTGGATCAAGTCGTGGGGCGAGCCCGGCGACGGGCCGGGGCAGTTCAACACGCCGCACAGCATCGCGGTCGACGCGCAAGGGCGCGTCTATGTGGCCGACCGCGGCAACCGTCGCATCCAGGTGTTCGACGGCGAAGGCAAGTTTCTGAGGCAGATCACGATCGATGTGCCGGTCGATCCGAACGCGCGCCCCGCCATCGGTAACAAGCCGACTGCGACCACAGGCGCGATGGCGCCCGGTGCGCCCTGGACGGTCTGCATTACGCCCGGCCCTCACCAGGTGCTGTTTACGTCGGACGGATTCCCCGGCCGGATCTACAAGCTCACGCTTGACGGGAAAGTCCTCGGCATGCTCGGAGAATCAGGCAAGCAGCTCAAGCAGTTTGGTTGGATCCACGAAATCGCGTGTCCGTCTGAAACTGAACTCTATGTCGCGGAGTTGTTGAACTGGCGCGTGCAGAAGCTGATTCTGGAAGCGGGACACTAGCGAGGACTGATCAGCACTAAGGCCGGGGTGGTCGGAGCAGTCTCGAAGCCGACCCGCTACCGGACTAGGGCTTCAATTGCAGAAACGTCACTCCGTAACCCTGCAGCACAACACTGACCCGCGGCGCCGGCGTGATGCTGGTAGCGGATGGGCCTTGGGTCGCGCTTGTGGTGGCGTCGATGGTCAACTGAGTGCCGGAGCTGAAAGCGCCAAGCGCAGACAAGTCCACGATCACGGTGCGCGGGGAGCCTGCGCCATTGTTGTCGCTGGCGTTGGCAACGGCGTGGTCGGCAATCATTACCGTCACCCAGCCCTGAGGATTCCTCGCCGCGAGACTCTCCACGCTGGAGGAATCCGTTGTACTCAGATTGAGGATGGTCTCGGGAGCGTCTGTGGATGTGTTGGCGCAGTCCACGCCCACGGGACAGGCAGGGAAGTAGCGCTGCAGCCAGTAGTCCACCCAGTAGCTCAGGTACGTCTGGCCGGTGTTGTAATCAACCTCGCCATATTGCTGGTCGGCGTCGAAATCCCAATGGTAGAGCGCCTGTGCGCCGGCCTTGACAAGCTGCGAGAAAACGTAAGGGCGCCACGCGGCAAAGAATGCGCTGGTGCCACGCTGATCGGGCACGAAGATCTGGCCCGGGTTGCAAGTGCTGTAGCCGTTGGCATTGGCGTAGTCCGCGTTGACGTTGTTTTCAGTCACCCACACCGGCAGATCGGCGAGGCTCGGGTTGGTGGCCATCTCGGAGTAGATGTACTGAACGTCGGACGCGAAACCCGGCACGGTCGACATCACCGTCTGATCGGAATCCATCTGGTTGCACGACGAGTAGAAGTGCGTGGCGACGGCGTCCGCTTGAGCGGTAACGCCGGCGACAAACGTCGGCATGTACATCTGGGGCTGCCCGGAATAGTCGGCAAGTTCGACGGCCACAAACTTGATCGTGACGTCCGAATTCGCGGCCTGCATGGCGGGGACCACCAGGTTGTAAAGCGTGGTGTAATCGCTGGCCGAGAGGCCGTTGATATTGGGCTCGTTGAAGATGCCCCACCATTGAATAGGCGTGACCTGGGTTGCAGAGTGGACATGGCTGACGCCGGTCGAATCCGTAAAGCCCGCGGCGGTGTTGTAATACTCCACCATGTCGGCGGCGTAGGCCGCGAAGTCTGCGAAGTGGCTGGTCTCAATGTCGCCGTTCGAGTCGTCCATCCAGCCGGGCGCCTGCGCGAGCTGCAGCTCCGGACTGTGATCCGCCACGCTGATCACCGGATTCACAATCGAATCGATCACGGCGAAGCTCCAACTCATGTCGCTTGCTTGCGGAGTGCCCTGCGACACGGGCTGCAACCGGATGTGCTGCGAGTTCAGATTTCCGAGCGTGGTCGTGGCTTGAGGATTGCTCGTGAAGAACGAGTCGTCCCACTCCGCGGGCTGAAACGACGTCGACATGAACGCGTTCAGCACGCCGTCCTTGCCCGCGCTTGTGTCTACCGACGACGCTACGCTGGCCACGATCGCAATCACCAGGGAGAGGCTGGCGTGGGTGTAGTTCGTGCCGTCGGTGGCGTTGAGGGTCACGAGGTACGTGCCGGACCCCGGACTGCCCGCGGTCTGCGGCGTGAAGGTGATACTCCCCGTGTTGCCCATGCCCGGATTGGTGATCTGGTCCGTTACGCCCGACGGCACGGAGGTCGCGGTCAAGGTGATGCTGGCGCTGTTTCCGGCGGGACGCGTGATCGTTACCGTCACGGACGCCGGAGTGCCGTCCTGAGCTGCGGTGATGCTGCTGGCCGACAGTGTCATCGCGAGCGGCCCCGGCGGACCGCTGCTTGTCATCGTCAGTGCGCCGCCACCGCAGGAGGAACCGACGGCACCAAGGACGGCCAAAAGAGCCACAATCACAAATTCCGATGCTCTGCGCGATCGCCTTGTCACCACGATCCCTCCGGTTCTAGAATCGATTATAAGCCCGGTTGCGGCGAGGGTCGCGCCGGCGCATTGTGCGACTACCGAGGAGCAAGCGCACCAATTAAAGGTAAGCGGAGGAGGCCCATCCATGAGTAGCGCTGAGGTATTTCATTCTTCCGAGTCACGACAACGCACCGCACGGGTCGCGCTGATTCTCGCGTTCGCGATCATCGGTGAACTTTTCGCGGCGCGTCCCGGGGCCGCTCAGGAATTCAAAGTGATCTACAGCTTCGAAGGTGGAACGGACGGTGCAAACCCCTTGAGCAGCTTGATCCAGGACTCGGCCGGCAATCTGTACGGCACCACCGTTCAAGGTGGCGCCTACGGCGAAGGCACGGTATTCAAATTGAACATTGAGGACCAGGAGACGGTGCTTTACAGCTTCATGGGCGGCACAGACGGCGCGAATCCCGCTGGCGCCCTGGTGCTCGACTCAGCCGGAAATCTATACGGCACCACCGAGTACGGAGGCAATCTCACTTGTACTAGCTACGGCTGTGGCACGCTGTTTGAGATCAATACCAGCGGCACCGAGACGGTGCTGCACGCATTCGGCGGCGGCTCGGATGGTACTTTCCCTACCGGCGGCTTGCTGCGGGACTCGGCAGGCGATCTGTACGGCACGACGTCTCAGGGAGGAAGCGGTCTCGAGGGCACAGTTTTCGAGTTGGCATCGAATCTCACGTACTCTGTTCTAGCCAATTTCAACAAGGGCATTGACGGCAGGAATCCTGCGGCGGGTCTGGTCGAGGACGCATCGGGCAACTTGTATGGCACCACTCAGAATGGAGGCATTTTTGATGCGGGCACGGTCTTTAAAGTGTCCTCAGGCGGCGTCAAGACCATCCTCTACAATTTCACCGGCGGCGGCGACGGATCCACTCCGGGTTACGGCGCGCTAATCATGGATTCCTCCGGCAATCTTTATGGGACCACAATCGACGGCGGCGCCTACCGCTACGGAACTATCTTCGAGCTGGATACTAGCGGGAGGGAAAACGTCCTCTACAGTTTCACTGGCGGAGCGGACGGCGCGTCACCTTATGGCGGAGTTTTTCAGGACCCTTATGTGAGCTACCTGTATGGGACGGCTTTCCGGGGTGGCGAGAATTCCGGATTTGGGGTCGTATTCAAGTACTATACCATTGCCCCCCAGATAACGGTAGCAGATCATACCTTTCTCGGTGGGAGCGACGGCGGGAGCCCGGTAGCCGGGCTGATTTGGGGGACAGGTGGCAGTTTCTATGGGACAACCAGCATCGGCGGTGCCAACGATGCTGGCGTTGTGTTTGAACTCAGTGACCTTGCTCTGGGCCAGCACCTCGATTTCGATGGCGACGCCGGCACCGATTACACCTTCTGGAGGCCGTCCAACGGGACTTGGTACGTCCAGCCCACGTTCGGCGGGACGCCGATCGAGAAGGCATGGGGCGAGAACGGCGACATCATCGCGCCTGGCGACTACGATGGCGACGGCATAGCCGACTACGCCATCTTTCGGCCGTCCACGGGCGAGTGGTGGGTGATGCTCAGCAACACGGGCGCGATTATGACTCAGTCCTTGGGTATGCAAGGCGATATTCCCGTGCCTGGCGACTACGATGGGCTTGGCATGACGGATTATGCCGTATGGCGACCCTCCAATGGGACTTGGTATGTCGACGATGTAGGAGGCCTTGTCTGTCCTGGGGGCACGTACAGCGCGACATGTTCTTGGGGTACGAACGGCGACATACCTGTCCCCGGCGACTACAACGGCGACGGCAGGACGGACCTCGCCGTGTGGCGGCCCTCGAATGGAACCTGGTACGTGGTCTACAGCCTCACTGGAGAGATTGTCACACAGCAATGGGGCGAGTCAGGCGATATTCCGGTCCCCGGCGACTACGACGGCGATGGCAAAACCGATTTCGCGGTGTGGCGTCCGTCGAATGGCACGTGGTACATAATCTACAGCAGCACGGGGCAGCACGTTCAGTACGCATGGGGCACAAGCGGCGACATTCCCGTGCCGCGCGACTACGATGGCGACAACAAGTTCGACTATGCGGTCTGGCGCCCGTCGAATGGCACGTGGTACGTGATCTATAGCAGCACCGGACAGCCCGTGAGCGTCCAGTGGGGCACATCGACCGACGTGCCGGTCAATCAGCCGACGGGACAACAGTAGATTTCAGACCGCAGTTAATTAACTTCTGGCCAACACTATGAAACATTCAGAAGCTTTTGTTCAGCTGGTTAACGAATCGCGAGCGCGGATCAAGGAGACCAACGTCGCCGAGGTGAAGGCGCGCCTGGACGCGGGCGAGAAGTTCGCGCTGATTGACGTGCGCGAGGACAACGAATGGGCGCGCGGACACATCCCTGGCGCAGTTCACCTCGGCCGCGGCATCATCGAGCGCGACATCGAGCAACGCTTTCCCGACAAGAGCGCGGAGCTGGTGCTCTACTGCGGCGGCGGCTACCGGTCGGCGATGTCGGCGGATAATCTGCAGAAGATGGGCTACACCAACGTCAGCTCGATGGACGGCGGCTGGCGCGGTTGGAATGAAGCGGGCTTTCCGACAGAAACTCCGTAGGGGCAGGTTTCAAACTGGCCCTTGGTCCCTTGTCCTTGGTCCTTAGTCCTTCGTCATTCGCCCGCTCATTGACGAAGGACCAATGACTAAGGACCAGTTTGAAACCTGCCCCTACGCATCAAATCATTGACCTTGACCCCCGCTGGCAGCGCCCGAGTTCAGTTGTGTCCCGATTACACTGCCGGAGACAATCATGTCCACGCGGCGATTCATCTGCCGGCCCTGGGCCGAGTCGTTGCTGGCCACGGGGTTGGCAGAGCCGAAGCCTTGTGACGTGATGGTGTCCGGAGACACTCCCTGCGACACCAGGAAGTTGCGCACCGCCTCGGCGCGCTTGTCCGACAGGGTCTGGTTGACTTCGTCACTTCCGGTGCTATCCGTATAGCCGTCCACCTCAACCTTCAGCCCTGGATAGGCCAGAAGCACGCCAGCCATCTTGGCGAGCGCCACCTTGGCGTCGGGCGTGAGCTGATAGTGGGCGGTCGCGAAAAGCACGTCGGACATCCGCACCACCAGTCCGCGCGGAGTGTCCTGAGTCTGCAGAATGGCGTTCAGCTGCTGCAACAGACGGCTGCGCATCTGTTCCGCCTGCTGCTCGGCTTGCTGCGCCTGCTGTTGTGCCTGGGCAGCGTTCTGGGCGGCCTGCTGTGCCTGAGCCTGGGCTTGCTGCTGGGCCGCCTCAGCCTGCTGTTGGGCGGCCTGGGCCTGCTGCTGGGCCGCCTCGGCGTCAGCCTTGGCCTGTGCATCGGCCTGGGCCTGAGCCTGGGCCTGCTGGGCCTGGGCTTGCGCCTGCGCCGCCTGGGCCTGAGCGTCGGCGGCCTGCTGCGTCAACTCGGCCTGATGCGCGGCTTCGCGCTTGCTCAAGGAGATCAGACGGGCGTCCTCGGCAAGCTGAACGGCTTCCCGCGAATCGCTGATAATGTCCTTCTTGTCGCCGCGGTGATCCTCGCCGGCTTGCGCATTCTGGAGGTCTGTCTCAGCGCGCCCCAGTGTGTCAGCCGCCATCTGGTCGGCGCCGGCCCACTGCGCGATCCGAATTGCGTTCTGCGCCTCATAGATGTCGAGCGGGGCCTCGCCCTTGATCGGGAAAGGCGTGACCTGGCTGTCGGTCACGTTAGTGGTGTAGGAGCCGCGCTTCAGCAGCTCGAACTTGGCATCTACCTGCTCGATCGTGCCCGTGGTATCGCCGAGGACTTCGTTCTCAGCGACGACCATGTCACTAGGACGCGTGACCGCAAAGTAAGGCTCGGCGGTCACGATCAGGGCAAAGGCCTGGAGATCCGACGCCGCTTCGATGTCAGCGTTGCCCTCGTTTTTCGGAATAACCTCGCCGAGGTTGGTTGGCCGTCCATCCGGCGTAACGGCCCAAAGTACGTACGTGAGGTACGGCGGCCCGAATTGTGTTGATGCGGGCGTCAGATGCTTGAAGCTCGCATGGATTCGCGTTGAGCCTTGCTTGTTCTCAACGGTGGCATCTCCCTTTGCGCCGGCAAGAAGACTCGTGCCGGCAAACCCGATATGCGTGGATTCACGATTGCGATAGTTGATGGCCTTAACCGTTCGGCCGATCACCTCCACCCGGAAGATCGCCACCGTGCCGTCGGGCAGCCTGTCCCTTTCCGTCGGCGTGGCTTGAGTCTGGTCCAGTTGGTCCTGCGGAGTCTGTGCCCACAACTCCGTCACGCAGACGGTCGTGAGCAGCGTGGCGTACAACAAAAACTTGCGCATGGTCTGTCTCCCTTTCTCTGCGTCGAGGCCGCAGAGGCATTCGTGCGTGTCAGAACTCCGCTCGCTCCCGGCGAGCGGCCCGCGCTCCGGACAATCGACTACACAGACTCTGTCACGCAATCCGCGTGCCGGAACTGGCGCTGCACTCGTAACTCCCGAATTACCAACGGGATTCAACTGCGAAAACGGTGTGCAGACTGGCGCTGGCGGCGGGCAAAGATGCAGTAAGAATTACATTCAAACGAGCGCTTTTCTTGTCGTCGGCAAGGGCTAAGCGGCGACTATTCCGTCGAATTTCCCGATGACATGTCCTCTTGCCATTACGTGATAGCATCTTTGATCCGTCGTTTGCGCCGTCGGTCACAGAACGACAACCATCTCGAGCGGAGGACATCGCAATGAGTCGAAGGCTCGCGTCTGCGCGGTTCCAGGCTGGCAACGTCTTGTGGCTGATTCCGGCATTTGTAACTGCCGTGCTGTTCTGTATCGCGTCGGGGTTGCAGGCCCAGACGCGTGCATCGATCGCGCTCAACCAGCTCAGCAGCGATCCATTCACCAACACGACCAGCCAGCACGCTACCGAAGTCGAGCCCGACACTTTCTCGTTCGGCTCGACCATCGTGGCGGCCTATCAGGCCGGACGATTCACCGACGGCGGCTCCTCGGACATCGGCTACGCGACGTCGCTCGACGGTGGTACCACCTGGTCTTATGGCTTCCTGCCCGGCATTACCAACATTCAAGCCCCTGGTAATCCCTACGACCGCGACAGCGATCCTGCGGTGGCCTATGATCCCAAGCACGGCGTCTGGCTGATCTCTTCGCTGCCGATCGTGGATAGCGGCGCGGCGATTCCAGCCGTTATCGTCAGCAGCTCCACCGACGGCATCAACTGGAACAATCCGGTCGGCGTGACGGGCCCGGTGGCGAGCTCCGATAAGGACTGGATCGTGTGCGACACGTGGTCAGGCAGCGCTTACTACGGCAACTGCTACGTCGAGTGGGACAATCCTGACGCGGGCGACGAGGTGATGATGAGCACTTCCACCGACGGCGGGCAAACGTGGGGAACGGCCCAGCATCCCGCGAACGCGCTCGGTCTTGGCGGCCAGCCGGTGGTGCAGCCGAACGGAACCGTGGTGGTGTCTTTCGAGGGCAACGGCATTCAAGCCTTCACGTCCACCAACGGAGGTGCCAGCTGGACCAAGACCATCACCGTCTCCACCATCACCGACCACCTCGATGCTGGCGACATTCGCAGCAGCCCGCTGCCCTCGGCGGCGGTGGACGGTGGCGGCACGGTTTACGTGGCCTGGCAGGACTGCCGGTTCCGGACGAAGTGCGCGGAGAACGATATCGTGATCAGCACATCCAGTGACGGAGTGACCTGGACCGCGCCCGCGCGCGTGCCCGAAGATCCCGTCACCAGCACCGTCGACCACTTCATTCCCGGGCTCGATGCTGACAAGACCACGTCCGGAAGCAGCGCGCATCTGGCGCTGACCTATTACCAGTACGCGAACACGAGCTGCACGGTCAGCACCTGCGACCTCGAGGTGGCGTACATCTCTTCCGCGGACGGCGGCGCCACCTGGAGCAAGCCGACGCCGCTGGCGGGAGGCATGAAGCTGAGCTGGCTGCCCAGCACCACGCTGGGTTACATGGTCGGCGACTACATCTCGACCTCGTTTTCGAACGGCAAGGCGTTCGGGGTATTCGCCGTCGCCAGTGCCAAGAGCGGGACGACCTTCGATGAGGCCATGTACACGACCGCGTCGGGTCTGAGCGCGGACGAGACAGGCCCGCGATTCAGCTCTGCCGGCGAGGAGCCTGTGCCTGGCGCCAGGTCCGACCATGGCCCGCGCAAGGAAGAGGAAGAGCGCGGACCACATCCGCCTTCGCGAAAGGCCAGGCGCGTTGCTCATAAGTAGGAAGGGCCAACCGGGAAGGGAAGAGGCGTTGATCTGAACGGGCGCCCACCCGGCGTGTCGCGGATTTGGTCCCTGTAACCTGCGTTGTGCACGGGGTAGCAACGACTGTTCCACTGAAAGGAGTGGGCGTGCGCTGCATGTATAAGCTTGCCGTTCTGGGATCGTCCATTTTGCTCCTGGGCGCGATGGCAAACGGCTCGGACAAGCCGGTGCGCATCGACACAGGCCTGATCTCCGGAACCATCGATAACGGCGTCACGGCATACCTGGGTATTCCCTTCGCTGCGCCTCCGGTTGGCGATCTGCGCTGGCGTCCGCCGCAGCCGGCGGCTCATTGGACTGGCGTGCGCGCTGCCGATCACTTCGGCGCGAGCTGCATGCAGAACGAGGCCGGATCGCGGCTGCCCTGGACCGAAGAGTTCATGACGCAGGGTCCGATCAGTGAGGACTGCCTCTTTCTCAACGTTTGGACGACTGCGAAATCATCGCGCGAGAAGCAAGCCGTCATGGCGTTCATTTACGGCGGCGGATTCAGCGAAGGGTCGTCCGTATGCGCCGTGTACAACGGCGCGGAGCTGGCAAAGAAGGGCGTGGTGGTGGTGACGCTGAATTATCGCGTCGGCCCGCTTGGATTCCTCGTCTATCCCGA
>Ga0187781_10003967_pt1 | contig 11048 bp, 13 predicted proteins | sample 0715_SJ02_MP02_2_FD_132447 | JGI IMG/M metagenome (GOLD analysis project Ga0187781, IMG submission 132447) | Tropical peat soil microbial communities from peatlands in Department of Meta, Colombia - 0715_SJ02_MP02_20_MG | ecosystem: Environmental > Terrestrial > Soil > Wetlands > Peat | place...
TGGCTTACGTCCATTCTGGAGCCACAAGGGTTTGATGTAGAGCGGGTGCCAATCACAGAGGAGTTTCAGCATCTGGACATAGTCCTGTCGGTGGTGCGGCCTGGCTTGGCTATAGTATGTCACGACGCTTTTATCAACGGGATACCGCCATACTTCGATGGCTGGAAGCTTATTGAAGTCTCCAAGGACGATGCACGGCGAATGGCAACCAATGGGATGTCCATCGACCCTGACCACTACATCATGAGCTACAACGAGCACTATGATGGCAAACGAGTCAAGAAGGAACTGGAAGTGGAAGGCATCACGGTTTACCGTATATTTTTTGGCAACCACAACGAAGATGGTGGTTCCATCCGGTGCTCGACGCATCCCCTGTTGAGAAGGCTCAGTGGGTAAACCGGAAAGAGTCGTTAGTCCGCATAAAAAACGGTTATTTCAAATGTGAGAAAAGCATCCGAGTAAAATTTTGTAAAATTGTGTGGATATTATAAGAGACTATCTCAAAGAGCTGGATGAGTTCTATATTGCACCCGTATTCATATCAAGATCGTACCCTCGTTGTCACAGGTTAAATTCGTCCCTCCAGACGGTGCTGTTAACCTTCGTTTCCCGACCCATCTTAAAGCGGAAGTCGCATTTATCCCCACCTTCAGCCAAGGTTTTCGTTCTATGAAGTCCTCGTTTTCCAACCTCGCTCATAGGAATATCCCACGCACATTGATAGGGCACAAGATCTGCCATATCGTGTTCTTTGTAAAATTTTAATATACCACATTCAAGCATGTCTGTGCCACTATCAAAGTCCTTTCCGTTTCCCTCCAGGAATTCATATACCCAATCTCCAGGATACAAGCGTTTTTGAGATGTAAGTGCCCACCTTCTCACCTTCTCTCCAAATGATACCTCTTCACGCGCTGTATTGGTACCATTGTCGGAACGGGGCATATCTTCCAATGCTTCATACCACGCTCTAATAATTTTCGGGAAAATTCTTAGAGATACAATTCCGCTCTCGTCTTTTCCTATCCCTTTTCGTTGCAGTACCTTATAAAGAGCTAAAAATTGAGCAGATCCCACTAAATTCATTGTGAACGGATTATCGTCACCACCTATGTAGGGTATATGAGGGATCAGCGTTTCAAATTCCTGATGTACTTCTGGTATAAGTTCGTCAGCTACTTTCTGACTATATACAGAGATCATTGTGTCTCTTCCAATCGTTAAGATCTGATCCAACTCCCTGAAAAGCTTAGCTTTAATGGAATTATAGTAATTATTTCGTTCTTGATCATCCATGGTTCGCACCTCTAAGGGTTTGAAAATGTATGATTTCAAAGAAATATAAAACTAGGGGAAAATACTTTTGATTTTAAGTATATATCTATCTACTAGGATTTCAACACCCATATGATAAAGCATTTTCTTTGTTCTACAACTGCAGATTCGACATACATGAGGACAGTAAAGGTTTACAACAACGTTAAAAATCGACATCGCATCTCGCCTATCATCTCTCGAATCACAGATTAAAATTTTACAGCTTATTTTTGACTGGCGGTCAGTTAATTAATTCTGAATTTATCTATGATAGCTAACGGCATTTCTAATACATTTAAATATGATTTATTACATGAATATGAATTATATGATTTACATGAATTAAATGAATTGAAGGAGAATTTCAATGACAGAACTTAAAAAAGGCAAATATCTTTTTGGCACTGTTAAGGTTGGTGAACGAGGACAGATTGTTATCCCAAAAGAAGCTAGAGATAAATTTGATATAAAACCTGGAGATGGTTTAATGATACTTGGGGATGAAAAAAAAGGAATTGCAATCATAAAAGCAGACATAATGAAAGAGGTCGCCTTGAAAATATTGGAAAACATGAATAACGTCAAAGAGACTTTTGGACCTGATAAAAAGTGAACGTCACTATAAAATCACATTTATGGTTTTTGATGAGACCTATCAAAAAAGATGCTTGTCAGAATTAAGGATAAAACAAGAAATAGGAGAGGTTTATATGGTTAAACCAAGGACATCCGAAACAGATCATGGGATCCGAGGAGAGTTTAATGTAGAAATCTATGATAAGATGTTGTCAAGGTTGCCGGATAAAGGTTGGATGGAAACAGATGAAATAATAAAATTAGGAATAGACAAGGGACTAATACTGGAAATTGGACCGGGACCTGGTTATCTGGGTCTGGAATGGTTAAGAAAAACAGAGGGAACCAAACTTATGGCAATTGAGATCAGTCCAGATATGATAAAAATGGCGGAGAGAAATTCCAAAGAATATAGACTTGATGATAGGATTAAATATGTACATAGTGATGCACAAAAGATGCTTTTTGCGGATAACATGTTCGATGGGGTTTTTACAAATGGGTCGCGTCACGAGTGGTCTCAACCCCTAAAATATTCAATGAGATATATCGTGTTTTAAAAAGCGATGGAAAATATTTTATAATTGACATGCGAAGAGACATGAATCCATTTGGGAAGTGGTTCTTAAAACTTTATACTAAACCTAAAGAAATAAGACCCGGACTTGTATCATCTATAAACGCCTCTTATACTATAGATGAAATTCAAAATATACTCAATCAATCAAAATTGGAAGAAGCTACTGTTAAAAAAACATTCGTAGGCTTTGAAATCACAGTAAAAAAGGGATAAGATTTGAAAGATATGTATAGTAAGTACTATTATGTTAAAAAAGGAACATGATAAAGAAAGCATCCTATCTTAATTAAGATAATATTGTTAATCTTATAGGTTGGTGAGGTTTTCCTGTTTCCTCATTCTATTCAACCTGCAGCTTCAATTTAATCTAAAAGCTTAATATACACGAAAGCCTCCATTATCGTGGTTATTCCTACGAACTAAATAAGGCGAAGCGATGGTGGTTTCTGCCAAGTCGACGGTTATAATCGTCGTTTCAGTTACGTTCGTGCCGTGCTGACCATAAATAGGCAAACATGAATCAGGACAGCATAGGGAGAATTGGGCACATGGTAGAGCAAGTGGTAATTATAGGGGGGCGCTGCGGGAATTAACGTTTTAGAGTTTTTGCTCAGAGGATGCAAAGACCCCGGGAAGATGGAGATAACGCTGCTCAAGAAGGAGGACGAAGGCTTCTTTAATGACTAGATAACAATCACAATTGATATAGGAGTTTTAGTGCTGTATCAATTGAACATTTTTCCAATAACGCATATACACATTATACACATGCGCAGGCAACAGATCGAGAAGAACAGAAAAAATGGCCTTTATCAACGTAGATGGTCATTATTCATAATAGTGATAAACGAAATTAGAGCGACAAATATCATAGTGAAAACGGTAACTAATGACATAGATACCGTGATATCGTTGTGAATTGGGACGGAGACCAATATAGGATACAAACCGACCAGGCCATACACGACTGATGCTTGAATCCAGAACGACTTACTGCTAAGGGTTTTCATTTTTTGCGGTTGAATCCAGTCATATTTAGCTAGATAGAGGGCGAATAGTTGGTAAAAGATAAAAACGGTCACAAACCAAGTGAAAAAGTTTGTGATAGGAACTCCAAAATAAGCCCCGGGATTGTGCCAGACCCACTGCGAAAGGACGGTCGATGCTATAGGATCCATAATGAGGTCCCACATGACCATGATGAGTGCGGCGATAAAAGGCACGATAAAGATCCATCTCCCTTCGAGTTTGTTGCTGTATTGTCCGGTGAGTACGTGTGATAACGTCCAGCATACGTATCCCATGCCAAAGTAGGCGAATATAACGATCAAAGGAACCTGAAATAGCACGATTGGTGATGCTAAATTATAGTGATAAGACAAAGGAAACCCTGTTTGTATGCTAAACGCTTCAAAAAAAAGACTCACAATCCACGTGATCAGAAAGAAAATGACCGTATTTTTAAAGCCATATCGTTCTATACCATAGAGACCCGCGATAACGAATACTAGAGAAGCATAAATACCGGGAAGAAGAGTAAACACAATTGGATTTGTATATAGTATATAGAAAGTAGTAGCAACAGCGAAAAGTCCTATTAGCGACCATCTGAGCGTACTAATCGGTCTTTCATCACTTTTTGCTTCTTCGCCTTTCATTTAAAGATCCACTGTATACTCTCATTCTTCATATACGTAAGCATTATTGAACAAAACAGACATCCTTCCAATACTTCATATACACATCATACACATACTCCGGCAGCGGATGCCGACAATGCGCCCACTCAACGCCGGAAACGCCGTGTGTTAAGATGTATGCTCGGTTTGACTGATCCCATTGGATGATGTCGCCATGTTGCTCTCAAAACTTCCTCAAGTCACTGTTGACGATGCGAGTGCCGCCGTGCAGCAACCCAATGTTGGTGTACTTGAACCCCTCCTGAAAAGATAGTTGCTTGAAAACAAGCTGATCGTCACGTCGCCCTTTCAACACAGGCGCAATCGCTTCTACGACTTGCGGATGAAGAGGACAATAATGTTGCATTCGGATTTTATCTTGCCACGGAAGGACATCCAAGACAGGTTTCTCGGTCTTCAACGCCTTCCTGAACTGTCCAACGGTGAGCTGTGATATTGTCGCCAAGGGTCGCTGTCCAGTAAATGCGCCAAACAATACTATGGCTTTGTAGTTCAGGTAGTGACTGGCGTCAATCTTTCCATTTCGATGCGAGTGCCCGATCGCTGCTAGTATGTTCTCAACATCCTCCTTTGTGACAATACGATCTGTGACACGCTTTTGCTCCTTGACCGACCGTGGAAGCTCTAAAAACAAGCTAAAAGCGCCATACCGTTGGTCGAAATTCGTCTTTGACAGGTAGCGCAGGAAGGCACGAGCGAACTGCAGAACTTTACGTTTAGCATCGTTGTCTCGATATTTTAGAAGAACATTGTCACGCAGCCGGCGCATCGTGGAAACACTAACGACTCCATGCGTTGCGTCCCAAACTGGTTCAGCTGACTTCTTAAGCCTAGTGACCGACTTAGCTGCCAGTCCTGCCGCCCGCAAAGTCAGATAACCGCTCAGATCTTCGCTTGTAAACAGAAGTTCAAGGTTTGATATGCCATTGTGATTAGCTTGAGGTGAAAGTTTACACTCAAGTTTACACTTTTTTCCTGCCTCTGAGAAGCTCCGCTCATCAAAAAACCGCGAAAAAAGAGCGCCCGAGTCGGGATTTGAACCCGAGTCGGAGCCTCGACAGGGCTACATGCTGATTTCCTGTTTAGGTAGAATCATTTATCAATAAACGACCCCTATTGTTATGAAGGTGATGATACGGTGGCAACTGATGAGGAGCTGTTGAAAGAGGCTCAAAAAAGAGCAGAGGCAAAAATCGGATTCTACACCCATTTTACCATCTATATTGTGGTCAATCTATTTTTAGTCGGTGTTTGGTGGTTTTTAGGAGATGGATTTCCATGGTTTGTGTTCGTGTTGGTTGCGTGGGGGATTGGCCTAGTCGGCCATGGAATTGGTACGTTTGGAGGAACAGGCATTACTAAAAAAATGGTTGAACAGGAGTATCAGAAACTCAAACAAAGAGAAAAAGAATAGAGTCACGTGATCGTCCTGTCAACGGGGGCCGCCCCCTACCGATACGTAAGCGCGTCTATGAAATTCGTTGACCTGTCTTTTTCCTCCTCCATTTATTCTCTTTCTTTCTCCCCTTGATAATCTGAGAGTGATTTGCAAGCGAGAGCGTACGTTGAGATGAAATCGCTGCAGTTGATAAACTCGTTCAGGCTATTGGGTCGATGCCTTGCTGATGTCTCTCATGGTGATCTATTTGATTTAAATAGGAGGATGCACAAAGCGTTACATGTCGTTTCTGACACGAGATAAGACAAGACCAAGCGCATTTATGCCTTTCATGAACTTTTCATCTTTCATCTCAACAAATGAGTTTAAACAAAACACAGCGCGTTTCGCGCAGGTTAAGGGGGACTTATGAACAAATATTTAATAGGGTTGATTATTCTCGGATTAGTGGGTCCCACATTCATTTCGGGATACACCGTTAGTGCAACGCCATCAAGCCAAACAGTCAGCGTTGCTGCTAAAGATGTCTTAGCGACCGCCGATCCTACGAGAACGGCTAACGCAATGACAAGCGCCAATGCTAAGCAAGAACCTCAAATAGTCGTGTTACAAGGTCAAGTCTTTGCTACTTGGCTGCGTTCAAATCCATCGACCGGATACCGGTGGCAGGCAAACTATGACCCCAGTTATGTGACCTTGGTCAACCAGACCTTTATAAGCGATCCACACCCTCCAGGCAAGGTCGGGGTCGGCGGATACGATCTCTTTATCTTTACAGCATTAAAAGCAGGCACAACAGCAATGAGGTTTGACAACATCAGCCCGGCACAACAAGTTGTCAACACAACCACGTGTACCATCACCATTATCACAATCTCATGTGAAAAATACTGAATGTGCTATATTCATCACCACACCGCGCACAATTAACGCTATGCCTACAGCAGCTCTGAGCGGATGCAATGTGGGGCGTCGTTTTGCAGGTGATGTCAAATTTGTGCCCTGTCGGAAAACTTAAGAAGGTAAACATAAAAACCGTTTTCACAGAGCTCAGCACAGCAATCCAATCCCGATGGAACTGCTTGTAAGAAATTAAAGAAAATTTGCTATAGTCAATACATGATATATATATATATATATGAGTTCAGTCATTGCACTGGGAGGTTGACTCTGAGTAACATAGAGATTTATTATTTTTCCGGGACCGGTAATTCGTTACACGTGGCAAAAGAATTACAAAAACGAATCCCAGACACAAATCTCATACCTATTGCAAGCCTTTTAAACAAAGATAGTGTGAACACCAATGGAGACACGGTTGGGTTTGTTTTCCCTATTCATGGCATGACAATTCCCATTCCTGTAAAAACATTTCTTAAAGAACTCAATCTGACATCGGCTGACTATATATTTGCTCTAGCCACGCGAGCCGGCACCAAGTGTTTTGCATTTAGCAAAATAGATGATCTATTGAAGAAAAAAGGTAAGAGTCTAGATTCATTTTTTGTTCTCAATATGGCCAGCAATGATCCGAAATTTAAAGAGTGGAGTCCGGCAACGACGGAAGAAATGGCAAATGTGGAGTCTGAAGTCCAGAATAGACTTGACTCGATTCAGAACGTCATCATGAGTAAAGAAAAATATCGGATCACTGACACCGAATATATTTATCCGACTAATCCTTTACTAGAACATCTCGTTCTTTTAGGAATGACCTATGCTGAATTCGATGGTGCAAAGGACTATTTTTATTCTGACTCAAAGTGTGTAGGATGTGGAACGTGTGAAAAGGTTTGTTTATCCAAAAAGATAAAAATAATTGATAAAAAGCCAGTGTGGCAGAAAAATGTGAAATGCTATATGTGCTACGCCTGTCTCAATTATTGTCCCGAACAATCGGTGCAAATCAAATCCAAATGGTGGATGAAATCATATACTGATGAGAATGAACGATATCCTCATCCTTATGCAACGGCAGGTGATATTGCCGGAGAAAAAGAACGCAAAGCAGAAAAATAGTCTACTTGCCGCCGAGGGTTCTCATCATTTTTAATAACCGCTGATTTGAGCTCAGTTTGCAGTGCTGCTTTCAATCGATGTAATGCAATGAGCATTAGCGTGTGTAAAAAAGGTTTAATAAATTATGAAATACCAATGGGACGCTTCCAACTATGAACAGCACTCGTCTCCCCAGCATCAGTGGGCTCGAGATATTCTTCGAACTATTGACTTTGCGGGGGATGAATGCGTGTTGGACATCGGGTGTGGTGACGGAAAAGTGACAGCAGAGCTCGCAGCACTCGTGCCGCGGGGTTCAGCGCTTGGTATCGACTCCTCTGATGCGATGATTCAGTACGCCCGCCAACGCTTCCCCCCGGCACGCTTCCCCAATCTGCAGTTTGAACTGGAGGATGCAACTCACCTTGTGCACGATAACGAGTTCGACCTTATCGTGTCGTTTGCAAGCCTCCATTGGGTGTCGGATCACATCGCTGTTCTTAACGGAATTAAAAGAAGTCTCAGACCTCACGGGCGGGTAGTGCTCCAGTTCGGGGGCAAGGGCAACGCTGCGTCACTTTTCGGCCTAACGAACGAGATCATTATGCGTGAACGATGGCGGAGCTACTTCGTCGGGTTCACCGACCCGTGGGCCTTCTACAGCGTTGAGGAGTACGTTTCGTTCCTTGTATCCGTTGGTCTCTCAGCGGAGCGCGTTGAGTTAGTTCCAAAGGACATGGTGCATCATGGGAAGGAAGAACTCAAGGGCTGGTTGCGTTCCGTCTTTCTTCCTTACACGGAGCGTCTTCCGGGAGCGCTCCGCGAAGACCTCATTGAAGAGATCGCAATTACGTACATTGGGCGGCATCCGCCTGATAAAGAAGGATCGGTCCACGTGCAAATGATACGCCTAGAAGTGGAAGCAACACTTTAACAAGCCTGCACGCATTGTTCGCACTGTCGGGATCCAACTCAGATGGGAGCTTTTGCGTGATGAGGGGTGCATGCAACATCACCCCTGAATCTGCCACAATCGCTCAAAGTCAATGTTATCTAGAATCATTACGTCATGACGGAATATCACCGCACCATTGTCCAAAATGGTTACGGAGTGCTTGAACGCTTCTTCATCCGGCAAACAGTATTTATTGAACATTACAGCTCGAATATCGTAGGCTAAGTCGGGATCGACTTCATTTAGTTGTTTCAATTGCAGCGTTATGTAGCGACCTTTACGTGACATTTTCATCTTGCGAAAAATCGACTGCTGTTTTAGGAGGTGCAGTTAGTCCTCCGTCCTTGCATTTAAAAGACCTTTCGCGAACGTACGGGCATTCTCCAGATCCTTTTCGTCTGGGTGCCCTTTGTTTTTACCTCCAATAAACGATAATGGGCCATTCAAGTTTAAATTGAGTTTCAACGCACCGGCGAACTGGCCCAAACAGGAGAACTCACCGATGACTGTACAGCCTTTTTCCGCAAGCTTCTCTTTAATGAGCGTATGATGCCGCTCCCTAAAGCTCCCGTAAGTCGAAAAAACGAATACCTTCTTGTCCATGGAAGGCATTCTCTCTACCAGTTCGAATAGTTTTTTGTGATGCTTATACCCGTAGATGCCCGAACCAAAGCCTATCAGGTCGTATTCTGTGAGCTCTTCTGGCCGCACGTCCTCGACCTTTGCGAGCTTTGCGTCCATGGCCTCCGCCATCGCCTTTGCGACCTTCTCGGTGTTCATGTGATGGTAGGATCTGTAGATGATAAGGGTCCTCATAACCTCACCTTGTGTGTGGGCCTATTATCGTGACGCTTTTTATGTATGAGAGTTGATGATGACAAATGGTACTCTTGCTTTGACGTCCATTTCCATTGGAAAAGTTCGATCCTTATTTTAAGGGGGTGTTGGTCTGCAGCCCTGCTTTTGGAATTTGCTGTATCGCCTCATATTGATAAACTGCCCACACGATGGCCCCCACTAAAGGGGTAAACAATATCGAGCAGATGATTATCCTTATCCATTGATCTGATTCTAGTTTCATTTTTTACTCCATTTTCTTTATCAGATTAGTCTCGTCAACATCTTTTACAAGTGATAGATGACGAAATTATTTTTAATTGTTTTAATTTTAATTGTTTTCGATATTGTTGTATTACGATCTTTTTGCCTACTTTCGCTCTTGTCCCCACCTTGAGGGCGTGGGCACTGCGGCCAGAACACTTCCTCCCACGTTGATTTATAATGGACAGTTCCCTTCAACGTAAATTTTTAAAATGACTAAAAGTAAAGGCGAGCGTATAAATCTACCCTAACGTTATTTTTGACGTTATAGTAGAATCCGCGGCGTTGCTCCTAGAGATCACGTGTCCAGTGATTGTATGGAGTGTTAAATTTTTTTTAGCCCAGATTGCAGGTTTAATTCCAAGGAGACGGGAACATCAAGCAGCACCATTGCCCTCATTTCTCACTATTTTCTTCGGCGCCTTTATCCCTCAAAGAGAAATTTTTTCAAATGATAACGCCCTTCTGCAATCAAACGCGGATGTTGTTATTGGATGGCTTAGTATCATTACATTGCATTATATGAATCGATCCAACAACGATAAGTCAATATGATGGGGGTTCGACCTGAGGTTGATAACATCCGTCATGGGTCGTAAGGCTCAAATTCTTCGCACTGTCGGATATTCCACTTATGGCTTACGTCAGCTACATCACCAAGCCCCCGACCTCGTGGATCCAGGCATGTGTCAAAGAAATGGAGGCATGCCATACAAATGGATAGATTTGTTGTAGTCACGCCATGAACTCATTGTAATGTGTACTAGAACGTTATCCAAGTGTGGAGCGCGGAAGTGTTTGTTTTGTTTACGTGCCTACTTATTCATGTGAACACGCAAAAAAGTCAGTTTTTCGGTGCGGGCAAGGGCAGCAGCCCGCCCTAGTAAATATTATAGAAACCAAAAACTGCAATAGTATCAGATCTCAGCGACCTCACCTCACCGCCGTTCCCATCTATAGGTGTGTGTGGTGCGTAAGCTATATCATGTTAAGCATACTAAGCATACTAAATGTCAGAGTGCATCTAGTGAATGCACCGAGAAGAGTTGGAACATGTAATTAAGCCATAGGAGTAGTCTAGGCTATAAGCCGTCGTGGTACTACATGATGATGTATCCTTCACACTCACATAATAACAAGAGGAGTGGCAAGCATGCAACAGGATAAAGTAAAGATTAAGTTAAGCGGCGTATCGGAAACGCTATTATTTTGTTTATTTGGCCGGGCAAAATTAAGCAAGGAGCACAGCTCACTATTCTATGACGCTAAGGCTGTTGAACTCGCTGAAAAAATTGACTATGATTTTTCAGCAAGTGACATGCCGTTTGAAGGTGTTTTGTTTAATGCCCCTTTTAAAGACAATCTATCATTATTCAGTCTATGGTCATTAAGAGCGAAGCAGTTCGACGACAAAATACA
>Ga0187781_10003968_pt1 | contig 11048 bp, 10 predicted proteins | sample 0715_SJ02_MP02_2_FD_132447 | JGI IMG/M metagenome (GOLD analysis project Ga0187781, IMG submission 132447) | Tropical peat soil microbial communities from peatlands in Department of Meta, Colombia - 0715_SJ02_MP02_20_MG | ecosystem: Environmental > Terrestrial > Soil > Wetlands > Peat | place...
GCTCTGATGGTCGACCAGATCAACGGCATCGTGGAGGAGATCATCGACAAGGTCGCGCCCCTGGGCGAGGGTGACCTCTGCGAGTTGATCACCAAAGAGGTGCCCGGGCGGGTATTCGCCAACTTCATGGGCATCAAAGATCCCGACCAGATTGCGTACGTGATGGACGCCGCCGAACAGTTCGCCGGCTGGCTGGACCCCGAGTGGGCTCACATCGGGTCACCGTTGATGGTATTCGCCGACGCCTCCAAGAAACTGCAAACCATCGCGCTCGAGTTGTTCAAGGAACGCAAGCAGAAGCCCGGGGAGGACCTGCTCACATGGGTGGCCCAGGCGGAGTACGAGGGCCACAAACTAACCGCGGATGAGGCCGGGGTGTTCTTCGCGCTCCTTGCCGCCGGTGCCAACGACACCACCCGGCACGCGATGGCACATGTTGTCACGCTGTTCCAGCATCACCCTGACCAACTCGCCTACCTGATGGAGGATTTCGAGGGTCGGTCCGAGGACGCCGTCAACGAAGCCCTGCGCATGGAGCCGCCCCTGATGCATTTCCGCCGTACCGCCCTGCGTGACTACGAATTAGACGGGGTGACCATCAAGGAGGGCGACAAGGTGGTCATGTGGTTCATCTCCGGCAACCGGGACGAAGACGTCTTCGAGCACCCCAACGTCTTCGATGTCAGCCGATCCGTCAAACACAATCCGCACCAGGCTTTCGGTGGCGGCGGTCCGCACTACTGCCTCGGCCACGTGCTGGGTAGAGCGGTGCTGAAGTCCCAGATGCGGCAGATCTACACCCGGATGAAGAATCTGCAGGCGGGAGAACCAGAGCTGTTGCTGTCGAACTTCATGAACGGTGTCAAGCGCCTTCCCGCGACGTGGACTCCCGAACGGCGCTGATGTCGGTGTGCCGCCGACAGCCCAACAGGCAACTCGTCCGCTACTGCGACGACACCGGGGAGACGAAGTGAGAATCGTAGTGAACCGCGCCACGTGTGCCGGGATAGGAATCTGCGAGGCCATCGATCCCGAACGATTCGAAGTCCAAGCCGACGGCAAGACGCACGTGCTAAGGGAGGACCTCGAGGACGACGCGGCCATCGAGGTCGCCCGTGAGGCTGTGGAGAGGTGCCCCAGCCAATCCCTTCGGATCGAAGACTAACGAAAGCGGCCCCGGTGTAGGTGTCTGCGCGGTAGCGCCGGTGCGCACGGTCGACGAGATCATCTGGCCCATCAAGATTGGGCCCGACCGTCCTGAAGTCGCCGCCTTACCCCGAATGTGGGAGCGATGAGCCCTCGTCATGGTGACGCGGGAAGTGCGACCTGACGCTGAGACTTGACGGCATCGCCTCCGTCAACAAAGGGCTATCACAGGCGTCATGGGAAGAGCGAGGACGCCGCCCTGCGCGAGATCGACACTCATATGTGAACCGAGGGAAGGTGCACCATGAATTTCAAGGACGTCGTCGATATCCTTGACAAATCAGTCGGCGGAGCGGACGCGGATGTGGCCTCGCATGGTCCCTTTTGGCGAGGAATAACCCGGGACCGATTCGTCGAAATGAAGGTCGGCGGGCGGAAACTCGTTGCGCTCGGCGACGGCGCGAACTCAAACCTGGTGTTGTCGTTGAAAGGCGAAGCACCATTTGGCTCCGACCTGGACGACCCTCCCACAGGCGCTGTGACTCCGCGCATGCCCGCGTACCTCGATCCCATGCCGGCCGACGACATCAGCGCCATCGAGCAATGGATAAACGACGGCTGCCCGGCAGACTGAGCGGCTGTGAACTGCTCATTTGACTGTCGATCGGCACCGATTACCCCCAATGTGGGAGCGATCACCCCCCGTCATGGTGACGCACAAGAAGCGACCCGCGATGAGACTTGAATCACCAGAGACCTCGTCCACGTTGGCTTGTGGACAAAGGTTGTAGGGCACCCAGGACCAAGGAAAGAGGACGTCGATGACGACCGCGCAGCAAGCCGAACCGGCAGTTCTTCCCGAAAAAATCGCCCGGCAGCTCGTGCTCCCCGAAGGCCACGCAGACCTCAGGGCGCTGTTTGACGCTTACAAATGGATGCGCAACAACATGCCAGTGGCGAAGGCCATCGTCGAGGGCTACGACCCCATCTGGCTGGTCACCAAGCACGCCGACATCCAGGAAGTCGAAAGTCTGTCGGAAGTCTTTGCCGCCGGGGGCGGTACCGAGCACCCCGGTTCGCACAACCCGATCCTGCAAAACACCGCGGGTGACGAGTTCACCAAACAACTCCTCGGTGGCAGCTTGCGCATCCTCGACGCGATCCCCTACATAGATCCGCCCGAGCACACCCACGCCAAGAACATGGCTTTCAACTATTTCAAGCCTCCGTCGGTCCGGAAATTGGAAGATCAGATCCGCGACCTCGCCAAGGAGTCCATCGAGCACCTCAAGAAGCTCTCGGAGCGCGGAGAGATCGACCTCGTCGACGACTGGGCGCTGGGCTTCCCGCTGCACGTGATGATGACGCTGGTGGGGGTGCCGCCCGAGGACGAGCCGCGGATGATGGCGCTCACCCAGGAGTTCTTCGGCACTGCCGATCCGGAGCATCAGCGCGAAGACGTTGAAGCGCTCTCCCCGGAGGCGATGGCCCAACAGTGGGCGAACACCATCCAGGACTTCTTCACCTACTTCGACACCTTGGCCGAAGACCGTCGCGCCCATCCTCGCGACGATCTGGCCACGGTCGTCGCGTGCGCCAAACTTCCCGACGGTGAGTACTGGCCCAAGTCCTTCGTCTATGGGTGGTACACGGCCATCTTCACCGCCGGTCACGACACCACCTCAGCAACCCTGGCCGGCACCCTGAAGGCTCTGGCTGAACACCCCGATGTGCTGGCGCGGGTCAAAGCGGACCTGAGTCTGGTACCCGACCTCATCCAGGAGGGTTTGCGGTGGGTGGCGCCGGTCAAACACTTCATGCGCGTCGCGCTGAAGGACTACACGTTGCGCGGACAGACCATCAAGGCCGGTGACCGGGTGATGCCGCTGTTCCAGTCGGGCTGCCGCGACGAAGAAGTCTTTGACCACCCCGACGAATTCGACATCGACCGCAGGCCCAACCCCCACCTCGCGTTCGGCTTCGGTGCGCACACCTGCGTCGGCCAGCACCTAGCCAAACAGGAGCTGAAGGTGATGTTCGAAGAACTGCTGCCCCGCCTCGAGTCGATCGAGATTCTCGGACCCGGCAGCGTGACCCAGACCAATTTCGTTGGCGGTCTTAAGCACTTGCCCGCCAAGGTCACAATCTCCTGATCGGATGGGACACCAATGACCACAATCGATTACCCGCAGCTCTACATCGGCGGCACGTGGACGGCGCCCGCCGGCCACGACACCATCGGCGTCCATTCCCCCGCCACCGAGAAGCGCATCGGTTCGGTGCCCAGGGGCACCGAAGCCGATATCGACTCCGCTGTCGCGGCGGCCAGGACAGCGTTCGACGCCCGTGACGGCTGGTCGACGTGGGATCCGAAGGAACGCGCAGACGTCCTCGAACGGTTCGCGGTAGAACTGGAAGCCCGCGCCGGCGAAACGGCGCGCCGCGTATCGATGCAGAATGGGATGCCCATCTGGCTCGCCCAGCAGTTCGAGGCGGTCTTTCCGCCACTGTTGGTGCGCTACTACAGCGGCCTGATGACGAGTACACCAGTCGAGGATCCGCGTCCCGGTATGTTCGGCGGCACCTCGCTGGTGTCCAAGCAGCCCGTCGGAGTCGTTGGCGCCATCGTGCCCTGGAATGTCCCGCAATCGATTTCGTTCCTGAAGATCGCTCCCGCGTTGGCCGCTGGTTGCACTTTCGTTCTCAAACCGGCCGAGGAAACGGTGCTCGATGCGTTCCTGATGGCCGAGGCCGCGGCCGCGGCCGGCATACCCGACGGTGTCGTCAATGTGGTTCCCGGCGGCCGTGAAGTGGGTGCCTACCTCGTCGAGCATCCGGGCGTCGACAAAGTTTCGTTCACCGGTTCGACTGGCGCGGGACGTTGGATCGCCGAAGCTTGCGGGCGGCTCTTGCGACCGGTGACCCTCGAACTTGGTGGCAAATCCGCGGCCATTATCCTCGACGACGCAGATGTGGCATCCTCCATCGAGCCCTTATTCGGCTGTACCCTGCTGAACAATGGTCAAATCTGTTGGCTCAACACCAGGGTGCTGGTTCCCCAGAGCAGATACACCGAAATCGTCGATACGATAACCGATTTCACGCGCTCGCTGAAGGTGGGCGATCCACTCGATCCGGAGACCAAGATCGGCCCGCTGGTATCGCAGCGCCAGCGTGAGCGCGTCGAAGGTTACATCGCTAAAGGCAAGAGCGAAGGCGCCCGAATGACCACCGGCGGTTCACGGCCATTTGACCGAGGCTGGTTCTTGGAACCCACCATTTTCGCCGACTTGGACAACAACGCGACGGTCTCACGCGAGGAGATCTTCGGGCCGGTGCTCTCGCTGATCCCATACTCTGACGACCAAGAAGCCGTTGCGATCGCCAACGACAGCGTCTACGGCCTCGGCGGGTCGGTATGGTCGTCAGATATCGAACGCGCGACCAACGTTGCTCGCCGTGTTCGCTCGGGGACCGTCGGAGTTAATCACTACGTCAACGATCCGGTAGCCCCGTTCGGTGGTATCAAGCAAAGTGGAATGGGTCGCGAACTCGGGCCGGAAGGCCTGTACGCCTTCCAGGTCTACAAGACCATTTACCTGCCGCCCCCCTCGCCGCAGTAATACGATCTGGCGTTGAACTGATTTCGTGCCGCGATCGGAGCAAGGAAACGATGTCTGCGCCCGCCGTCACCACGCCCGGTGCCAACGTACATGAATTCACCTCCGATTTGATTGTTCGGCACCGCAGCACACCCGCAGAAGGTGTGGTTGTGCTCGACCTCGGCCATCCAGAAAACGAAGACCTGCCGCGGTGGGAACCGGGAGCCCATATCGACCTGATGCTCGACGATGGACTAACGCGCCAATACTCGCTGTGCGGTGACCCCCACGATTCGAGTACATGGCGCGTTGGGGTCTTGCTCGATCCCAACAGTCGCGGCGGCTCGCGCTACGTTCACGACAACCTCAACGAGGGTGCCACTGTGCGAGTACGTGGCCCGCGCAACCACTTCCCCCTAGTTGACGCGCCGCACTATCGGTTCATTGCGGGCGGTATCGGTATCACGCCGATCTTGGCGATGCTCGAGGCCGTGCAGCAAGCAGGGGGGGACTGGACATTGCTGTATGGCGGGCGGACCAGGGCATCCATGGCCTTCGCGGAGGACCTCGCCAAACGCTATCCCGAGCGGGTAACTGTGTGGCCGCAGGACGAGCGTGGTCTTCTCGACCTGGAGTCGCTTTTCAAAGAACCCGAGGACAACACCTTGGTTTACTGCTGTGGACCCGAGGCATTGTTATCTGCGGTCGAGCAGCACTCCACTCACTGGCCGGCGGGGATCCTTCATATTGAGCGGTTCGCCGCCAAAGCGCCGACTGCTGAGGAGGCGGCCGAAGCGCTCGATCGGTTCGAAGTCGTATGCCAGCGTTCAGGGGCGAGTTTTGAGATAACCTCAGACCAGTCGATCCTGGAAGTCCTTGAGGAACAGGGCATCCCGATTCTGGGTAGCTGCTACGAGGGTGTCTGCGGCACCTGCGAAGCGAGGGTCCTGGAGGGAACGCCCGACCACCGCGACTCGGTGCTCACCGAGGCGGAAAAAGCCGCCGGCGAAGTGATGTTGATCTGCGTGTCGCGTTCTCGCACCGAAAGGCTGGTGCTGGACCTGTGAAGACTCCTAGGACCAATTACCCGAAGAAGTGCTGGTACGTGGCCGCCACCTCCGATGAGATCGGGCCATCGCCGCTCGGGCGTCGCCTACTCGGCGAGGAGGTCGTGCTGTGGCGCAGCGGCAACGGTGACCTCAACGCATTCGAAAATCGTTGCGCACACCGAGCATTCCCGTTATCGCATAGCACGATCGACGGAGATCGGCTGGTCTGCGGCTACCACGGCTGTACATACGATACCGACGGCAAGTGCGTGCACATCCCGTCTCAGCCCCAAGTCCCGACCGGGATGAGGGTGCGTGTGTTCCCCGTCCTCGAGCAACCACCTTTCGTCTGGATCTGGCTGGGACAGCCGGCTGCTGCCGCGGGCAGCGAACCGCCACGGCTGCCTTGGATCAACGACCCGGCGTGGACAACATGGGCCAGTGCCTGGAAAGTAAACGCCAACTACCTGATGGTCCACGAACACTATCTGGACTTCAGCTACGCCCCGATCCTCCATCGACGTGATATACCTGCGGAAATCGACAGCATGCCGGCCTTCAACGACGTTGAAGTCACCGAAACCACCGTGTCCTACACCCGGCTTCTGCCGGACGGGCACCTCACCGACTGGCACGCCGACGCCACCGGTCTGGACCGCGCGCACCTGTACAAGCATCGTGAAGGCGGGACGTTCGCCTCGCCGGCGGTGCACTACCAATATTGGGCTATCGAAACCCCAGACGGCGACGTGTACACCACCACTCGGGTGCACGGCATCACACCCGAGACAGAAACTTCGACTCACGTGTTCATGCAGTCGTCGCGTAACTACCGACCGGATGACGATGCGGTGACCAATCGCCTGCGGACGTTCCTGGACGGAGTAGCCGAACGCGACACCGCGATACTCGAGATGGCTTCTAATCACGCGGGCTACGACGGATGGCGCGGCGGAGTGGAGTTTCAGGCGGATGCCGCCGCCTCGCGGGCGCGTCGCATCGTTGGGGTGATGCTGGCGAAAGAAGCCGGCCGCTCGGCGATACGCCCCGGTTTGGCTCCGAGCAGCAGAAGGGATTCGCTCAGCCCGCGTCAGCCCGTGAAAGGTTGAGTAATCCATGGTTTAGCCATCCTTGGACGCCGATCCGGTTACGTGTCGCGTAATCGCACAAGTTAGCTAGCGAGCGCGCCTCCCCACCGCGCGCCCGGACAAACGGGCCCTGCCTAGCGGACCTGGCAGCCCAAATCGCCTCTTAGCACAGCCACTATGCCGCGCTGTAGGCGGTTGAGGTCTAAGCAAAGCCGCCATATTCGACGCCGCCATATTCGACACGAAATCCTGGACACTTTTTGACGTCGGGTCGGCTGAACTGAATTCGTCTGTTGCCGCGGTGTCCTGCGCGAGGCGGAGCATCTGCGGTCCCTCGTCGATGAACAATCGGCTAAATCCAAGCGCGGCTCAGGTTCTCAGCGCTGGCGCTAGGACACGCTGCGCCTCGTCCGTGTCGCCAGCGACAGTGCGGCAGAGCGCCAATTGGAGCGTGGCCCCAAGGTGTGCACGCGGGCGCTTGTCCCGGTCGACATGACCAAGTTGGGCGGGTGTCGGCGCCGATGACGACGCGCCTTGATGCTGCCACGATGGTGATGTCCCTCCTGTTGGTGATCGCTAGCAGATGGCGACACCCGGCGGGGCGTGCAGACAACACATCGATGAGGAATTGCCAGGCTCCTGATTAAGTCATGTCCGCCCTGCCGGGCCCCTACGGCGCCGGTGGCCGACTGACAAGACCATCATCAGCCCAGCCGCTCCAATACCATCAATGTGACAACTGGTGACAACCACGAAACTCTTCGAACACCCGTCCACGTGAGCCGAACGGCAAACTACGAGCTCAGAGCGCATTCCTGAGGTCGGGCTGACAGGATTTGAACCTGCGACCACTTGACCCCCAGTCAAGTGCGCTACCAAACTGCGCCACAGCCCGGAGCCGCCGAGGTTTCATCGACAGCAGGTGGAAAGCCTACAGCAGACGGCCAAGCTAGCCCCAACCCCAACCCCAAGGCTGGGGGCCATGCGATCGGCGCCGACCTAGGCCGTTGTGGGTTCGCTCAGCTTGACCAGCATCTTGCCGATGTTGGCCCCGGTGAACAGCCCGTTGAGGGCGTCGACGCACGACTCGATGCCCTCAAAGATAGTCTCGCGGTGCTTAATTCGGCCCTCATGCTCCCACTGGCGGAGCGCAGCGAAAGCTTCGTCGAACCGGCCCCACTGATCGAGCGCGTTGAATCCCTGCATGGTGGCGGTTTTGGCCAGCAGGTTCACGTAGTTGGCCGGGCCGGGGTGCTCGCCGGTCAAGTAGCTGGAGATGACGCCGCACAGCACCACCCGCGCGTTCATCGCCAGCCGGCCCAGCACCGCGTCGAGAATCGGTCCACCGACGTTGTCGTAGTAAACGTTGACCCGGTTCGGGCAATGCGCTTTGAGCGCGGTCTCCAGGTCGTCGTTTTTGTAGTCGATGCAAGCGTCGAACCCGAAGTCCTCGACGACTGCCCGGCACTTCTCCGGCCCGCCCGCGATGCCCACCACCCGCGCGCCCGCGATCTTGGCGATCTGCCCGGCCACCGACCCGGTAGCGCCGGCGGCGGCCGAAACCACGACAGTGTCCCCGGCCTGAGGCCGCCCGACGTCGGTCATCCCAATGTAAGCTGTCGCGCCCGTCGGGCCGTACACCGACATGATGGCCAGCTGATCGCTCTCACCGCGGATGGGTGTGCTGAATACGTCGTCGCGGACGATCACGTACTCCTGAAATCCCGTCAGGGTGGTGATGACGTCGCCGACGGCGTAGGCGTCACACCGCGACGAGACGACCTCGCCGATCCCGGCCGCCCGGATGACCTCGCCCAGTTGCACCGGCGGAAGGTAGCCCGGCTGATCGTTGAGCCAGGTCCGGACCGCGGCGTCAAGGCCCACATAGGTGGTGCGGACCAGCGCCTCCCCTTCGGCAGGCTCGGGCGCGGGTGCGGTGACCAGCTCGGTGTCACCAGGCTGGACCAGGCCGGTGGGGCGGCGACGCAGCACGATCTGGCGGTTCGTCAACTCAGGCACGTTGGAAAAACTACCGAAAAGAAATGCCTATTCGGCCCGATCCCCGATGTGGGAGCATCTGTGGATGAAGCCGGAAGATGACCCGGAAGCCCGCATCCGGGAGCTCGAGCGCCCATTGGCCGAGACGGCACGCGCGTCCGAAATGGCCAGTAACCAGACGCCCGGCGGTTACCCGTACCAGCCCGGCACACCGGTATCGCCACCGGCGCCACCGTCGAGTTACGGCGGTCCGTTCCCCGGGACATTGCCGCGATCGCCCTCCCGCACGCGGCTGTTATGGGTCTTGTTGCCCTTCTTCGTGTTTGGCGCGGTAGCCCTCGTCTCGTATAACGCCGACCGGCATTCGCGCGGCGGCCTGGTGATCCTCTCGCCAACCTCCAGCACCTCCGCTAGCGTGGCCCCAACCGCCCCTGTTACTCAGGCGCCTGCCCCGGCACCGTCGACCCCGCTGAGCCCAGCGCCCGGAGCGCCGGCAGGTGCCGAGCTGAGCATCTCCGGCATCAAGGAGAGTCGGACGATCGTCTGCAACGACAGCGCCGTCAGCGTCAGTGGTATTTCCAACAAAGTCGCGATCACCGGCCACTGCGCAAGCCTCAACGTCTCCGGCGTCCAGAACTCGATCACGGTGGACGCCGTGGACAGCATCGACGCCTCCGGCTTCAACAACCAGATCACGTATCACACCGGCTCGCCGACGATCGAGAATTCCGGCGAACAAAACATCGTCCAGCGGGGCTGACGAACTATATTTTCAACAGCCGGTAGACCCCGACAAGGCCGACCACAACGATCGCGGCGCGCAGCGCGTTCGACGACAATCGACGACCGTAATATGCACCCAACCAGCCGCCGATCAGCGAGCCAACCGCGATAAGGCCCGCCGCCGGCCAGCTGATCCGGTGGAACACCACCGATGTGTAAGCCAGCGCCGCAACGACATTCACCAGCAGCGTCATCACATTCTTCGCCGCGTTCATCCGCTGCACCGATTCGGGCAGCAGCGCATCCATGGCGCCGACCAGCAGAATGCCTTGCGCTGCAGTGAAATAGCCGCCATAGACGCCGATCGTGAAGGTGCTCGCCACCAGCGCAGCCAGCCTGCGTGGTGATACGTCGTCGGCGGAGCGGCCAGCCCTTTCGGCTCGGTCCCGCGCCCACGCTTGAATCCGCGGCCCGATGACCACCAGGATCAGCGCGACAACCAGCAGCACCGGCACCACCGTGATGAACACCTTCTCCGACAGGTGCAGCAGCAGCCAGGCGCCCAGGATGGCGCCAAACAGCGAGGCAGGCAATTACCAACGCAGCCGATCCCATTGACCTGTCAGCTCACGCCGGTAGCCCAGGTTCCCGAGACGCTACCCGCCACCAACCCGACCGCGTTGGACATCGTCGACGTCACCGGCGGATAACCCATGGCAACCAGCGTCGGAAAGGTGAACAAGGTGCCCGACCCGACAACCGCGTTGACCGCGCCCGCGCCCAAGCCGGCAAAGACGATCAAGATCGCATGTGATAGCGGCACGAAAAGACCCTATCGGGAGCGATTTCGGCGCAAGGTTCAGCGCTTGGCTTTCCGCTTCTCGCGTACCCGCACGTTCATCCGGATCGGGCTGCCCTCGAAGCCGAACGTCTCGCGCAGCCGTCGCTCCAGGAACCGCCGATAGCCCGCCTCCAAGAAGCCCGTTGTGAACAATACAAACGTCGGCGGCCGGGCGCTGGCCTGGGTGGCGAACAAGATTCGCGGCTGCCGGCCGCCACGCACCGGCGGCGGCGTCGCGGCCACCACTTCCTTGACCCAGGCGTTGAGTCGGCCGGTGCTGATCCGGGTATCCCACGACTCCAGCGCGCTCTCCAGGGCCGGCACCAGCTTCTGCACGGCTCGGCCGGTCTTCGCGGAGATGTTGACCCGCTGCGCCCAACGCACCTGCGCCAGTTCGCGGTCGATCTCGTTGTCCAGCTGGTACCGCCGGTCCTCGTCGACCAGGTCCCACTTGTTGAACGCCAACACCAGCGCGCGCCCGGCCTCGATCACCATCGACAGCACCCGCTGGTCCTGTTCGGTCAGCGGTAGCGACCCGTCGATCAGCACGATCACGACTTCAGCGGCATCAATCGCGCCGTGGGTGCGCACCGACGCGTAA
>Ga0187781_10003969_pt1 | contig 11047 bp, 6 predicted proteins | sample 0715_SJ02_MP02_2_FD_132447 | JGI IMG/M metagenome (GOLD analysis project Ga0187781, IMG submission 132447) | Tropical peat soil microbial communities from peatlands in Department of Meta, Colombia - 0715_SJ02_MP02_20_MG | ecosystem: Environmental > Terrestrial > Soil > Wetlands > Peat | place...
AACGAGGGACGCATCGCGGGCGCGGTCGCTCTTGTTGCCCGGCACGGCAAGGTCGCGTATTTCAAAGCGTTTGGCATGGCGGACCGCGATGCGAAAAAACCCATGCGCACCGACGACATTTTTCGCATCTGCTCGATGAGCAAGCCCATCACCAGCGTGGCGGTCATGATGCTCTACGAAGAAGGGCGATTCCTGCTGAATGAGCCGGTCTCCGACTTCATCCCTGAATTCAAGAATATGAAAGTCCTCGACCCGCCTTTTCCTCAGGACAAGACTTCCCCGCCTGGCGCCCTGGTCGATGCCAAGCGGCCCATCACGATCTTCGAGCTACTCACCCACATGGCCGGACTCACTTATGCAACACGGGTGGGAAAAGCATACCGCGAAGCCGGCGTCGGCACCGGGCTCCTTCAGCAGGAAGGGTCCACGGGGGACTCGATAAAGAGATTGGCGTCCCTTCCTTTGCTGTTTCAGCCGGGGGACGCCTGGGAATACAGCCTGGCAGATGATGTGCTGGGTTATCTTGTGGAAAAAGTCTCCGGGATGCCGCTCGACCATTTCTATGAGGAACGAATCTTCAAGCCGCTGGGGATGAAGGACTCCTACTTCTTCCTCCCGGACGACAAGGTCTCGCGCCTGGCCGCTGCGTATGCCTATTATCCCGATAAGGGGCTTCAGGTAATTCCGGAAGGGAAGGTGATTAAAGAAGGCGATTTTTCCTACTCGTCCGATTATCCCTACCGCGGGCCGCGCACCTATTTCTCGGGCGGTGGCGGTCTTTGCTCGACGACGGAAGATTATTATCGCTTCTGCCAAATGATGTTGAACAAGGGCGAATTCAATGGCGCGCGGCTGTTGAGCCGCAAATCCGTGGAATTAATGTCCCAAGACCATGTTCAGGGGAAGATCGAGGACTTCGGCTACGGCCTGGGCTTCGGTGTCAATAGCGAGGCCAGGTATTTGACGGAGCTAGGTTCAATCGGCGGGTATTACTGGGGCGGTTTCTACTTCACCTCGTTCGTTATTGACCCGAAGGAAGACATGATCGCCGTCTTTATGGGGCAGCTCCATCCGACCGGGGGACTTAATCTTGACTCAAAAGTCATCCGGCTGGCCTACCAGGCGATCAACGATTAAGAAATAACTTTGGACCTTTTGCGGGCCTAGCGCAAGCCGCCAGCAATGACTCGCTGCGCGACCGGCGTGGAATGGTCAGCGGCAAGCGATAACTCGGGAACGATATTGATCACGTCGCCAGGCACCTCCCTGCCGCTATCAGTCAGCTCAAAGCGTCCCGCATGCGGCGCATCACGCCCGCCTGACACCGGCAGGGTGAAAAAGAACGTCGCACCTTGCTGGAGCTTCGACTCCACCCAGATCCGTCCTCCATGCCGTTCTACGATCTTCTTGGTGATGGCCAAGCCAATCCCGCTGCCTGGGTAGTCCCTTTGCGTGTGTAATCGCTGGAAGATCTCGAAAATCCGGCCGGCATATTGTGGGTCGATCCCGATGCCGTTGTCTTTCACGGAGAAAACCCATTCTGCCGCCATCCGCTGTACCGCAACGTGGATGCGAGGCGGGGGCCCGTTGCGGAATTTGATGCTGTTGCCGACCAGGTTTTGGAACACTTGCATGATTTGAGCGCCGTCGCATTGGACGACAGGCAGGGCGTCATGAGTGACTTGCGCACCGCTTTCCTCAATGGCTGCCCGCAGATTTCCGAGCGCTTGCCCGAGGAGCGCACCGCAGTCGGCAGGCACAGACTCCTTGCCACGACTCCCAACTCGCGAGTAGGCGAGGAGGTCGTTAATCAGTCCCTGCATGCGCGTCACGCCGTCCACAATAAAATCAATAAAGTCGTCTGCCTTGGCATCGAGCTTGCCCCTATAACGCTTGAGCAGGAGCTGAGCAAAGTTGGCCACCGTGCGCAGAGGCTCCTGCAAATCGTGGGAAGCGACGTAGGCAAACTGCTCGAGTTCGGCGTTGGAACGCGCCAGTTCTTCGGTGCGCCGGGCCAGGGCTTGTTCCGCCTTCTTACGCTCGGTGATGTCACGGGCAATAGCCGATGCGCCGGTTATAGAGCCTGCTTCATTTCTTATGGGAGAGATGGACAAAGACACCAGCACCTCACGACCATCTTTTCGGACCCTGACGGTCTCGTAGTGCTCAACCGCTTCCTGTCGCTTGACTCTCTCCAGGAGGTTCGCCACTTCGCCGGTGCGGTTGATTGGGATCAATAACGAAGTTGGACGACCGATAACCTCTTCGCTCGTGTAACCGTACAAACGTTCCGCCCCCCGATTCCAACTCACGATGATTGCGTCCAGCGTTGTGCCGATGATGGCATCGTCGGAGGATTCCACGATGGCCGCCAAGTGAGCTTGCATCTGCTCCCGCTTTTTTTGTTCCGTCAGATCGGTGATGACCAAACAGATTCCGCCGAGCGGGCTGCCTTCCAATTGCTGTGCGGAAAGTTGGACCGGCACTAAGTTTCCATCGCCCGTGCACAGCGTGAACTCCGCCCAGTGGCGGCTGTTGCCGGTCCGCTCCAAGAGCGAATTAAACGCGGTCCACTGTTCGGGAGGCAGAAACCGCGTGAAGGAAGAGCCGACAATTTGTTCGAGCTTCGTCCCGACCAATTCCGCGAAGGTGCGGTTGCTGTAGCCGATGACGCCGCCGGGCAGCAGCGTGATCGTCCCTTCGTTCATGGTCTCGACGAGTGTGCGATAGTATTGGTCCGCGCCCGCAGATGCAAATACCCGCTTGCCTTGGGACCCTGAGACAACAATCGCATCCGCCGCGCCCTCCGTTATGGCCCGCAGAGCTTCCTCGGCTTCACGTAGCCGCGCCTGAAGGTGGCGGCATTCCAACAAAAGTTGGCGTTTGGGGCTTCTACCCTTACCCATATAGCCTATCTTGGGACTCCCTGTTCGGCCGGAAAGCCGGACCAAAGGAGACGCGGTCCAGCGTCGACATGTCGCCCATGAACTTCAGCGGAGGAGAGGGCGCGACCTTAAGGAGTGTCGGAACAGTAATAATGTGCGCGCTCGCGGCGAGTGTAGGTTGCTGGGAGATATCGACGATCTCCAGTTCGTAACGTCCTCCTAGGCGAAGGTCACAGAAGGTTTTCACGCTTTCAATGGCGCGGAGAGAAGCGAGCGTTAAACCGGCCACATAGAGGCGGAAGATGTAGCGGCCCCTTTTCGAGCCCCTAGCAGCGCGTACGAACCCCCGCGCAGCATTAGGAGCCTTTAATTTCTCCATGCCTACGTTGTCTCCGTTCGACGCGAAACCCGCGCTCTTATCGCGAACCACGATGACGTGCCTCATCTACCTCCCCCGGCGCTCTCCTGTTAGGGAGAAGCGGAGCAGGCTTGCGCCTCGGCGCGTTGCATCAAGGAAGCCAGGGCGACAGGCTTTGTAGGGTCATAGACAGAGACTCCCCAATCTACGGCCAGGAGATAGGGGCACTGTCCGCGGCGGGAGTGGGCCCGTAAAGCTGCCCTGAACGCCTCATTGACGCTTCGCTCGGGGGGGGCAAAAAGGCTATAGCACATGAAAGCGAATTGATGTCCTCCTACCCGCGCTCCAAACTCGGATTCCCGCAACGTCTCGCACAAGGTTGCTGCAACCGTTTGCAACGCGCCGTCACCTGACTCTTTTCCGTAAACCTCGTTGATCGTCTCCAAATCCACCAGATCGGCATAGAATAAAGTCACCTGGTGCTGGTATTCATCGGCAAGACACAGAAGTTGTTCACCCAAAACGAGAAAACCTTGCCGGTTATACAAATTTGTAAGGCTGTCCTTCCAAGAGGGGCTTTCCTCATCATGCTGCAAGCGGTGCCTGACCAAAGCGTACTGTATCGAGCGCAGCAGGGCATGGTGGTCGATTTGCCCCTTCACCAAATAATCTTGCGCTCCATTGCGGACGACCTTCAAGGCCAGTTCGCGATCGTCCAAGCCGGTCAAGACCACGATAGGAACAGCCGGGGCGCAGGCGCGCGTGGCGTTAAAGGTATCAAGCCCTTGGCTCTCGGGAAGGTGAAGATCCAGCAGCACCAGATCCACTAGTCCCGCTTTGAGCTCCTTTAGACCCCTGGCCAGCCCCTCCACCCATTCGAGGTCGAAAGGCGCTTCCGGTGACTCCGACAACACCTCTTGGATGACCCGCGCATCCGCCGGATTATCCTCGATAAGCAGGGTTCGAATTGAACTTACAGCCATGCGCGCCCCCCCTTGGGAGTCTCGCCACGGTGAGCCAGAAATCCTCGATTGACTGCATGACACGCATGAACTGCTCTAAGCCCACCGGCTTTGTGACATAGCAGTTTGCGTGTGCGGCATAAGCTCTGCGAATGTCCTCCTCGGCTTCGGAAGTTGTAAGGACTATCACCGGGATGTGCTTGAGCTTGGGGTCGTGCTTCAGCTCAACCAAAATCTCACGGCCGTTTTTCCCCGGGAGGTTAAGATCTAATAGGATCAAATCAAAGTGGGCGGATGTCTGGCGAGGGGGAACGCCGCGCAGGAGGGCAAGGGCTTGCACGCCGTCGTGGGCGACCGTCAAGTGGTTAATCATTTTGGCGTCGCCGAGGGCCTCAATGATCAGTCGCGCGTCCCCCGGGTTGTCCTCTACCAACAGAATTTCGATTGGCATTTCGAGCCCCCTCTGCATGCCGATTCCTCATTTCCGCCAGCGCGCTCGTCATTGCCCGGGCGGCCAGCGCGGCTGTGCTAGCGAGGGCTCCATAATGTCCCCCCTCTCTACATATCGGCAGAACTTCGCAACGCATGAGAGGGAACTTAGGATTAAAGCCTTCTCAGAATTTCAGATTTAAGATGGGGATCGGATGAGGTGATGTGGCACATACATCCCGACAGAAACCGTCGGGACGTATGCGGCCCCTCTGGATGGAGTGATCTGGCGCATACATCCCGACAAAACCGTCAGGACGTATGCGCCACCCTGTAGTCAGCAGTCACGATCAGCATTCCAGAATCAGCAATCGCCAATCAACAATCAGCAATTGGCTATCGGCAATTATTGTGTTCGCGCTGCGTCCTCGTCCGAAAGGTCGACGGCCACGCCCGCCGCAGGTGCTCCAGCCGCGGCCGGGATCGTCGCTTCCGTCGGCACTTCCTCTTCCGGCCGAGGCGGCGCCGCCTCACTCAAGAGCCTGAAGTTGCGATAGAACTCGAGGCCAGTGCCGGCGGGAATCAAGCGGCCCATGATGACGTTTTCCTTCAGACCCCGCAGGTGGTCCACGGCGCCGCGGATGGAAGCTTCGGTGAGCACGCGGGTGGTTTCCTGGAAGGAGGCCGCGGAAATAAACGATTCCGTTGCCAGTGAAGCCTTGGTGATGCCGAGGAGCAAGGGCCTGCCGGTAGCGGGTTTGCTACTCTCTGCCTTAACCCGCTCGTTTTCTTCCCGGAAGCGGAACTTATCCACCTGCTCGTCAAGGAGGAATTCGGTATCTCCGACATCCTCGACCTTCACCCAGCGCATCATTTGCCGGACGATGACCTCGATGTGTTTGTCATTAATGTTAACGCCCTGAAGCCGGTAGACTTCCTGGATTTCATCTACCAGGTATTTTTGCAGCTCTTTTTCGCCGAGCACCGCCAGGATATCGTGGGGGTTTCGCGGGCCATCCATGAGCGGTTCGCCGGCTTTCACCCGTTCACCCTCCTGCACGGACACGTGGACGCCGCGCGGCAGCAAGTACTCTTTGGGCTCTCCACGATCGGGTGCCACCACGATCTTGCGCTGGCCCTTGATGACATCGCCGTACTTTACCAGTCCATCGATTTCCGTAATGACCGCCGGCTCATGGGGCTTGCGGGCTTCGAAAAGCTCGACCACGCGCGGCAAACCTCGGTGATGTCTTTGGTCTTAGTGGTTTCACGCGGGATCTTGGCCAGCACGTCGCCGGCGCTGACCTCATCGCCGTCCTGGACCATCAAGTGCGCGCGCGAGGGCATGAGGTACTTCTTCGTCCCTTTGCTTCCGCTCTTTTCGTCCCTGATGACGAGCCTGGGTTGATATTGCTCATCCGGCGATTCCGTCACCACCCATTGGGACAGTCCGGTGACTTCGTCAACTTGCTCTTGGAGAGTAATTCCCACTTCCAGATCCTTGAATTGGACCGTGCCGCCGACTTCCGTCAGAATCGAGAAGGTGTAAGGATCCCACTCCACCAGGACGTTCCCCTGCTTGACGGCAGCGCCGTCCGCGTACTTGACCCTGGCGCCATAGACCACCGAATAGCGCTCACGCTCGTGGCCCTTGTCGTCCACCACCACGACTGCCCCGTTGCGGTTCATGGCTACGAAGTTGCCCTCGCGGTTGGTGACCGTCTGGAGGTTGTGGAACTTCAGGAAGCCGTTGTTCTTGGCCTCGAGGGTAGTTTGCTCGCTGATGCGGCTAGCGGTTCCGCCGATATGAAAAGTCCGCATGGTGAGCTGCGTGCCGGGTTCGCCGATGGACTGCGCGGCGATGACGCCCACGGCCTCGCCCATCTCCACCATTTTCCCGGTGGCCAAATTCCGCCCGTAGCAGCGGACGCAAACCCCGCGCCGCGACTCGCAGGTCAGCACGGAGCGGATCTTCACCCGCTCGATGCCGGCTGCCTGAATGGAGGCCGCCAGGTCTTCATTAATCTCCTGGTTAACATCCACGATGACGTTGCCTTCATAGTCTTTAATCTGCTCGAGCACCACGCGGCCCACGATGCGGTCACGTAGCGGCTCGACGACCTCTCCTGCTTCCACGATTGGCTCCACGTAAATGCCGTCCAAAGTGCCGCAGTCGAATTCCGAGATGATCACGTCCTGCGCCACATCGACTAAGCGCCGCGTCAGGTACCCGGAGTCTGCGGTCTTCAGTGCCGTATCCGCCAAGCCCTTACGCGCGCCGTGCGTGGAGATGAAGTATTGCAACACGTTGAGGCCCTCGCGGAAGTTGGCGGTGATGGGCGTCTCGATGATTTCGCCGGAAGGCTTGGCCATCAAGCCGCGCATCCCCGAGAGCTGGCGGATCTGTTGCTTGGAGCCGCGCGCCCCGGAATCCGCCATGATGTAAATGGGGTTCAACTGGCCGGACTTATCCTGGGCTTCCATGGTTTGAAACATCTCGTCCGCCACGTGGTCGGTGACGTTAGACCAGATGGCGATCACTTTGTTGTAACGCTCACCATGTGTGATGGCGCCTTCCTGGTACTGCTTTTCAACGTCGATTACTTCCTGCTCGGCGTCGCTCACCAGCTTGGCCTTGTTCAAGGGGACCACGAGATCGTCGATCCCAATGGAGATTCCCGCCTTGGTGGCGTAAAGGAAACCGAGGGTCTTGATCTCATCCAACATCTGTACGGTGGTTTCCAGCCCGAAGCGCAGGTAGCAGTAATTGACCAGCCCGCCAAGACCCTTCTTGCGCAGCAGGCCGTTGACGAAAGGCATGCCGCTGGGCAGATGGTCGTTGAAAATTACTCGCCCCACCGTGGTGTTGATGAATTGGTTTTTCACCGTGATGGGTTCGGAGTGCAGAACGTCCTGGTCATCATAGGCGGTGGTCAAGTCAATGACGCGCCCGGTAAAGCGCAGGCGGATAGGAGTGAGGCTCTCCACTTCTCCCGCCTCAAGGGCTAGCAAGACCTCTTCGAAATTGGCGAAAGCCCGGTCCTCGCCCTTGGCTCCGCGCTTGTCTTTCGTCAGGTAGTAAATCCCCAGCACGATATCCTGGGTGGGAACCGCCAGAGGCTGGCCGTTGGCCGGCGAGAGGATATTGTACGAAGACAACATCAGCACCGAGGCCTCGATTTGCGCTTCGGGCGAGAGTGGAATGTGGACAGCCATCTGGTCGCCGTCAAAGTCCGCGTTGAACGCCGTGCAAACCAAGGGATGAATCTTGATGGCCTTGCCCTCGACCAGCAGCGGCGAAAAGGCCTGAATGCCCAAACGGTGAAGCGTGGGAGCGCGGTTAAGCAGAACGGGGTGGTCTTTGATGACTTCCTCGAGAATATCCCACACCACCGGTTCCTGCCGTTCCACCATTTCCTTGGCGGCCTTGATGGTGGTGCACTGTCCAGCCTGTTCCAGTCGGTGATAAATGAAAGGCTTGAAAAGCTCCAGCGCCATCTTCTTGGGCAGGCCGCACTGGTGGAGTTTCTGTTCCGGTCCCACCACAATAACGGAGCGGCCGGAGTAGTCCACGCGCTTGCCCAGCAAGTTCTGCCGAAAGCGGCCCTGCTTGCCCTTCAGGGTGTCGGAGAGCGATTTCAGCGGGCGATTGTTGGCGCCCCGCAGCACACGTCCACGACGGCCGTTATCGAACAGAGCATCCACCGCCTCCTGGAGCATGCGCTTCTCGTTGCGCACAATGACGTCCGGGGCATGCAGCTCCATCAACTTCTTCAGCCGATTGTTCCGGTTGATCACCCGGCGATAGAGGTCGTTGAGATCGGAGGTGGCGAATCGGCCGCCATCCAGGGGGACCAGGGGACGCAGCTCCGGCGGGATCACCGGAATCACATCCAGGATCATCCACTCCGGTTTGTTGCCGGACTTGCGGAACGCCTCGAGAACCTTCAGACGCTTGGCATACTTGACGCGCTTCTGCTGGGAGGGGTCGTTCTTCATGCGGTCCCGCAACTCTTCCGTAACCGCTTCAATATCCACCCGCTTTAAGAGCTCCTTGACGGCTTCCGCACCCATCCCCGCGCGATACTTTCCCGGATACTCCTGTTGAAGCTGCCGATAGCGCTCCTCCGTAAGCAATTCCTTTTCGTTCAGGGGGGCTTCTCCGGGATCGACTACGACGTACTTCTCAAAGTACAGAATGGCTTCCAAATCCCGAAGAGAAATATCCAGCAGGTGACCGATACGGCTGGGCAGACCTTTGAAAAACCAGACGTGGGAGCAGGGAGCGGCCAGCTCGATATGACCCATGCGTTCTCGCCGCACCTTGGAAAGAGTCACCTCGACACCGCACTTGTCGCAAATCACCCCGCGGTGTTTCATGCGCTTGTATTTTCCGCACAAGCATTCCCAGTCGGTGACCGGGCCAAAAATCTTGGCACAGAAAAGACCATCGCGCTCCGGTTTGAAAGTCCGATAGTTGATAGTTTCTGGTTTGGTGACTTCGCCATGGGACCAAGAACGGATTTTTTCTGGCGAAGCCAGACTGATGCGAATAGCATCGAACTCGCCGATCAAACTTACTCGATCATAAGGGCTGCTGCGGAACAATGTTGCCTCCTTTGCCGTCCAGGTCGAGGATCGAAATTCGAAAATCGAAACGAGCTTGGCGCCGGCGAGTGAACCGTTAGCTAGCATCCTCCTGCTGGCGTCGACCGAACTCAGAATGAACTAAACATTACTTGCCTTACGCCGCTCTCTTCTGCGCCAACGTCGAGCGTAAATGGCCGTTGAGCAATTGGGCAGTGCGCTTCGCAATGGCATTACTCCGCATGGACCGGCAGCGGCGCGAACTCTTTCGGTTTCTTGATCAACTCCACGTCGAGGCAGAGGCTCTGAAGTTCCCGGACCAGCACATTGAATGATTCCGGAATGCCAGGCTCGATGGCTGCCTCCCCCTTGACGATGGCTTCGTAAATCTTGGCCCGGCCGTACACATCATCAGATTTGGCGGTGAGTAATTCCTGTAGGATGTGAGCCGCGCCGTAAGCTTCCAGCGCCCAAACTTCCATTTCCCCAAAGCGTTGTCCACCGAACTGTGCCTTGCCCCCGAGCGGCTGCTGGGTAATGAGGGAGTAAGGGCCGATGGAGCGGGCGTGGATCTTGTCGTCCACCAAGTGTGACAGCTTGAGCATATAGATGTAGCCGACCGTGACCGGTTGTTCGAAGGGCTCACCCGTCATCCCGTCATAGAGTTTGATCTTTCCGGAAGTGGGCAGCCCTGCCTTTTCCAGGTACCCCTTGATTTCCTTTTCGGTAGCGCCGTCGAAGACCGGGGTCGAGAAGGGAATCCCGTCCACGAAGGAACGCGCGAAGGCGAGGACCTGTTCGTCATCGAGGCTATCCACAACCTTCGCGGAAGCGTTATTGCGAAACATGGCCTTGAGCTCTTTACGCACCACTTCGGCGCTGGATTCCGTGGAAACCAATTGGCGAACCTTAGTCCCCAGCTCTTTGGCGGCCCACCCCAGGTGAGTTTCCAGGATCTGACCCACGTTCATTCGCGAGGGGACGCCGAGGGGATTCAGAACTACTTCCACGGGCGTGCCGTCCGGCATATAAGGCATGTCTTCTTCGGGAAGGATGCGTGCAATCACACCCTTGTTACCGTGCCGTCCCGCCATTTTATCGCCTACCGAAAGCTTACGCTTCATGGCAATAAACACTTTCACCAGCTTGATGACTCCCGGTGGAAGCTCATCCCCTTTCTTGAGCTTCTGGATCTTCTCATCCGTAATCTTCCTCAGGATGTCGATCTGCCGCGACGTCATCTCCTCGACCTCATCGATCTTCTCCATGAGCGTCGGGTCCTTCTTGGCGATCTTTATGCGCTTTAAGTTGTGCGTGGAGAGGCGCGCCAGCACGTCGCGGTCAAGCTCTGTGCCTTTGACGAGGAGACGTTTATTGGTCTTTTCGTCATGTAGGTCCGCCAGCAGCTTCTCCCCAGCGAGCAGGGCACTGAGCCGCTTCAAACGCTCGTCCTGGAGGATGCGGATTTCGTCGTTCAAATTCTTTTCCAAGCGAGCCACCTGGGAGCCTTCGATGGCTCTGGCCCGCTCGTCCTTCTCCGCGCCCTTGCGCGAGAAGATCTTCACATCCACCACGATCCCCTCGATCCCCGGCGGGCAAGTCAGGGAAGCATCGCGAACGTCACCCGCTTTTTCGCCGAAGATGGCACGCAACAGCTTTTCCTCCGGGGTGAGCTGAGTTTCACCCTTGGGAGTAACCTTGCCGACCAGAATATCGCCGGGCTTTACGTAGGCGCCGATGCGGATGACGCCACTCTCGTCCAGGTCTTTCAGCAGGGATTCCGAAACATTCGGGATGTCGCGCGTGATTTCTTCCGGACCCAGCTT
>Ga0187781_10003971_pt1 | contig 11045 bp, 9 predicted proteins | sample 0715_SJ02_MP02_2_FD_132447 | JGI IMG/M metagenome (GOLD analysis project Ga0187781, IMG submission 132447) | Tropical peat soil microbial communities from peatlands in Department of Meta, Colombia - 0715_SJ02_MP02_20_MG | ecosystem: Environmental > Terrestrial > Soil > Wetlands > Peat | place...
AATTATGACGCACCGCGAACGTGTCCTGGCTGCCATTCGAGGCGAGATTCCAGATCAGCTGCCGTGGGTTCCCCGTTTGGAATTCTGGCATCGAGCGCGCCTGCGTCAAGGCACGCTGCCGCCGGAGCTTCGATCCCTCACCCTCACCGAAATCACCGACCGCCTGGGCGTGGGCTGCTACGCTTCCATTCCCGACTTCACCGACGCTGCGGACGAGACGGCCATGGTCGACCGCACCCTCGGCCTCTTTCATCATCCGGTTCTGCCTTATGGGCTCACGCTCGAAGAGGTGGATCGCCTCGTCACCCGGCGCGGTCAGGAAACCGTGGTGGAATATCACACGCCCGCAGGCTCAATCCGCACCGCCTGCGTGTTCACCAATGAAATGCTGGACGCCGGCGCCTCCATGTCGTGGATCACCGAACACGCCATTCGCGAGCCACGTGACTTCGAGGTCGTTGGACACATTTTTTCGCACTTGAGAATCGAACCGCGCTTCGATGGCTATTTCGCCCGCTGCCGAGACGTGGGCGACCGGGGCCTCGTGATCGGCTATCTTCTGGGAACGGCTGGCCCCATCCAGCACATCATGAAGGAACTCATGCCGCTCGAACAGTTCTTTTATGCACTGCACGATTATCCGGAAAAGGTCCACCGGTTGGCAGACCAAATCGAGCCTTTGTACCAGCGAATCCAAGAGATCGGCGCCGCGTCTCCGGCGGAGGTCCTGCTGCTCGGTGGGAACTACGACGACTCCATCACCCATCCTCTTTTCTTCGAAAAGTACCTTCTCCCTGTCTTGCACGATTACGCCGAGGCGCTCCATCGCCGAGATAAGTACTTGATGACCCGCACCGACGGCGAGAACCAGCGGCTTTTCCCACTGTATCGGCGTGCAGGATTTGACGTTGCTGATTCCGTGTGCCCCTACCCGATGACGCGCTGCCGGTTGGAAGAAATTCGCGCGGGCTTCGGCGAGCGCGTCACGATTTGGGGCGGGATTCCTTCCACCCTGCTTTGCGCCGGCAGCACCCCTGAAGACGAGTTCCACCGCTCCATTGATGAGACGGTCGATCGCTATTCACATCAAGGCCATTTCATCCTTGGCGTGAGCGATATGGTGACGGCTGATTGTGAGTGGGACCGGTTGCAATACATTACGGAAACCGTATGTGAATGACAGGGGACTGTGCATCACGGCCAGGGGCTAGCCCCGGTCCTACTACCCGAGAGCTTAGGGGCGCGAAAGGAGTTGTTCAAAATGGATATCCGCTTTTCTTCCACACCAAACCGGAAACACGCTGCTGTTTCCCGACGTCAGTTTGTAACCGGAAGCGTCGCGGCAGCGGCAGGCCTGGCGTTGTCGAATTCGCCGCGCGCGCGGGACGGAGGAATGCGGCCCGATGAGATCAAGGCAGGCTTGGTCGGCTGCGGCGGCCGCGGCAGCTTGATCGGTAGCTTGTTCAAAGAGCACGGCGGCTTTGAACTGTTCGCCGTGGCCGACTACTTCCAGCCGGTAGCGGATGCGCTTGGCGAAAAACTTGGCGTGGACAAGTCACGCCGCTTTTCGGGCCTCTCGGGATACCAGAAGCTGATCAACACGGGTGTCGAGGTGGTGATCCTCGAGGACATTCCCTGGTTCATGCCGGACCAGGCAGAGGCAGCGGCCAAGGCCGGCTGCCACGTCTACATGGCGAAGCCGGTAGCGGTGGATGTGCCCGGCGCACTACAAGTTGAAGCGGCGGCCAGAATCGCCAGCGAGAAAAGGCGATGTTTCTTCGTCGACTATCAGATCCCCACGGACCCCTCGAACCAGGAAGTCGTGAAGCGCGTGCGGGAGGGAGCGGTGGGGAAGATCGCTCAACTGGCCACGTTTGGTTTATGCACCGGCTTTAGCGACCCGCCCAAGACCGCAAACCTCGAAAGCCGCCTGCAGAAGCTGATCTGGGTGAACGACATTGAGCTGGGGTGTGATTATCTCGGAAACTTCGATATCCACGCGTTGGATGCGGCGCTTTGGGTGATGGGTGAGCGCCCGGTGGCCGCTACCGGCTCCTCGCAAGTTGCCCGCGTCGACGCTCACGGCAACGCGCACGGCGTCTGCTCGGTGATTTACGATTACGCTGACGGAACCGTACACAACCACTTTGGCCAGGCGTTGCCCGACATCACCGCCGGCGTGCTTGATTGCCACGTGTATGGAACAACCGGCAATGCGGTGATCAGCTATTGGGCCGAGGCGTTCCTCCACGGGAACCACCCCCAGGACTATCGGGGTCAGGTTAAGAACCTGTATCAGGATGGCATCATTCGTAACATCGCCACGTTCTACGAGAACGTGACTGGAGGTCGCTTCGAGAATCCGACGGTGAGACGGGCTGTGGATGGCGTTCTGACGAGCGTCCTGGGCCGCGTAGCCGCCAGCCGTCGCGTCCGTTTGTCCCTGGACGAGTTGCTGAAAGAGAGCGAACGCCTGGAAGTTGATCTTACAGGACTGAAAACGTAGACCTAAGCAGCAGGTGCAGGATTCACGCTTCATCTAACCAGTTCTCGTTATGCACCAGGGCGGAAGCAGGTCGGGGGCAGGGCCACTTGCCAAAAACAGACAGGCTGTCCGATCCGAATGGTAGCACCAAATTGTCCGATCGGGCTACATGGGAGGCTACACTGCGAGAATTCGAGAATTTTATAAGGACTTAGCGGTCGTTTTTCGGACATAAGTGCCAAGGTGAGTCCGATAACGTTCTATTATGAAAACTCGAAAACATCAATTCGCACCCGCTGCTTTCTCCATCTGTTCGCCCCTGGCTCACTCTGACGCGGGATCGCAGTCCCATCGCTCAACAAGTGACGTGTATGATCGCGTTTGTGTCCGCCATGTCCTCGTTGAGCACTTCGATGGCTTGGGCGGTCGTAAGGACTACCAACTCGACCCCACGTTCCTTTGCTTCACGCTTCACTGCCTCCATCACCGGCAGACTCCCGTGGGCACCTGTGCCCACAACGAGGCGGCGGCATTTCCACGGTATCTTCTCCAGGATGGAAAGGGGAGTGTGTGCGAACTCGCCGCGATATTTCTTGGACGGCTTTTTATCGCGCTTACGGATCTTCCCGCAGTCGACTACGACGTCGTGCTCGTAGACAGTGCCATCAATCTGGAGGGAGCCGAAGCAAAAGTTATGAAATCGCATTGGAATCTCCTCCCGTAAATTCCTTTCACTGAAATCGACGGTCATCTCGACCAACTGTTCGGCGGTTGGCAAGGCTGCATCCTCGGCTTGGGGAGGTGGTATCGACACGCATAGCGACGGAACCTCAGGCTCATTGACAGTTCGAACAGAAGAACACAATGTTTCCGAGAAGCAGCGAAGCTATTTCGGCACCCGCGCACCTCGGGGCACCATGGGAACAAACGTCACCATCAGCAGGCTCTCGCGCTCCAGGCCATTCACCGTGCGGCGGAGGCGGATCAAGTCCTGCCAGCCGCGGCCTACCGGAACCACCATCCGGCCGCCCATACGGAGTTGCGCCACGAGCACGGGCGGCACGTCAGGCGGCGCTGCCGTTACAATGATCGCGTCGAAGGGGGCCGCTTCCGGCCAGCCGTAATAGCCATCGCTGATCCGCACCCGCACGTTCGCATAGCCCATTTGCTTCAGCCGCGCCTCCGCCTGTTTGCCCAATTGCTCCACATTCTCGATGGAATAAACCTCCTGTGCCAGCAGCGATAGTACCACCGCCTGGTAGCCTGAGCCCGTGCCGATCTCCAGCACGCGGTCACTGGGTTTCAATTCCAGCGCCTCTGTCATGAACGCCACCACATAAGGCTGCGAGATGGTCTGCCCAAGGCCGATGGGTAGAGGCGAGTCTTCGTAGGCAAGTGCCTGCATGTCCAGCGGCACAAACCGGTGGCGCGGAACTTTTCGAAGCGCCTCCAAGACCCGTGGATCGCGAATCCCGCGGGCCACCATTTGCTCCTGGACCATTTGCTCCCGTGCCGCACGAGGCCTCGGCAGTTCTTCCGAGTCCTCGTGGGAAACCCCATTGCCGACCGCCGCCCTGCCATCCGGCGCGAAAGGCAGTGTGCGAGGCAACGGTGCAAGTATCAGCAGGAACCATGCCAGGGTGTGGGACAGCTTGCAGAGGCTGGACTTCATGGCAACCTCTGGATACATCTTAGCACCGCAAGAGAAGTGCTGGGCGCTGTCGTAGGGCAGTTCTTACCGCGAAGCCAACGCCGGAGGAGTTTGGTCGCCGTTGAGAAATCAAAGCAAGGCGTTGACTCGGTTGGGGAGCTCCTGTATCTTTCGAGGCATGATGTTAAGCCGTTTCCTCACATTTGTAGCCAAGGTTACGGCGGCACACGTCATCACCTCGTTGCTGGCGGGGATTGTCGCCTATCCACTTTTCACCAAAGACTTCTACGTGGGACCGAACCCCATCTTCAAGCTCTTCATGCGCACGGAGGTCGAGCCGGACTTGTGGGGACACGTAGTGACCTGGTTTCTCCCCGCTCTGTTCTTGGAGGGATTCCTGATAGCGGCCGCTATCTATCCTTTCTGCGATACACTCATGCTCTGGTCATTCGGCAAGCGGATGCTTTCAATATCCGGACTGTACATCGTGTTTGGATTTTGGGCGGCAACCGTGGCCGCCCCCGGTACCATCGAGGGCCTTGTGTACTTGCGGCCTATGTTCACCCCGCTCGTTCATTTGCGCGTGCAGCCGGAGATCATGCTCGAGGGCCTAACGCTCGGAGCACTCGTGGCATTATGGATGGGCCCGCCCTCCATCGAGTCACCGTCGCATTCTGGGTAAGGCAGGACTACCAGATGGTACAAGAAGGTCGCGAATGAGCCGGTGGGGCTTGTACCCTGCAGTGGCTCAAGGTGCAAGGGGGATTCTGCCACAATCGCTGCACTCGAATCACGGAGGGGAAAGAGATGCTGGCATATAAGCTGCTCATATCAGGTGTCGTCGTGTCCTTGGTGGCGAGCGTAACGTCCAAAGCACAGACCTGTAATGGTCCACGGAAAGCTCGCTGGCCGATCAAAACGAGTTTGGCTGAAGGGGTAAGCGCCGGCGGTTCCACTCAAGCCGTTCCCTTGGACAAGCTACTGGGACTGGCTGCGCCGCCCGGCGTCAAGGAAGACGACCCACGATACCAAGACTCCCGAATACCCAAATTCGACAACTCGCTCGGGGCCAAAGAGGGCGACCTAGTGACTACAGCTGGATGGCTCTATCTGGTTGCAACCGAGAAGGACGATTGTGATTACCACATTCAGGTCAGCCTCCAAGCGAGAACCACGACGAACAAGCCGCAGCCGGGTGATGACTGCATCATCGTCGAGGCACCTCGCCCAGATTTCGTCTCTGCCAGCGATTTGAGTACTAAGGTCGGTCAGCAGCGGGACTACATCAAGGCCAAACTGCTCGCCGGGAAGGAGCCATCGAACACTGGCTGCGTCATGCAACACGCCGTTTGTGTTAGCGTCACTGGCCAGCTTTTTTATGACGAGGCCCACGAGCAAGGCGAGCTGCGTGGAAAGAAGGGCATGAGTTCTCACACTCTTTGGGAGCTTCACCCGATTACGGCATTCACGATTGCACCGGCATCGGCGTGCCCAGCGAGTGGTGCTCAGTAACGCGCCAGAATTCACATGCGGTGCGCCGGTTCAGTGCCGGTACATGCTGCGAGGATTACCCTCCGCGCCGAGGCCAGCGCTTAGCCGAACTGGTTCGCGCCCAGCCCGGTTGCGCGAGACGGAAAACATGGGCCAAAACATCTTCGGGCTGCTGATCGGCAGCCCTCCATCTGACCCTTCACTGCCCTGCCTTGAGATGCCAATCAGGCAAGTTTTCACTTACGGCGATGTCGACCAGCGATCGGCTCGCATCGCCAATCTTCTCGCATCATATGGAATTGCGAAGGGCGACCGAGTCGCGGTCCAGGTGGAGAAGTCGGCGCCAGCCGTTTTCCTTTATCTTGCCTGCCTGCGCATGGGCGCTGTTTATCTGCCCCTGAACACCGCCTACACAATCGACGAACTCAGATATTTTCTAGCAGATGCCCAACCCCGAGGAATGGTCTGCCAGCCGGAACGCTTCGAGGAAATGGCGGATCTCTGCCGCCAGACAAGTATTCCGCAAGTCTTCACCCTGGGCGCGGCAGGAGGAGGGAATCTGCTAGAGGCCTGCCGCGCTATGCCCGCGACCTTCTCCACTGCTTCTGTCTCGGAGGGCGACACGGCAGCAATTCTCTATAGCTCGGGAACGACGGGCAAACCCAAAGGAGCGATGCTGACCCAAGGCAATCTCGCCCACAACGCCCGCACGCTGGTCCAGACCTGGGGCTTCACCCGCCATGACGTTCTCCTCCATGCCCTGCCGGTCTTTCACGTTCACGGCCTGTTCGTCGCCCTGCATTGTGCGCTGCTGAGCCGTGCCCGCATGCTGTTCTTGCCGCGCTTTGAAGCGGCCCAGGTGTGTTCCTTGCTTCCGCAGGCGACCGTCTTCATGGGCGTGCCCACCTACTACACACGCCTGCTGGCGCTGCCCCAATTCAACCGGGAAAGCTGCCGAAACGTCCGCTTGCTCGTCTCCGGATCCGCCCCTCTACTGCCGGACACCTTCGAGCAGGTCCGGGAGCGGACCGGCCGCTGCATTCTGGAGCGCTACGGGATGACTGAAACCCTCATGAACACGAGCAATCCGCTGGAGGGTAGACGCCTGCCGGGCTCTGTGGGCTTGCCGCTTCCCGAAGTTTCCGTGCGCATCGTGGGCGGTGATGACCTCGCCCTTGGCGCAGGCAAGGAGGGTGAGATCCAGGTGCGCGGCCCCAACGTTTTTTCGGGATACTGGAACAGGCCCCACTTGACGAGGAACTGTTTCACCGCAGATGGGTTCTTCCGGACCGGCGACGTGGGCCGTATGGATGAGGAGGGCTACCTCCACATCTTGGGAAGATCCAAGGACCTAATCATTTCCGGAGGGTTCAACGTCTACCCGAGTGAGGTCGAGGATTGTATTGACCGTTTCGAGGAGGTGCTGGAGTCGGCGGTGATTGGCATGCCCCATCCCGACTTCGGCGAAGCGGTAATGGCTGTGGTGGTGGCCCGTCCTGGCGCGGGTGTCAAGGCGGACGCCCTAAAACGCTTCCTACGCCAGAGCCTCGCGAGCTACAAGCTGCCAAAATGCGTTGCGATCGCGAAGGAATTGCCCCGCAACGCCATGGGTAAAGTGCAGAAGGACCGCTTGCGAGAGATTTACCTGCCCCTTTGGCAGGAGCATCTGGAAGGGCGGAAATAGCCGTGGCCGAGAGGTTGATTGCCGCCTCGAGAATGAAGAGCAGGACGCCTCTGACCCGACAGCAAATCCTGGGTTTCTGGGCCGCCTGGGCAGGTTGGACCCTGGACGGCATGGGCTCTTTCATTTATGCCCTGGTGCTCAGCCCAGCGCTTACCGAACTCCTGCCCAAGTCGGGCATAGCGACCACCACCCACAATGTCGGTTTCGCGGGGTCTGTCTTGTTTGCCCTCTTCCTTGTGGGGTGGGGGCTGTCATTTCTCTGGGGCCCTGTGGCGGACCGCTTCGGCCGCACTCGAGTGATGGCCGCAACGATCATCGTCTATTCCGTCTTCACGGGCATCGCTGCCCTGTCACAGAATGTGTGGCAACTCGCCACTTTCAGGCTGCTGGCCGGCATCGGTATCGGCGGCGAGTGGGCGCTGGCAGGCACCTACGTGGCGGAGGCGTGGCCGGAGGACCGCCGGAGGATGGGCGCGGGCTATCTACAGACGGGGTATTACGCCGGGTTCTTCCTCGCTTCAGCACTCGACTACACCGTGGGAGCACGCTACGGCTGGCGTGCCATGTTCCTGTGCGGGCTCGCGCCGGTGGTTCTGGCCTTCCTCATCTTGAGGCACGTCAAGGAGCCGGAGCGCTGGCAGCGTGCTGCCAATGCCTCTGCTGTCGGTGGGGAGTCTCGCCTACGCCGCATCTTCTCCCGAAACTATCGGCGGCGCACTTTGGTGAACACCGCTTTGCTGAGCGTGGCCATTGTCGGCCTCTGGGCAGGCGCTGTGTACGAGCCTACCGCCGTCCTTGTGCTTGCAGGCAAGGCAGGAATTGTCGGCTCCCACGCCACGCGGACGGTTTCCATTGCCAGCGCTGTTCTGGCCCTCGGCACCATTCTCGGTTGCCTTCTTGTCCCACCTCTTGCGGAGCGCTTCGGGCGTAGGCCAACCTTGGGCTTCTATTTTCTGGGTATGGGCGCGACCATCCTTCTCAGCTTTGGGTGGACGTATTATCTGCCTCAGGGGTTCTACCCCTTCATCTCGGTACTGTTCTTCCTGGGACTCTTCGGCGGAAACTTCGCGCTTTTCAGCCTCTGGCTGCCGGAGCAATACGGCACTTCCGTCCGCGCCACAGCGTTCGCCTTTGCGACTTCCTTTGGTCGCTTCATTGGTGCCGGAATGAATTTCCTGCTAGGGGCGCTGGTCCGCAGACTCGGAACACTCGGAAGTCCCGTAGCCTTCACCTCTGTCGCGTTTGGCCTAGGCCTGCTGGTGCTCCCCTTCGCCGAGGAAACACGGGGCAGCACCCTGCCCGACGAGGGATAGACCCAAGTTAGGCTGTGGGTGATTGCACGCCATCGGATCATCCCACCTTGTACTGCCGAATCTCGTCGGCGCTCACCTCGCTGCTCATGCCGGGTTCTTCGGGCGCCAGGACTTCCCCGTCGACCATCTTCACCGGCCCGCCGGTCTCCATATAGATCGCATTGGGCATGGCCAGGAGCATGTTCAGGTTGGTTGCCCCACCTCCGTGGCTGGCCACTTCCACTCCGTATCCGTCGGCGATGGCGGCAATTTCCATCCACTCGCTGACCCCGCCGGCGCGACGATTGTCCGGCTGCACCACATCTGCCCCTCGTCTTGCGATAAGATCGGCAAAGGCGTACTTGGTATTGAGATTCTCGCCCGTGGCGATGCGAATGTCCAACCCTTCGGCGAGCAAGGCGAAGCCCTCCATGTCGTGAGGCGGCAGGGGCTCTTCGTACCAGAAACAGCCCATTTCCTGGTAGACCCTCCCGCGCCGCAAGGCTTCCTTTCGGTCGAACACCTGATTGGCATCCACCATGAGTCGTCGCTCCTTGCCAATGATGTCGAGCGCCAAGCGGATCCGCCGGATGTCATCGTCCAGGGAATACTTCCCGACTTTGATCTTTACGGCCTTGTAGCCCTGTCCTATCGCCTCGGTGACCTGGCGCTTGAATCGGGACAAATCACTATCGTTGTCGTAGTACCAGCCGCACATCGAATAGACCGGCATGCGGTCGCGGTAGGCCCCTAGCATCTTGTACACCGGCAACCCCGCGTTCTTGCCGAGGATATCCCAAAGGGCGATGTCGGTGGCCGCCAAGGCAAACTGCGCCACCCCGGTTACTCCGTGGTAGTTCATGACCTTCCACAGATCGGCGCGAATTTGGCGAGGGAAAGCAGGGTCCTTGCCCACGATCACTGGCTTTACTTCGTGCTCGATAATGGATTGGACCACTCTTGCGCCTTCTCCGCGATTGCCGAACGAACTGCTGGCCCAGCCGGTGATACCGGCGTCGGTGCGAATTCGGAGAACGACTGTGCCCGCGTCGACGTTCAGGGTCTGAAGCGCATCGTAAATCGGCTCACCGGGAGGCGGTTTGAGCAGGTCCGTTTCTACTCCGGTGATTTTCATCTCCCTTTTCTGTTCTGCCGTTACCGACCACGCTGCCCCCAGGGATGGCAGTGCCACCGCCGAGCCAAGCAGTTGTCTCCTGTTCATATTCTCCCCCCATCATGGTGTGAATACCCGCAGATTACCCCCAATCCCTCAGGGCATGCTACCACTCCCAAGAGAACTTGACCGTTCAAATGTGTTGAGTGGTTCGAGCTACTTTGGCCGGGGGTCAGCGCAGTGCGAAATCAATTTACAAAGAAGTCCAGCGGCTTACGATAAAGGTGGGCGAGTTCCTGAAGTTCGACAACATCTATCCGGCGTTCGCCACTTTCGCACTTTGAGATGAATGATTGGGGGCGGCGCAGCCTGCGGGCAACATCAACTTGGGTCAGACGGGCGTCAAGGCGAGCTTGGCGTAACCGCTCCAAGAAGAGGCGGTATCGCTGGCGATAGGCAGCATCCTTCAAGGCACCTTGGATTATTACGAGTCGCTGCTTGATATCCCAAATTGGGATATAATCTGCGACAGTCACTAATTTAGCCAAGGGGCTGAAGACCATGAGCGATCGTTCCCAAGACCCGCCCCAGCGAATTCTCGGCCCGGCAACCAACTCCCGTATCGACATAAACATGAGCACCCTGGGAGGTGAGAATGGCTCACAATCTGTGCATCCAAAACGGTGAGGCATCAATGTTCTATGCCGATGAGGTACCTTGGCATGGACTCGGCACGAGGCTGGAGGGACCGGCGACCGCTCAGGAGGCGATCTCGGCTGCCAAGCTCGACTGGCCAGTAATCAAGATCCCGCTCTATGCGGGCAGCGATGGTGAGGGCAAGCGCCGCGTGCCTGGTCGGTTCGCAATCGTCCCCGCACATCGGTGGGGAAAGGAGGACTGCCCGGTTTTCGGAATTGTGGGTAGCGACTACACGCCGCTCCAGAATCACGAGGCATTTGAGTTCTTCGATTCTATTGTGGGCGATGGGGCCGCTATTTATCACACCGCAGGTGCCCTGGGAGACGGCGAGCGCATATGGATCCTGGCCAAACTGCCGAACGACATCCAAGTGGCGGGCAACGATGTGGCCAGCAAATACCTACTCCTCAGTAATTCGCACGACGGGAACAATAGCGTCCAGATCAAGTTCACTCCCATACGCGTCGTGTGCCAGAACACCTTAACGATGGCATTGGGACGTGGACCGACGGTACGCGTCGTACACACCAGAGACGTGCGAGAGCGACTCCGGCAATCAAAGAGGTTGTTGGGAATAATAGAGAGTCGCTTTAGCCAGATCGAAGAAATCTTCAAGAGGACCGCCCAGC
>Ga0187781_10003972_pt1 | contig 11044 bp, 8 predicted proteins | sample 0715_SJ02_MP02_2_FD_132447 | JGI IMG/M metagenome (GOLD analysis project Ga0187781, IMG submission 132447) | Tropical peat soil microbial communities from peatlands in Department of Meta, Colombia - 0715_SJ02_MP02_20_MG | ecosystem: Environmental > Terrestrial > Soil > Wetlands > Peat | place...
ACGCAATCGTCAGAAGGGGTTCGCATCGAGCGGCCTCAGGGGAAACCCGGTTCTGATTTCGCCGTGGCGTTCAAGCTGAACCTTACGTGATTATGTGGAAGAGTCATCCAATCTCGGTCGAGCCGGAGGGCAGGCCTCGCTACACACTGGAGGAACTTCTGGCACAATGCGACTCCAAGGCGGGCCTGCCGCAAGAAGACCGTGAATGGCTCCGCAGCAAGCGTGTGGGCAGAGAGTTGATCTGACGAAGCGCGGCGGAATCTGGCTTGTCGCCCTCGATCCCGCGGAGGGTCACGAACAGAAGGGCCGCCGTCCGGTGCTGGTTGTGTCGCCGCACGCTTTCAACCACCTGACCAGGGTTCCAGTCGTTCTTCCCATTACGCGTGGCGGGAATTTCGCGCGGGTAGCCGGCTTTGCCGTCCCTCTAACTGACACAAAGACGACTGGCGTCGTCCGGTGCGACCAGCCGCGTGCGCTGGACCTTGGCGCACGCAAAGGGAGAAGGGTCGAACACGTTTCCGAGGCCACTATCGCCGAAGTGCTCGCCAGGCTCGCACCGATCTTTGAATAACCACATTTCCCAGCCCACCGATCTTGCCGCGCCCGGCTCACTTCAACTCGTACACTTTGACATACGCAACGTGCATCTCGTTGGGACTGGGGGTCGATGAAGTGACCTTGCTGTGCCATGAGGCGGTCTGACTTGAGGCGACTGAATTGTTGAGAATGATAAAGTAAGGTCCGGTTGGTATGTTCTCCGTGTAGGAGCACATCAGCTTGCCATCCAGGTACATTTTCACATACTCGCCTTGCTTGTAAGCCATGGCGTAGATGTGATAGGCCGCTGACAGGTTAAACCCAGCGTCGATCAGATATTGAACGTTTCCAGCGCTGTGAAGATTGCAGGCGAAGACGCGATTAGGATTCACCGAGCCATCAAGGAATCCGCCCTCGTGCAGGTCAATTTCCACGCCATTCCCTCCCGGGCCGGCCAGGAACCAGATCGCCGGCCAGGACCCATTGCCGGTAGGGGGAAGCTTTGCCTTCACCTCGACATAGGCATCTTGAAACGTGAAACCCTGCGTCGAGACAAAATTATCATCGGGATAAGAGGAGATAACAGCTCCCGTCCACTGGTATCCTTCCGCAGTTGTGCCGGCCTGGGCCGTTAGCTTCAGGCCCGAACCCGTGCTGACGAACGATGGCTGGTCATAGTCCAGGTTGAAATTGTTCGGAGCGGAGATGGCGGAACTCTCCAAGGGCTGACCGCTCTCCGTGTTCCAGGGCCAACCTGAGGCGGAGTCGTCGGTCACGAAAGGATCCCAATAAGTTGTATTCAAGGACCCGGCGTCGAAATAGTCTTCAAAGACCAGGCGACCGACCGATTGTGCCCGGAGTGACGCGGTAATAGAAAAGAATAACAGCGCTGATGCGATTGTTACGTACCGCGACCTTGCCCCGGCATGTACCAGGATTGCCATATGACCGTCCTCCTCGCGCAGTATAACTCAGGCGACCCGACTGCGGCAGTCACAACGCTCAAGCGGGCGGGCTGAGGCAGATCGAAGCTCCGTGATCCACTTTCCCTCCTACCGTGGTTCAGAGAGTCGAACGGCTGTGCTATGCGCCAGCCAGCCGGATTCCACATCGCACGACGAAGCCACTCTGAAGGGGCCACCCCCTCACGAAGGCGCCAACCGGCCCAGAGGGTGCCTTGACATTTGCCCATACAATTGCATACCTTTCATACTGTCATGGCTGTGCATGCGGATGGCTTTGACTGGGACATGGGCAATCGCGCCAAGTGCGAGAAGCACGGACTCTCTGTATCGGCCGTCGAGAGTCTTTTTTCCCGCCCGCTGGCCATTCTCCCGGACACCGCTCATTCGGAGGACGAGCGTCGTTTTCGCGCCATAGGCCGCGCGGACAATGGACGAGGCGTGTTCATCGTGTTCACCCTTCGCCGCAGAGGTGAGGAAGTGCTGATCCGGCCTATCAGCGCCCGCTATATGCACAAGAAGGAGATTGAAGCATATGAAGAAGAAAATCCCGACCTTTGAGACCGACCGCGCCGCCGCCGCCTTCGTGGACAAGGCCGACCTCACCCAATACGACCTTTCGGGAGCGCGTTTGACGAGCTTCGAGATCAGGCCGAAGGACAAATCTATCAACCTGCGTTTGTCCGTGGAGCTTTACAACGCCATCCGCAGACGCGCGGCGCGTGCGGGCGTGCCATATCAGCGTTTTATTCGCTTTACGCTCGAACAAGCCGTCGGAAGGTCGAAATGAAGCCCTCGCCTGACTGGCTCGAGGAAAAAAGGACTTGACATTGAGGGGACCGGGTGTATCATGGTGCTAATGAACAGATGTCACAGATTCCGTTAATCGTCGGGACGCGTCGTCATTCTACCCTTCTTAGTAGCCTATCGAGCAGTTTTCGTCTTGGAACGCCAAAGCCAGCAAACCCATTGTCTTTAAAGCTAATGGAATCAGCAGCCTATCCCCGAAATGGCCGCCGCCAAACCCATTGTGCTTATCTTGCTTACTTTCAGCAGTTTAACCTCGAAAAACGGCCGCTTTTCAGCAAAAGGATAGTGAAAGGCTTCGAACCTCGCTGCCTGCGGCGTAACCGCTACGCCGTGCCGTGCTCAACGTTACACTTTGGCGTAACGTGCCAGCCAGCGGGATGCGAAAACATCCCCACAATGGAAGCTGGAATGTGGTTTGGAATCAGGCGTTTGATTGGAAAACGTCACGCCGCTTTGGAAAGTAAACTGATCGATTATAACGCGCCCAGCCATCCGCCTGGACGCACCAGCCGGATGCCGGGACTCGGACGCCACCATTTCGGCACTCAGCTGTCGGACGGGAGGGCAGAATGGACAGTCTTGAAAAGCGCAGGTTGATCGCCCCCACTCTCGGCATCGTCTTCATCGCCTGCTTTGCCTTCCTCATGTCCGCCGCGCGTGCGCAGGACCCTGCTCAGGACGCTTCACAGGAAGTCGACAAGTTGCCTTACATGGATACCAGCCTGACGCCCGAGCAGCGCGCGGCTGACCTCGTACACCGCATGACGCTGGAAGAGAAGGCGTCGCAGCTTGTGAACCAGGCGCGGGCGATTCCACGGCTGAAGGTTGCGGCGTACGACTGGTGGAGCGAGGCGCTGCACGGTGTCGCCGTCAATGGCACCACGGAATTTCCCGAACCCATCGGCCTTGCCGCCACCCTCGACGCGCCGGGCATTCACGAAATGGCAAACGCGATCGGCACCGAAGCGCGTGTTGTGTATGTCCAGTCGGCGCAAGACGGAAATTCGAGCATCTTCCACGGCCTCGATTTCTGGGCGCCAAACGTCAACATTTTTCGCGATCCGCGATGGGGTCGCGGCCAGGAGACCTACGGCGAAGATCCCTTCCTGACCGGGCGCATGGCGGTAGCCTTCGTCACTGGGATGCAGGGCGACGATCCCCGCTACTATCGCGTGATCTCCACGCCCAAGCACTTTGCCGTGCACAGCGGCCCGGAGCCGACGCGGCACTTCGCCGACGTGGACGTCAGCAAGCACGACTAGGAAGACACCTACCTGCCGGCGTTCCGCGCCGCTATCACGGAAGGCAAAGCCGGATCGGTGATGTGCGCCTACAACGCCATCAATGGGCAGCCCGCTTGCGCCAACCAGTTCCTGCTGGAACACACGCTGCGCGGCGCCTGGGGGTTTCAGGGCTACGTGGTTTCGGACTGCGGCGCCGTCCGCGACATCTTCAACGGCCACCGCTATCGCCCCACCCAGCCGCAGGCCTCGGCGATCTCGCTCCAACGCGGCATGGACAACGAGTGCGCCGACTTCTTTACCAAGGTTAAGGACGATCACGACTACCGGCCGTACATCGAAGCTGTGCAACAGGGTTATCTCTCCGAAGGTGCCATTGACACCGCCCTCGTTCGCCTTTTCACGGCGCGCGTTCGCCTCGGAATGTTCGATCCGCCATCGATGGTGCCCTACAGCAAAGCTGATCCGAGCCAGCTCAACAGCGCGGCACATCGCGAGCTGGCCCGCCGGCTCGCTGATGAATCGATGGTGCTGCTGAAGAATGATGGCGTGCTGCCGCTGAAGTCGTCGGTGAAGCGCATCGCCGTGGTCGGCCCGCTTGCGGACCAGACCGCCGTTCTGCTGGGCAATTACAACGGCATCCCCACGCACACCGTGAGCGTGCTCGAGGGCATGAAAGCCGAGTTTCCCGGCGCGGAGATCACGTACGTCCCGGGAACTCAGTTCCTTTCAAAACGCGGGACGCCTGTGAGCAGCGAGCCCGATCCCGCGGCCGTCGCGGCGGCGAAAAATGCGGACGTTGTCATTGCGGTGGTCGGGATCACCAGCCGGCTCGAAGGCGAGGAGATGCACGTTAGCCAGCCCGGCTTCCTCGGGGGAGACCGCACCAATCTGATGATGCCGCAACCCGAGGAGGATCTGGTGCAGGCGGTGGCTGCTGCCGGCAAACCCCTGGTTGTGGTCCTGATGAACGGAAGCGCCCTGGCCGTCAATTGGGAAAAAACGCATGCCAACGCGATCCTGGAAGCCTGGTACTCCGGCGAGGAGGGCGGAGCCGCCATTGCCGAGACCCTGAGTGGCAAGAACAATCCCGCCGGCCGCCTGCCCGTCACGTTCTATAAGGGCGTCGAACAACTGCCGCATTTCGAGGATTACTCGATGGAAGGCCGCACTTACCGCTACTTCAAGGGCGAGCCGCTCTGGCCGTTCGGATACGGTTTGAGCTACACGACATTCAACTACAGCGACCTCACTCTGCCGAGTGCTCCCGTCAAAGCCGGCGACCCGCTCGATCTCTCAGTGACGGTGACCAATACCGGGAACCTTACGGGCGACGAAGTCGTGGAACTCTACCTGAAGTTCCCTGAGGTGGCGGGCGCGCCGATCCGCGCTCTGCGTGGCTTCCAGCGCATTCACCTCGAGGCGGGCGGCAACCAGGTCGTCAAGTTTCATTTGCAGCCCCGCGACCTCAGCATGGTCACCGAGGACGGCAACATCATCGTCGCGCAAGGCAAGTACACGGTGTCAGCCGGCGGCGGCCAGCCTGAAACCGGGGTCTCATCCGTTAGCGGCGGCTTCGAAATCCGGGGCCAGATTATGCTGCCCGAATAGCGATATCCGGCTCGGCGACGGCAGTAGTGAGCGTACTGGTTGGTTTTGGTGGTGCCGCGGGGTAGCCGGTCTGGACTGGCGCAGGTTGCAGTCGTTTGATCTGTTGAGCACCAACCACAGCAAGGCCGGGCTAGTGTTCTCGCTTTTTCTCTTCGCTCTTCTGGCATTTCACCTGGAGAGCAAACGGGGCCGGGCCGCAGTCATGGCGACGTAAAGGAGTGTGGCAACGATGCCGGCGAAGATCCCGTGAAGCACGAAACGAGACTCCAGCGGTCGCGCGACCCACTAACCTGTACCCGACAGGCTGACTGTCTGTGGGCTGCCGCCACCGCTGTCAGCCACTGAAAGGTTGGCGGTGCGGGAGCCCGTAGCGAGCGGTGTGAAAGTTACATTGATGCTGCAACTCTGACCTGCGGCCACACTGCTGCCGCACGTGTTCGTCTCGCTGAAATCGTTAGGATCTGTTCCAGTGAACGTAATGCCGGTGATACTCAACGCAGTGCTCCCCAGGTTTGTCAGCGTTACCGTCTTCGCGCTGCTACTCTTCCCCACCGCCACCGTCCCAAAGGCCAGGCTGGCCGGAGAAAGCTGAACTGTAGTACCGGTCCCGGTCAACGGCACCGTTTGCGGGCTTCCGGGCGCGTTGTCCGTCACGCTGACCGACGCGGTTCGCGTGCCTCCCCCCGTGGGGCCGAACGTGACGGTCACCGTGCAGTTCGTGTAGGAGGCCAGCGTCGAGGGAGAGAGAGGGCACGTGTTCGACTCAGTGAAATCCGTCGAATTGGCGCCCGTGATGGCGATGCTGGAGATACTGAGGGCGGCATTACCACTATTCCTCAGAGTCACGTTCTGGCTGGGACTGCTGGTGCCCAATTTCTGTACCGGGAACGTCAGGCTAGTGGGTGAAAAGACGACTCCTGGTCCTACGCCGCTTCCGCTCAAGCTGACGGTTTGCGGACTGCCCGGGGCGTTGTCCGTGACGCTCAGGGTGGCCGAGCGGGTTCCGGATGCGGTCGGAGCGAATGTCACCGCGATGCTGCAATTTCCACCCGCAGCCACCGAGCCGCCGCACATATTCGTCTCCGTGAAATCGCCCGCGTTCGTCCCAGTGATGCTGATGCTGGTCAATGTCAGAGTGGCGGTGCCCGTGTTGGTCAGGATCACGGTTTTGCCGCCGCTTTGGGTTCCTACAGTCTGCGCGCTGAATGTCAGGCTTGTCGGTGACAAGCTGACTGCAGGTTGGGTTCCCGTTCCCGAGAGCGACACTGACTGCGGGCTGCCGGGCGAGTTATCTGTGACAGAGAGCGTGGCAGTGCGCGATCCTTGAGCGGCAGGAGTGAACGTGACACTGATCACACAATTCGATCCCGCGCCGAGACTCGCGGGGCATGAGTTCGTTTGGCTGAAATCTCCCGGATTGCTGCCGCCCACCGTGATGCTGGTAATCGCCAGGGGCGCTGTCCCGGTATTCGTTAATGTCACGTTCTGAGCAGTACTGCTCGTTCCGACCTGCTGGCTGCCGAAGCTGATGGCTGTGGGCGTCAGGCTGGCCGCCGGCGTGGTCCCGGTACCGCTCAGCGCGATCGACTGGGGGCTACCGCTGGCATTATCACTGATCGCTACACTTGCCGTCCGGCTGCCCGCCATCGTGGGCGTGAAGGTCACATTGATGGTACAGCCGGCTCCCGCTGCGACAGCCGACCCGCAGTTGTTCGACTGACTGAAGTCACCGTTATTCGCACCGGTCACCGCGATGCTGCTCAGGACCAGGAGAGCCGTGCCCGTGTTGCTGAGGCTTACGCTCTGGGCCGAGCTGCTGGTGCCCGTCTGCTGATTGCCAAAAGCCAGACTCTGTGGTGAAAGGCCCACCTGCGGCGCCTGCAACAGGACCGAGACGCCGGCCGACGACGAATCGGCCGCGGCAGCGTCCAACCGGCCGTCACCATTGAAATCGGCGGCAGCGATCGAAACCGGATCACTGCCCGTCGCAAACGTGATTCCTGCCTGGAACGTCCCGTTTCCGTTCCCAAGGAACCCCTCGAGCGTGCTGTCGATCGAGTTCGCCACGGCCAGGTCAGGTATTCCGTCGCCGTTGAAGTCACCGACCGAGACTGACGAAGGTCCATTCCCGGCGCTCAAGGTCACGCCGGGATTAAATGATCCAGCGCCGGCGCCAAGCAGTACCGAGACACCATTGACCGCGCTATTCGCGACCGCCAGGTCCAGCAACCCATCTCCGTTCAGGTCCGCAGTCACCAGCGAACTGAGGCCAGGCGTCAGGGCAATGGCGGGTTGCGGCGCGAATGTCCCATTCCCATTGCCAAACAAAATGGACACTGTGCCGTCCACGCTGTTCGCCACAGCCAAATCGAGAATTCCGTCACCGTTCAGGTCCGCGCCGATCAGCGAGACCGGGCCGTTGCCCACGCTCGCCGGAGCGACGGAAGTGGAGAAAGTCCCATTTCCGTTGCCCAGCAGGATGGAAACTGTGCCGTCGATGTTATTGGCGACGGCAAGGTCCAACGCTCCATCCGCGTTAAAGTCAGCCAGGAACACTGCTACGGGACCATTCCCGGTGGCGACGCTGGTCGGGGTTGCAAACGCGCCACCGCCGGTCCCCAGCAGCACAGAGACCGTGTTGTTGCCGTAATCTGCCACGACGAGATCGGGTATGCCGTCGCCATTTAAGTCTCCGGCAGCGCCGGCAACCGGTCCGGGCCCGACACCAATGACCGGCTGACTTGCAAACGTTCCGTCGCCGTTACCCAGCAGAATCGAGACCGTGCTGTCGATGCTGTTGGCCACCGCAAGATCGGGCTTACCATCCTGGTTGAAATCTCCTGTACCCACCCACTGCGGGCCGTTCCCCGTCGCCACCGTGGAACCTGCGAACCACACCGTGGAGGTGAGATTGGTGATGGGGAAGAAAACCGCATTCGACGCGCCCCCTCCAGGCGCAGGATTGACCGCGGTGATCGACGCGGTTCCCGCAGTGGCAAGGTCTGCCGCCGGGACTGTGGCGGTCAGTTGCTCAGGGCTGATTTGATTTGTCGCCAGCGGCATGCCGTTCCAGTCCACGACAACACCGGACGCGAAGCCGGCGCCATTAACCGTCAGGGTCAGGCCCGATGATCCGGGCGCCGCAGCGCCCGGAGGCGTCGGGAAGTTGATTAGAGGAACAGCCCCGTTCAGACTGGTTCCCGTACCGGTGAGCCCGATCGTTTGCGGACTGCCCAGCGCGTTATCGTTGACCGAGATCGTCCCCGTTAGCGCTCCGGCTGTCAGGGGCGTGAAAGCCACGTCAATGGTGCAACTCGCACCCGGATTCACGCTTCCGCCGGCATAAGGGCAGGAAGTGCCGGTTACGGCCAGCGCGAAATCGCCAGTCGGGATTACGCTGGCGATCGTCACCGGAACGTACCCGGTGTTGGTGAGCATTGCCGGCTGCGAGGCGCTGGTAGTTCCTGCAACCTGGTTACCGAAGGTCAGGCTCGACGGGGAAATCGCGATCTGGGGCACAGCAGACAAGCCGATCCCCGTCAGGGCCACAGACTGTGGGCTGCCGGCGGCGTTGTCTGTAAACAACAGAGACTCGCTCAGCGTTCCCACAGCGGTGGGCGTGAACGTGACACTGAAGCTGCAACTCAAACCCGCTGCCAACGTGCTGCCGCAGTTGTTCGTCTGGGCATAATCCGGGCCGATGGTGACGTTGGAGATGTTCAAGGCGGCGCTTCCGGTATTGTTGAGGGTCACGGTCTGCGCCTGACTCGTCGAGCCCACAACCTCGCTTGCAAAACTCAGCGTAAGGGGCGTAAGACTGACGGCGGGCGCTGTCCCGGTACCGCTCAGGCTCACGGTCTGCGGGCTGCCAGGAGCATTGTCGGTGATGGTGATGCTGGCCGAGCGGCTGCCGGTCGTTGTCGGAGTGAAGGTCACTGTGATCGTGCAACTCGCGCTGGCGGCGACGCTGATTCCGCACGTGTTCGTCTGCGCAAAGTCCCCGTTGTTTGCGCCCGTCACGGCAATGCCGCTGATCTCGATCGGAGCACTGCCGGTATTCGAAAGCGTCACAACCTGCGACGCGCTGCTGGTGCTGACCGCCTGGTTTCCAAACCCGAGGCTGGGATTCGAGAGGTTGGCCACCCCGTTCTGCAGCAGCACGGATACGAGTCCGGCGCTCTGGGCCGCTACCGCCACGTCCAGCCGTCCGTCATCGTTGAAGTCGCCTGCGGCCACGCCAGCGGGTCCGGAATCGGTTGCGAAATCGACGTGAGTCTGGAGAGTTCCGTTGCCATTGCCGAGGAGAATCGAGACGCTGCCGGCGGACTGATCCACGGCTGCCAGATCCAATATGCCGTCGCCGTTGAAGTCTCCCGCCGCCAGAGCGACGGGTCCGGGCGCCGTCGCATAGGTTGTCTGGGTCCCAAATGTGCCGTTCCCGTTGCCCAGCATGATCGAGACGGTGCCGTCCGGTTCATTGGCCACCGCGAGGTCCAGCTTACCGTCGCCATTGAAGTCTGCTGCCACAATGCCCTGTGGACCGTTCCCCGTAGCCGGCTGCGTGCTTTGTGCGGTGAAGGTTCCGCTTCCCGTTCCGAGGAAGATCCCGACGCTGTTGCTGGCGTTGTTGGCAGCCGCCAGATCGAGTATGCCGTCGCCGTTAAAGTCACCGATAGCCAGCGAAAGCGTACCCGTTCCCGCATTGGGAAGTACCGAGGTTTCCTGGAAGGTCCCGTTGCCGTTGCCGAGGAAGATCTCGAGCGAGCTGTCCACTTGGCTGGCGACTGCGAGATCCAGAATGCCGTCACCGTTGAAATCTGCGGTGCCTAAAGCCACGGGCGCGGTCGTGTCCAAGCTGATGGTCGATTTGAGCGTCAGCGTTCCGTCACCGTTTCCCAGGAAGGTCGAGATGGTGCTCGCCGTCAGATTGGCGACCGCCAGATCCAGCTTGCCATCATGATTGAAGTCTCCGACCGCGAGCGCATCCGGACCGGTTCCCGTGGAGTTCAACAACCCGCTGCCAAACGTGCCGTCGCCATTGCTGAGGAAAATCTCGACCGTGTTGTCCGCGTAGTTTGCTACCGCCAAGTCCGGCTTGCCGTCGCCATTGAAGTCGCCGCTAATCACGGCGCCAGGACTGTTCCCGGCGCCGAAGCTGGATTTGTTGAGCGTGACGAACGAGGTCGGGCTCGTGACAGGGAAAACAAGGAAGTTCGACACGCCTCCGCCCGGAGCCGGATTTGACACCGTGATGATCGCAGAGCCGACCGAGGCGATACTCGAAGCCGGTACTGCAGCCGTCAGGTTGTCGCTGCTGACAAACGTCGTAGGGAGTGGATTGCCACCCCAATTGACGGTGCTGCCGGAGTCAAAGCCAGCCCCCTGCACCGCCAGATTGAAGCTGGCGCCGCCCTGCATCACGCTGTACGGCCCCGGAGCCTGGCTGATAAAGGGCACCGCGTTTGCCGCGGCATAAACTCCCACCCCCGTGAAGGTGATCGATTGCGGGCTATCCGCCTCGCTGTCATAGACGTACAGCTGTCCTGTAAGAGTCCCCGCCTCGGTCGGCGTAAAGGCGATCGTGAAGGTACAACTCGCCCGGGCGGCAAGGGTGCTACCACAGGTTGTGCCCTCCACGGCGAACTCCGCCGTTGCGAGCTCCGCATAAGTGTTGCCGGCAGACGTTTGCGACCCGGTTACGCTACTTCCCGTGATTGTCAAAGCCGTGCTGTTGCTCTTATTAGTCAGGGTCACCGCGGCGGTGGCTGTGCTCCCAATGGTGACTGTTCCGAAGTTGAGCAACGCCGGCGATAGGAAGACCAGGGTGCCGACGCCCGTCAAATTCACCACTTGTGATCCACTGCCGTCGCTGTCCGTGATCAC
>Ga0187781_10003973_pt1 | contig 11043 bp, 5 predicted proteins | sample 0715_SJ02_MP02_2_FD_132447 | JGI IMG/M metagenome (GOLD analysis project Ga0187781, IMG submission 132447) | Tropical peat soil microbial communities from peatlands in Department of Meta, Colombia - 0715_SJ02_MP02_20_MG | ecosystem: Environmental > Terrestrial > Soil > Wetlands > Peat | place...
AAGTAGGCTGTTCGTTGTTTCTCGAAGAACCGGAAATAGAACATCTCCTCCGAGCGTTCCAGGCCCGCCCATCGAACCGGCTTCTCCGGCCACCTTTGAGGGTCCATCCTCTGTCGCGCGATTTCGTCTGGCAGACGGTTAACCTCACGCATGACCTCCCAGGGAATAGCCTGGTCCACGCGCGTGCCATCGGGCGATTCGAGGTTGTAAGTCACCACGCCTTGAGGATCGAGGTCGGGGTAGAGGTTCTTCATGAACTTGTAGCTTCGCACCACGCTTGCGCAGGCGTTATACATGCGATAGAGGTTCTCACAGGGAATCTCCTCGCAGTCCTTGGCCATGATATCTTCGATGGGATGGCCGTTAGCACCGCGGAGCCTATAGCCGCGGGTTCCTGTGAGCTGCGGGATATCCGAGCCGGAAATAAACAAACCGTCGGTCGAGACCCCGATTTCGACGAGCGGCCGAATCGCAGGGTCCATCCACTTACCCCCGGCTGCACCGTAGACCATGCTATGTCCGTCTCTTAGGCGAGCCATGAACGCGCCCAGTCTTTCTCCGAGCTCGGCTGCCGTCAAGCCTTCTGGCGGCACGCCCTTGATCAATTCGCGCGCCTTGCGATGAAACTCCACCTTCCCTCCCATATTGATGTATGGGTCTGGATGAGATAGTTCGAGGAGTTGCACGAACGCCTTGCTGTCCTTGACGGCTTGGGCTTGGGTTAGTCGAGGGCTGGGTTTCTCCTGGGCCGCAGCTAGACACGCGCACAGGACGCTCGCCGACAGAACCTTCACCATTGCCGATGATCTCATCATAGTGCCTCCATCTTGACTATTCGTAGCGCAGCGCCACCAGGGGGTCCACCCTCGTCGCGCGGCGCGCGGGGATGAAGCTAGCCAATCCGGCAATTGCTAGCTGCGCGAGCACAATGAGAGCGAAGGTTGAAGTGTCGGTAGGGCGAACGGAGTAGAGGTATCCAGCGACGAGCCGCGTCAAAGCGAAAGCGCCGGCCACGCCACCCACGATCCCGATCAGGAGCCAACCCAGGTTTTGACGGAGGATTAGCCAAACGATCTGCTGCCCTCTGGCACCGAGGGCCATGCGAACGCCGATTTCGTGAGTCCGTTGGCGCATCCCGTAAGAAGCTACGCCGTATATTCCAACCGCCGCCAGCCCCGCTGCGATCGACGCGAAGGCTCCAATCAACTGCAAGATGAATCTTCTTCCCGAAGCTTCCGTGGCAACGAGTTCATCCATGGTTTTGATATCCGCGACGGGCTGATCTGGATCCACGCGCCAAATCTCTTTCTCGACTCGAGGAATCATCGATGAAGGCCCTGCGGCGAGCCGCAGAACTAGCGACATCTCCTGCGCCGGCCATTGATCGTAAGGCATGAAAAGTTCAGGATCAGGCGGCGCATCCAGCCCTAGTTGCCGAATATCGCCCACGATCCCCACGATCTCGAGCATTCGCGGCTTGAACTGGACGTGAGTACCTTCCGAGGTTCGGTCGGCAACGAAGCGGTAAACCACGATGGTTTTGCCTACGGGATTCTCGTTCGGCCAGTATCTGTTTGCCATGCTGCGGTTGATGACGCCGACCAAGGGTGAGCTGGCGGAATCGTTAATCCCCAGCCCTCTTCCATTCAGCAACGGTATTCCCATGGCGCCAAAGTAATCTGGGCTGACGGCCTGGTAGCCTGCGCTGCCCTGGCTTGGGTGAGGACCTGGGATCTCGAACCCGTTCCATGTCTCGTTGCGCGTTAACGGCAGGTCCGTTACGGCGCCCACAGCAACGACTGCCGGCATGGTGGCAAGACGTTGCAGCACGTGGTCAAAATAAGCCGTCTGTTTCTCGGGTGTGGAATACTTTTCCTCCGAAAGAGGAATGTCCATGGTCAACAGATGTTCGGTGCGGAATCCCACGTCATTTTCCAGCAGGCGGAGCAGGCTCTTCATCATTAGCCCGGCGCCTACCAGCAAGACGAAGGACAGGGCAACTTCGAGCGCGATCAATCCCCCGCGCATGCGGCCAGCGCGACCGCTCATGAAAGAGCTTGGCGCGGGCTTGGTGGCTTTCCAAGCCGGTAAGACGCCGAAGAGAACGCTGGAGAGCCCTGATAAAAGCGCAGTAAAGAGAAGCACCGTCAAGTTGAGATGGATCCCGGCATCCTGGATGCGCGCGGAGAAGTGGCCATGCGGTGGCGCCATGCGGGCAACTAGCGGTATCGCCCAATACGCCGCAGCGACGCCTATCGCACCACCCGAGCCTGCCAGCAGCAGGCTTTCTGTTAGCAGTTGACGCAAGATACGCCCGCGAGTCGCCCCCACCGCGCTTCGAATTGCCATCTCGCGCTCGCGCGCCGCACCCTGAGACAGGAGCAGGTTCGCTACGTTGGCGCAAGCAATGAGAAGCACGAAAGCGACCGCGCCAAACAGGACCCACGCGGTCTGGCGCGCATCTGAAACGATGTATTGCGCAAGCGGCTCGAGTTCAATTCCCTGCCTTTCCGAGTCATGGTAGGTTTGCGCGAGGCGGGCGACAATGCCATCCATCTCCGCGACCGCCTGCTGCTTGGTCACGCCAGGAGCAAGGCGTCCCAACACCCGCACGTAATACCAGTCACGCTCTGGGTTCGGGATCACAGGCACGAACACCTCGGAAGCCGGGCCTCCCCACCAGCTCGGTCGAAAGCGGAACTGGGGCGGCAAGACGCCCAAAACCGTGTACGATCGGCCCTCGAGGTGGATGGATTTGCCGATGATTCCGCCATCACTGCCGAATCGCCTCTGCCACAATTGGTAGCTCAACACGCAAACGTGCTCGTCATCATCAAGGGCGAATTCGCGCCCCAACATAGGACGAATCCCCAAGGCTGCAAAGAAGCCCGGAGTGATGGCCGAGCCGTCCAGGCGCTCGGGTTCCGTCGAACCCGTCAGGTTTAGAGGTTGTTCCTGATATGCCGTCAGGGCTTCGAACGTGCGGCTTTGACGCTGCCAGTCACGGAAGTCAGGGTAGGAGGAAGCCTCCATGGCGGCTTTTCTTTTGCCCTCGAGGGGAAACACTCTGAAAAGCCGCTCCACTTGCGGGTAGGGAAGAGGACGCAGCAAGACCGCATCAAGCAGGCTGAATACGACGACGGTTCCCCCGATGCCGAGAGCGAGCGTCAACGCCGCCACGGCCGTGAACCCGGGATTCTTCCGCAGCACACGCAACCCGAAGCGCAAATCTTGCCAGATTGTTTCGAGGGTCGATTCCCAGCCGGCGCTGCGAATCTCCTCCTTCACCGCCTCGACGCTGCCCATCTCGACGCGCGCGGCCCGCAAGGCTTCTTCCTGGTTCACGCCAAGCCGCATCTTCTCTTTCACGGCGGCGTCAAGATAGCCGCGCAGCTCTTCATCCATTTCCTGTTCCGTTTGCTTCTTGCGGAACAGCGCTCGCAGGCCAGCAATGATGCTTCTTAGGCGGAACATCGCAATCTCCTTTGCCTTACGCCTAGCCACGTAACAGACCCCCTCACCTGGCCCGCGACGGCTGGTGAAAGCGCCGCCGCAGGCCACCCTCTCCCCCAAGGGGGAGAGGGCTGCCGTCTGAGAACGGTGGGGCGGGCCAGTCTCTCCTTCAATCGACAATCGACAATCGAAAATCGACAATCATTCGTGCCTCAGCGCCACCATGGGATCGACCTTTGTGGCCCGGCGCGCAGGTATCCAGGCGGCCAGCAGCGCCACCAGGAACAACAAGAGCACGCTGCCGGCAATCATGACTGGATTGGTCGGAGCAATTTCGTACAGCAGACTCTTGATCAACCGCGTGGTTGCCAAGGCCAGAAGACATCCTCCCAAGAGTCCGGCTAGGACCCAAAAAAGGGTCTGCTTGAGAACCAGCCAAAGAATACCATTGCGGTTCGCGCCCAGAGCCACGCGGATGCCGATTTCGCCGGTTCTGCGGCCTACGCTGTAGGCCAAGATTCCGTAAAGGCCCACGCAGGCCAGCCCCAGGCCGAGAACTGCGAAGAGCCCGGAAAGTTCGGCAAACAGGCGCTCGGTGTTCAGGGAGCTGTCGATCTGCTCTTCCTGGGTTCTCATATCAATCACGGGCAAGTCCGGGTCGAGGGCGCGGACCGCTGAGTAGATTTCCTTCGCGACCCCGGCGGTGCGTGTACCGGCACGAACCTCGAAGGACATGTCCGACATCCACGGGCACTGGAGGAATGGCATATACGTGGTGGGTGGAGGCTCATCGCGGACGTTCATGAACTTCGCGTCTCCCACGACGCCGACCACCTCGATCCAGTCTTTCTCCCCCCACTTCCACCTGAATCTGTGTCCCACGGGCGACGTATCCGGGAAACAGCGGCGAGCAATTGTGGCATTGATAATTGCAACCTTGGGTGCGCCAGCCGTGTCCTGACTTCGCGGTCCACGCCCGGCGAGCAGGGGAATACCCATGGTCTCAAAGAAGCGCGGCGCAACATAATTTGTCCTTGTCCGCATTTCCTGGGTAGACGTGGAGCCCTCCACCTCGATAACATTCGAGCCACCCATGTCACTGATCAGGACCTCGCTTGAAGCACTAGCCGACACAACCCCAGGAAGTGCGTTGAGCCGCTCCAGGAGGCGAATGTAAAAGCTGGTGAGTTTCTCCCCCGTGTAGCCGTTAGCCGTGGGGCTAAGGCCGAACACGATTACATTCCGGGAATCAAACCCGAGATCGGCCGACTTGAGATTCTGAAGTGTTCGCACGAGCAAGCCCGCGACCAGAACAAGCAGCAAAGAGATCGCAAGTTGAAGGGTGACGAGAAACTTTCGGGACCAAAGTCGGCCTTCCTTTCGAGCACGACCGCCCGGAATCATGCTGTCCTTTAAGCCTGCTGAAATATCAATCCGGGTTGACTGTACCGCCGGGCCCAGCCCAAACACGATGCCACTGATAAGCGAGATCGCGGCAGCAAAGCCGAACACTCGGAGGTCAGGGCTCACATTCAATCCGACGTTCAGGGAAGAGGGGTTGGGGAGGAATGCGACCAAGTAGCGACTGACCCACCACGCCAGCAGAAACCCCGCTGCCCCACCGAGTGAGACGAGAAAAACGCTCTCCGTCAGCAACTGCCGGATCAGTCTGCTTCGTTTGGCTCCCAGCGCCAGCCGCACAGTGAATTCCTTACGCCGCGCGGCGCCCCGCGCCAGGAATAGGCTGGCAACGTTCGCGCACGCGATCATCAATAGAAGCGTAACAATCACCACCAGGATGGTCACAGGCTTGGCGAAGAAATCGGCCCCGAAGTTTGGACCTTTATTGCCTGGCAGCAAGACGATCTCAGGGAGACCAGCCTCCTTGGCCGTACTCGTCCATTCCGAGGTCAGCATTTGCTGGAAGATGCTGTTTGTTTCGAGCTGCGCTTGTTGCTCGGGAATGCCAGGCTTGAGGCGGCCCATAATCTGCAAACCCCAGCGATTGTCAGCGGTGAGGAGGGGTAGGTGGCCGCCAAATTCCCAATGGCCGATTTGCTCCCCTTGCGTGATCGGGACCGTTACGTCCGGCGCGCTGCTGAAGCCCAAGTACTCCAGTCCCTGAAAATCTCTCGGCGTCACGCCGACCATGGTGCATGGCCTTCCATTTAGATTCAAAGTCCTGCCCGCAATTGACGGATCACCTCCAAACGCTGTCTGCCAAAATCGATAGCTGATGGCGGCAGCACAGGGCGCGTTCCCTTGGTCATCGCTTTCCAGCAGCAGGCGGCCCGCGGCTGCCTGAATGCCCAGCGCGGAAAAGTAGTTGCCGGAGACCGTGATTGCGATTCCACTGCGTCCTGATCCCCGATCATTGATATTGACATTGCCCAGGGGTGCGAAAACGAACAAGCCGACGAGGGTTTGCGTCCGGTTCCGAATCCCCTTGAAAATCGAGTAAGAAAAGACGTTTGTGAGTTCCCGCCCGGACTGCGGGTCACGCGGATTGCTGTAGCCTGTAAACGTGAGACCTTCCGGTTGATTTCTGCCAGCCCACGTGAGGATGACAAGTCGGCCAGGGTCTTTGACGGGCAGTTCCTTCAGCAGCAGCGCATTTGCAAGGCTGAAGATTGCGGTGTTTGCCCCGATGCCCAAGGCGAGGGTAAGGAGAACCGTCGCCGTGAAGCCGCGATTCTTGCGCAGCATCCGCAGACCATAGCGCAAGTCCTGCCAGATCGCTTCGATGGCGGATTCCCATCCCGCGCTGCGGATTTCTTCTTTCACCGCATCCATGCTGCCCATCTCGACCCGCGCCGCCCGCTGCGCTTCTTCCTGGTTCATACTAAGCCGCATCTTCTCTTTTACCGCAGCGTCCAGATAGGCTCGCAGCTCTTCGTCCATCTCCCGTTCCGCTTGTTTCTTTCGGAACAGTGCCCGAATGCCAGAAACGATGCTTTGCAGGCGGAACATTGCAGCCTCCTTCGCCAGATCATCAGTCGATTCAGAGCCACCAAAAAACACCCCTCACCCGTCGCGCTCCGCCTGATGAAAGCGCCGGAGCGCGGCACCCTCTCCCCGAGGGAGAGGGCTGTTGGTTCGATCTGCACCCCGGGCGTCTAGCCAAACATGTGGGACATACTCCCCCCGCGGGAGAGGGCTTTGCTTCCCGCACCAAGTGGAACCTGACACCCGACACCCGTCACCTGCTCTCACGACGCTTCCATTATTCGAGCTATCGCCGTAAGTTGTCTTCCCCATTCCTCAGTTTCGGCCTTCAGTTGCTTCCGCCCGAGATTGGTGAGGGAATAAAACTTCGCGCGGCGATTATTCTCCGTGGGCCGCCATTCCGGCTTGATCCATCCCGCCCGCTCCAAGCGGCGGAAGGCGGGAAACAGGGAACCCGGATTGACGCGAAACACTCCCTTGCTGATCTGCTCGATCCGAAGGGAGATGCCGTAGCCGTGCAGAGGTTCAAGGGCCAGAGTTTTCAAGATGAGCATGTCCAGAGTGCCTTGGACCAGCTCGCTGGATTTCATAGTCTCTCCTCTCGACGGTCAAGGTGAGTGTATGCTTTTCCTCTAGATTGTCAAGAGGACAGAATTACCCAGGGGCGATTTGTGACTGGTGATTTGCGATTGATGATCGACCATCTGAAAACACCGATGATCAATCGACAATCGGCCATCGGAAATCGACGATCATTCGTAGCGCAGCGCGGTCATGGGATCGACCTTGGTGGCACGGCGGGCCGGGATATAGCCGGCCAAAACGGCAACCGCGGCGAGCACCACCGTGGCAGCGGTGATCGTCAGCGGGTCGGTCGCCTTTACACCGTAGAGCTGGCTGGAAATGAACCGTGTGGCAGCGAAGGCCATCAGCAGACCGCCCGCGATGCCGGCGCCAAGCAGGGCGAGCGACTCGCGAAGCACAATCCAGAGCACCTGCTTCTGGCTCGCGCCCAGCGCCATCCGAATGCCGATTTCGTTAGTTCGGCGGGTTACCTGGTAAGCCAAGAGGCCGTAGAGGCCCACGCAAGCCAGCCCCAGCGCCAGGAAGCCGAAAAAGCTCGAGAGCCTTGCAATCATATCTTCTCTATTGAGGCTTTCACTCACTTGCTCGCGCAGAGTACGGATGCTCGTCACCGGCAAGTTCTTATCCACATCTTGTACGGCGCGGCGGACTGTGCCTGCGATACTGGTTGGGTCGGCGCTGGTGCGAAGCTCGATATTCGCGGCGTAGGAGGCTGGGCCTTCTGTTTGAGCCAGTGGCAGCAAGGCCATAGGCGAATACTCCTGCCAGGGGCTGTCGAACTTGAAATCCTTGACCACGCCCACGATTTCGACCTCGTAGGTTTTGGCGGGCACGTTCATGGAGAATCTTCGGCCAATGGGGTTTTGCTTTGCCAGGTAGTGTTGGGCGAAGCTCTCGTTGACCACCGCAACCTGCGGCGCGCCTTTCGTGTCACCGGGGCCGATATCACGCCCCAAGAGAAGCGTCATCCCCTCGGTCTCCGCATAGTGTGGCCCTACCCAAACCCATTGGCAGTCTGCGGCCTGATTGGGTGGGGGGAAGTAACCCTGAACGGAGATCTGGCCGCCCCAACCGTCGCCGCTCATCGGACTGTACAGCGAAAGACTCGCCATTTGCACGCCCGGCAGGGCATTCACACGCTCCAAAAGCGCATGGTATAAAGGGTTAAGCTGATTCTGCTGGTAGCCGGCGGTGTGCGGATCAATCCCCACCTCCAGCACCTGCTCGGCGTTGAAACCGAAATCTTGCTTCGCCAAGTTCTGCAAAGTCCTGACCAATAATCCCGCGCAGACGAGCAGCAACAAGGACAAAGCAACCTGTGAAACCACCAGGACCCTGGGCAAGTTCCACCGTGCGTGCGGGGATGATCCCAACGTTCCGCACTTCAGCGATTGGGTCAGGTCCACCCCGGTGGCTCGAAATGCCGGAGCCATTCCGAAGAGGATACCGGTGAAAAGAGAAATCACGAGAGTGAAGCCCAGAACAATCGCGTCGGGAGTAACGTCGAGTGGGAGGCTGTTCGATTCGCCCGCCACCATACTGATAAGCAATCTTACGCCCCAAGCTGAAAAGAGCACTGCCACGGCCCCGCCGAGCACCCCCAGCAGCACACTCTCGGTCAGCAGTTGCCGCAGCAGCCGGCCACGGCTTGCCCCCACCGCGAACCGCATCGAGATTTCCTTCTGGCGAGCCGCGGCGCGCGACAGCAGAATGTTCGCGACGTTGGCACAGGCAATTAGCAGCACCAGCGCCACAACCGCCATTAAGATATGGAGCGGGCGCGAGTAATGGAAACGCAGTTCGGAAACTCCGCTGCCACCTGGACCCAGCTTGATGAAAGAGTGTTGAATGTAACTTTGTTCCTCGGCGGAAGGGTGCGGCCCCGCCTCCGTTGTGAGGAATTGACGAAAGGCCACATCCACGCCGGCCTGCGCTTGCTCCAGGCTGAGGCCGGGTTTGAGCCGGCCGAGGAGGTTCAGCCAGTTGACGTCAGGGTCCTTCAAGAGCGATCCACGATCCGGCATCAATCGAGGTTGCAAGGCCACGGGGAGCCAGAAATCGGCCAGGGGGCTTTCGACGCTCTCCCCGAAAAACTCGGGTGGGGTCACTCCGGCCACAGTCAGCAGAATGCCATTCACATTCAGCACTCGGCCGACGATCGCCCGGTCGCTGTTGAAACGCCGCCTCCAGTAAGCGTAGCTGACTACCGCCGCGGGGGGCGTTTCGGCACGATCGTCTTCCGGGGAAAGCAATCGTCCTACCGTGGCCCGAACGCCCAGGACCGAAAAATAGTTACCGGAGACCAGCCTTCCCCAGGCCAACTGTGCGGGCTCGCTCACTCCTGCGCCCTGCGCGCGGACGCTCAGTCGATCGAGCTCGGTGCGGAAGGCGGCAATACCCTCAAAGGAGGTGTCGTTGTCGCGCAGTTGTTTATAGAGCGGATAGGAGAAGATGTCGTAAAGCCCGGGGCCTAGACCTACGAATCCCCGCCTCTTGCCGCTGCCGAACAGGGCGAGCTGCTCGGGTTTCTCGAGGGGAAGCGCCTTGAGCATGGTGGCATCAATGAGTGTGAAGATCGCGGTATTTGCCCCAATACCGAGCGCGAGTGTGAGGACTGCCACGGTGGTGAGCCCGGGATTTCTCGCCAACATCCGCAAACCGTACCGCAAATCTTGAAAAAGGGTGCTCATCGTCGTCTCCCTCCACAGGAAGTGGCAAGTGGATTTGAGCAAAAGGCAATCCAAAACAGCAAGGAACACAAGCCACTGAGTTCTAGGGACTTGCGAGGATGGGCCGACTAATTGTCATGGCGGGAGTTGTTCGTTAATGGGATTCACGTGATCGATTCCGAACACCCTGGCCTTCAGTCTTCAGCTTTCAGCTATGTTATTAACCAATTGAAAGCCAGCAATCGAAAACCGATCACTCGTAACGCGGCCCCGCGTTTCATGACCATCCACCAGAGACCCGTCTCGTTGGCTCCGAGCGCCATGCGGATGGCCAATTCTCGCTGGCGCCGCTTTGCACCTGGAACATCGACTGGTGACGAGCAAACCGTGGGTCGGGGTTCATCCAGACTGCTGGGTTCCTGCCCTGCTCACAATTAAGCGCTTGTTCGGGATATCGACCGTAACTGACCTGCCCGACCAGAAATGGACTCCCAGGACGCAGTCGTAGATGATGCCGCCGAACTCAACCTTCGGTTGCATTTGTCGTATGCTAGGGTCAGCGGCCAGGGCGATTTGTGGAACTGTTGTAAGATAGGCACCGGATGCTTGCTTCGTGACATCCTTGCCATCTTTACTAATTCCCAGCGGCTCCATGTACCGACTGCTGAACGCTGAATCCGGCGTGCCAGTGTCCATTTCACATTGACCCGCTTGGCCCCCGATTAAGACCTCGACGAACAGGTCCAGCATAATCCCACGTTCATCATCGAACGTCAAAGGTACGGGTGCGCCCGACTTTAGGCGGTCACGAAGAGATCGACTCGTTTCAAAGATGATTTGCTTGTTGGGAAAATCAAGCGTAAATGCCTCCTGCCTGAAATCGCTCATAGAGATCACGCCAGCGAAATGCCACTGGTCAAATACGTCCCAAGCGCCTACGAGCGCATTTCTTTTCACGATGGGGCCAATTCTGAGTTCCGGGATGATGAAGAGCGGGAGATCGAGCCGTTCACCCCCCAAACGAAACGCGGTGAATGCTCCCGCAGGCTTTCCATGTAGCTTTTCGATGATGCTGGGCGCAAGTCCGTCCAAGCCAGCGCCAGTATCCAGAAACACATCGGTGTGAATCGCTCCTCCCAATACTACGGGTACGATTACCACCCCATCCGGGTTCGTTGTGAAAGGTAATGTTGTGGCCTTCTTCTGTCTAGCAACTGCAGGAACCGCAAGAAGAACAGCAAACACCACTCTCGCCAATCTGCCCATCTCAGCCTCCTCACTGTAGACTACCTATCGGCACGCGGCAGCAACACCGACTCTGGATAGCAGTTCCGGGGACCACAGCCTCGGTTGTTCCTTTGTTCCCATAGCCCTCAGCCATCAGTCTCCT
>Ga0187781_10003974_pt1 | contig 11043 bp, 7 predicted proteins | sample 0715_SJ02_MP02_2_FD_132447 | JGI IMG/M metagenome (GOLD analysis project Ga0187781, IMG submission 132447) | Tropical peat soil microbial communities from peatlands in Department of Meta, Colombia - 0715_SJ02_MP02_20_MG | ecosystem: Environmental > Terrestrial > Soil > Wetlands > Peat | place...
ACGTGGCGCGCCGCGAGCTCGAAGCCTTGCTGGCGGGCGAAGCCGACGGCAACGACGCTTATCTCGAGGTGCACGCCGGCGCCGGCGGCACCGAGAGCCAGGACTGGGCCAACATGCTGCTGCGCATGTATGTGCGCTGGGCCGAGCAGCACGGTTTCAAGGTCGACTATATCGAAGAAACCGACGGCGAAGAGGCGGGCATCAAATCAGCCACGATCGAGGTGAAAGGACACAACGCCTACGGCTGGCTGAAGACCGAAAACGGCGTGCATCGCCTGGTGCGCATCTCGCCCTTCGACTCCAACGCGCGCCGGCATACCTCATTCGCAAGCATCACCGTCTATCCGGTGGTCGACGACCGCATCAATATCGACATCAAAGAAACCGATGTGCGCGTCGACACCATGCGCTCCGGCGGAGCCGGCGGCCAGCATGTCAACAAGACCGAATCCGCCGTCCGCTTGACTCACATCCCGACCAATATCGTCGTGGTGTGCCAGAACGACCGCTCGCAGCACCGCAACCGCGCGCAGGCTTGGCAGATGTTGCGCGCCAAGCTCTATGAGGCAGAGCTGAAAAAGCGCGAGGAGAAAGCCGCCGCCGATCAGGCCGCCAAGACCGACATCGGCTGGGGCCATCAAATCCGTTCCTATGTGCTGCAGCCCTATCAGATGGTGAAGGATTTGCGCACCGGGGTTTCGACCTCCAATACCGGCGGCGTGCTCGACGGCGACATCGACCAATTCATGGAAGCGGCGCTCGCGCAAAAGGCGTTCGGCGGCGAGCCGGCAGAAGTCGAGGACGTGGAGTAGGGCCGCCGTGCGCCGCGTCAGTCCTGCGGCTGTAAGAGCAGAGCGGAAATCCCGCTAGACCAAGCACCAACAGGTGGGCATTGGCGTGCCGTGGGCGTCGGGCATTGGCGGCTTATGCTGCGTTATACATGGTAGTTCACACGGCGTATCGGTACGCGCCGCCTCGTTCGAGGGCCCGCTTGTAAGCGGGCCGCGCGTGGATGCGCTTAAGAAAATCCATGAGTTTCGGACGGGTCTCGTCGAGACCGGCGCGATCGCGCGAAACTTCCAGCGGAAAGCTCATCATGATGTCGGCAGCGGAGAAACGCTCGCCGACAAACCACTGCGCTTTGTTCAGCTCGCCTTCCAAGAAATCGAGGTGAAGTTTCAGTTGCGATTTTACGAACGGCCGGGCCGGAAAGGCCAGCAATCCGAGTCGGTCGACGACGAGCTTGAGCAGAAGCGGCGGCATCAGCGAGCCCTCCGCATAATGCAGCCAATATCGGTAGCGCCAATAGAGTTCGGAATCGCGCGCCGGCGCCAAATCGGGTCCGTAGCGTTCGACCAGATAATCTACAATCACGCCGGTCTCGGCGAATGTCTTGCCGCCGTCTTCGACTACCGGAGATTTTCCCAGCGGATGCACGCGGCGCAATTCCTTCGGCGCCAGCATGGTTTTCTTGTCACGCTCATAGCGCACGAGCTCGTACGGCGTGCCGGTTTCCTCGAGCAGCCACAGCACGCGCTGGCTGCGCGAATTGTTGAGATGATGTACGCGGATCATCGTGGCGAATAGCGAAGTGGCGAGTAACGAAGTGGCGAGCAGTGAATAGTAAGCGACAATCTGCAGAATAGCGAGGCAGCCGCTATTCTCCGATCACCATTCGCTGCTTGCTCCCGCGAGCTTGGCGCCGGCATGCAAGAACTTTTGCGGATCGACCGCGTCGCCGTCGATGCGTGTCTCATAATGTAGATGTGGGCCGGTCGAACGGCCGGTTGAGCCCATGCGGCCTATGACCTGACCGATGCGAATTTCGTCGCCGACTTTAACGTCGATCTGCGAGAGGTGGCCGTAGCGGGTCGACAGCCCGTTACCGTGATCGATCTCGACCATTCTGCCGTAGCCGCCGCTCCAGCCGGCGCCGGCCACCGTGCCCGCCGCGGTCGCATGAATCGGGTCGCCGGTATCGCCGCGGAAATCGAGCCCGGTATGCATGGCGGCGATGTGCAGGAAAGGATCGACGCGCACGCCGAAGGTGGAGCTCAGGTCGATCTCACCATTTACCGGTTTGCGCACCGGCACCCGCAAGAGGCTGCGCGTCAGTCGTTCCGCTTGGATGCGTGCGATTTTTACCCGCGCCACGGCGCGCTCAAAATTGTTGCCTTCGCCCGGTAGCTTAAGCGGGACGAATGGACCGCCGCTTCCGGACGGCGATGGTCCGTCAAGCTTGAGGCCGAGATCAGCAAGCACGCCACGCAGCCTCCGGGCCTTGCCTTCGTAACGCTCTTGCAGCTGCGCAAGCCCGAGCGCCTGGCGATGATCAAGCCGGTCGAGCGAAGCCTCGACACGCGATAGCTTGGCGCTGATATCGGCATCCTTGCCGGCTCTGCGCGGGGCCGGTGCGCGGTCAGGCTCGATTGACGAGCGGTGATCGCGGGCTTGCGGGGCCATCGGCGAACCGGCGGCACCTCCGTTTCCGCCGGGCCTGATGGCGCCGGTCGTAACGGGATCGGCAATGGTGCCCAGAGCCGTTGCTCTCGTCTCGAGCGTCGACTGGCGGCGCATCAAGTCATCGAGTTTCTGCTCGAATTGCTCCTGATCGAGCAATTGACGGCTGGTTGTGCGGTCGATGCGCGCGCGCAATTCGGCGATGCGGTCTTCGTAGGCATTTTGCTGTTCAGTCTGTCGCGCGATCAGACCTTTCAGGAGATCGTCGCGGAAGGCGAAATAGGTAGCGGTCGCGATCGACCAGCCCGCCATGATCACGACAGTGCCGACGAAAATCCAAAATGCGACGGGGCCTAGCCTGATCTGGCGCCCGGCGTGAGCGATGGTGTAACCGCCGCCGGCCAGCGCTTGAACGCCGTTGCCCGGGCACGAAACGAGGTGCCCGGCGTGCTGCGGAGTCTGCCGCGGATGAGCCGTTCTCCCGCCCGACATTGACGCTCCCACTCGCGGCCCATTTTGCGGCCAACAGGGAGCGGATTTGAGCGATCTATGGTTAATATTTAGGAAACCGCGAGGAGTATTTTGGCGGTTTCGGTAAATGGCGCGGTAACTTAGGCGGTTGGGCCCGTCACAGGGCCTTTGCGGCGGCGAGCACCTCCTCGGCGTGGCCTGTCACCGACACCTTAGGCCAGATATGCACGATCCGCTGGTCGGGACCGATAAGGAAGGTTGCCCGCACGACGCCCATGAACTTGCGCCCATACATGGACTTCTCCTGCCAGGCTCCATAGGCCTCGAGCATGTGGTGCGTTTCGTCTGAAGCGAGCGCGACGCCGAGTTTGTGTTTGGCTTTGAACTTGTCCTGCGCCGGCACCGGATCGGCGGATACGCCCAGGATGTCGGTCCCGGCTTTGGCGAACGCGGCCTTGAGCCGGGAGAAGTCGATCGCCTCCTTGGTGCAACCCGGCGTGTCGGCGCGCGGGTAGAAATAGAGGACAAGCTTGCGCCCGGCAAAATCGTCGAGCGAGATCGTTTCGCCGCCGTCGCGGGGCAGGGTGAATGCCGGCGCCTTGGCGCCGGGCCGGAGTTCGCTGGGCATATGCCTTCCTTTCGACGCTTTCACAGCGGCATTCTGGCCGAACGACGCGTATGGGTGAATTGGGGTAGACCACCGCGAGCCTTCCGAGGATCGCAGGCTGGTACGACGGACGCAAAAGGCTGTCGGCATTTAAGCATCGCGGTTGTTATCGGCACGCAAGCGCGCCGTTCTTAAGGCACCACGGACGAGGGGACGCCCGAGGGGCATGACGAACCAGGACAGGCAGCGCGCAAGGCTTCCGCGGTGGCGTTCCGTCGTGCCTCTCCGTCGCCCGGTTCGCCAAGGTGCCATTGATCGATCGGGCCATGCACAGATTGCCAGTCGGCTGCCTCGCGTTCGCTGGTTTTTTGCCCGCTATGGTCATGTGCTCCGCCGCCTTGCGATTGGAGCCGGTGCCGTCGCCGCGGTCGTGGCGGTCGCCTGCCTTGGATTGTGGTGGAGGTTGTCGAGTGGGCCCATCCAGCTCGACGTCGTGACGCCCTGGCTTGCCTCCGCCATCGAGGAAAATTTCGGCAACGGCCGCCGGGTGGAAGTCGGTGGCACGCAAATCGAACGCACCGAGAATGGCGGCACGGCCGTGCGCATCCGCGACATTGTCGTGCGCGATGCCGACGGCACGATCGTGGCGAGCGCGCCGAAAGCCGAAGTGCACGTCTCCGGGCTCAGTCTCTTGAGCGGCCATATGCGCGCCGAGAGCCTCAACCTCGTCGGCGCGGAGATGGCCGTGCGCATCGAGCAGGATGGCGGCGTCACCATCTTTGCCGGCGCCGACAAGCACCCGATCGCGACTGCGGCGGTACCGGTCACCGCTGCCGCGGCGCTGTTGCGTTCGGCGCAGGAGAAACAGGATGCAGCCGGGCAGGGGCAGTCGTCCGCAGGGCCGCGGCTTCCTGCTGCCACCATGATGCCGTCCCCCGAGGCTCGCCCAGTTCCGCCGCATCGCGCGCGCGACGTCTTCGCCGCGTTTCTGTCCTGGCTCGATGGGATCGGCGAAACCGGCCTGGACGGTCATGATCTCAAGGAGCTTGGACTTAAGAACGGCAATCTTACTGTCGACGACCAACGCACCGGGAAGCATTGGGCGTTTCGCGACATCAGCCTGAGCGCGACGCGGCTTCATGGCGGCGGCGTCGAGGTCAGTGTCGGTTCGTCCAATCAAACACAACCCTGGCTGCTCACCGCCTCCGCGACGCCGACGCGCCAAGGTTATCGCCGAATTCAGATGGAAGCGCACCGCGTCCCGGCCGGCGAATTGCTGCTGGCGTCGCGGCTCGGCGATGGAAATCTGCGCATCGACACGCCGCTGTCGGCAAGCATGAACGGCGAGATAGGTCCTGACGGTCTGCCACAGAACTTCGTCGGCCATATCATCGCCGAGACCGGTTCGATCGGCGAGGCGAATGACGACGAAGGCCGCATTCCGATCGAACACGCCGAGTTCAAATTCAGTTGGGACGCGGAAAATCGCGTCCTGTCGGTGCCGTTCCAGATTCTTTCCGGCGGCAACCGCATCACGCTGCTTGGGCAGGTCGAGGCGCCGCCGGAGGCGAGCGGCACCTGGCTGTTCAAGATCGGCGGCGGCACCGTCGTGCTCAATCCCACCGGTGCAACGGGCGAGCCTCTGGTGCTCAACCGTATCGCGGTCAGCGGCCGCTACGATGCGGCCAAGCAGCGCTTCGCCGTCGATGAAGGGGATGTCGGCAATACCGGTGTCGGCATTGCCATGTCCGGCAGTCTGGATTTTTCCGGCGGCAATCCCCGGCTCACCGCCGGCCTTGCAGGCACGCGCATGCCGGCCGACGCGCTCAAGCGCCTGTGGCCGGTCTTCATCACGTCGAAGGTGCGCACCTGGTTCAACGAGCACCTTCTGAGCGGCACGCTCGAGCGCATTGTGATTGCGGTGAACTCGCCGCTCGAAAACCTCAAAGAAAGCGGACCGCCGGTTGCCGACGACGGTCTTTCGATCGACGCTTCGGCGATCGGTTGCGTGCTCCGTCCGGTCGACGGCCTGCCGGCTTTGCGCGACGCCGACATGAATGTGCATATCGTCGGCCGCGACGCCATCGTTTCGATCGGCAAAGCGATGGCGGACATGCCGTCCGGGCGCAAGCTCACTTTCACCTCCGGTGTGTTCGAAGTGCCCGATACCTCGCCGCATGCGCCGCCGGCACGCGTGCATTTCAAGATGGAAGGTCCGGTGCAGGCCGCTTCCGAACTCCTGCGCATGGATCGTTTGCGCGATGTGTCGGACGCGCCGTTCGAGCCGTCGGCCATGCGCGGCAATTTGAGCGCCCAGGTCTCGCTCGGCATGCCGCTCAAGGCCGACCTGCCGCCGGGATCGACCAACTATACGGTCTCGGTCGAAACCACGAACTTTGTCGCCGAACGGATGATCATGGGACAAAAGGTCGAGGCCGCCATGCTGCGGGCGACCGCCAATCCGCAAGGCTTCCAGCTCAAGGGCGATGTCAAGATCGGCGGCGCGCCGATGACCCTTGAATATCGCAAGGTGCGCGGCGATTCCGATGCCGAAGTCCGGCTGCAAGGCATGCTCGACGAGGCGGCGCGAACTAATCTCGGTTTCGAGAACGGCGAAGCGATCTCCGGCGCCATTCCCATCCGGCTTGCGGGCCGGGTCGCCACCGGGTCCGATCGCGAAGGCCGCTTCAATATCGAGACGGATCTGACTTCGGCACAGATCGATGGGCTTCTGCCCGGCTGGGCAAAGCCGTCGGGCAAGCCGGCGCGCGCCACTTTTGTGCTCACCACCAAGCCGCAATCGATCCGCGTCGAGGACTTGCTGATCGAAGGCGCCGGCGCCGGCGTCAAGGGCACGATCGATTTCGACGGCTCCGGTGAAGTGCAGTCGGCGAGTTTCCCGTCCTACGGCTTTTCCGACGGCGACCGCGCCAGCCTCAAGATCGAGCGCGGCGCCGAGGGCGCGCTGCGCGTCATCATGCGCGGCGAGGTTTATGACGGCCGCGGTTTCGTCAAGAGCACCGCCGGCGCCACGCAGGCGAATTCCAGCGCCAAGCGCCGCTCGGTCGACGCTGACCTCGATATGAAGGTCGCCGCCGTCGTCGGCTTCGACGGCGAGGCGCTGCGCGGCGTCGAACTGAAAATGTCGCGCCGGGCGGGTGAAGTTCGCAGTTTCGGACTCAATGCCAAGATCGGCCGCGATGCGACGCTGACCGGCGACTTGCGCGGCCGTTCGAACGGACGCCCGTTCATCTATCTGGAGAGCACCGACGCTGGCGCGTTCTTTCGCTTTGCCGACGTCTATGCGCGCATGACTGGCGGGCAATTGGCGATGACCATGGAAGCGCCATCGACCGACAATCAGGCCCAGCAGGGCGTTCTCAACGTGCGTAATTTCGCGGTGCACGACGAAGCGCAGCTCGAACGCGCCGTGAACAATGGAACCCAAGCCCGCCGCAACGCCATCGATTTCTCCGGCATGCGGGTGGAATTCACGCGCATGCCGGGCAAGGTCGCGCTGCGCGAAGGCGTGGTGCGCGGACCGCTCCTTGGCGGCACCATCGACGGCGTCGTCGATTATGGACGCGACGAAGTGCACCTGCGCGGCACGCTGGTGCCGCTCTACGGACCGAACAATCTGCTCGGCCAAATACCGGTGGTCGGGCTGTTCATGGGCGGCGACAAAGAAGGGCTGTTCGGCATCACCTACGAAGTCGTCGGCCGGCCCGGCAATCCGGCGCTGCGCATCAACCCGATTTCCGCCTTGACGCCGGGAATTTTGCGCAAGGTGTTCGAATTTCCGGCCAATGGCGACGGCGGCAGCGTCGAGCCGCAGACACGCCAGCACTGACCACGACTTAAACCGGCGCGACTTCAAACCGGCTTGAGCAGAACGTGGCGCTTGCGCCCGAGCGAAAGCTTCACGACGCCTTCCGGCGTGACATCGGCCTCGCCGATGACGGCTTTGTCGCTGGTGACGCGGACGTCATTGACCAGGATGGCATTGTTGGCGATGGCGCGCCGCACTTCGCCGTTGGACGCGGCAAGGCCGGCTTTGACGAAGGCGGCGAGCACGCCGAGCCCGCTTGAAACTTCGCCGCGCGGGACCTCGACGGTCGGCAAATTCACGCCAAGCCCGCCCTCCTCGAACGTGGTGCGCGCGGTGACGGCGGCTTCCGCGGCGGCGGAGCGTCCGTGCACGAGCGCGGTCGCCTCTGTAGCCAGCACCTTTTTCGCCTCGTTGATGTCCTGACCGCGCAACACCGCAAGCCGCGCGATCTCGTCGAGCGGCAGCACGGTGAACAGTTTCAGGAAGCGCTCGACGTCGGCATCTTCGGTGTTGCGCCAGTATTGCCAATATTCGTACGGGCTCACCATATCGGCATTGAGCCACACCGCGCCGGCGGCGGTCTTGCCCATCTTGGCGCCCGACGACGTGGTGATCAGCGGCGCGGTGAGCGCAAAGAACTGCGCGTTGTGCAGCCTACGGCCGAGATCGATGCCGTTGACGATGTTGCCCCATTGGTCGGAGCCGCCCATCTGCAGCACGCAGCCGTGACGCCGGTAAAGCTCGACGAAATCGTAGGCCTGCAGGATCATGTAGTTGAATTCGAGGAACGACAATTCCTGCTGACGATCGAGCCGCAGCTTGACCGAATCGAATGACAGCATGCGGTTGATCGAAAAATGGCGCCCGACGTCGCGCAAGAAATCGATGTAGTTGAGGGTGTTGAGCCAATCGGCATTGTTGGCCATGACGGCGTTGCCGCCGGCATTCTCGAATTTCAGGAATTTATCAAAGATCGCGCGAATGCCTTTGAGATTCTCGTCGATCGCCTCGTCGGTGAGCAGACGCCGGCTCTCGTCCTTGCCGGAGGGATCGCCGACGCGCGTCGTGCCTCCGCCCATCAGTGCGATCGGGCGATGGCCGGTCTGTTGCAGCCAATGCAGCAGCATGATCGGCAGCAACGAGCCGACATGCAGGGACGGCGCGGTGCAATCGAAGCCGATATAAGCGGTGATCGTCTTTTCGCGCGCGAGCGCGTCCAGCGCCTCAGGCTCGGAGACCTGATGGATAAAGCCGCGGGCGGCCAGGACATTGAGAAAATCGGACTTGTACGTGCTCATAGTCTGCTAACTTAAACTTCTTTCTGCGATTGTCGCCGGCACAGCGACCTCATTTCCGTCACGCTGCGGTGAGAGTGAGACGCGCTCGCGCCGGTGTGTAACAGTTCCGGCGCGGCGAATACAATCGAAGAACTTAGGATATGGCCATAGCGCAGACATTGCCGAAGCCGTCGCAGCGATCGGCGCCGTCGTCGCCGGTGCTCGCGATCGGGCTGATGAGCGGAACCTCGCAAGACGGTGTTGACGTCGCTCTGATCGAGACCGACGGCGACATCATTACCCGTTTTGGGGCGACCGCCTATCGCTCCTATGCGACGCCGGAACGGGCGCTGATCCGCAGCGCCACGGCGGCGGCGGCGAATATCGCCGACCGCTTGGCCCGGCCGGCAATCGTCGCCGAGGCTGAGGCGGCGGTCAACGAGGCGCATGTCGAGGCGGTCAAGACATTCCTGGCCGCCAACAGCATTCGGCCGCGCGATGTCGCCGTGATCGGGTTCCACGGCCAAACCGTGCTGCACCGGCCCGAGCGCCGGTTGACGATTCAAATCGGCGACGGCCGCGTGCTCGCGGAGCGGCTCGGCATTCCCGTGGTCTACGATTTCCGCGCCGCCGACGTTGCCGCCGGCGGCGAGGGCGCGCCGTTCGCGCCGATGTATCATCGCGCGCTGGCGCGCAGGCTTGGATTTGAGCCGCCGGTCGCGGTCCTCAATATCGGTGGCGTCGCCAACGTCACCTTTATCGACGGCGACGATCTGATCGCTTGCGACACCGGACCGGGCAACGCGCTGCTCGACGATTTCGTGCGGCTGCGGACCAACAAACCGCTCGATACCGACGGGCAGATCGCGCAGGCGGGCAGCGTGGATCGGGAAGCCATCGTGCAATTGCTCAAGCATCCCTTCTTTGCCAAGCCGCCGCCGAAATCCCTCGACCGCAACGATTTCCGCGGCTGGGTGGGCACCAAGTTCGACACCGGCAGTGTGGAGGACGGCGCCGCCACATTGACCGCGCTCACCGCCGCATCGGTCGCGCGCATCGTGCCGCTGTTGCCGCGCGTGCCGAAAACCTGGATCGTATCGGGCGGCGGTGCGCGCAATCCGACGCTGATGCGCATGCTCACCGAACGTCTCGCGCCGGCGCGCGTTCAGACCGCAGACGACGCCGGCTGGTCGATCGACGCACTCGAGGCGCAGGCCTTCGCCTATCTCGCGGTGCGCAGCCTGCGCGGCCTGCCAATCAGCCTGCCGAGCACGACCGGCGTGCCGCGCCCGCTTTGCGGCGGGGTCTTGGCCGAGCCGTAGCGGCGGCTCGCTCGCTTTTTGTTTCTTCGGTCTAGTCACTGCATCGCTCCCGGCCCCGGAATTGCACCGGCCGGGCACTTGCCGAGGATGATCATGCCGAGCACGTCGTCCTTGCTCACGTCGGCGACGCGCGCGGTGCCGACCACGCGGCCGTTTTTCATCACGCAGATCCGGTCCGCGAGATCGAACACGTCGTGAATGTCGTGGCTGATCAGGAAAATGCCAAGCCCATCGGCCTTGAGTTTTTTGATCAGCGCCGCGACTTGCGCTGTCTCCTGCGGCCCGAGCGCCGCCGTCGGCTCGTCCATGATCAGGATTTGCGCGTTGAACAGGATCGCGCGCGCAATCGCGACCGACTGGCGCTGCCCGCCGGACAGCGCTTTGACCGGATCCTTGAAGCGCTGAAAGTGCGGGTTGAGCCGGCCCATCACTTTGCGCGCTTGCGCCTCCATGGCGATGTCGTCGAGCGTGCCCCAGCGGGTGCGCAATTCGCGGCCGAGAAACAAATTGGCGGCGGCGTCGACATTGTCGGCGAGCGCGAGCGTTTGATAGATCGTTTCGATGCCGTAGCCCTTGGCATCGCGCGGATTGGCGATGGCCGCTTCCGCGCCGCGGATGAAGATCGATCCGGAATCGCGCCGGTAGGCGCCGGAGAGAATCTTGATCAGCGTCGATTTGCCGGCGCCGTTGTGGCCGAGGAGCGCCACCACTTCGCCTTCGCGAAGATCGATCGAAGCGCGATCGACCGCGTGCACGCCGCCGAAGGCGAGCGAGATCTCGCGCAGTTCGACGAGCGGTGTGCGTGATCCATTCATCGATCACCCCGCACTCTCGTTCCGCTCGTTCGCGCGCAAACGGGAATCCAGACAGGCTCGCTCCGATGCAGTGGCAGCCACTGGGTCCCCGCCTTCGCAGGGACGAGCGGATAGCGTCTCGTTCGACTCCGTCGCATCATCGCTATCCCGTTCGCCGACGGTAGAGCGTGTCGAGCCCGACCGCGACCACCAGAACCGCGCCGACCACGCGTTGCAGTTCCTCTGTGACGACACTTGCACTGGGGGCCAGTCCGTCCGGATG
>Ga0187781_10003975_pt1 | contig 11041 bp, 8 predicted proteins | sample 0715_SJ02_MP02_2_FD_132447 | JGI IMG/M metagenome (GOLD analysis project Ga0187781, IMG submission 132447) | Tropical peat soil microbial communities from peatlands in Department of Meta, Colombia - 0715_SJ02_MP02_20_MG | ecosystem: Environmental > Terrestrial > Soil > Wetlands > Peat | place...
GCCCCGGCGGAGCACGGTGATCGTGTCCGCGATGGCCTGGACCTCCTTGAGCTTGTGCGAGATGAACAGGACCGACGTGCCGCCGTCGGTGAGCTGCCGGATGATCCGGAACAGGTCCTCGGTCTCGGCCGGCGTCAGCACCGCGGTCGGCTCGTCCAGGATCAGCACGGTCGCCTGCCTGACCAGTGCCTTGACGATCTCGACCCGCTGCTGGATGCCGACCGGCAGGTTCTCGACCAGGGCATCCGGGTCGATCTCCAGCCCGTAGCGGCGGGACAGCTCGCGCACGTCCTTGCGCGTCTTGCGCCGGTCCAGCAACCCGGAAGGCCGGGTCTCCTCGATGCCGAGGGTCACGTTCTCCGCCACGGTGAACACGGGCACCAGCATGAAGTGCTGATGGACCATCCCGATGCCCGCCGCGATGGCGTCCTTCGGCGAGTGAAAGCGAGCCACCGTGCCATCGAGCAGGATCTCGCCCTCGTCCGGCTGCAGCAGTCCGTACAGCACGTTCATCAGGGTCGTCTTGCCGGCGCCGTTCTCGCCGAGCAGGGCGTGCACCTGACCGGGTGCCACCGCTAGGTCGATCCGGTCGTTGGCCACGAGCGGACCGAAACGCTTGGTGATGCCCCTCAGCTCAAGTTCCACGTCGATCCTTCAACGTCCGTTGGCTCCGAGCGCCAATGTGGCAGCGGTGCAAGACGATTCTGCACCGCTGCCACACTTATGTCGCGCCTTGCGCTCAGGTCACCGGGCTCTTGGTCGCCGTCGGGATCGAGCCGTTAGAAATGCCGGTTGCTATCTGCGTGAGTTCGCGCTGCAGCGTGCCCGGGATCTTGGCCGCGAAGTCGTGGAACGGAGCGAGCACGGCCCCGCCGTTGGCCAGGGTGCCGATGTACGTGCCGCCGGTGAACGTGCCGTTGGCGACGCTGAGCACCACGGCCTTCACCGAAGGCACGATGCCCTTCTCCACGCTGGTGATGAAGTACGGGCAGTACGTCGCCGCGCTGATGCAGCCGTCGACATCCACCCACATCATGTTGACCTTGTCGCTGCCGGCCGCCTGGTCCGCGCTCTGGACCGCCTTGGCCGCGCCGAGCCCGACGTTGCCCGCGACCGGGAAGATGATGTCCGCGCCCTCGCTGATGAACGTCTGGGTCAGCGTCTCGCCCTTGGTCTGGTTGGTGAAGTCACCGGTGAAGGAGCCCTTCTGGGTCTGCTCGTTCCAGCCGAGCACCTGCACGTTCGTGTGATGCTGCGTGTTGTAGTACTGCACGCCGTCCCAAAAGCCGTCCATGTAGATCGTCACAGTCGGCAGCTCGATCCCGCCGAACGTGGCGACCTTGCCGGTCTTGGTCATGCCCGCGGCCAGGTACCCGCCGAGGAAGCCGTCCTGCACGGTGTTGTATGTCAGCTGGTCGATGTTGGGTTCCTTGGTGCCGGTCAGGCAGCCCGTCGCGTACGAGCAGTCGACGATCGCGAACTTCTGGGTCGGGTTGGCCTTGGCCGCGGCCTCGGTCGCGGCGCCCATCAGGAAGCCGACCGTGACGATGATGTTGCACTTCTCGCCGATGAAGGTGTTGATGTTCGGCGTGTAGTCGCTCTGCGTCGTCGACTGCAGGTACTTGACGGTGATGTTCGGGTTGGCGGCCGCGGCGGCCTGCATGCCCGCCCACGACGAGGCGTTGAACGACCGGTCGTTGATCCCGCCGGTGTCGGTGACCATGCAGCCGAGAATCTTGGCGGCTCCGGCCGCCGAACTGGTCGCCGTGCTCGATGTGCTGCTGCTGGTGCTCGACGAGGCCGAACTGGTGCTGCTGCCGCACGCGGCGACGACCAGCGTCGCCGACACGGCCAGCGCCGCCGTGGCCCATGCGCTGTGTTTCACGCTTACCTCCACTGGGCCAGGCACGAGCAGCGCCTGGCCTCGCATTCGTCCTGGGTTGTCCCGCAGGCTATGCCCGCTTGTCTCGCCTGGGAAGAGGACAGGCGTCGATCTGGCCCGCTCGTTGCCGAATCGGAACCCGAACATGATGAGATTCCTGGCCTGCCGGACATACAGCCGCGATTCCGGGTCGGCGTCTTGGTGCTTTCCTACAGGGTGACGACGTCCTGCTGGACCGCAGTACCGCTGGCGGATGCGCTGCTGGTCGGCGCATTGCCATTGGGCACCGGGACCCGGGGGAAGTCAAGGGTCACGGTCAGGCCGCCGCCGGGCGTCTCGTCGAGGCGCGCGGTGCCGCCGTTGGATATGACCAGCCGGTGCACGATGGCCAGGCCCAGCCCGGTCCCGTTCGGGCTTGAGGTGGTGAACCGCAGGAAGGCTCGCTCGCGGTCCTCGGCGCTCATGCCCGGGCCGTTGTCGCTGACCGTGATCCGCGCCCCGGCCGGCGTGGCCGCCGTGGTGAGCCGTACCAGGTTGCCCGGGCTCAGCGCCTCCAGGGCGTTGGCGATCAGGTTGTCCAGGATCTGCTCCAGGTGCCCCTCGCCGATCCAGGCCAGCACCGGCGCGCCTGAGGAGCGGCCCGACCCCAGCCCGCTGCCGCTGCTCGGCGGGCTGGCGACCAGGATGATGCTGCGGTCGTCGGCCACCGGATGCCAGGCCACCACCCGCTCACTGGCCACTTCGGCGACGTCCACCGCCACCGGCACCGGCACCACGTTCTCCGCGCGGGCCACGGCCAGCAGGCCGTCGACCAGCCGGGACAGCCGGGCCAGCTCGTCCAGCGCGCCGGCGAGCTCGTGGCCGGTGTCCGGGTCGGTGTCGGCGGCGAGCAGGTCGAGCCGCAGCCGCAGCGCGGCCAGCGGCGTGCGCAGCTGGTGTGACACGTCCGCGATGACCGCCCGGTTCCCGTGCACCAGCGCCTCGAGTCGGCCGGCCATCGTGTTGAACGTCGCGCCCAGGCGGCGCAGCTCCGGCGGGCCCGAGGCCACCTTGGCCCGGATCGCGAGATCGCCGTCGGCCAGCCGGCGGGCCGCGGCATCCAGGCTCTTCAGCGGCCTGCTCACCCAACGGGCCAGGCCGAATCCCAGCAGCGCCGCGGCGATCACCGCTCCGGCGGCGATCGAGCCGAGGATCACCCAGAGCGTACGGATCTCGTTGTCCAGCGGCTTGGTCGACCTGGCCAGTATGACCGTGCCGACGACCGTCTCGGCCAGGCTCGCGCCCTGCCCGACGACGGGCATCGCCGCGATCACGTACGATCTGACGATCTCCGTTTTCGGCTCGGCCGACTGGCCCTCCAGCAAGGAGGGCCGGGCCTGGGCATCCGCTTGGATGGCGAACTGACCCCAGTTGCCGGGCGGCATGGCCCCATGGGCCGTCGGCTGGCCTCCGCTGGTCAGCACGAGCAGGCCGTCACCGGCCTGGCGCGTCTCCTTGGCCACCGTGAGCAGGGAGAAACTGGCTTGCGCGGCCGCGCTGATCGAAGGCTTGGTGTGCGTCGGCCCGGCAAGCAGGGCGAGCTGGCTGAGCTCGGCCTGGGCGAGGACGGCGTCTGTGCGGGCCGTGCCCGCCAGGGCCTGGGTGAAGGAATTCCGATCGTTCGACGTCGCGTTGAGGGCCAGCGGTACCACCGCGCCGACCAGCACGATGACGGTGAAGGCGAGCAGCATGAACAGGATGCGCCTGGTCACGGCGACCCGCCCCGGTCGGCACCGCCCCGGTCGGCACCGCCCCGGTCGGCACCGCTCGGGTCGGCGAGGCGGAAGCCGTGGCCGTACACGGTCTCGATGATGCCCGGGTCGCCCAGCTTGCGCCGCAAGGCCGCCATGTGCACGTCGAGCACCTTGGTCGGGCCGTACCAGTGCTCGTCCCAGGCCCGCTCGAGCATCTCCCGGCGGCTGACCACGCGCCCGGGGTCGCTGGCCAGGCACTCCAGGATGGCGAACTCCTTCGGCGTCACCGCGATCTGCTGCCCGGATACGGTGACCCGGTGCGTGCGCAGGTCCACGGTGAGCGTGCCGTGCTGCAGCACCTGGCCCGCGGGCTGGCGGCTGCGGCGCAGCACCGCCCGGATCCTGGCCAGCAGCTCCTCCAGCCCGAACGGCTTGACCAGGTAGTCATCGGCCCCCTCGTCCAGGGCCAGCACCCGGTCGGATTGCTCGCCGCGCGCGGTCACCACGATGATCGCCGCGTCGCAGGCCTGGCGGAGTCGGCGGCAGACCTCGATGCCGTCGATGTCGGGCAGCCCGAGGTCGAGCAGCACCACGTCCGGCACCGGCCAGTCCAGCGCCGCCTGACCGGTGGTGACGCTGCCCGTTTCGTACCCGGCCCGGATCAGGCCGCGGACCAGCTGTGTGGCGATGCCGGGGTCGTCTTCCACTACGAGGACCCGGCCCAGACGTGCGTTCACGGCCTCCACGCTAAGCACGAAACCGGCCTAGGACTATTCGGGCCAATATCTTAACCAAACCTGAACTTCTTCCAGGGTGGGTGCTAGGAAGTAGTTGGGCATCATGATTACCAGAGTTCCTTGCTCCAGCGCGAACAGCTTCCCTGCCGCTGCCGCGCGGATGACATGGAGGGTCCGAGTGGATAAGGCAACCCTGCAGCCTTATCCACTCGGACCCCGCGATGTCAAGGACCTTCCCGACACAGAACCCAGCGGTTCCTAGGTGTCCGCGGGCAGTGCTCCCCCGGGAGGGACGACCCCCCCCATACCCCCCCCGATCTTGGGGGGAAGCCTTTCCCCCCAAACCCCCGCGGCCCCCCAGACCCCCTCGGCCCCCCCGCTTATCGACTGGCCGACGTTGCGGGCGGCCGCGACCGCGGTCGCCCGCCGGGCCTATGCTCCCTATTCCGGGCTGCGGGTCGGCGCGGCGGGCCAGACCTCCGACGGGCGGATCATCGTCGGCTGCAACGTGGAGAACGCGTCCTTCGGCTTGACCTTGTGCGCGGAGTGCGGCCTGGTCAGCGCGCTGCACGCGTCGGCTCCCGCGGACGGCTCCGCGCATGACGGGGCCTCGCTCGAGGCCGTGGCCGTGGTCGCGGGCGACGGGGAGCCGCTGCTGCCGTGCGGCCGCTGCCGCCAGCTCCTGCTCGAAGCCGGCGGCGGCAGCCTGCTGGTCGACACCCCCGCCGGGCCGGTGGAGCTGAAGTTCCTGCTCCCCGCCGCCTTCACCGGCGCTGACCTGGCGCGGCGCCAGGAGCCCACGCGCAGGGAGACGCCGTGACGGACGCGGTCACCGTGATCAAGACCAAGCGGGACGGGGGGCGGCTCTCCGACGACGACATCCGCCGGCTGTTCGAGGCGTACGCGAAGGGCGAGGTCGCCGACGAGCAGATGTCCGCGCTGCTGATGGCGATCTACTTCCAGGGCCTGGACGGCGCCGAGCTGCGAACGTGGACCGCGGCGATGATCGCCTCCGGCGACCGCCTGGACCTGTCCGCGCTGAGCAGGCCGACCGTCGACAAGCACTCGACCGGCGGGGTGGGGGACAAGGTCAGCCTGATCCTCGCGCCACTGGTCGCGGCCTGCGGCGCCGCCGTCCCGCAGCTGTCCGGCCGCGGGCTCGGCCACACGGGCGGCACCCTGGACAAGCTGGAGTCGATCCCGGGCTTCCGCGCCGCGCTCAGCCCGGCGGAGACGATCGCCGTCCTGCGGACGGCCGGCTGCGTGATCTGCGCCGCGGGCGCGGGCCTGGCGCCGGCCGACCGCCGGCTGTACGCGCTGCGGGACGTGACCGGAACGGTCGAGTCGATCCCGCTCATCGCCAGCTCGATCATGTCGAAGAAGATCGCCGAGGGGACGAGCGCGCTGGTCCTGGACGTCAAGGTCGGTACCGGCGCGTTCATGAAGAGCGTGGACCGGGCCCGGGATCTGGCCCAGACCATGGTCGCGCTGGGCGAGGAGCATGGAGTCCGGACCAGGGCCCTGCTGACCACGATGGACACCCCGCTGGGCCGCGCGGCGGGCAACGCGGTCGAGGTTGAAGAATCCATCGCAGCGCTCAACGGCCAGGGTCCCCCCGACCTGATGGAGGTCACGCTCGCCCTGGCCGCCGAAATGCTGAACCTGGCCGGGATCGACGCCGACCCGGCCGCCGCCATCGCGGACGGCCGCGCGCTGGCCGCCTACCGGGCGATGGTCATCGCGCAGGGCGGCGACCCGGACGCCCCGCTGCCGCGGGCCGCGCACGTCAGGGCGGCCCTCCCGGCGCCCGCCGACGGCTGGCTGACCCGCCTGGACGCGCTGGCCGTGGGCACCGCGGCCTGGCGGCTCGGCGCGGGCCGGGCCAGGAAGGAAGACCCGGTCAGCACCGCCGCGGGCGTGATCTGCCTGGCCAAACCGGGCGAGGCGGTGCGTAACGGCCAGCCGCTGCTGGAACTGCGCGCTGACGACGAGACCCGCTTCGGACCGGCCCTGGCTGCCCTGGCCACCGCCGTGACCGTCAGCGAGCAACCGCCCCCGCCCCTCCCGCCCCGGGTGATCGAATACGTCTGACCCGGGGGCAGCCCATCCCCCCGGACCCCTCCCGCGCCCTCCGTAGCACAATGAGCAGATGCTGACCCTTGCTGAGATCCGGGCTGTCCCCAAGGTCTTGCTGCACGACCACCTGGACGGCGGACTGCGCCCGCAGACCGTGCTCGAGCTGGCCCGCGAGACCGGTTACCGGGACCTGCCCGGCGACAACGTGGAGGAGCTGACCCGGCGGCTGACCGAAGGCGCGCACCGCGGTCACCTCGAGGTCTACCTGGACGCGTTCCGCCACACGGTCGCGGTCATGCAGACCCCGGATGCGCTGCGGCGGGTCGCGGCCGAATGTGCCGAGGACCTGGCGGCCGACGGGGTGGTCTACGCCGAGGTCAGGTTCGCGCCGGAACTGCACACCGAACGCGGGCTCAGCCTGGACGAGGTGGTCGAGGCGGTGCTCGACGGCTTCCGCATCGGTGGCGAAGGACGCGGGATCACGGTGTACGCCTTGCTCACCGCGATGCGAACGGCGGCCAGATCGCTGGAGATCGCCGAGCTGGCCGTCCGCCACCGGGACGAGGGCGTGGTCGGCTTCGACATCGCGGGCGCCGAGGCGGGCTGGCCGCCGAGCAGGCACCTGGACGCGTTCCAGTACCTCAAGCGGGAGAACTTCCACATCACCATCCACGCCGGCGAGGCGTTCGGGCTGCCGTCGATCTGGGAGGCGGTGCAGTGGTGCGGCACCGAGCGGCTCGGCCACGGCGTCCGCATCGTGGACGACATCGAGATCAGCCCGGAGGGCAGCGTCCGGCTCGGCCGGCTGGCCGCCTACATCCGGGACCGCCGCATCCCGCTCGAGATGTGCCCGACCTCGAACGTCCAGACCGGCGCCGCGCGGTCGATCGCCGAGCACCCGATCCGGGTGCTGCGCCAGCTGTCGTTCCGGGTGACGGTGAACACCGACAACCGCCTGATGAGCCAGGTCACGCTCAGCTCGGAGTTCCACCGCCTGGCCGAGGAGTTCGGCTACGGCTGGTCGGACGTCGAATGGCTGACGGTCAACGCGATGAAGAGCGCGTTCGCCGGCTTCGACGAGCGGCTGCACCTGATCAATACGGTCATCAAGCCGGGTTTCGCCACCGCCCGGGCCCTGTCCGATGCCGTGGTTCCGGTCAGCCTGCTGAGTCCCCGTCACCCCGCGTAAGTTCTTTTTTACCGAACGCCCACCGGTTTCCCTACTCCCTCACCTGCAACACTCCCGGCCGAGGCGCTGCACGTGCATCCAGGATTCGGCATGATGGAAGCGGGAGGGTACCTATGACCGAAACGGAACCGGGGGGAGCGCCGCTGCGCAGGTGGGATCCGGAGCGCATCGGGCCGTACGTGATCCTGGGCCGTCTCGGCGCCGGGGCGATGGGGCAGGTGTACCTGGGCCGGTCGCCGGCCGGCCGGCTGGTCGCGGTGAAGACGATCAAGGTGGACCTGGCCGAGGAGGCCGGGTTCCGGACCCGGTTCGCGCAGGAGGTGGCGGCCGCGCGCCGGGTGAGCGGGTTCTTCACCGCCGCCGTGGTCGAGGCCGACCCGGACGCCGACCTGCCCTGGCTGGCCACGGCCTACGTGCCGGCGCCGTCGCTGGCCCGGCTGGTCAAGGCGTGCGGCCCGCTGCCGGTTACCACGGTCCGCTGGCTCGCGGCGGGGTGCGCGGAGGCGCTGGAGTCGATTCACGGCGCCGGCCTGGTGCACCGGGACCTGAAGCCGTCGAACGTGCTGGTCGCTCCCGACGGGCCGCGGGTGATCGACTTCGGCGTGGCCCGGGCGGCCGAGCGGATGGGCCTGACGACCTCGCACGGTGCCGTCGGGACGCCCGCGTACATGGCGCCGGAGCAGGCTCGCGACACCCACCAGGCCTCGGCGGCGAGCGACGTGTACGCGCTCGGCGCCACGCTGCTGTACGCGGCGACCGGGCACCCGCCCTATCAGGGCGATTCGGTCCTGGATGTGCTGGCCCGGCTGGCTACCGAGGAGCCCGACCTGTCCGGCCTGCCCGGCGAGCTCAGCGAGCTGATCACGGCCTGCCTACGGCGCGTCCCGCGGGAGCGTCCGACGTCGTCGGTGATGCTGGCCCAACTCGGGCAGTTCACCGAGACGCGGCCAGGTGCGGCCGGCGAACACTCCTACCTGCCCGACGCGGCCATGGCCCTGATCGCGCAGTACCAGCGGAATCCCTTGCTGGCCAGCGGGCTCGTTGATCCGGTCGGCCAGCGGGACGGCGGGGACGCCACGTCCGCCTCCTACACCGAGCTGCCGGCCTCCTACCAGCCCAAGTCCCGGCACCGGGAGCAATCCCGCCACGCCGCCAGGCCTGGCTGGCGGCAGTGGGTCAAGACGCACCTGGCCTGGGTCGGCTGGGTCTCCGTCGGCGCCGCCCTGGTCGTGGGCGGCGTCATCCTCGGCGCCTCGCTCACCGGGTCGAGCACCCCGCTGTCGATACCGCCGGCGCCGGCTACCGTGTGCGGCACCCAGAACGCGGTCGGCCACAAGGTATGCATGAACCAGAGCCAGGGCGACCCGAGCGCCACGTTCGTCGTCGAGGGACGCGGCTTCCCGCCCCGGACCTCCCTGGCGGTCATGCTGTCCGAGATCGGCCCGCCCCCGCAGAACAAGCCGCTGCTCAGCGTCACCTCGACCTTCCAGCCGGTCACCAGCGCGGACGGCACGTTCAAGGTCCTGGTCAGCGAGCTCTACTCCGGCCCGCTGCAGCTGGGACTGGTCACCGTCCAGGTGACCGCGCCGGGTGGCAGTCAGGCCAGCACGCAGTTCATGGTGATCCCGCCGGGCACCCCGGCACAAGGAGGGGGGCCGCCGTCCGGGTCGTGAGCGGGCCTCAGTGTTCTTTTCGGAGTCCGGGTGCGGCCGCTCGTACGGGCCCGAAAGGCCCGTACTCTCTAGCCGCATTCTGAATAACCCTCAGGCCTCGGTCCACCACAGGTCCTCCTGGCGCGAGCGCCACACCGGGTCCGCCAGCCGGCTGAGATCGGCCGAGGTGATGATGCCGTGCTCGATCAGGATCCGGACCGCCACCTCGTCCGAGAGCCGGACGTCCGGGCCCGCCAGGCCACGGTCGCTGATCTTCCGCCGCAGCACCTTGATGTGCTCGGCCACCCGGGCCGAGAGCAGGTCGCGGAACTCGGCGTCGGTCTCGAACCGCTCCAGCTCGTGATAGGCGCCGGTCACCTCCAGGGCCCCCCGGGCGATTTCCGGCGTCCGCGGCAGCGGCGTGGTGGCGCTCGGATCGAGCAGCCAGGGTCGGCACCAGATCAGCGCGACGAGGAAGAGCTTGGTCATCGGGTCCAGGTAGATCGGCAGGACCGTACCCTCGCCGTCCGGCTGAGCATCGGCTGGGATCCCGTCTGCGGCGCGCTGGCCGATGACCGTCACCTCGAGCGGGACACCTTCGTCGAGCATGGCGCGCGAGCCGACCAGTACGGTGCCCGAGTGCAGCAGCCAGCCTCCGGCGGGCTCGCCGCCGTCCTCCAGCCGCGGCAGCCTGATCCGGTATCCCTCACCCTCCACGTACAGGGCGTGGGTGCGGCTGATGTTGGTGATCGACGCCCCGGCCGCCATCGCGGTCACGATACCGGCCCGCCGGGACAGCCCCGGACCGGCCGCCACGGCCAGGTCCACCTCCGGGCCCCGGCCGAAGACCAGCTGGCACCCTTCGGTAATCTGCATTTCCTGACCCGAGGCCGTGCACACGCGCGCGCTCACCGCCATGGCGGGGTCCCCGGGATACGGCTCAGCATCGGTGTCCTGCCTGCACTATGGCCTGCGATAGAACGCAGTGTTTGTTTCGAGCTTCGCGTTATCCAGACTTCCGTGACGGTTCCGGCCGCACCTCGCAGCGGCCGCTCGCACGGCCCAACCGGCCCGTGCTTACTAACCGCTGTCTGAATAACCCTCGCGGTCCGGTACGTGTGTGTTCTATTTAATAGCTCGCGTTACCCAGGCCCGCATCCAGGTTCCGCGTCACCTCGCACCGGCCGCTCGCACGGACCTGACGGCCCGTACTCGCTAGCCGGTCCCGGATAACGCGCTCGGGGCCGGATTCTGGCCCTACGTCATGCGGGCGGGGCGCCGGGCCTGCCGCGGGAAACATCACGGCCACAACCAGTCCGCGGGTTGAGCCCCCCCATACCCGCGGGTGGACGGTGCCACCGCGGGCAGAGCCCGGCACCCTGCCGTTTGTAGCCAATCAGGACAATTCGCGCACCGCTATCCCCGAATCCGGGGTTGCGGTCGATCCGGCCGGGCTAGATCCGGCCGAACAGGCGGTCTCCCGCGTCGCCCAGTCCGGGCACGATGTACCCGCGCTCGTTCAGCCGCTCGTCCACGGCCGCGGTGACGGTGACCACCCGCACCCCTGGGTCTCCGTCGCCGGCGAAGGCCTCCTCCACCCGGCGCAGCCCCTCCGGCGCGGCCAGCAGGCAGATCGCGGTCACCGAGGCGGCGCCCCGGGCCACCAGCATGCCGATCACGGTGGCCAGGGTGCCGCCGGTGGCCAGCATGGGGTCCAGCACGAACGTGTCCCGGTCGGTGAGATCGCCGGGTAGCCGGTCCGCGTAGGTGGA
>Ga0187781_10003976_pt1 | contig 11041 bp, 7 predicted proteins | sample 0715_SJ02_MP02_2_FD_132447 | JGI IMG/M metagenome (GOLD analysis project Ga0187781, IMG submission 132447) | Tropical peat soil microbial communities from peatlands in Department of Meta, Colombia - 0715_SJ02_MP02_20_MG | ecosystem: Environmental > Terrestrial > Soil > Wetlands > Peat | place...
ACATCTTTTTCGATCATCCGGTTATCGGATGCGGCATTGGAGCGCTGGTGGATGTTTTCCCACGCTACGAGACGGCGTATGACGGAAAACTCGTGGATCACGTCCACAACGACTACGTGGAGACGCTGGCGGAATCGGGAATCATGGGAGGCTTATGCGGTGCGGCGTTTCTTTGGTTGCTTTACCGTGAGGCGCGGAGATCGATGGTTGCGGAGCAGGGCCATTTTTCGCGCGCGCTCCACGCCGGATCGATTGCGGCGATCTGCGGAATGCTGGTTCATAGTCTCGTCGATTTCAATCTGCATATTCCCGCGAATGCGATGCTATTTCTGCTACAAGCAAGCCTCGCGATTTCGCCGCCCTTGAGCTCGGGTCGCAGCCGCGCGACCGCACCTGTTCGCACTGCTGCCGAGGTTACGTAGCTTCCACCGAGGAGTGTGGCTTGGAGGTAAAGTTTTGTTTCCGGCTGCTCCCGGCGAACAAGAGACCAACCCGGCCCGTTGTACGATCAAGCGCATCCCCAGCTTGTGGTTGACAGCAATGCTCTGGTCATCCATAGTGTTTCGGGGTCATCTTTGGCGATGGTTTTAACCGTCCGCGGGGTCTCGGACTGGTTTCGGGCAGATCGTATTCTGCCGTTGGCTATCCTGCTTATTGGGATCACGCGGGTGGCGGGCGGTCAGGAAAAGTTTGACACCCCGCAACAGACGAACCAAAAAATCGACCGGCTCGCTAGCTTAGCGCGAGCTCATCCGGTGGACACCCCCATCGGAACCGGCGACCTTCTCCATATCGATGTCTTCGATGTCCCTGAACTTTCGCGGGACGTGCGCGTCAGCGACGCGGGCGACATCAGCTTTCCTCTTATCCCCGATCGGATTCCGGCGGCGGGACTGACCCCCTTTGATTTGGAGTCCAAACTCGAAAAGCTTCTGATCGAGAACGGCCTCGTGTCGCATCCCAACGTGTCAGTGTTCGTGAAGGAACAGAACAGTGCTCCGGTGTCCGTGGTCGGAGCGGTGAACCACACGATGGTTTATCAGGTGACGCGCCCGACGACATTGCTGGAAGTGCTTTCAGCTGCCGGAGGCGTGTCGGACACGGCTGGCGACACGATCATCGTTACGCGCCCCGCGCCTGCCAGCGCGGCAAAGTCCGATTCCCCGGGTGCTACGGCGAATTCCACGCCGGACGAACAGAAGATCAGCATTCGGCTGCGGGACCTGCTCGAATCGGGAGAATCCGTCTACAACATACAGATTTACGGCGGCGACACAGTAACCGTGCCGCCAGCCGGAATCGTCTACATCCTTGGGTTTGGCGTAACGCAGCCCGGCGGCTATGTTTTGGAGGGGCACGGCGAGCAAGTCACAGTGCTCAAGGCCGTGGCGCTGGCGCGCGGATTTACGACATTCGCGAAGCTGGACGCAGCGACGATCATGCGGACCAATCCGGCGACCGGCCAGCGAGATTCGATCCCCGTGCACATCAAGGAGATCGAGAGCCACAAGCTGGATGACGTTCCGCTTCTGTCAAACGACATCCTGTATGTGCCAGACAGCCGAGGGAAGAAGGCGCTTGCCCGCGGGACGGAAGCGGCGTTGGGCATCGGGTCCGGCGTGGCGATTTACCGGTTGCCATAGTTCGGTCCGGATTCGGGATCGAGAATCGACAACGAGTATGAGGAGCATGGCGTAGATGGAAGACGCGTCCCGATTTGCGCTTCGCGAGCGGAAGATCGGCGACGCGCCGCTGACGGTAATCCCTGCTCCATCGGTTCTCCCGTGGGACCAGGCCCCGCGCGAACCGCACCTTCTCGATTACTTCATCATCCTCAAGAAGCACCAGTGGTTAGTGCTCACATTTCTGCTGACGGTCGTTACCGTCGTGACGATTGCGTCGTTCAAGATGAAGCCGGTTTACGTGGCGACCGCGCGCGTCGAGGTGGACAGGGAGGCCCAGAGCACGATCCAGTTCCCGGACGAGAATCCCTACGACGAATACGTCGACATGGACAACTATCTCGAGACGCAAACGAAGATCCTGCAAAGTGAAACGCTCGCGCTGCAGACGATCAAATCGCTCGATCTTGGGAAGTATCCGGAATTCGGCGGGTCTGCTACGCCGTTTAATTTCGGGCAAGTCGGACCATCATCGAAACGGCCGGCGATTCTCAGCGCCTTCCTCGGATCGCTGAGCGTCAAGCGCGTGCCGAACAGCCGACTGATTGAGGTGAGCTTTGATGCCCAGGACCCGCAGCTTGCCGCTCAGGTGGTGAACGCGCACCTGCAAAATTTCATTGAATTGAACTTCCGGAGCAAGTACGACGCGACCACGCAGGCTTCGAACTGGCTTTCGTCCGAGCTGGAAGAACTTCGGATTAAGGTCGAGAAGTCAGAAGACGCACGTCTCGCTTACGAACGCGAAAACCAGATCTGGCAAATCGACGAGAAGCAGGACATCACGACGCAGAAGCTCGGCGACCTGAGCAAGGCTGTAACGGACGCTCAGACGGAACTGGCTGGGAGGGAGGCTTTATATCGCATGGCGCTTTCCGGCAATGTTGACGCGTTGCCGGCCGCGCGGGACAGCGTCGTTATTCAAGACCTGCTGAGACGCAAAGCGGACCTCGACGAACAATACGCGGACGCCGTCAACGAATACGGGCCGAACTACCCTAAAGTGCAGCGCCTGCTCGAACAGCAGAAAGAAGTTAACGACGATCTGGACAAGGCACGGAAGACGATCGCCGACGGAGTGATCCAGGACTTCAACACCGCGCGGAGCCATGTTGCGCTCCTGCAGGAAGCGCTCGACAAGCAGAAAGCGGAAGCCAACGATCTGGCTGAAAAGCTCGTGCAGTACCACATCCTGCAGCATGACGCGGAGGCGAACAAGCAGCTCTACGACGGGCTTCTGCAAAAACTCAAAGAAGCGGGCATCACGGCGGGTTTGCGGTCGAGCAACATCCGCATCGTCGATCCTGCCCTTGTTCCATCAAGCCCGTCGCGGCCGCAAAAGGCGCGCAACATCCTTCTGGCATTTCTGGTCGGGTTGGTCGGCGGCGTGGGGCTTGCGATTTTCCGCGAATACCTGGACAACACGGTCAAGTCGCCAGATGACATCGAGTCGCTGACGGGCCTCCCGTCGTTGGCCGTCGTTCCTGCGTTGCCGGGGCTGACCGGAACCCAGGGGAAGCTTTCGCGATTGGCGGGCGAGGCCGCAAAGCAAGTCGGCGCAGGCCCGCGCGTCGAGCTGCTTTCCTACGTCCAGCCCAAATCGCAGATTTCGGAGGCATTCCGTGCCCTGCGCACGTCCCTGTTGCTGTCACAAGCCGAGCATCCTCCGCAGGCGATTCTTGTGACGAGCGCGCTGCCGCGAGAAGGCAAGACGACCGCTGCGGTGAATCTGGCCGTTACGCTGGCCCAGCTCGGTGACCGCACGCTACTGATGGATTCCGACCTGCGGAAGCCGGGCGTGCGGCGCGCATTGAATTTGACGGTTGGCAAGGACGCAGGCCTGAGTTCGTACCTCGCGGGAGTTTGCACCCTTGATGACATTCTCATCCCGCATCCAACGATCAACAATCTTACGGCCTTGACGACGGGGCCAATACCGCCAAGTCCGGCGGACCTGCTCTCGTCGCATCGAATGCGGGAAGTGCTGGCGGAGCTGCGGCGCCGGTTCAAATTTGTGGTCATCGACTCGCCGCCGATCATGGCCGCCACGGACGCGGTCATCCTCTCCTCACTGACGGACGGAGTGCTGCTCGTTGTGCGCAGCGGGGAAACGCCGAAGGAGGCGTTCACTCGAACGCGCGATTTGCTCTCCGGCGTGAAGAGCCGCCTGCTGGGTGTCGTATTGAACGCGGTCGATTCGAGCGCTCCGGACTACTACTACTCGTATCGCTACTATCCATACGCATACGGCTACGGGTACGGCGAAGACGTGAAGAAGGGCATCGAACTACCCTCGGGGCCGCATGAGGGTGGGGACACCGCGGATTAGGGGGAAAACTTGCGCCATCTCGTAACGGGCGGAGCTGGATTCATCGGATCGCATCTGGCAGAAGCTTTGCTCGCGCGGGGCGACGAAGTGTTCATTCTCGACGACCTCTCTACCGGGAGCGTCGAAAACATCCGCCACTTGAAATCGCATGAGCGGTTTCATTACTTCTTTGATTCGATCACGAACAAACAACTGCTGGCAGAGCTAGTTGACGAATCCGACGTAATTTTCCACCTGGCTGCGGCCGTCGGAGTGAGGCTGATCGTCGAGAGCCCCGTGAGGACGATCGAGACCAACGTCTACGGAACGCAGCTCGTCCTCGATGCGGCGTCCAAGAAGAAAAAGCTGGTGTTCACGGCGTCTACTTCCGAGGTGTACGGCAAGAGCGAGAAAGTGCCGTTTCGCGAGGACGCCGATCTAGTGCTGGGCGCGACCACGATCGGGCGATGGAGTTACGCTGCCTCGAAGGCGCTCGACGAATTTCTTGCGCTTTCCTATTCAAAGGAGAAGAAGCAGCCGGTGATCGTCGTGCGGCTTTTCAATACCGTGGGGCCGCGTCAAACCGGCCGGTACGGCATGGTGCTGCCGAATTTCGTGCGACAGGCATTAGACGGCGCGCCGATCACGGTTTTCGGCGACGGCAAGCAATCACGGTGCTTCTGCGACGTGCGCGATACGGTGGAGGCGATTCTGCGGCTAGCGGGGGCAGAGAAAGCCGTCGGTGAAGTGGTCAACATCGGCAGCAGCGAAGAGATCACGATCGAGGGGCTGGCGCGTGCCGTGAAGGAACGCACGAAGAGCGATTCACCCATCCGGTACATACCGTATGAACAAGCTTACGAGCCGGGGTTCGAAGACATGCCGCGCCGCGTGCCCGCACTCGAGAAGCTCGAACGGCTGACGAATTTTCGACCCGCGACTCCGCTTTCGCAGATCATCGATCGAGTCGCAGCACACTTCCAAAAGACCGTTCGCGTCGAGCTGGCACCCGCCGCAAGCCGCGCTTCTGTGGCCGCACTCGAATAGCGACAGGCTGTTCCGCGAGAATCGAAATGAGAGGCTACGTCGACGTCCAAATCTCGCGAAGTTTCGGCGGGCGCTTCGACCCTGTGTGGATCCGGCCATCGTGGCGTGTGATTGAAGACATCATCGTCGCCGAGGCACCCTTCGAATGGTCTGCGTCACGTCCGGGTTTTCGGGTTGCTGAATCGATTCGTACAGTATCGGGTGTTGCGGCAGAGACCGAAAGAACAACTAGTCCGGACGCTTCCGAGACAAAGTTTAGTGGTCGCTGCTCGAGGCGGATATAATTCGGTCGATTCTGACCTGCTTAGGGAACGGCGGCAGTGCCGAAAAGTACGGCACGGAGCCAAACTCGGTGGGCACCGTTTCTGGAGTTACTTCATATTCGAGCTTGTAAATGGGAACGACGCTGGGTGTTTGTGACAGTCCTGGGCGATAGGCGCCAGGAGGATTCGTGACCCAGCGGCTGTTTATCTTTCCGCTGGCCAACAGTTCTGTCCAGGCATTGAATTCGAACGCCGCATCAATCGCGGTTCGTGGCACGCCGGCGGTCTCTAATCTTGTGACCGCTGCAACGCGCGCGCGCCCGAGCGACCACAAATCCTGAGTACCGAGAATAGCATAGGCACCTAGCACAGCGAGAAGCGCCCACGCGTAAGGCATCGTTCGCCGCAGGTCCTTTTGCGATGTTTCACCTTTTTCGCACGCGAGCAAGGGGATCGCGGATGCCCACGGTATGAGGGGCAACAGATAGCGGTCAAAGATGTCTAAGTCCACTGCCCGCATTATCATCAGCGCGACATAAGCGATGCTGACCAGGGACATTGCCCTCAGCGCAAAGGAGCTGTCCCCGGGGTCACGCGGCGGATACCCGAGTCGGCGAGCAAGGCCACGAAAGTTCGTCAGCTCCCCCGCGAGGACGCAGCACGTAAAGTACACAGCCAAGGCACAGATGGCTCGAACGGGTCGCGTAAGTACGATGGGACGCCCTGACAACGGCTCCGATCCGATAATTCCTTCCCAGTTCAGAGTGTTGGAAACCCAAGGAATGGACGCCAGCGAAGGATGGATCAAAACCGCAATCAATACTGTCGAGCAAAGGGCTCCAACGAAAAACTTGAGGGCTCGCGTTCCGCGCCAGGCGCTCTTGAATCCCCGCACCGCGAGCGGGAGCGCTGCAGGCAAGCATATAAAGAGAAGCATCAACGAAAGCCGAGCGAATACGTTTAGTTCCAATCGAGGATGTCTCACGGCCCTCCCCAACTCTCCAAACAAGGAGGGTTGAGGCACTATGTAGGGTTGTCGTATGAACCACGACATAACCGCTGCCACGCCGCCAAGAGTTAGAACCCAACATCCCATGGCGATACTGGCAAATCGAAGATTCTTTCGTCGGACCCATGCGACGTACGGGAGAAGTACCAAAGGCACTAACCAAACCGATTGGCGGCCCGTGCCTCCCACAAAGCCGACCAAGATGCCCAGAGCGAGCCAGCCGTATGGCTTCGCCTGTGCCGACGAATCTACGGCCCGGATCAGGCAGTAGAGAGAAGCGATGTAGAAAAAGAGGCCGGGGACATCTGTCATATAGGAGGTTGCAAGGGGCACAAATAGAGGAGATAGCCCCAGTACCAGCGTCACGAATAGACCGCTAGAAGGCTCTAGTCCGGCACGGCGCACCAGCAAATAGCATAGTCCGATGGCTCCCAGTGCGAACGGCACCGTGCTCAGCCGCAGGCAAACGAACGAAAAGCCAAAGAGCTTAATGAAAGCTGCCCCCCAATACGCATGCTCGAGCAGCATGGCAGCTTCCCAGCCGTTATAAACGAGGCGGCCGGTTCGCGATAGAGTGAGAGCGACGTGCGCGTATGCGACGTCGTCTCCATATCCCACTTCGGCGAACGGCCACACCAGCAAGATCGCCGCCGCAACAATGCCTATGCAAGCCAGCACATTTCGGGTGTCCGTAGATCGCTCGGACGCACCGCGGGCCTGAGTTACTTCGTCGCGTTTGAGTCCAAGGCGGCTTCGCGAATCTGCCTGCTCAGTCGTTGGCATCGTTAAGAACCGCCGTCGAGGATGCCCCAAGTAGGGCTCGTGGAATCGATTCGCACCGCGAAACGACCTCAAGTATTCCATTTGGCCACGACGTCCGCGAATGGAAACCAGTCGTTATAATCTCTTGTCGAATGTGCATTGCAATTAGCAAAAGCGCTCGCGCCGCAGCGATAGGTGCCAGAGGCATGCCCCAATAACTTGATTTCACGATCTGCAGTTCGCTACGACCGGCACTTTCGCTGGGCGTTTTGATGGAATACCGGCGGACGTGCCGGCTGCCTCGTCATACTTGGAGAACAGCCATAACGCGTCAAAGCAACAGACGCGACTCTGTCGGCTGCGGTTTTGCCTCAACGCATAGTCGTTCACGTCAAAGCCTGTAACGGATTCGCTGTACGCAATCTCGGTCTGTCTTTCTGGAAGCCCGTGACCGCACTCGACTGCGGCAATTTATGTGGCGTCAGATAACAGTCCATCGCAAAAGTCCGGGAGCACGCGAAACCGACGCCGAGCCCAAAAATAATCGAGGGAGGCGATTTCGAACCATCGGTTCGCCTTGCTGACTTCAGCCGGGGGTAATGATTCGATATTTCGTGCCGCACTCATCGCCGGAAGCTATCGGAGAGATTCTTTTCCGAGAAGCGGTTGAGACGACGGGGCTCGGCAATGTTTTCACCTTCCACACTCCTGGCTTCCCCAGCGACGCGGCTGATGACATAAATCGGTCGTTCTTTCGTCTCTTCATAAATTCGCCCAACGTATTCGCCAATCACCCCTAGGAAAAATAGGATTACGCCGGACAGAAGCGTGACCGTCACAATCAAAGCAGTGAAACCCTTTGGTGACTCTCGCAAAAACAGGCGTGCGTAGAGAGCGTACAAAACGTACAGGACCGAAATGCTGGTGACCGCAGCGCCGAGCAGCGCGGCTGCACGGATCGGAACGATCGAGAATGCGAAGATGCCATCCGTGGCGAGTTTCAGCAGGCGCAGAAAACTGTACTTGCTCTTGCCGGAATGGCGCTCTGCGCGCTCGACCGGTATTCCCGCCTGACGGAAGCCGATCCAGCTTCGCAATCCGCGGAGGTAGCGATGGTGTTCGGGCATGCGCCGGAGCTGATCGACAACGCGGCGAGACATTAGCCCAAAATCGCCGGAGTCGAGCGGAAGCTGCACTTCCGAAAGCCCCGCCATGATTCTGTAAAACACGAAATAGCAGAGGCGCAGTGGCCACGGCTCCTTGCGGCGGATCCGCTGTGCGTAGACGACGTCGTAGCCGTTGTGATAGCGCTCAACAAATTGAGGGATCACTTCGGGAGCATCTTGTAAGTCCCCGTCCATTACGACTACGGCGTCGCCGCTCACGTAGTCGAGGGCTGCGGTCAGTGCCGCTTGATGGCCGAAGTTACGGGAGAGCGAAATTGCGAGGATGCAATGGTCGCTCTGCGCAGCCTTCTCGAGGATTTCGAAAGTTTGATCCCGGCTGCCGTCGTCTACAAAGACCATTTCATGCGGGCCGCCGGGCATTGTGTCGAGAACGGCACGCGTCCGGCGCAATAGTTCCGGCAAAACGCCCGCTTCGTTGTGAACAGGTATCGCCAGTGACAGGCGAAACGCGACGTTCATGGCGTCGAACGCTCGCACAGGTCCGTGTCGCGAAGCATCCTATCGGGCACTTTACGATGGAACGCGCGTTCGATCAACAGCGACTAACCGGCTCGCGCCCAGCGACCTTGGCAGCCATTCGAGAGGTCGCCGAGCCGGGGAGATCTGTACTGATACGAAAGAAGCTCCGCGCTCGACACAGAGCACAGTTGAAGTCGCCGCAAGAGTAGCAAATAATGGCATGGGGTTGATTTCTCCACCGCTGGGAGAAATGAGCGTAACTTCTGTGACCGACCGCGCGCAGCAGGCAAGAGGGCCGCGCGGTATCGCCTATGCGTCGGCGGCTTCGACAGAAGGTCTGCAATGTAAGCGAACGATTACGAGCCTCTCGGTCATAGTTCCCGTATACAACGAGCGTTACCTGGTTGAGGCCAGCCTCGGTCGCCTGCCCGTGCTGGGCGAATCGCCGCTGCTTGAGTCAATCAAAGTGATTGTGGTCGACGACGGCTCGTCCGATGGAACCGCCGACGCGATTCAGCGCTTTCGATCGTCAGTGGAGGCGGAAGGGCAAAACGGAAAACTCTCGTGGCTGTGGTTGCGCCATGAAGTCAACAGCGGCAAGGGCGCCGCGATCCGGACCGCGCTGCAGCACGTCGACACCGAACTTGTCGTGATTCACGATGCGGACCTCGAATATCACCCTCCCGATCTCCTGAAGATGGTTGAAGTGTTCCTCTTCGAAGAGGCGGACGCCGTGTTCGGCTCGCGTTTCATGGCTGGCGGGTACAAGCGCGCTCTTTTTTTTCGTCACGCGGTCGGCAACAAGCTGCTGACATTTCTGTGCGACCTCGTCTGCGACCTCAATCTCACTGACATGGAGACCTGCTACAAGATGGTGCGGGCAGACTTACTGAAGAGCATTCCGCTCGAAAGTTCGACGTTCGACGTCGAACCGGAGCTGGCGATTAAGCTGGCCAAACGTGGCGCCCGAATCTTTGAAGTACCGATCAGCTATTCCGGACGCACCTACAATGAAGGGAAGAAAATTACCTGGAAGGACGGATTCCGCGCTCTGGGCGCGATTTTGCACTATGCCATCTCAGATCGCATATACATGGAGGATGAGAGCGGCGGAGAAATCCTCGAGCGGCTAAATCGCGCCCCGCGATTCACACAATGGATGGCGGACGTGATTCGTCCGTACGTGGGAGACCGAGTTCTCGAAGTGGGTGCCGGCCGGGGCAACATGTCGGTGCACCTGATGCCGCGGCCGGTTTATTGGGCTACCGACCTCAACCCGCACTACTTGGAATATTTGGTTACATTGCGCGCAACGCGGCCGTACTTGAGAGTCGCATACACGAACGCGATGGATGCTGAATCGTTTCCAAAGGGGCAATCGTTCGACACTGTCGTGTGTTTGAATGTCGTCGAGCATGTGTCGGATGACCTCGGCGCGATGCGGAATATCCACAATGCTTTGTCGGAGGGCGGTCGTGCGGTCGTGCTGGTACCATGTGGACCGTGGCTTTTCGGAAGCTTGGACGAGGTTCTCGGACACTGCCGCAGGTATACGAGGGACCAACTGATTGCCGTCGCGGTGAAGGCCGGTTTTGAGGTCGAGCGGATACTGAAATTCAACCGGCCGGGCGTTTTGGCCTGGTGGCTCAACGGACGCGTCCTGCGACGGAGGACATTTGGGCTCGGCCAGATTCGTATGCTCAACCTCCTGACCCCGCTGTTCCGGTTAGTGGACGCATGGCTGCCCCTTCCTCCGCTTTCTTTCATCGCAATCCTGCGGAAGACGGGCGCCGATACAGCCTCATCGGCGGCACGAGCGTCCTAGACACGGGGGTTCGGCGCCTCGGAAATGGGATCATGCGCGCGGGATCAGTTAACTAAAGGCGACTTGTTCAAGCTCACAAAATACGAAAAGGTGCTCGTGGCCCTTTTCATCATTACTCTTCCGCTGGTCAACCCGTGGGTGCGAGGCGATGGCGTGGGATATTACGCATTCGCTCGCTCAATGTTGATCGAGCATCGCCTCGACTTTGCGAAGGACTGGGCCCAGGCTAACGAAAGCTTCCGGATGGGACGACTGGACTCCAATGGCCGCCCAACTCGCGACCAGTACACGGTTACGGGGCGGCTCGACAACCACTTCTCCGTGGGTCCTGCGATCTTGTGGTCACCTTTTCTGATCGCAGTGCACGCAGCCGTCAACTTGTACGATCATCTGGGCGGTCACGTCCTTGCGGACGGCTCCTCAAGACCTTACCGCGTAGCGATGGCTTTAGGCACTGCGCTGTATGGGTTTCTGGCCGTGCTTGTCTCGTTCAGCTTGGCGC
>Ga0187781_10003978_pt1 | contig 11038 bp, 8 predicted proteins | sample 0715_SJ02_MP02_2_FD_132447 | JGI IMG/M metagenome (GOLD analysis project Ga0187781, IMG submission 132447) | Tropical peat soil microbial communities from peatlands in Department of Meta, Colombia - 0715_SJ02_MP02_20_MG | ecosystem: Environmental > Terrestrial > Soil > Wetlands > Peat | place...
CAGCTCTCCACGCTCCTATCGATCAAAACGGGTGGTTGTAGCGAAGACTGTGCCTATTGCTCCCAGTCGAGTCATTACGACACCAATTTGAAAGCCGGCAAGCTGCTGGAGGTCGAGGAGGTCGTCGCAGCTGCCCGCCGGGCGAAGCAGTCCGGCGCCGGCCGTTTTTGCATGGGTGCGGCTTGGCGCAGTCCGCCCGACCGGCATCTGACGGCGCTCACACAGATGGTGCGTGAGATCAAAGCGCTCGGGTTGGAAACCTGCATGACCTTGGGCATGCTCGAACCGAACCAAGCGCAGGCCCTGCACGAGGCTGGCCTGGATTACTACAACCATAACCTGGATACGGATCCGGCGTTTTACGGCAACATCATTACCACCCGCCTCTACCAGGACCGGCTCGACACGCTGCGCAACGTGCGCAACGCGGGAATCAAAATTTGCTGCGGCGGCATTTTGGGAATGGGCGAGTCGCGGCAGCACCGTGCCGGTTTGATTGCGCAGCTGGCAAACCTCGACCCATATCCTGAGTCGGTGCCGATCAACCAACTCGTGCCCATCGAAGGCACCCCGCTTGCGAAAACGCCACCCATCGACCCGATCGAGTTCATTCGCACGATTGCAGTGGCGCGCATTACGATGCCCAAAGCCGTCGTGCGCCTCTCCGCGGGCCGCGACCAAATGGGCGATGCGGCTCAGGCACTGGCTTTTGCCGCGGGGGCCAACTCGATTTTTTACGGCGATCATCTGCTAACGACCGACAATAGTGAAACCAACGAGGACAGAGATCTTCTGCGCCGCCTCGGGATGAAAGCGGGGCCCGTCGCGCCAAAAGCCTAGCGCGGCCTTATGCCGGGATCGGGCTTGCGCTTAGGCGCTTGCACCCTGTGGCAGTTTTGTGCTTTCCTCGGATCTGCCCCACTGGCGCCAACCAAGGATCGCGAGCACGACAAAACCTGCGTACAGCGCTGCAGTCAGTGGCAGCTGGCGAACCACGTAGACGCCGACGTACACTAGATCCACCGCGATCCACAGCAGCCAGTTGATGCGGTACAGGCGGGCCATCCAGTATTGTGCAACGAGGCTGAGCGCAGTCAGCGTCGCATCTAACCAGGGTAAGGCTGCATCGGTGTAACGCGACATGACATTGCCCAAGGCAACAGCGCCAACGGCACCAACCAAGACGGCCAACGCCAGATCCCGCCCTTTTGGCCGGCACACCTGTGGCCGCTGGGCACGCACGGGAGCCTTGCTCCAATGCCACCAGCCATAGCACTGCAGCGCGGCGTACACCAGTTGCAGCAGCGCGTCCGAATACAACCTCGCACCATAAAAAATCCAGGCATACAGCAGCACAGAAACGAGTCCGACCGGCCAGCATAGCTGATTGCGCACGGTGGTCCACCAAACCGCCGCAACGCTTAAGGTGACAGCAAGAACTTCCAGCGGCTGCAGGTTCGATCCCCTACGAGCTTAGGCAGCGGCCCGGTGGCCGCCGCCTTGCAACACGTCGCGCAACGCTTCGATGTATTGTCGTCCGTGGCGTGAGCCAAACCACTGGATGTGACCGAGCAAAAACTCCGGGTAGGCCAAGCGCGCATTAGCGTCGCTGCCAACGACACCGTGAAAGTACTGCACCTCGGAGAGCGCGTACTCCACGTGAGCTAGGCAAAGAAACAGGGGTAGCGCCTCGCGCTCGACCGGTTGCAAGGGCCGCACCGTGCAGTAACCCCGCACCAGCGCCTGAGCCAGCGGCGCACGACCAATTGCATCGGCGTCTTCTTTTTTGCACCAATCGAGCTCGAGCCAGGCGATCGTGTTGCGCTCCAGGGCGGTAGCCAAATCCGCCACCGCAACGCCTCGATTGCACAGCCCAAAGTCGATGATTGCGCTGACCTGTGCATGTACGCTTTGGTCCGTCCAAAACATATTGGACGCATGCCAATCGTTGTGTACCCAAAGCGGGTCAAGCAAGGATAACAAGGGCCGAAGCAAAGCGTGCGTGGGATCCAGCGCTTCGAGGATGCGATCGCGCCAGCTTGTTGAACCCAAAAACGCGGCGACGGCGGGCCGTTGCATGACAAATTGCTCCAAAGCCTGCGCCAAGTGCGCGCTGCCCACAATGTCCAAGCCGGCCAGCAAGGGACGCGCCAGGCGTGCGGGGGCGTCAAATCCACCCGCGGCTAAGTGCATCTGCGCCAAAGCACTGCCGAGGGCCCATGCGTGGTCGAGCGAGCGCACCGGTGTCCACGAGTGCGCTTCTCGATATGCATCCACGCCCGAAGCAAGTTCGTGCACCTCGTAGGTCCAGCGGTCGATGGCAACTGCCGTGTCACTGTGGCGACTTGGTATAACGGCGGGAACCGAGGCGCCCTGCGCGCGCAGGTGCGCAATGAAGCGGTGTTCCTCTAGCAGATTCGCGACGTCGCGCACCCGCACATCGTGACGTTTGACGAACACGGTGGCGCTCGCCGTTTGCACCAATGCTGCGGAGGAAAAAGGTCGCGGACTGTGCCAAAGAAACCGAAGCGGTCGATCGAGCGCAACATATTCGTCTGCGAGCGCGTGCATCTCCCGCTCGGTCAATGGCGGCCAGTCCGGGGCACTGACTGCGCCTTTCATATCGTGCACGAGCGTCTGGCCGCCAGCATCGCAAATCATGGGTTTCATCGGAACGTCGACCGGGTTCAAGATTTACGGCTTTCCGCGCAAGAGCATGGAAAGTAACCAAGTGTAAGCGCCAAATCCTCGTTGATGCACCGCAAATGCGCCGGGCGCATTTGGGCTACCCTAGCGAAAAAAGCGCGGACGGGGTTCGCGCGCTAATCTAGCCTCGCATGCGATGCTCCCTCCAAATTCCTTTCTCACTTCATGAAGCTCAGCGCGGTAACGGGTGAGTTGCTGCTCGCCTACAAGCTTTTAGTAAACGATCGCACAAAATTTGCGGCGCTGCTGCTGGGCATCACCTTTGCGGTGTTTTTAATGCTAATGATGACTTCCCTTTTTTCCGGGGTGCTGTATCGCTCCTCCTCGGCGGTCATCAATATTGGAGCCAAGATGTGGGTAATGGATCCGGCGGTCACCACTCCGGCCACCAGCATACCCATGCCCGACTATGTCCAGGACGCGGTACGCAGCATCCCCGGGGTGAAGTACGCGGTACCCCTTTACTCGGGGGTCGGTTTGGTCAAGCTCAAGGACGGCACCTTCCAGGCGGCAAGCGTCATCGGCCTGGACGATACGAGTTTGTTTGGCCGCCCCAAGATGCTGCAAGGAAAGATCGAGGACATCTATGCCGAAAATGGCTTTATCGTTGTTCTGGATGCGGACTACGGTAAGCTGCAGAGCCCCACGATCGGAACAGACTTCGAGATTAACAACAATCGTGCCGTCATCATCGGCACGGCGAGAGTCAATGTCAGCGGTCTTTTCGGGATCCCGACGCTCTACACCACCTATAGCCGGGCCATTCAGTACCTACCACAAGCGCAGTTCACGACCTCCTACGTGTTGGTTACGCCCAAAGGCCCGGCCGATATTCCACGCATCAAGGAAGAAGTAAAACGACTCGGCTATCTGGCACTCACCGAGGACGAATTTATCGACCAGACGGCGCACTGGTACGAATTTCACACCGGCTTGGGGATGAATCTGCTCATCATGACGGTCGTGAGTTTTATCGTTGGACTCTCCATTTCGGGCCAGACTTTCTACACTTTCATCATCGAAAACCTGGAGCGCTTTGGCGCTTTAAAAGCAATCGGTGCCAAAGGCAGCGAGCTAATCGGCATGATTTTGTTTCAAGCGACTTTTACTGCGCTCACCGGCTACGGCTTGGGTATCGGCCTGTCGGCCGGGATAACGGCGCTGGCCAAGCTTCGATTGCCAGACTATGCCGCGAGGTTGACCTTTCCGAGTTTGGGCGGGGCTCTGGTGATGGTGATCGTCATCGTCGCGATCTCGAGCTACATCGGCGTACGCCGGGTCTTGCGGATCGAACCTTTCGACATCTTCCGCAGCTAAGCCATGACAGTTCAGAGCGCGGCCAAGCCTGAAACGTCACGCAGTGCGGGGGCAATTGCACCCGAGGCCGGTAATGCAATCGTCGCAAGCGATTTGGACAAATTCTTTGGCGAAGGCGAGGCACGCACCCAGGCGCTACGCAACGTGAGTTTTGAGGCCCGGTTTGGCGAAATGCTCTATATCGTGGGACCGTCGGGAAGCGGCAAAACCACGTTGCTAAGTGTCATCTCGGGCATTTTGCGCCCGGACCGGGGTGCAGTTACAGTCAAAGGTCAGGCGATCTGGGATATGTCCGCCGATGAGATCTGCGAATTTCGCCTCAACACGATCGGCTTTGTGTTTCAAGATTATCACCTGTTTCCGCGCCTTACCACGGCCGAGAATGTCGCGATCCCGCTGATTTTGCGAAAGCGTCCCTGGGAGGAGGCGCTTATCGAAGCAAAGCGCTATCTGAAAGTCGTGGGCCTGGAGGACCGTGCGGACCTTCCCCCGGTCAAACTCTCTGGCGGCGAACAACAGCGCGTCGCCATCGCCCGCGCGGTAGTGAGCCAACCCGACGTGCTGATCTTCGATGAGCCGACAGCGTCGCTCGACGGCGACACCGGCAGGGCGATCGTGGATTTTGTGCGCCACGAAGTGTTAAACGACCAGCGTTGCATCGTGATCGTGACGCACGATGCGCGCATTTACGAGTACGCGCATCGCATTTTGCGCATGGAAGACGGTCAACTCAAAGGTGTTGTTGATGGCGATTCGATTGTCGGGGACTAAGGTTATCTTTGTGGTAGCGGCGATTGGCGCCGCAGGCGGGCTGCTTAGTGCAGTAATTTCGGCGCAAAAAGAAGCGCCACAGCCTCCCGCTTTTGAGCCGGCGTCCAATCCGTACGCCGAGGGAATATTTGCCAACGGCATAATCGAAAGCGACCAGCCGCATGGCTCGAACGTCAACCTCTATCCCGAAGTGAGCGGGACCGTCGTTGATGTGCTAGTGCACGCCGGCCAGATGGTTAAGCGCGGTGATTCGCTCATACAGATCGATGACCGCGTACAGCGCGCGACAACCGAGCAACTCGAAGCCCAAGCTCAGGCGGCCAAGGCGATGCTCGAGGAACTACGGGCCCAACCGCGACCGGAGAACCTCGTTGTGGTCGAGGCACAGCTCGCAGCGGCCGAGGCGACGGCGAAACAGGCGCGCGACACCTACGAGAAACAGCAACATGCCTACGATATCGACCCGCACGCCGTCAGCCGCGACGCCCTGGACACTGCGCGCAATACGTGGCTCGTGGCCGATGCCAATCGCGTGACGGCGCAGCGAAACCTCGAGCTCACGCGTGCCGGCGCTTGGATTTACGATATTCGCAATCAAGAGGCAACGTATGAGTCGCTGGTCAAATCGGCGAGTGCCGCACGCACTTTGCTGACCAAGTACGCGCTGCGCGCCCCGCACGATGGAACGGTACTGTCCATAAACGCGGCCAAGGGAAGCTACGTCTCCTCCCAAGGGGTGTATGACACGTATACCCAGGCCAACAACGATCCGGCAATTGTCTTTGGGACGCTACCCCAAACACTCAATGTTCGCTGCTACGTCGACGAGATCCTCATCCCACGGCTCGGCGCAACCAAGGATCTGAAAGCGCAAATGTTCGTGCGTGGCAGCAAAGGCAGCGTGCCCATCGAGTTTGTGCGCATCGAACCCTACGTCACACCAAAGATCTCCTTATCCGACGAGCGCCAGGAGCGGGTGGACCTGCGTGTGCTGCCGGTCATTTTTCGCTTCAAAGTCAGCGAAGGCCAGCCCGTTTATCCAGGGCAGCTTGTCGACGTTTACATCGGCAAATAAGGACGTCGCGATGAGACCCGACCTGCGCCGGTTTGCCGTGGCTTGGCAGCTCGCCTCACGTGGTTGCTGGTGCGCATTGTTTATGGCCGGCTGCATGGGCCTTGCGGGGTGCGCGCTCGGTCCGGATTTTCATCGGCCTGAGCCGCCCGCGGGAGAAAGCGTCCTGAACAACAAGGATCGACCCGCCGCGTCGCTCGAGGCCGACGGCCATGCACAGCATTTCGATAAGCAGGCCGATTTGCCGGCCAAGTGGTGGGGGCGATTTGAATCCAAGGAGATCGACGCGCTGGTTAATCAGGCACTCGAGCGCAGTGCAAGCCTGAAATCTGCACAGGCGACATTGCGTCAAAGCCAAAACAACCTGCGCGCCGGCTATGGTGTGTTTTTCCCTCAGATCGGTGCGAGCGTGCAGGCAACGCGTGAGGTCTCGACCATCAGCCTGCCGCCACCGCTGGGGCACGGTCTGACAGCCGTTGGGCCCTACAATCTCGGAACCTTGGGCGTTAATGTCAACTATGTGCTGGATTTGTTTGGTGGCGAGCGCCGAACCGTCGAAGCCCTCGGTGCCGTGGTCGACGTGCAGCGCTACGCGGTGCTCGCCGCGTACTTAAGTCTTACTTCCAACGTCGTCAATACAGCAATTGCACGAGCGGGCTACCAGGCGCAACGCGATGCGACAATCGCTCTGATCCGCATGCAAGACGAGCAAATCCGCATTGCCCAAGTGCAATACGACTCCGGTACGGCTACGTACTCGGCAGTGCTCACTCTCAAGAGCCAGCAAGCCAGCAATGCGGCAGCTGTGGCGCTACTGGAGCAGCATGTTGATCAAACTGATCATCTGCTGGCCCAACTTTGCGGACAAAGTCCGGCCGAGTTCTCGGCGCCCGCCATCTCCCTGGAGGCAATTACCCTGCCTGCGGAACTGCCCGATTCGCTGCCTTCGACACTAGCGCGACACCGACCGGACATTTTGGCGGCGGAAGGTTCGCTGCACCAAGCCAGTGCCCAGATCGGCATCGCGACCGCCGATTTGTTTCCCACGCTCACGCTAGGTGGAACCGCCGGCTACGCGCATGATGTCCTGGCGCAGATCCTACGATCGGGAACGCGATTTTGGTCTGCTCAAGCCGATCTTGCAGGATCGATCTTCAGTGGTGGCAGCCAATGGTATACACGCAAAGCGGCAATCGACGCCTACGATTCCTCCTTGAACCTGTACGAACAGACGATCCTGACGGCGTTGGAACAGGTCGCCGACAGCATGCGCGCGCTTGAGCACGATGCGCAGGCGCTTCGGGCACAGGTTGATGCACTGCATGCGGCCTCCGAAAACGAAAAACTCACGCAAGCAAACTACGAAGCAGGAACGGCAGGGTATCTGGACTTGCTCACGGCCGACGCGCAGTTGCAGCAGGCCCGCCTTGGGTACCTGGGCGCGGTCGCGCAACGATTGCAGGACACCGTCGCCCTGTATGCAGCTCTGGGTGGCGGCTGGTGGCGCGAGGATGCGCCGGTTGCAGCATCCGGCGCACTGCACTAAAGAAACGACGAATTGCTGCCAGCACCGCTCTCTAGGGCGGCGTCGCCCACGTAGGGGTTGCTGCGCCGTTCCTCACCAAAAGTCGACAGGGGACCATGCCCAGGTACAAACGTCACGTCGTTGCCCAGCGGCCAGAGCTTGTTGCGGATCGAAGCCAGCAAATCGGCATGGTTGCCCCGCGGAAAATCGGTGCGGCCAATGGAGCCTGCGAACAGTACGTCTCCGACCAACGCCACTCGATCACCCGCATGAAAGAAGACGACGTGACCCGGGGTGTGACCGGGACAATGCAGCACCTGTAGCGTTTGCCGCCCGAAACTTACCGTGTCCCCGTCGTGCAACCATCGGTCAGGGGTGAAAGAACGCGCTGGCGGAAGACCGTACATCCGCGCGGCTTCAGCTAACCGGTCGATCCAGAAGGCATCGGCCTGCTGCGGACCTTCGATGGGAATGTTCAGGCGCCGCGCCAGCTCTGGCGCCCCGGCGCAGTGGTCGATATGCCCATGAGTCAGGAAGATCTTCTTCGCATCGAGCGATTGGCCTTGGAGCTGCTCGATGATCCGATCCAGATCGCCGCCAGGATCGACGATTGCCGCCTCGTTGGTCATCTCGCAAGCCAGGATCGAGCAGTTCTGGGCGAAGGCCGTCACCGGAATTACCGTGATCTGCATTAGCGAACTGTACACTGCCGCTAGCCCTGCCCCCGGTCGTCGAACCCTTGCGCTGGATCCTTGTGACCCGCCTAGAGCCAGAAGATCTTGAATTTGACCCCAGCGGTCATCCGTACAGTCGCCGTTATCGCGATGTCTACGCAAGTCGAGATGGCGCGCTGGGCCAGGCGCGACACGTCTTTTTAGCTGGAAGCGATCTGCCGCAGCGCTGGGCCGATCGGTGCCAGTTTGTGATCCTTGAGACTGGTTTTGGGCTGGGGACAAATTTCCTGGCCGCCTGGCAGGCTTGGCGCGACGACCCCCGACGTCCCCAGCGCCTGCATTTCGTTTCGGTCGAGCGTCATCCCCTACGCGCGCAGGACCTAAAAATACCGATCCCATCGGGCGACGATGGACTCCAAGAGCTGCGCGCGCAACTAGTCGAGCAGTGGCCCATGCTCGTAGCGGGGCTGCACCGGATGGAATTTGATGACGGGCGCATCGTGTTGACACTTGCTTTGGGCGATGCGCTCGAGCTGTTATCGCAGTTGCAGTTGGGGGCCGACGCGTTTTTCCTTGACGGTTTCGCCCCCGATCGCAATCCGCGCATGTGGGATCCGCGTTTGTTCCGCGCGCTTTCCCGGCTGGCCCGGCCCGGCGCAACGGCTGCAACCTACACCTGCGCTCGGGCCGTGCGCGATGCGCTTGCAGGCAACGGGTTTATTGTGCAGCGGCGAGCCGGTTACGCGGGCAAACGCGAAATGCTCAGCGCTCGCTTTGCTCCGCACTGGAAAATGCGCCGGCACGAACCGCCGGCGCCTTACGACGGGGAGCCGCACGCCATCATCGTCGGCGCGGGGCTGGCAGGATGCTGTACAGCCTACGCGCTGCGCCGGCGCGGCTGGCGCGTGACATTGCTCGAACGCGCACACGGACCGGCCAGCCAGGCCTCCGGACTTCCGACCGGACTGCTGCGACCGCTACTTAGTGCGGACGACAATCGCACGTCACAGTTGACTCGTGCGGGTTTTCTCTTTGGACTTGCAGTGCTGCAGCGACTGGCATCTCGCCCCGATAGTGAGGACAGCGAGCGGCTTTGGTCGGCATGCGGGGTCTTTGAGCAGTCGCAAAGCGTCGAAGATGCGCTAAACACGAAGGCGATGCTACAAAAGCAGGCGTGGCCATTAGAGTTTGCAGAATTTTGCGAAGCCAGCCAGGCAACGGAACACGTAGGGCTTGCACCGCGCTTCGGTGGCACTTGGTTTGCACGCGGCGCGTTGGTCGCGCCCGCGCGCTGGTGCCGCGCCCTGCTCGATGACCGAGCCCAAACATCGGCCGCAGCGCCCCTGGTGCAGGTCTACGACTTCGACGTATCGGCACTAACGTATTCGGAACAAGGCTGGAGCGTGTGCGATCGCCAAGGTCGTTGTCGCCAAGCACCCATACTGGTCTTAGCCAACTCGATCGGACTCGTGCAACTGCCACAATTTGACTACCTGCCGCTGCACGAGCTGGCAGGAAGGATCTCGATGCTGGCCTCGCCCGCGCTATCTGGCCTGCGCGCGGGAATCAGCGGCGATGGCTACCTTATGCCACCGATTCTTGGCGACGCAGCCGTGGGCGCGACCTACGAAATGCTGTCTGCCGACACCATGAAGCCCGGTCCAACAACTACAGACAAAGCGGGCGAGGCCGACACGTTGCCGCAGGACGCGAGCTGCAATGCGCATCGAGAAAACCTTCAGCGACTGTCGCAAATGCTTGCAGATCCACCGACGGCGCCACGAATCGAAGGCGCGTTTTTTGGTCGTCGTTGCGTCTCCAAAGACCGCCTTCCCTTGGCTGGTGCGCTGCCTGACACGCCAGCGATCTTGCGCGATCGCGATCGTTATCGCGGAGCGCACCTGCCGGATCTGCCGCGGCTTACCGGTCTTTTTTGCCTCAGCGCCCTGGGTTCGCGAGGCCTCGCCCTGGCGCCATTGCTTGGCGAGCACCTCGCCTCGATGATCGCTGGCGAGCCAGCACCGATCCAGGCTGCGCTGGCATCGGCCGTCGATCCCGCGCGGTTTTTGCTGCGCCAACTGCGCTAACAAAGCGCGACGGTGGGCGCGGCAAACGCAAGCACGCCCATGTGCCAACACGGTCTTCGCCGGGGCGCTTGCGGTAACATCTTCATTGTGCGGCGGATACGGCTCGTGGTTGGTCCGCCTCGCCAGGAGCGAGCAATTGGGCAATGACACTCTGATGGGCCGCGGCCCACGCGTTGTACAGGCGATGTGGGATCTAAAAACGGTGGTCGCTGAGCTGCGCACATCGCGCGAGGTGACGCACAGCGTGCGCCATCTTGGGCGAGTGCGCGAATTGCCGTCGCGCGAAATCATCTCGGAAGTCGTCGACCGGTTGCGCACCGCGTTGTTTCCGACGCACTATGCCAATTCCGACCTAAGCGACGAGAGCATCGATTACTTTGTCGGCGATACGCTCAATGCGGCGTTGACGCTGTTGGCCGAGCAGCTGCGCCGGGGCCTTCTTTTTGACAACCTGCCCGCGCCGGGTAACGAAGAGGATCTGGCCCGCAAAGCGGGAGAAATGACCCGCGACTTTGCCGCACAACTGCCTGCCGTCCGCGCGCTGATCGTTAGCGATTTGCACGCGGCCTACCAGGGAGACCCGGCTGCTTCGAGCATCTCCGAAATTCTCCTGTGCTACCCGGGCGTTACGGCCATCATGCTGTACCGCTTTGCTCATACATTGCACCAGATGGGCGCGCGGTTGATTGCGCGACTGATTTCGGAGATCGCGCACACGCGCACCGGAGTGGACATCCACCCAGGCGCGAAGATCGGCGCGAGCTTTTTTATCGATCACGGCACGGGCGTCGTAATTGGTGAAACGACCATCGTCGGCGAGCGAGTGCGGCTATATCAGGCGGTGACGCTGGGCGCCAAGCGCTTCCCCGTCGATGGCGAAGGAAAG
>Ga0187781_10003979_pt1 | contig 11038 bp, 8 predicted proteins | sample 0715_SJ02_MP02_2_FD_132447 | JGI IMG/M metagenome (GOLD analysis project Ga0187781, IMG submission 132447) | Tropical peat soil microbial communities from peatlands in Department of Meta, Colombia - 0715_SJ02_MP02_20_MG | ecosystem: Environmental > Terrestrial > Soil > Wetlands > Peat | place...
CCGGCCGCCGCGCAGGACGACCTCCCAGTCGCTCATCCGCACCCTCCTCCCCGGCGCGCCAAGTGTAAGGTGCCTCGTGACCTCGGTCAGGGGCGCGGTCGACACCGTGCCGCGGTAACGTTCCCGGAACGCTCGCGGCCTAGCCTGGAGTTTCGGGGGAGGGCTCAGCCAGGACCGGCGCCACCCGGAGCTCGCGGCTCGCCGGCCTAGCCGGTCCTGGCTGGCCTGGCCCGGCTGAACCTCGCGCTCTGGGCGGGAACCACGGCCCGTTCGGCATAACGGGTTTGGCCGTAACGATGCCGCTACCACTCCACAAGCGTCCAGATCTCCGGGCGCGGCGCGTCGCCCACGTCGACCGAGGCGAACCTTCGCGCCGCCTCCTTGAGGTGGATCATGGCCGCCTCGCCCTGGCCGTCCGCGTGCAGCAGGTCGGCCATGTTGGTATGCAGGGCCGCCACCCGGTGCTGGTCACCGAGCTCGCTGCCGAGCTCGAGCGCCTCCGCCGCGACATCGAGCGCCTCGCGATTCTGGCCGGTCTCGGCCAGCAGCCGGGCCAGGTTGTTCAGCGCCGCCACGGCCGCGCCCAGCTCAGGCAGCTGGCGTGCCTCGGCCAGGCTGTCCCGCAGGTAGGTCTCGGCCGCGGCGGTGTCCCCGGCCCGCGCGGCCAGCATGCCGAGCACGTTCAGGGCCTGGGCCGTAGCGCCGCGGTCGGCGGCGGCCCGGGCGCAGGACAGCGCGGCCTGGCCGAAGGCGGCCGCCTGCTCGGCGTCTCCCCGCCGGTACGCGACCACGGCCCGGTCGGCCTCGGCCCGGGCCAAGCGGCCCGGCTCGGCCGTGGCGACCAGCTCGGTGACCACGGCGAGATGCGCCTCGGCCAGATCCCAGTCGCCCAGCCGGTGGTGCACGTCGGCCAGTTTGTGCTCGATGCTGGCCTGCACGGCGCGGTCGCCGGCCTCGGGGTGGCCCCCGTCGCCGGCTTGCGCGCCCGCGTCCGCCCCGTCAGCGGCGCCAGCGGCTTCGCCCGCTCCGGCCAGGGCCGCGGCGGTCTCGAACTCGGCCAGCGCCTCACGGTACCGGCCGAGCACCACCAGCTCCTCGCCCAGGGCGATCCGCCCGGGCAGCTGCGGGTAGCCGAGCGCCAGGGCCCGGACCAGGTGCGCGTAGGCCTCGGCGTGCGCGTACAGCTCGCGGGCCACCTGCGCGGCCCGCCACCACCATTGCGCGGCCTCGGCGTCGCGGCCGGCCAGCTGGAGGTGATCAGCCACCGTCGCGGCCCGGGTCCTGGCCGGCTCGCGCTCGTGCCGCCGGGACAGGACGTCCGCCGCCCGGCCGTGCAGCAGCCGCCGCCGGGCCAGGGTGGCCGATTCGTAGGCGGTCCGGCGCAGGGCCTCGTACGGGAAGCCGTAAGACGGGGCCTCGCCGGCCGCCGGCGGGGGGATCTCGGTCAGCAGCGACCGGGCCAGCGCCTCGTCGATCGCCTCGACGATCTCATCCTCGCCGCGCCCGCTGACCGCGCGCAGCAGGTCCGCGTCACTGTCGCTGCCGAGCACGGCGGCCGCGGTCAGCATCTGCCGGGTCGGCTCGCTGACCGCCTGCAGCCGGGCCCGCAGCAGGTCCCTGACGCTGGCGGGCGGCCACCAGTCGGCGTGCTCGGGATCCTGCGCTCCCGCCTCGGCGGGCTCCCCGGACCCGACGACCGACCGCAGCGCCTCGATGTACTCCCGGACCAGCATGGGCAGCCCGCGCGTCTCGGCCATCAGCCGGTCCACTTCGACCTGCGGCATCCCGTCCAGGTCCAGCAGCGTGCCGATCGCATCGGGCCCGAGCAGACCCGGCTCGATCGTCTCACCGAGGGACAGGTCTTCGGCCTCGCTGAGCGCGGTGCGCAGGACCCGCAGCCGCCCGGCCTGCTCGGCCTGCCAGCTCAGCACCAGCAGCAGCGGCCAGTCGGCCAGCCGCCGCACCAGGTAGGCGAGCAGCCCGAGCGACGAGCTGTCCGCCCAGTGCACGTCCTCCACCACGACCACCCCGGCCGGGCCGTCCGCCGCGGCTCCGGCCCCTTTGGTCGCGGTCAGCAGCGTGTCGGCGATCGCCGCGTACAGGCGGGTGACGGCCACCGGGCTGTCCAGGGCCGGCGCGACCGAATCCGGGTGAGCCGCGGCCAGGGCCGGCACCAGGCGCCCCGCCATCGCGGCCGTCTGCGCGGGGAGCACCTCAGGAAGATCGGGGCGGACCGCCAGAGCGGTCCGCAGCAGGTCCGCGGCCAGCACGAACGGCAGCGCCGTCTCGCCGTCGTGGCAGCGGGCGGCGAGGACCACGGCCGCCTGCGGCCCCTGACTCGCTTCGGTCCTGAACTCGGTGATCAGCCGGGTCTTGCCGATGCCCGCCTGGCCGGCGATCGCCACCACACGGCCCGTGCTGCCGGTCGCCTGCCACGCGGCGCGCAGCGTGGCCAGCTCGGCCTCCCGGCCCACCAGCGGCCAGACCCCAGAAGCTCCGGCCGCAAGAGTCCCACCTGCAGCCCTAACACCCCCGTCAGCCGCGCCAGAAACGACGGCAGCGGCAGACGGTTCCGCCGTCCGGACCACCGAAGGCACTGGCGGCGGTCCCAGCCGCCCGGCCCGCACGTCGTCGTACAGCCGGGTCGTCTCGGGCAGCGGCCGGACGGCCAGGTCCCGGTCCAGGACGCGGACCAGCGACCGGTACTGCCGCATGGCGGCCGAACGCTGGCCGGCCCAGCCGTGCAGCCTGATTATCGCCTGATGGGCGGGTTCGTGCAGGGGATCGAGCTGCAGCCAGCGCCGGGCGTGCCCGGTCGCGCGCTCCAGATCGCCCTGCTCGATGCACACCGCCACCAGCCGCTGTAGCCCTCGCGCGAGCGACTGCCGCAGCCCTTCGCTCACCGACGCCTGCCACTCCTCGAAGTCAGGGCAGCCGCGCAGGACGAACCCCGACAGGAAGTCATCCCGGTACAACCCGACCGCTCGCTCCAGCGACTCGGCGTCCGGCCGCGTGATCAGCGACTCGAACTCGCGCACGTCCACCTGGACCGCGGCGAGTTCCAGGGTCACGGCGGCCCGGCTGATGGTCAGCCCGGCGCCCATCGCGGCCGCGGTGACCGACAGGGTGCGCCGCAGCGAGGCCCGGCCCTTCGCGCTGTCGGCCTCCGGCCACAGCAGGTCGGCGAGCTGCTCGCGGCTGTGCTCGCGCCCGGTCACGGCGAGCAGAGCCAGCAGGGCGATGGCCTTCCTGGTGTCGAAGGTGACCGGGAGGCCGTCACGCAGCACGACGGGCGGCCCGAGCAGCGCCAGCCTCAGCTCCGTCATCAGCCACCTCCCACAGCGTTCCGGCTCACCGTAACGCATGCATGTAAAAAAAAGTGCCCGAGGGCTTGACTGCCGTAACGATCCCGTATCGCAATCTTTCTAATGTGAAGGTGCGTCGCAAGACGAGCCGCGAACCCGGAGTGTGACATGACGCAACAGATGGGGAGTGCCAGCGGGACCGCACCCGCGTCCCGCGAGACGCAGGCAACGCCTGGGGGGGCGTCTGAGCTGACGTCCGAGTCAGTGACGGCAGGGGGGGCGTCTGGGGGGGCGCCCCGGGTTACGGAGGCTGACTGGCAGGAGCCGGACAGCGCCGAGCCGGCCGGCCTCAGGCCGGTCGGCTCCGCGGTCGGCGCCGTGAGCCCACCGAGCAATGCCGACGGCAACGGGGACAGCCGGGCCGCCCGCATGCGCGGCTGGCTGCGCCGCACGCCGCCGCCGGCCGCCGATGTCGCGCCCATCGCGCCGAGCGTGATGGCGGCCGGGCCCGAGCTGGACCTGGCCTCCAACGATCCGCTGATCGGGTACCTGCTCAGCGCGGCCAGCGCGGTGGATATCACCCGCCTGGAGCTGCTGTCCCCGGCGCTGGATACCCTGCAGGCCGCCGGCGTGGTCCTGGTCGTTCCGCTGATCTCGTCAGGCAGCCTGGTCGGCCTGCTCAGCCTCGGCCCGAGAAGGTCAGAGCGCGGCTACTCGACCGACGACCTGCGCCTGCTCAACTCGCTGGCCGGCTACGCGGCCCCCGCCATGCGGGTCGGCCAGCTGGTCCGCCAGCAGGAGGCCGAAGCCCGGCAGCGTGAGCGGATCGACCAGGAACTGAAGATCGCCCAGCTGATCCAGCAGCAGTTCCTGCCCAAGGAGCTGCCCGACCTGCCGAGCTGGCACGTGGCCGCGTTCTACCGTCCGGCCCGGACCGTCGGCGGCGACTTCTACGACTTCATCCCGCTGCCGGACGGGCGGGTCATGTTCGTGGTCGGCGACGTCACCGACAAGGGCGTGCCCGCGGCCCTGGTCATGGCCAGCACGCACTCGCTGCTGCGGGACACCGCACCTCGGCTGATCTCGCCGGGCAAGGTCCTCGGTCACGTCAACGACATGCTCTGTGTCGACATCCCGGCCCACATGTTCGTCACGTGCCTGGCCCTGGTGCTGGATCCGGTCAGCGGCCAGGTGGAATTCGCCAACGCGGGGCATGACGTCCCCTACGTGCGGACCCAGGGCGGAGTGCAGGAGCTGCGCGCCCGCGGCATGCCCCTGGGACTGATGCCGGGCATGCCGTACGAGGAGATGCGCTTCCAGTTCGAGCCGGGCGACTGCGCCCTGCTGCACAGCGACGGCCTGGCCGAGGCGCACGCTCCGGACCGCGAGATGTTCGGCTTCCCGCGGGTCTCGGAGATGGTGGGCAAGGGCCCGTCGGGCGAGGCGCTGATCGACTTGTGCCTCACCGAGCTCAGCAGCTTCACCGGTCCCGATCACGAGCAAGAGGACGACATCACGCTGGTCTCCTTGCAGCGCTCGCCGTCCGCCTGGCACCGGGACGTGCGGCACCAGGAGCAAACGCGATGACCCAGGTAGCCCGCCCCGCGCCGCGCAGGCTCGACGCGTTCGAGTTGCCGAGCGAACCCGGTAACGAGCGCCTGGCGCTGGCCCGGGTGGCCGAGAGCGTGCAAGGCCTCGGGCTTCCCGAGGCCCGCCTTGAGAAGCTCAAGACCGCGGTGGCCGAGGCCACCATGAACGCGATCGAGCACGGCAACGGGAACCGGGCTGAGATCCCGGTGGAGGTCGAGGTCACCCAGAACGGCGACGAGATCGTAGTGGCGATCAGCGACCAGGGCGGCGCGGCGCACCCGGACGGTGGCACGGCCGAGGAGCCCGATCTGCTCCAGAAGCTGGACGGCGCGCAGAGCCCGCGCGGCTGGGGCCTGTTCCTCATCCGCAACATGGTCGACGCCATGGACATAACAACCAATGGCCAGCGGCACACGATCTGGCTGACCATGCGAACTGGAGGTACTGCAGATGGCCAGCATGTGTGAGGCCACGACCCGGGTGCTCCCCGGTGCCGCCGTCATCGAGCTTTCCGGAGAGGTTGACGGATCCGCCGCCGACGTCCTGACCGAGGCGTACCAGACCGCGGTCGGCGCCCACGCGGACCTGGGCACGGTCGTGCTCGACTTCTCCGCGGTGGACTACATCAACTCCACCGGCATCGCGCTGATCGTCAGCGTGCTGGCCCGTGCCCGGGCCGAACGCAGGAAGGTTGTCGCCTGCGGGCTGTCCCCGCACTACCGCGAGATCTTCGACATCACCAGGCTGTCAGACTTCATCGAGCTCTTCCCGGACCTCGATCACGCCGTCAGCCAGCTTACCGGACCGGCCGCGTAGCGGCCCGCTAACCACATTTCACGAAGGGTCACAAGGGGAGGAACTCAGATGAGTGCACCGGCGATCACGATGGACGTCCGGCGGGTCGGCGACGAGGTGGCTGTCGTCGACATCAAGGGTGAGGTCACCGCGGCGTGCGAGCCCGTGCTGATGTCGGCCTACGAGGTCGCCAGCGACGGCCGGACCAATCGCCTCGTACTGAACTTCGCCGGCCTTGAGTACATGAACAGTGGCGGCATCGGCATGCTGGTCACCCTGCTCGTGCGGGCCAACCGGCAGCACCAGCAGCTCGCCGCCTACGGGCTGAGCGAACACTACCGGGAGATCTTCGAGCTCACCCGGCTGGACGAGGCCATCACGATCTACGACAACGAGGAATCGGCGCTCAACGGCGCCAGGTAACAGCCGAGAAACGAGCAAGAAGAAGAGAGGGGGGATGGCCATGACCGATACAGCAGGTCCGGACCGGGTGAAGTCGGCCGAGCAGATCGGGCTGAGCGCCCGCGAGGCCGCCGCGTCCCCGGCGCCTGATGCTGCGGGCAATGGCTCGCCGCGGAACGCGGCCAGCTGGGCCAAGAAGGTCGACCGGCTCGAGGTGGATCCGCGGGAAGGCGTCCGCGGGACCAACGTCGCGGGCCGGCGGCTGATGGGCCCGGTGCAGGGCTTCGGCAAGATGTGGCAGAAGACCTACCGGATGAAGGCCGGGTCGCAGATCGAACCGGAACAAGCGATCACCACCTGGAAGGAGCACTTTCCCGAGTTCTGGCCGAAGGGCAACCGGTTCGCCGGCGCGCTGACCGGCATCAACCCCGGCGACGTCGCCCTGCTTGACCTGGCCATCGGCGGCGGCGTGAAGCTTTCCACGGGCGTCTTCGTCCTGTACGCCGACGCCGAGTCGTTCACGCTGATGACCCCGCAGGGCCACATGTTCGCGGGCTGGATCACGTTCTCTGCCGAACGCGAGGGCGACGAGACCGTCGTGCAGGCGCTGGTGCTGATGCGCGCGAACGACCCGCTCTACGAGGTCGCGATGACGTTCGGCGGGCACCGCAAGGAGGACAAGTTCTGGGTCGCCACGCTGACCGCGCTGGGGAACCGGCTCGGCATCCAGGACCCGGTCGTGGAGGCCAAGACCACCTGCGTGGACAGCAAGCGCCAGTGGCGCCACGCCAGCAACATCTGGCACAACTCAATGATCCGCAGCGTGCTGCAGACCATCGCGGCCCCCGTGATTGGCTTGGCTCGTAAGGTCCGTCGCGACAAGCAGCCCACGTAAAGCAGCGAGGTGTCATGCGGGGGAATCCTGACGCGGTCATAGTCGGCAGCGGCCCGAACGGTCTGGCCGCTGCCGTCACCTTGTCCGCGGCGGGCCTGAAGGTCCTCGTGATCGAGGGCGCGCCGGAGATCGGCGGCGGCTGCCGCACCCAGGAGCTCACCCTGCCCGGCTTCCGGCACGACGTCTGCTCGGCGGCGCATCCCTTGGCGGTGGCGTCATCCTTCTTCCAGCGCTTCGACCTGGCCGCGCGCGGCATCCGCTTCGCCAGACCCCAGGTCGAGTTCGCCAACCCGCTCGACGGCGGCCGCGCCGCGATCGTGTACCGCTCGGTGGCCGACACCGCCGCTCGCCTCGGTGCGGACGACCGCTCCTACCGGCGCCTGCTCGGCCCGATGGCCCGCCACGCCGACGACATCTGCACCGAGCTGCTCCAGCCGCTGCGCCGTCTGCCCGCGCACCCGCTGGTGATGGCCGGGTACGGCAGCCGCGGCATCCTGCCCGCCTCGGTACTGGTCCGGCGCTGGCGGACGCCGGAGGCCCGCGCGATCATGGGCGGAGCCGCGGCCCACTCCATGCTGCCGCTCACTGCCGTCCCGACCGGCGGCATCGGCCTCATGCTGATCGTGCTCGCGCACGGTGTGGGCTGGCCGGTGATCGCGGGGGGCAGCGCCCGGATCACCGACGCGATGGCCGACGCGGTGATCACCGCCGGCGGGACCATCGAGACCGGCCGCTGGGTGCGCTCCCTGGCCGAACTCCCGTCCGGCACCGCCGTCCTGCTCGACGTCTCGCCCCGGAGCCTGGCCGAACTGGCCGGCGACCAGCTGCCCGGCCGGTACCGGGCCGCGCTGAGCCGCTTCCGTTACAACCCCGGCGTCTGCAAGGTGGACTTCGCCCTGTCCGGCCCGGTGCCCTGGGCCAATGAGGACTGCCGCCGGGCCGGCACCTTGCACCTGGGCGGGACCTTCGAGGAGATGGCCGCGGCCGAAGCGGCGGTCGTGGCGGGTAAGCACCCGGAGAACCCGTTCGTGCTCGTCACGCAGCCCGGGGTTGCCGATCCGTCCCGGGCCCCGGCCGGCCAGCAGACGCTGTGGGCCTACACGCACGCGCCGGCCGGGTCCGACGTTGACATGACCGACCAGATCGAGGCGCAGATCGAGCGGTTCGCGCCCGGCTTCCGTGACCTCGTCCTGGCCCGCTCCGTCCGCACCGCCGCCGAGGAGGAGGCCCACAACCCGAACTACGTCGGCGGCGACATTGCCGTCGGCATGCAGACCCTGCGGCAGACCGTGTTCCGGCCGACCGTCCAGTGGAATCCGTACCGCACGCCAATCCGCGGCGTGTACCTGTGTTCGTCGGCCACCCCGCCGGTCCCCGGCGTGCACGGGCGGTGCGGCGAACTCGCCGCCCTCACCGCGCTGCGGGACCTGTTCGGCATCCGCGAGGCCCCCGACATCAGCCCGGCCCGGCTCCGTCCCGCCGCCACCCAGTCGGTCATCTAGTAGGCCCGGCCGAAGATGAGGCGCTTGCCGTAGGCCGATGGCAGGTGGCACCGGACACACACGCCTTCCTCCGGTGCGCCCCCGGTCGGGATGCATCGCGGAGTGGCCGACGTGGCCGCCTTGATGTCGTCCTCGCACTGCGCCTGGCCGCATCCGAATGCGACCGCCCAGCCGGTCTTGACGGCCTCGGCGAAGTCTTTCCAGGCGTTCACCGTGACCGTGTGCGAGTCCCTGAAGTCGGTCGCTCGCCGCAGCAGCAGGTTCTGGAAGGCGGTCAGCTCGAACTTCAGCCGGGCCGGCCCGGAGTCCAGCGAGAGCGGGGACTTGCCCTCGCCCAGCCGGGTGGACATCAGCACCGATCCGTCGGCCAGGTCACGCGGCCCCAGTTCGAGCCTGATCGGCACGCCGCGCAGCTCCCAGTCGTTGAACTTGAATCCGGGGGAGAGTTGACTGCGGGTGTCCACGTGCGTGCGGATACCCGCCCGGCTGAGCCGCTCGGCCAGCTCCCTGGCGGACGGCAGCACCTGGTCGGCCTGGTCGCCACGGCCGATCGGCACGACCACCACCTGGTACGGGGCGAGCAGCGGGGGCAGCACCAGCCCTTTGTCGTCGCCGTGCGTCATGATCACGCCGCCGATCATCCGGGCGCTCATGCCCCAGGACGTGGTGTGGCAGTACTCCTGCTCGCTGCTCTCGGTCGTGTATTGAATGTTGAACGCCTTGGCGAAGTTCGTGCCCAGGTAGTGCGAGGTGCCGGACTGAAGCGCCCGCCCGTCGCGCATCATGCCCTCGACCGTGTATGTCCGGACGGCGCCGGGGAACCGCTCGCCGGCCGTCTTCTCGCCGTCCACTACCGGCATGGCAGCGATGTCGCGGGCCACTGTGGCGTAGATATCGAGCGCGGTCAGCGTCTCCCGCATCGCGTCCGCCTCATCGGCGTGCGCGGTGTGACCCTCCTGCCAGAGGAACTCGGTGGTGCGCAGGAACATCCGCGGCCGCATCTCCCAGCGGACCACGTTGGCCCACTGGTTCAGCAGCACCGGCAGATCCCGGTGCGAGCTGATCCACTTGGCCATCATCTCGCCGATGACGGTCTCCGACGTCGGCCGGATGATCAGCGGTTCGGCCAGCTCCTTGCCGCCCGCGTGGGTGACGACCGCGAGCTCGGGGGAGAACCCCTCGACGTGCTCGGCCTCCCGCTGCAGGTAGCTCTCCGGGATCAGCAACGGGAAGTAGGCATTGACGTGACCGGTCTCCTTGATCCGCCGGTCGATGTCGGCCTGCAGCAGTTCCCAGATGCGGTAACCGTAGGGGCGGATCACCATCGTGCCCCGGACCGGTCCCCGGTCCACCAGTTCGGCCTTGAGGACCAGATCGTTGTACCAGGCGGAGAAGTCCTCGTTCTGCGGTGTCACTCCGCGTTCAGCGCGCGCCACATGCCGAGGTTACGGTATCCCGCCAGACGGCAGCCGACGATTTTTCTGGCGCCGCCCGGCCCTACCTCCGCGCACCCTTGATGGAGCGGGTCAGGGTTGCCCCGGCCCGCTGCTGGGGCGTGGCGTAATAGGCCACGCAGTGCAGCGCGCGGTCGCCCGTCGGCCAGGTCGAGGCGTCCGGGATGATATTGGTCCAGGTGTATATGGACTTCGAATACGCGATCCCGACATAAGCGCGGAATGCGCGGTTGCATGCCGCGTCGCCGTCCTTACTGATCGTGCTGCTACCCGGGAACGGGCTGTCCTGCGGCCAGAAACTGCTATCCGCGAAGAACACTTCCGCGGTATGCGGCCGGTTGCACGGCACGGCCAAGGTCAGCTTCGGCCACGGGTCGCTGGTGTTCAGCTCCATATTGGCGCCGGTCAGGCAGTCGCCGACCCGTAGCTGGGAGAGCTCGAGGTTCCCGACGGTCGGCGTGGGCGTGGCACTGGGCCTGGTCGGGCTCGGGGTGCCTCCCGCCGACGTCACCGGATGTCTTGAGCCAAGCGAGAAAGCCGCGGCCGCGACGATCACCGCGCCCACCACCGCCGCCGCACCAAGGGCCCAGGGCCACCGCCGCCTCCGCCGTGGCCCCGGCTGCGCCTCCCACCCCGGCGGGAACGGTGCCTTGGCCGTCTGCGTCGGCGGTGGCGCGGCAGTGCCGTTGGTCGCGAGCCCTTCGTGGGCGCCCGCCGCGGTGACCGCGGCGGGCTCAGCGTGCACCGCGGGGCCCGCGGCGCCGCCCGCCCTCGTCGGCGGGTGCGGGTCGGCCTCGGCGGCGTGCCGCGCGGACAGTTCGAGGAGCCGGGCCGGCAGCCAGTCGCTCAGGTCCGCCGCCGACGGGTACGCGGCGGTCAGCTCGGCGAGGAAACCCGCCGCCGTCGGCCGGCGCGCGGCGTCCCGGGACAGGCACCGGCCGAGCAGCGGCTGGATCTTGTCCGGGACCCGGTCCAGGTTGGGCGCGCCGTGCACCACGCGGTACAGCAGCGCGGCCGTGTCCCCGCTGCCGAACGGCCCTTCCCCCCGGGCGGCGAAGATGAGCACGCCGGCCAGGCTGAAGATGTCGCTGGCCG
>Ga0187781_10003980_pt1 | contig 11037 bp, 10 predicted proteins | sample 0715_SJ02_MP02_2_FD_132447 | JGI IMG/M metagenome (GOLD analysis project Ga0187781, IMG submission 132447) | Tropical peat soil microbial communities from peatlands in Department of Meta, Colombia - 0715_SJ02_MP02_20_MG | ecosystem: Environmental > Terrestrial > Soil > Wetlands > Peat | place...
CTCGGCCGGCCGGTGCGGGTCGACCTGCATCAGAGCTCGTATTGAATCGGCGCCTGCCTCGCGCGCGCGCGTGAGGGCAGCGAGCATGGTCAACGCTGCCAGTCACGAAAATGGAGCAGAGTTACAGACACGTTGCAGAAACGTTGAAAAGGTGCGCGCCGGCAGTGAAAGTTTTCGATCAGCCGCAAACGAAATGCTGACGTCTACCGTCGGAACGCGACCCGCAATGTCGCGCGTCTCGATTCTATCGCCCTCCAAAGACCAGGGCCTATAGATCATATCCGAGAGAATGGTGACGCCCATGCCAGACCCAACCATTGTTCTGATGGCCTCTAATGAACTGGTCTTGAATATCACTTTTGGCCGACACGGCAGGCTATCCCAATAGCGTTGTGCGTACTCCCATGCGCCGTCAACCGTTAGAGCAATGTAGGGGACTTTCGCGACATCTTGGAAGCCAACAGTTTCCTTTTCGAGTAGTGGATGGTTCGCAGAAAGCCAGAGCCTTCGGGAAGACCGGTACAACGTCTTGTACTTGAGCTGCTCGCTATCTTGTCGATCATATGTGTCCTGGGTCATTGTCAGGCCTAGGTCGTAAGGTCCATTTGCAACGGCGCGTTCGACGGTTCTCTTTGGTCCTTCCTCAAGGGCGACTGCAATATCCGGGTAGACGCGGTGAAATCGCGCCAGAAGGGGCGCTAAGAAATATCCGGCAACAGTGTAGGTAATGCCCACGCGAACACTGCCAGTAATTTCTTGACGAGAACGGCGTTGAAAATGCTGGGCCACATCAACGGTGGCCAGGATGTCCTGCGCATGACGCAGAAATTGCTCGCCATCAGGGGTCAGAGTGACACCGGTAGAACTCCGCGCGAGAAGCGTGATGCCAAGGATTTCTTCAAGCTGCTGGATCGAGGTTGTAACCGCTGATTGGGAAACATTCAGTTCGATCGCCGCCCGACTAAGTTGGCCGCTCTGCGCGGCCGCAACGAAGTAGCGGATCTGTCTCAGGGAGAAACTCATGGCTATTTTTGCTCAGCGCTTCTTCCGTGCCCAGGCATTATTAAAAAAACAGAATTAGCAACTTCAATATATAGAATTTCCATGGCTCGCTCAACTTATTTATGCTCCGAATTCGGGCGCGCGCTGACAGCGCGCAAGCAGGGGAGCGGATCAAATGGCAAATGCAGTTGCGCCCGATAGCGCTGAAGGTCTCGACTATTCGAAACGACCAGTTCCAGTCGAAGGGCGGATGCCACCTTTCGCTCTGACCATGGCGTTTTGGAGCTGTTGCAGCGCAATGTTTTGGATCGTTGTTGCCGCGACGCTCGCGTCGGCATACGGAACCAGAAATACGCTCATCGGTCTCATCCTATCCGTGCTTTCGTACGGGGCCGTGAACTTTTTCATGGCTCGCTATGCTATCCGTACCGGCCTCTCTGTTTCTCTTTTCTCGCGGCTTCTGTTCGGACGGACGGGCTCCGCGCTTGCGACCCTGATATTCGCCGCGACGGCCATATATTATGCTGTCTTCGAAGGGTCCGTCATCGCGTTGGCAGGAACGTTTCTCTACAGCAGCCTAGATTACAAGATCGCCGCTCTTGTCGTCGTCCTCTATAGCGTTCCTCTGGTTTTTGGCAGTGTTCAACACTGGCTCGACAAATTCAACGGCGTACTCCTGCCAGTCTACCTTCTCGGTCTCGCCGTGGCCGTTGGGCTTGCAATCTACAAGTACGGCTACAGCAACGCTTGGTTGGAAATGGGCCCAGCAGGCGGCGCGTCGCCGACTGGGTGGTGGAACGTCTACGTTGCTTATATGGGCGTGTGGATCATGATGATGTTCACTTTCGACTATGCCCGCTTTGGTCGAAAGGAGGACGAGGGTTATCACTCGCTGTTCAACTTCGGCGCCCCATTCTATGCTCTCGCGCTTCTTGTAAGCGGTGTGGCGGGCATTTTCCTGGTAAATACAATTCCCCTTGAAGGCGGCCTGAGCGAGGTTTCCGCAGTCAAAGCCATCATCGTTATGATGGGTATCTTCGGGCTTATCTTCGTCTGGGTCACGCAAACGCGCATCAACACAGCCAACTACTACCTTGCCGCGGTGAATCTTGAGTCTCTAGCTCGCTTGACGCTTGGGTTGAATCAACCGAAGTATGTTTGGGCGATCGTCGTCGGCATTGTTGTCTACATCCTCATGCTGGCGAATGTCTTCCATTACATTTTGGCTGCGCTTGCCTATCAGGGCATTTTCGTCGTGGCATGGGTTGGGGTGGCGCTCGCTTATATCTTGCGTCGGGCGCCGCATGAGCCGGAAGACGCCGGAGCGCGTCCTGATGAAGCCTATCCAGCCTTCAACCCGAGCGGTCTCGTCGCGTGGTTCGGTGCCGTGATCGTCGGAATCATTCTGATGAATGTGCCGGCAGCGGCAACGTTCTCCGCCCCCGCGACGGCGGTCATCAGCTTTGGCTTGTTCTGGGTGCTCGGAACAAGCGCAAAACTGGTAAGCGCCTGATCGCAACTTTCCCGCCTTCGGCCAACAAGTCGAGGGCGGGTCTTTCGCCGGCTGACCAAGTAAGTGAAGAGATAGATTTCGCGGACGAGCGATGACGGGCACGTTCGATATTAACTGCGACATGGGCGAAGGGTTTGGAAATTGGCGCATGGGCGATGACGCCGCTGTTATGCCGCTTATCAGCACAGCCAATCTCGCCTGTGGCTTTCATGCCGGTGATCCGCTCATCATGATGAACACCGTCGCGCTAGCCAAGGAAGCTGGCGTTGCAATCGGTGCTCATCCCGGCCTTCCTGATCTCCTTGGTTTCGGCCGTCGTGTCATTAGCCTGAGCCCAAAAGACCTGATCTCATACATTATATATCAGGTAGGCGCATTAAATGGGTTTCTCTCTGCGGCGGGACTACTGCTTAACCACGTAAAACCGCACGGTGCCTTGTTTCACGTCCTCCGGGATAGCGTCCTTGCCGATGCAGCGATCGATGCGATTGTTGAGGTCGCACCCGGCGCGGCTATCTATTGGGCCGGCCCCGGCGACCGCGAGCCCTTTGCGCGCCGGGCGGCTGCGCGCGGCATTCGCGTATGTACTGAAGCCTACCCGGATCTCGATTACGCCGACGATGGTTCCCTGATCGTCGAGCGAGAAAAACGACAAGTGCCGCCCCAGCTCATCTACGACCGCGTGGCAGAGATCGTTTCCAACAAAACACTCACCACACGCGCCGGGAAGAAGCTGCCGATGGACGTCGAGAGCGTTTGTCTCCATAGCGATTCACCAAATGCACTCGCCATGCTGGAGGCCGCTCGCAAGGCCATTGCTGACTGCGGTTTAAACGTAGCTTGCGCGATCGCGCGGCCGCAAGGAACGAGATAGATGGCTGTCAAGACAGTCGAAGTGCCAATCCCCGGCACGTTTTACCGCAAACTGGCGCCTGACCAGCCGCCTTTTAAGCGGGAGGGAGAAACAATTGCGAAAGGCGAGACGATCGGTCTGATCGAGGTGATGAAGACGTTCACACCTGTCGAAGCTGAGGAAGGTGGACGGTTGATTCGATTTCTTGTGGAAAACGAGGATGCGGTGATGGCTGGTCAGCCGCTCTACGAAATCGAGATCTGAGAGTCTTACGCCCGATGAGTATCTCCAAAATTTTTGTTGCCAACCGGGGCGAGATCGCGGTGCGCATTATCACCGCGGCGCGGAAACTCGGAGTGGCGACTGCGCAAGCTGTCAGCAGCGCTGATCGTACAATGCTCGCGGCAAGTTTGGCTGATGAGACAGTCGAGATCGGTCCGGCCCAAGCCTCCAAGTCGTATCTCAATGGCGCAGGCATTATTGACGCGGCCAAATCGGTTGGTGCTGATGCGGTTCATCCCGGCTACGGATTTCTCGCGGAGAACGCCAACTTTGCCGCGGCGGTTGAGGCGGCCGGACTGACTTTCATCGGCCCTAGTGCTGAAACAATCCGTAGCATGGGCGACAAAGCGACCGCGCGTTCGATGGCTACAGCGGCCGGCGTGCCGACGGTGCCCGGCAGTTTGGGCCGGATCGGAGGCGGCGTCGATGCCGCGATGACCGCGCGTGAGCTCGGCTTGCCGCTCATGATCAAGGCGGCAGCGGGTGGAGGCGGTCGTGGCATACGGGTCGCGGCGACATTAGCGGAACTTGAACAGGCGCTTCCAATCGCGAGTGCGGAAGCCCTGGCCGCCTTCGGTGATGGCGGTCTTTATCTCGAGCGCTTCGTTCCCAAAGCGCGTCACGTTGAAGTGCAGATCTTGGGCGATGGTACGAATGCAATTCATGTTTATGAACGCGAATGCTCGCTACAGCGTCGCCGGCAAAAGGTCTGGGAGGAAGCACCGGCTGCCTGCCTCGACAAGATAGCACGCGAGTCTTTGTGCGCATCTGCAGTTCGTCTAGCGCGCCATGTCGGCTACCGCGGCGCCGGCACGCTCGAATACCTGTACGACGAAACGTCGGGCGAGTTCTTTTTCATAGAGATGAATACGCGCATCCAGGTTGAACATCCGGTTTCCGAAATGGTCACGGGAATTGATCTGGTACAGGAGATGATTCGGATTGCCGCCGGCCAAGCACTGAGCATCACGCAGAAGGACGTGCGTCTCAATGGTCATGCGATCGAATGCCGTATCAATGCTGAAGACCCGGAGGCCGAATTTCGCCCGTGCCCAGGAACTGTCGAGGATTTCTTTGTGCCCGGCGGCCCGCACATTCGCTTCGATACAGGGCTCTACCCAGGCTACGTCGTGCCGCCGTTCTATGATTCGTTGCTCGGTAAACTGATCGTCTGGGGGCAAACACGAGAGCAAGCGCTGGCGCGAATGGGCAACGCTCTGTCCGAAGTGCGCGTCGAGGGTATCAAGACGACCGTTCCACTTCATATTGCGCTTGCGCGCGACCCGGATGTCGCCGCGGCAAGGACGCACACGCGATGGCTAGAGGATTGGCTTGAGCGGCGCGCGGATGCTTCGCGCGCCGAGGTGGTTTCGTAAGAGGACTTGCTGCGATGCAGAGCAGATACACTTTCGGCGGCGACGAGCATTTGTTCGTTGAAATGGACGAGGAAATGTCTCTTAAGGCGTTTTTTCGTGCGCTGGGCATCTGCAATGCCATCCGGGACAGTAGAATCAACGGTGTCACCGAGATTTGCCCGGCGAATGCGTCGCTGCTACTGCGCTTCGATCCCGACACTATCAAGCCTCAAGATTTGCTCGACGAGGTGAAATCGATAGAGGCCGCCGGAGCTGGCGCAATACAAAGTCTCAAAACGCGGATCCTGGAGCTGCCGGTTTATTACAATGATCCTTGGACCCGTGAAACACTGATGCGCTTTCGTGAACGGCATCAGGATCCGAACGCTACCGACCTCGAATATGCGGCGCGGGTCAATAGCTTTCCGGATGTAGGTGCTTTCATCGCCGCGCATTCCGGCTCACCTTGGTTCATTTCAATGGTGGGCTTTGTCGCCGGCTGCCCTTTCATGTTTCAGATGGTCGAACGCGATAAGCAATTGCAGGTGCCGAAATACGTGCGTCCAAGAACTGATACCCCTAAGCTCTGTGTTGCTCACGGTGGATGCTTCAGTGCGATTTATCCGGTGCGTGGCGCCGGCGGTTATCAGATGTTTGGCATTACGCCAATGCCGATCTACGACCCTAAACAAGAAACCAGCTACCTGCGCGATTTCATGATTCTATTCCGACCGGGCGACATCGTTAAGTGGAGACCTATCGAGCGTGACGAATACGACTCTATCGTCACCGAGATTGCCGCAGGTTCGTTCACTCCACGAGAGAAACAGATCCTTTTTTCGCTCGATGCATTCGAAAAAGGGCCTGCGGCTTACAATCGACAGATTCTGGAGACCCTCAATGGCCGTTAAAGTCATCAAGCCAGGACTGTCGACGACCGTTCAGGACCTGGGCCGGCCAGGCTACTATCACCTTGGCATTCCGATCTCAGGCGCAATGGATCGCTTCGCGCTGGTGGCAGCCAATCTGCTGGTCGGCAATGGCGAAGGCGACGCGGCTCTCGAGGCTGTATTTGCCGGACCGGAATTGCGGTTTGAAGACAGGCGCTTGGTCGCTGTCACTGGTGCCGAGCTTCCACCCAAGGTGGATGGCGAATCGCGCCCAACATGGACGGCTTTCATCGTTGACGCGGGTCAGACACTGTCCTTCGGCTTTCTCAAACGCGGAGCCCGCGCATACGTAGCGATCTCTGGTGGAATCGACGTCCCACCGGTGCTAGGCAGCCGCTCCACTTATCCGCTGGGGGGCCTCGGAGGGCTTCAAGGTCGCAGCCTAAAGGCAGACGACCGCTTAAATCTCGGGGAGACATCCAACCGCGCCAACGCCGGCGTCGAGGTCGCACTTGAACTGCGTCGTGATGTCGGCGTCGAGGCCGAGCTGCGCCTTCTTCCTGGCCTTTATTGGCATCGTATCACTGAAGAAGCGCGCGCCAATTTCTTCGGAGATATTTGGAAGGTTGCGCCCGAAGCGGACCGGATCGGCTACCGGTTTCGAGGCGGGAGAGCTCTATCCTTCGTGGACCGTGAGCCGCCGTTCGGTGCCGGCTCGGATCCATCCAACGTCGTCGACTGCGGATATGCCTATGGATCGGTGCAAGTGCCAGCCGGCGCCGAACCGATTGTGTTGCATCGCGACGCCGTCTCGGGCGGCGGTTACTTCATGCTGGGAACGGTGATTTCGGCAGATATGGACATAGTTGGTCAGATGCAGCCGCATCAGAAGGTGCGCTTTATCAGGGTCGATATTGATGAGGCGCTCGCCGCTCGCGCCGCTGAGCGCGAACGCTTGGCGCGTCTTCGAACATTGGTGCAATGACGACGCGAGTGTGGTGTGCATTTCGGCGGAAGCCAAGCGCTCAACTGAAACGGCTCCCACAAAACCAAAGGGCCGGGAGGACGAGAAAGTGAAATTTTCGGTGATATTCAGCTTTGTGGCGCCTCCAGACGGCCGCACTACGTTCATCGAAACTCTGCGCGAGTTTCGTGACCTCTGCCCGCTGATTGAGGCACTCGGCTACCACGGTATTCACGTCACCGAGCACCACTTTCAACCAGATGGCTTTCTCCCAAGCCCTCTGATGGCTCTGGCCCAGGCAAGCGGTTTGACCAAACGAGTGAAGCTCGCCACTAACATTATGATCAGTTCGCTATACGCGCCCGTCCAATTGGTGGAAGATTTGTCCGTGCTCGACAACCTTAGCGAGGGCCGATTGATCTTTGGCACGTCCCCTGGTTACGGGGTAGAAGAATTCGCAGGTCGTGGGATCTCTTACACTGAGCGTTTTAAGTTGCATGAAGAAATTATCGATTTTGTTGAGCATGCTTGGGCGAATCCCGAAGATATCGGCTTCGACGGGAAATTCTTCGCGGTCCCGCATGTGCAGCTTACGCCCAAGCCCGTTCAGAAGAAATTGCCGCTTTGGTACGGTGTGTCAGGGCCCAAGTTGCTAGAGCGCGCCGCGCGCCGACGCGCGACACTGACCGCGTCTCCACGTCATACAAACGAAGAACTTAAGCAACATTTCGACCGATATATGGAGGTCGCTGCTAGCGTGGGGCACGTGCCAGAGGAGCGCCCCATTTTTCGCGAAGCACTTGTGCTTGATACGGTCGAAGACGCGGAGCGCTACGGCGCGTCGGGTACCAACGGCCTTTTCGGCATTTATGGCCGCAAATCGGCGAGTGGCGAACGCGCTCTTCACACCGACGGCGGTGAACTCGTCACAGATACGGCAATGGTCGATTTCAAAACGATGTCGTCGCGCTACATCGTTGGTGATCCTGGGCTCGCGAAAGAGCGGATTCGCGAACTCAGAAAGGACCTAAACCCCAGCGAAATCGTCTTGAGGATGCAAATGCCTGGTCTGCCGACACAACTGCTCGAGCGTTCACTGCGCTTGTTCGCCGAGAGAGTGATGCCTGATTTCGCCTAGCGGTAGCTCACCGGGATCACCAATGGACAATTTGCGACCAGTGCTCGCGCTCTCTGGTGGAGTCGGAGGGGCGAAGCTTGCGGTTGGTCTCCTTCACGTGCTTCCCCCGGATACGCTGTCCATTATTGCGAATACTGGCGATGATTTCGATCATCTTGGTCTCCACGTGTCTCCAGACGTCGATACGTTGCTTTATGCGCTTTCGGGCAGGGACGATCCGGTGCGTGGCTGGGGACGTCTAAATGAGACTTGGCACTTTATGGAAGCGCTTGAAGAAACGGGCGAAGAAACCTGGTTTCGGCTTGGCGATCGCGACCTCGCTACGCACGTCGTGCGGATGTTGCGTCTATCGCGGGGCGAAACGCTCACGCAAGTCACGGCATCATTCGCACATCGATTTGGGATTTCAGCGGCGATTTTGCCCATGAGCGATGATCGGGTTCGAACGCGTTTGCAAACGTCCGAAGGCTGGATGGATTTTCAACCCTGGTTCGTTGGTTGCAGAGCAGAACCCTCGATCTTATCGATTCACTTCGATGGTGCCGATAGTGCCAGGCTTCCGATAGCTATAGGGCAGCTTGTGCGGAATGCAAAACTGAGAGCAATCGTTATCTGCCCTTCCAATCCGTTGATCAGCATCGATCCGATACTGTCAGTGTCCGCGTTGCGCGCCGCGCTCATCGCTTCCAATGCGCCTGTAATAGCTGTTTGCCCGCTTATCGGCGGCCGGGCGCTTAAAGGCCCGACCGCGAAGATGATGGCCGATCTTGGTATCGAACCTGGCGTGCCGGCTATCATTGCCCACTACGGCGATCTGATCGATGGAATCATCGTTGACGAAGAGGATGCCGAATACGCCGAAAACCGTTCTACCCCGGTGGTTAAGGTTGCGCCGATTGTGATGTCGACGTTGGCAGATCGTTGTCGAGTGGCAGAAGCGGCTCTGACGCTCGCCGATGAGATCGCGAGGGTAGATGCATGAAAATCTCGATACTCGTGCCTATCAAGCGGTTAGACATCTCTAAGCAACGACTTTCGTCCGTGCTTTCCGTCGCCGCGCGTAAAGCTTTAGTTATCGCAATGGCGCACGACGTTATGACCGCACTGACCGAAGCGAAGTCTGTCGCGGAGATCGTCGTTGTTACTTGCGACCCCGTGGCTGCAAGCGTCGCGCGACCGTTTGGAGCTCGAATCCTCACTGAAGGCGCGGACGACGGTCACAGCCACGCTATCCGCACCGGCGTGGAAGCCTTGCGTGACGCCGGTGCAGAAGACGTTATGACTGTCCCGATCGATGTTCCGCTGGTGACAGCGCAGGAGATCGATACGGTCGCGGATAACCACCCACGCAAACCTGGCTTCAGCATCGTTCCAGCCCGTGACCGGTTCGGGTCGAACTGCATCCTCAGTTCTCCTCCGGGCATCGTGCAGCCAATGTTTGGCCCCGGAAGCTTCGAGTCGCATTGTGCTGCAGCCCGGAGCGCGGGTGCCGAGGTCCGTATACTCGAGCTCCCGGGACTTGGCCTGGACATCGACACGCCCGAAGATATCGAGGCCTTCATGCGCATTGGTCAGGGGACGCACACAGCGGCAATCGTCGCTGATGCAATGTTCAGCTTCCACGGTGGTGCTGCGCTATGAGCACTATCGTTGAGAAAGCTTTCGCCGGCCGCCGAATCGAAAATGATGAGGCCAATCTTTTGGCGGAATTTGCCGACCTGCCGCACCTGATGCAGGTCGCAGGGGCCTTGCGCGATCGCGGCCACGGCGCCGTCGTTACTTACTCGCGCAAGGTTTTCATCCCGCTGACCCACTTGTGTCGCGACGTGTGCGGTTATTGCACGTTCGCTAAATCGCCGAAGCGGGGATCCAAAGCCTACCTCTCGGTCGAGGAAGCACTCGATATTGCCTGTCGTGGCGCGGCCGTCGGATGTAAAGAGGCGCTTTTCACCCTTGGCGACAAACCCGAACAGCGATGGCGTGAGGCGGCGATCGAGCTCGCCGAAATGGGCTTTCCAACCACACTGGCATATTTGGCGTATGTCGCAGACCGTGTGCGCCGGGAAACCGGCTTGCTGCCACATCTCAACCCCGGAGTGATGACGCCCGCAGAGATGGCAGAACTGCGTCGCAGCGGCATCTCCATGGGCCTCATGCTTGAGACGGCGTCAGAACGTCTCAGTGAGCGAGGCGGTCCTCACCATGGGAGCCCTGACAAGCATCCTACGACGCGCCTAGCCTGCATCGGTGAGGCAGGCGCGCTATCAATTCCCTTCACATCCGGCTTGTTGATCGGAATTGGCGAAACGCGACGGGAACGAATTGAGAGTTTGATCGCATTGCGTGAGTTGCACGAGCGATACGGACATCTCCAAGAGGTGATCATCCAAAACTTTGCGCCCAAAATCGGAACGAAAATGGCGAGGGCGCCAGCCGCACTTCATGAAGAACACATTTGGACAATTGCAGTGGCCCGATTACTTTTCGGTCCGAGTATGAACATTCAGGCGCCGCCGAACCTGTCAGTGAAGGGTCGCCAATCCCTCATCGACGCCGGTATCAACGACTGGGGTGGAGTGTCTCCGATCACGGTTGATCATGTTAATCCCGAGGCGGCTTGGCCGGAAATCAATAAGCTAGCTGCAGAAACAGAAAGAGCGGGTAAGACACTCGTCGAGCGCTTGGCCATCTACCCTTCATACGCGCTGAAGCCACGTCGTTGGGTCGACGCCGGGTTGTGCGGTCAGCTCTTGAACGTGCACGACGCATTCGGGTTCGCACGGGAAGACGATTGGTCAGCGGGAGTCGGTGGAAATCCAGCACAGACAATTACGCGTTCTGTCGAAAGTACATCGCGTGGCCTTGTCGACATCCTGTCGAAGGCGAGCGACGGCGTCATTCTCTCGGAAGCAGAGATAATTTCGTTGTTTGCTGTCCGCGGTAAAGATTTTCATGCTGTATGCAACGCTGCCGACGCTGTTCGTAAGCTGGTCAATGGTCCCTACGTCAGCTATGTCGTCAATCGCAACATCAATTACAC
>Ga0187781_10003981_pt1 | contig 11037 bp, 11 predicted proteins | sample 0715_SJ02_MP02_2_FD_132447 | JGI IMG/M metagenome (GOLD analysis project Ga0187781, IMG submission 132447) | Tropical peat soil microbial communities from peatlands in Department of Meta, Colombia - 0715_SJ02_MP02_20_MG | ecosystem: Environmental > Terrestrial > Soil > Wetlands > Peat | place...
GAGATTTGCCAGCGGTTGCTGCAGCGCGGGGGCCCTGCGGTCCTCTTTGAACAACCCAAGGGTTACGAGATCCCAGTGCTGGCCAACCTGTTTGGAACACAGCGGCGCGTGGCCCTTGCCATGGGTCTAGAGTCAACAGCCGAGCTGCGACAGGTCGGAGAGCTACTGGCCAACCTCAAAGAGCCGCAGCCGCCTGCCGGGCTGCGTGATGCCCTATCCAAAGTAGGGTTGCTTAAGGCAGCGCTCTGGGATATGGCTCCCCGGCGGGTGCATGCCCCTGCTTGCCAGCAGGTCGTATGGGAGGGTAGTGACGTAGACCTACGAAAACTGCCCGTCCAGAAATGCTGGCCCGATGATGCGGGAGCCCTGATGACCTGGGCAACCGTGATAACCCGTGGTCCGCACAAGTCCCGGCAAAACCTTGGGATTTATCGCCAGCAGGTGATCGGACCAAACAAGCTCATCATGCGTTGGCTGTCGCATCGTGGAGGCGCGCTGGATTTTCGGGATCACCGCCTGGCAAAGGGCGCTCAGCCATTTCCGGTCGCTGTTGCACTGGGCGCCGACCCCGCGACGCTGCTTGCGGCGGTTACGCCGATCCCTGACCAAATCTCGGAGTACCAGTTCGCCGGTCTGCTGCGCGGCTCACCCACACAGCTTGCTGCCTGCCTTGGCAGTTCCCTGGAGGTTCCTGCCACAGCGGAAATTGTGCTCGAAGGCCACATATTGCCGGATCCGGCAAACGCCCAGGGGGCAATTAGCCCTGGGAACCAGGGCTTTGAGACGGCCGTGGAGGGTCCTTTCGGCGACCACACGGGGTATTACAACGAGACCGAGCGATTTCCCGTGTTCACGGTCGAGAGAATCACGATGCGCCGAGCGCCAATATATCTTTCGACCCATACGGGCCGCCCGCCCGACGAGCCGTCCATTCTCGGCGCGGCACTTAATGAAGTATTTGTGCCGATACTTCAGCGCGCTTTCCCGGAGATCGTCGATTTTTATCTACCGCCCGAGGGTTGCAGCTACCGCCTAGCTATCGTCTCCTTGCGCAAGCAGTATCCCGGACACGCGCGGCGCGTCATGTTCGGTATCTGGAGCTTTCTTCGTCAGTTCATGTATACAAAGTTCGTCGTCATCGTTGACGAGGATATTGACGTTCGCAGCTGGCCGGACGTGATCTGGGCGATCTGCACCCGAGTCGATCCCCTGCGCGATACGGTCCTGGTCGACAATACACCGATCGATTACCTGGACTTTGCCAGCCCGGTGGCGGGCCTTGGAAGCAAAATGGGCTTGGATGCAACGAATAAACTGCCCGGTGAGACGCAGCGGCCTTGGGGACGGCGGATCGTGATGAACGGGGACGTAAGGACGCGAGTCGATCAGATCTGGGATCAACTAGGTCTGAACGGCAAAGGTCAAGACGAACGATAGGCAATTGCCATGGAGCGAAAAAAAATTGGTCGCGGAGGAATCCGCTCAGCGGGCTACGATCGCAGCACCCGTGAACTGGAAATCGAATTGGACTCTGGAGCGATCGTCCGCCACAGCGGTGTCGGTGAGGAGATTGCGCGGCGGTTTTTAACCAGCGCGGCGCCGGCAAGCTACTACAAGGACAACATTGAAGAGGAGTATCCCTCGCGCCGCAGCCGTTAGTGCTGTCGAGCGTTGCGCGTTTGGATCGCACTTAAATCGGGGCGATACCGGTGAGCACGAGGCGAAAGCGAATCTGCACTTCGTCGGCAACCATGGAGGTATCGGTCCACTCGCCCTCGCCGATGGAAAAGGCCAGACGGCGCACCACGAGCGATCCGGAAGCAACGGTAAGAGCACCCGTCTGCTCAAGGAAAACCGGCACGAGAACATCTTGCGCGCGTCCCTTGATCGACAGGCGCCCGGCGACTTCGAAGCGTCCTCGCTCCAACGCTCGAATCGCACTTGATTGGAACGTCGCGCGCGCAAAATGCGCCGCATCAAACCACCCCGGGCCGACGACTTCTTTCATCGCGTCATCCGTGGGCAGTTGAACACTGGCCACATCTACACCGATAAGAAAGTGTCCTTTTTGCGGATTGGCAGGGTCAAAACTCACCTGCGCATCGAAACTGCGAAAGTTCCCTGCGACCGGCACCCCCATTTGCCGTGACACAAAAGAGATTTCGCTTTGCCCTGCCACCAGTGCGGGCGCTTCCGACCCGGCCTGCGCCTGGCCCAGCGCCAGCAGCAGCGCCAGGCCCGCCCCCAGCGTCCGTGCCATCGGAGTCATTGCCCTTTTTGCTGCATTGAATCGTGCAGACGCAAGGGCGACATTCTCCACAACAGGGAGTCACGCTCGACGAAATGGTGCTTGAGGGCAGCGGCAACGTGAAGGGCCACAGCGGCGGCCAACGTGTATGCGAGCGCGGCATGCACTTGCACCAGGACACGAGCCAGTGGTTTGTCCACTGGCACGAAATCGGGCAAAGGAATAAGCCCGAACCAGACCACCTGAAACCCGGAAGCCGAACTGTATGCCCAACCAACGATGGGAACGAGAAAAAACAACACGTACAGTAACCCATGCGTCCAGTGGGCAAACCGCGTTTGCACTGCGCTCATGCTCGCTGGCGCTTTAGGCGGTCGATGTGCCCAGCGCCATCCGAGCCGAAACACCGATAGAACGAGGATCGATATGCCAGCCCACTTGTGCCAGTTAAAGAGTCGCACGCGCGTGGGTGAAAGCTTCAAGTCCGCCATGTAAAGCCCAACGCAAAACGACGCCACCAGGGCTAGAGCAAGCAGCCAGTGCAAAGCAATTGCGACGTCGGTATACCGATTGGATTGCTCCGACGGTGTCATCTCTATAGGCCCCTGCCCGTTGCGCCAAATGCTTGGCCCACCATGATCTCGTTTGCGCCGCATCCGGGCCGGCGCGCGCCGACGCAGTATATAAAAGTAAACAAAGGGCGCTGCGAGCTACGGAATCTGCGCGGCGGGCAGCAGTCTCTCGATGGTTTCGGCCCGTTGGGAAAGATAGGCCGCGTCCCGGTGATGGTCGAAGAACCGGGGGCTCGGCAGCATTGCTGCCATGCGTGCGGCCTGTTCCGGATCAAGGTACAGCGCAGAGATGCCGAAATAGTGCCGCGCGGCGGCTTCGGCACCAAACACTCCGTCACCCCACTCCACGACGTTCAGGTACACCTCAAGGATGCGCCGCTTATCCCACATCGTCTCGATCATCAGGGTGATGAGCAGCTCCTGTGCCTTGCGCAGATAGCTTCGATGCGCGGACAAAAACAAGTTTTTCGCCAGTTGCTGTGAGATCGTAGATCCGCCGCGCACCGCGCGGCCGCGGCGAAGATTGTTCGTATAGGCCTTGCGCATTGCCTCCCAGTCGACGCCTTCATGGCTGACAAAACGCTGGTCCTCCGAGGAGACGACCGCGCGCTTAAGATTGGCCGAAATGTGCGAGTAGTCGACCCACATTTTTTGCAGTGGCCGCGGGGAGTGCGGCGGTCCCGTCGACGATTGGCGCTCCATGCGCTCGAGCTCTAGCTGCATGAACGCCGTTTGCGCGGGGTTATGCCACTTCCAAAAGACGATCCAAGCGACAAACCACAGTTGCAGCGCCAGGATCGACGCCAACAGCGCAACAGCGGCACGTCCGATCCAAACCCGCGCCCGGGGCGCTGCCGACATCAGCCCGGCGCCGCGCCGTGGTCCAGCATGCGCCGCATTTCGCGGTAGACGCTCGCCGTCTCGGGCCGAACTCCGCGCCACAGCGCAAACGATTCGGCCGCCTGCTCAATGAGCATTCCCAAGCCGTCGCTCACGCGCCTCGCGCCGCCGGTTTTTGCCAGGCACATGAAGGGCGTGGCCGCCGAGGCATACACAAGGTCGTAGGCCAGCATGCAGTCATCGAATGTTTCCGGGTCGATCGAGGGCGCATCATGGTTCAGGCTGCTCGATGTGCCATTGATAATGAGGTCAAAGTGCTCCGCGGGGACCTCGTCAAAACGGATGGCCTCCACGCCAAATTCATCGGCCAACTCCTGCGCCCGACCATGGGTGCGGTTGGCCACAGCAATCCACTTGGGCCGCTCTTCTAGCAGCGATGCAACCAGGCCGCGAACACCGCCGCCCGCGCCCAAGATCAAAATCGCCGAGGCCGCAATCCGAAAATCCAATCGATGACGCAGGTCGCGGACAAAGCCAATGCCGTCGGTGTTGTCTCCGAGAATCACATCGCCATCGAACTTTAGTGTGTTAACGGCCCCGGCAAGCCGAGCCCTCGCGCTCAGATCATCGGCAAGCTTTGCTGCATCAATCTTAAATGGGATGGTGACGTTTAACCCCAGGTAGCCGTTGTCGCGCAAGGCCAGCGCGAAGTCGTCGAAGCCATCAAGCGGTGCTTCAAGCTTCTCGTAGCTCACGCCCTGTCCCGTGATGCGCGCAAACAACCGATGGATCTCCGGCGAGCGGCTGTGTGCGATCGGGTTGCCGACAACGGCGTAGCGGTCCGGGGGTTTCATCGGTCAATGAGACGGCTCTGCAACATCTGCGCGGGTAGCGAACTGGTCGTTGGTAAAGATCCAGCTGCGGGTAATCTCCAATCGATCGGTGTCACGTGCCATGTCGGGCGGAAAGGGTGCAAAAGGTGCTGATAGCTTAACAATACGCTGCGCGGCGCTGTCAAGCACGGCCGAACCAGAAGATTGTTCGATAATTGAGTCGACCAAGGAACCATCTCGGTCGATGACAACTGTCATACGCAAGCTGCCGTAGATTTTCCCGCGCGCGGCTTCCGGGTAATGATCGTTACCGATTTTTTCAATTCGGGCGCGCCAATCCTCGAAATAACGTGCGAATCGGTACGCGGACGCGCTCGGCATAAAATGGTGCACTCGCGGCCGTTTTTGGTAGTCGGAGATCTCCTTGGCGATTTCGGCCTGCATGCGCGAGAGCTGCTGTTGCGTTCGGCGCACCTCATTTGTGTCGCGGGTGGCTGGCTCGGGGTGGCGCTCGGACTTCGTCAGCGACAAGTTGGCCTTATAGGCCTCCAGCAGTTGGCGCTGGTCTTCTTCGAGTTGCTCGACCGCGCGTCGCGCGGCCTCAAGGGCGTCGCCATCGGCGATGACCGCGGAATTGGGTAGTGGCGAGCTGCGGCGACCCTGTTCATTGACGCCGCCGCCTTCGAGGTTGACTTGTGCGTTGGCCTGCGGCGCCGGCGGACGTTTATCGCTTCGAGCGTTGACCAGGATGACCTCCAGGGGTGGGGCCGAGGCGATGTGACGGAAGAATTCGGGGTCGACGAATCGAATCGCCATGACAGCCACATGCAAGCCTACCGACACGACCAACGCGGAAAGCAAAACACGGTTGCCAAACAATCCGTCGGTTGATCTTACGAAAGTTCGCATTGCCGCGCCGCTGGGCCCGATCGTTACTTGGGCAAAATCGCCTATCGGGCGCGAATTGTAGCCATGCGCACGGTCTGATCGCGCACAGGGTAATTCATTTTGCGGATCACTTGATGGCGCTTCATTCGGCTGGGGCCTCGATGCCCGCGCCCGCGGAGACGTCGTCGGCGGTCTCGGCCAAGGCATCGTCCACGGCAAAACCCTGCCCGATTGACGCAAGCGTGTGCAAAATGCGAGCGTTCGGCGTCAGATCGATCAAATCAATCTCGTTGATTTCCAGCTCCAGCCGCTGTCCACGCTCATAAGACGCTGCACCAGCAAGTCGCGTGGTCATCGGCACGCCCTGAAGCCGCACGATTTCGCCTTTGATCACGCGCGCCTCGATGTGGTGTATCCCCTCCTGCTGCAGCCAGCGCAAGCTCCAGTAGCGCTCCATCAGTTCCTGAAATTCCGCGTACGCGCTATACGCGGCATCAAACGCGGAGATCACCGCAAATAAGTCCGCGTCCCCGCGCCGGTGAGGCGCCGGCGTACCCATCACCGCAGCGATCAATTGGCGCTGATTGACCAGATCGATATACCGGCGCAGCGGCGACGTGCACCAGGCGTAGTGCGACACGCCGATGCCCTCGTGCAACGAGGGCGTCGTAGACATGCGCACCCGCCCGAGGGCCTGCGATCGGTACACTGCCACCAGTCCCAGCTTGTCGAGCCAAGCACCCCAGTAGCTATTGGCATAAATCATGAGCTCGGAGACGATGCGGTCCAGCGGCGCATCGCGCCGGCGAACGTGCATTCGCACATGCGCCTGTTCGCCCTCGCCCTCCAGGATCACGGTGATTTCTTCGCGTCCTTTGGGTTCTGCTCGGCCACGCGCCTGCTCGCGGTCCGATCGCAATCGATTGGCCAGTCGCCACAAGACCGTGAGCTCTTCGCCAAAGCCCAGCTGTAGCTTGCCGCCATCGATAAGCTCCTCAGTCACCAGCGCTTCGAGCTCGTCATGGCGAAGATTGGCTGCAACGTAGACCGTTTCCAGTGCGCTGCGACAGCTTTGCAGCGCCAGAGATTCCGGGTCTAGCTCCAGATACAGCGACAACGTTGCAACGCTGCGGCCTTGTGCTAAAGAAAACTGGTCGATCCACGCATCGGGCAGCATCGTGTACTTTAGTCCGGGCGCATAGACCGTCGAAAGGCGCGCGCGCGCTACCCCGTCGAGCGGATGGCCGGGAACCACAGCGAGCGCAGGCGCGGCGATATGAATTCCCACAGTCAGTGTCCTGCCCGTTCGATGAACCGAAAACGCATCGTCGATCTCCGTGGTGCCGCTGTCATCTATGGAAAACACCGGCACAACAGCCGTCGGCAGGTCCCAGGACTGCGCGCCGGGCGCCGGCAGATCCGCTGCAAAGTCCGCACCACGCGGAAAGGCCCGCGCCAAGAAGCTGCGCAGATGCCACTGATACGGCGAACGTATTGCGCCGCGATCCAGTAACAGTCGCAGCGGCGTGGTCTGCATCTGAAATGCGGCCTGCTCCACCGCCTTGAACTCGGCGCTGTTGCGGTCGGGGCTAATCAACAAATTCTCGCCCATTTGCGCAATCGTCGGCGGCAGACTCCCGCCAACCAGGTCCTGCACCATCTGGGCGCGCCGTTGTTCTTGCATGCGCCGGCGCTCAGCGCTCGCCAATGCGACACGCAGCACCTCAGGGGCGGCCGGGCGAAATCGCCCTCGTCCCTTGCGCTGAAAGTAGATGGGGGCCGACTGCAAAGCAATGAGAACCGCCGCCGCTTCGACCGGGCTCGGGTCGCGCCCACAATAATCGAGTGCCAACTGCTCGAAGCCGAACTCTTGCTGCGGAGCGCACTGCCACAGAAAGTCCACATCCATCTGCGCCGCCTCGGTGCGTGCGACGGCCAAAAGTTCCTCGGCTCGTGGGTGTTCAAAGCGCAACAATACGGCAGAGGCCTTGATCTTGACTCGCTTGCCGCTGGCCGAATCGACCTGACACGACGCCTCTGTCGCAGATCGGACAGTGCCCGCCTTCAGGTCGCCGTCGTCCTCAAACAAGACTTGCATGGTTCAGACAATAGCGCAGCGGCAGCTACCGGCAAGTGCGGGCGCGCACGTGCCTTCGCTAGGCTGGCTCGTCGATAAGTGGCGCAATCGCATCAGGATGAGCCGTTACCCAATTCGGGTGTGGGCAGAGAAACTCCGCAAAACCGCAGCACTTCTGGCAAATACTGGGGAAAATCGCTCAGCGCGTGATCCGAACCCGCGATCACGTGCATGCGACAGTGTGCGTATTTGGCGATCATCTGACGATAATCAATCACCTCGTCGCCGGTCGCCGCCAGCAGCAGATAGCGGCCTGGATCGGTTCGGCGTGGCGTCTCGAGCGCGCGCAATTCATCGAGATATTCTGGCCGCACCTCGACTTGGCGGCCGCCGGCGTCGTTGTGCCAGCCCAGATACGCGAGCAGGTCCTCGTACGGGCGCACCGCTGGATTTAATAGCACCGCGCGACAGCCCCCCAGCCGTTCGGCAAGCCAAGTTGCGTAATACCCTCCCAGCGAACTGCCAATCAGGCTCAGATTGCGCGGGTCCTCGAGCTGCGCCGACGCCAATGCAACCTCGGCCGCGGCTCGGGGCGAAACCGGCAGCGGCGGGCAAAGAAAATCAGCCTCCCGTCCGGCTAGCGCCAGGGCCGAGCGCACTTGTTTGGCCTTGGTCGATGCCGGCGATGAAAGAAAGCCGTGCAGGTACAAAATCACCCGGACGTCCCAGTGTGGGAAGCGGGCGCGCCAAGCGCGGCCAGTATTTTCTCGTGCACGCCGCCAAAGCTGCCGTTGCTCATTGCAACCACATGGTCGCCATCGCGCACGCACGAAACCAGTGCCTCGACCAATTCGTCGAGCCGTTCAAACACCCGAGCGCTTGGGCCCAGCGGCTGCAGGGCTCCGCGCGGATCCCAGCCCAGCGCGTGCGGCCCGCTGCGCGGCCCAAAGCAAAAAACCAGATCCGCATCGCGCAAACTGCCGGCAATCTGCGCTTGCATCGTCCCAAGGCGCATTGTGTTGGAGCGCGGTTCGAACAAAGCCAGAATGCGAGATGCGCCGACCCGACGGCGCAGTCCCGCAAGGGTCGCCGCCATCGCGGTCGGATGGTGGGCAAAGTCATCGTACAGCGTCACGCCGCGCACTACGCCACGAATCTCCAAACGGCGGCGTACACCCGCAAAGACTCGCAGAGCTTGCAGTGCCTGCTGCGCGTCCACCCCCAGATGCACCGCCGCTGCGATGGCGGCCAGCGCGTTGCTGCGATTATGGTCGCCCGCAGGCTGTTGGACCAGCTCACCCAGGCAGGCGGAGCCGCGCCAGACGGAAAACTTGTCGCTACCATCAGCCGAGCTGCGCCAATGCCAATCGTCTTGCACGTCGAAGCGTTGCACTTCACACCACACGCCGCGGTCGAGCACGCGTTGCAGGGCCGCGTCACGGCCGTTGACGATTACACGCGCATTGCGCGCCACACAGCGCAGCAGGTGATGGAACTGGGTCTCGATGGCCGCAAGATCCGCAAAAATGTCCGCATGGTCAAATTCGAGATTGTTCAGCACCAGCGTCGAGGGGAAGTAGTGAACAAATTTGCTGCGCTTGTCGAATAGTGCCGAGTCGTATTCGTCGGCCTCTATGACAAAGGGCCGGCCACTACCCAAACGCGCGGTCTTTCCAAAATCCATGGGCACGCCACCGATCAAAAAGCCCGGATCGAGTTGCGCGTGATCCAGGATCCACGCGACCATTGCCGCAGTCGTCGTCTTTCCGTGTGTGCCGGCAATGCCCACGACATGGCGACCGTGCAAAATCTGCTCGCCGACCCATGCCGGCCCCGACGTAAATCGCGCGCCGCTTTCGAGCACCGCCTCAAAGAGCGGATTGCCCCGCGACACGACGTTGCCAACGACAAACAGATCGGGTCGCAACGCGAGCTGGCCGGCATCGTAGCCCTCGATGACCTGCACCCCGGCGTCGCGCAGTTGATCGCTCATGGGAGGGTAGACTGCCGCATCACAGCCAGTGACTCGATGTCCCGCGGCAAGAGCCAATTGCGCCACGCCCCCCATGAACGTGCCGCCGATTCCCATGATATGCAAATGCACGACGTTTCCCGTCAAACTTTCAAAGGCGAGGATTCTAAGCGGCGCGGCCGCTTCTTGAATGCTGCTTCGCACCGCCGCAAAGAGCACTGGCAAACGCGGCCGCTGACTCGGTAGACTGCGGTCAGCTGCTGCGCAGCAGCCGCAAAGGGGACCATCAAGCCGTGGATTCGACCGGGGAGCGCGAAAAACTGCAGCGCCAGATCGCGGCGATTGCCGCGCGCATGATCGTTGAGGAAGGTCGCGACAGCGCACAGGCCAAGCGCAAGGCAGCCGCTGCGCTGGCCGGTCAGCGCGCGCGCTCAGCGGCCGTGTTGCCCGATAAAGAACAGATGGACACGGCGCTGCGCGAGTATTTGCGCACGGTCGTGGGCGCACCACACAAAGCAATGCTGCACCGCTTGCGCACGGTGGCGGCGCAGTGGATGCAGAGGCTTGAAGAGTTTCGTCCGTACCTCGTTGGCGCCGTTCTCGACGGCAGCGCCACGCAACACTCGCCGCTGAAACTGAACCTGTATACGGAAAGCGCCAAGGACGTCGAGATGGCCTTGCTGCAGTGGCGAGTGGATTTTCGCGTCGCCGAGCCGCCAAGTGGCGAATCGCGCGCCCTGGAAGCCATCGGCTTTGTGCTCCCGTCGGGCGACCGCGAAGGCTACGAGGGTCCAATTGCCGTTTTATTGACTGTTTACGAACCCGAAGCGTTGCGCGTCGCCCCCAATGCGCGCTCGCGCAGCTCCGATCCGCTGCTGCATCCGATCGAGCGCAGCGGCCGCGCCAGCTTAGCGATGTTGCGGCAACTCCTCGAGCAATCCGAGGTCGCAGCGTCCCCGCCGCCGTCGCGTGACTAGATCTGCATTTATCCGATTCGCGACCCTGATTCTTGTGCTCGCGCTCGTCGGCGCACTGGTTGTCACGACGGTGGCCAGGCGTAACGCCGAAGCGTCCGCGGCCGAGCGTCTGTACGCCACGTCTTTGGATGATGCTGAAGGCCATGTACAAGCACTCTCGCAATGGCGCGGCCAATATCTTGTTGTGAACTTCTGGGCCACGTGGTGCGCCCCTTGTGTTGCCGAGATGCCCCAACTCGATCAACTGCAGCGGCAGTTCGCTGGGCGCAACGTAGCCATCGTGGGAATCGGAATTGAAGGCGAGCAGCAGGTGCGCGAATTTCGCGATCGTCTCGGCCTACATCTGACCCTGCTGGCGGGAGGGTATGACGCCCTATCGCTCGCGCGCGATTTTGGCGACGTTCAAGGAGTTCTGCCCTATACTGTGCTGTTATCGACAAAAGGCGAAGTGCTGCATTCCCGAGCAGGGGCGCTGCAGTCTGGCCAGATGCAAGCTTGGCTGACGGACTTGCAATGAGTAGCCCTGGACAAAGCGCTGGATTCTGCCGACAATAGCTGCCTTCTTCCTTTTATTTGCGCCTATCTCGCGCAACGCCTGGGAAGAATCAGGGCGCAGACGTGGCAAAGTCC
>Ga0187781_10003982_pt1 | contig 11035 bp, 6 predicted proteins | sample 0715_SJ02_MP02_2_FD_132447 | JGI IMG/M metagenome (GOLD analysis project Ga0187781, IMG submission 132447) | Tropical peat soil microbial communities from peatlands in Department of Meta, Colombia - 0715_SJ02_MP02_20_MG | ecosystem: Environmental > Terrestrial > Soil > Wetlands > Peat | place...
GAACAAAATCAGGCCCACCACGATGATGGCGCGGCGGCTGAGACAAAATGCGATGAGAGACTTGAACATGACAGATTTTTGTTTCTTTAGTCTGGGATTTAGTCGCTGGGCGGCGCCTCCAGCATATTGCTGAGGAAAACAGCCCCATCGGTGACAACCAGTTCCCCGCGTTGCAGGCCCCCGAGAATCTCGACCTGGTCGTCTTGTCGCAGGCCGGTCTTGATTACCCTTTGCGAAAAATGGCGGCGGTCGGTTGTCACCCACGCGGTCACGCTGCCGTCAGGTTCCCGGACCACTCCGTTGGCCGGTATGGAGGTGGCTTCGACGGGCTTGTGCACACGTATGACGAAGTTCGCCAACATCCCTGGACGCAGCTCGTTGTGTGGATCGCTGATCTCCGAACGGATGGTGGCTCGATGCGTGTCCGGATCGACACTCGCGTAGATTTTGGAGATCTTGCCGTGAAATACACGATCCGGGTAGGCCATGACCTTGACCTCTACGGGCTGTCCCAAGTGAAACAGAGGAAGATCGCTTTCGATTACATTCGCCAGCATCCACTTAATCGAAATGGTGGTGACCGTAAAAGGTGCCGGTGGGTTCCCTGGCTGCACCAAAAGACCCGGTGGTCCATCGAACGATGTGACTTCACCGGAAATTGGACTGAGCACTACAAGAGCGGGATCGATCTTGCGTGAAGCAATCATCTGATCCATTTCCGCGTCAGTTTTGCCGAACACGCGCACCGCGTCTCGTGCCGCTTTTAGAGCGCCCTCAGCCGTCTGCTGGTCCGAAACCGCCTGTTCATACTCGCGCTGCGAAACCCCGCTGTTTCCATCGAGCTCCTTGGCTCGTTCGAGTTCTTTGCTGGTGAGGTCCAGAGCCGCGGCGGCGCCGATCAGGTTGGACTCCGCCTGAATCAGGTCAGGAGAGTCGATGGTGTAGAGCGGCTGTCCCTTCTTGACTTGATCACCAAGTTCCGCGAGACAGTGAATGATTTTGCCTTGATAGGAAGGAAAGACCTGAACCGACAGGTCGTCTGCAAAACTGATATTGCCTACTGTTTCTTTGTCGACCGGAAACTGATAAGTCCCTACCGGTTCGATTTTGATTGCGTTTAGTTGGCTCGGCGACAGGTCCACCGCCGGATCAGATTGCGCCGAACCCGATGTCGAGTTTGCTTTCTGGGCTGTGTTGGCGCTCGTGCCCGACTCGGACTTCAGAAGGAACGCACCGACGCCAAATGCTAATACAGCCACGACCACAGCAGCCCTCTTCTTGTTAACCCCTAACCAGTATTTCATCTCGAATTACCCCGAACCTCTTGGCTCCGGGTGCTCACGATGACAGTGGGCAAACCCGCACCCGGGCGTGTTTTGTGCAGCCACACGATTTGGCACATCACAATTTATAGAAGGAAAAAACGTTTCCGAGAGCCCTGTCTTCTGGCCAGCCAGACCTATCTTTCGGTCGCCTGTTACCTATCTTTCGGTCACTCACGAGCTATCGTTTGTCTGTATCCATTACACTGGAGATATACGTTCCGCATTCGTCCTGCGAATGTATGAACTCAAGCTTTATGGAATTCTCATCGATCTATTCGGCGAGCAACCGCACGCGATTCCTGGTCGCCGCAACACTCCTTGTGCTTGCGATTGCCATCATCGATTGGCAGACCAAACCGTTCATTTCAATTGGGTTTCTCTATCTCTTCCCAATTCTTTTAGTCGCGGGCTTTCTTCCCCGATGGCAGATCGTTTTGTTGGCCCTGGTTTGCGCGGTGCTCCAGGAATTGTTCAGCGAACTCCCTTCCAGCGAAGCCGCCTACCGTCTCCTAATGGCTTCCGCAGGGTTCATCGGTACTGGTCTTTTTGCGTCAGAAATGATTCGTAACCGCCAAATGGCCTTGGATCATTTAGCGGAAGTGGAGAAACAGGTTAGTCTTCGCAAAGAAGTTGAGGAGCAGCTGCAGGTTCTTGTCGAAAGCAGCCCGGTTGCGATTGTCACGATTGACTCTACGGGAACTATCCTTCTGGCAAACGAAGCGAGCCAAACTCTATTAGCGCCATGTGGTGAGACCATTGTGGGCCAGTCCATCGGCGAATTTCTTCCGGCGCTCCAAGCTGCCGTTCAAACACAACGCTCGCGCCGATTCCGGACAGAGCTTAGATGCCGCGGAAAACGAAGGAATGGGGAAATATTCCTCGCCGCGGCATGGTTTTCAACCTACTCGACACCTAAGGGATCTAGGCTAGCCGCTATCATCGTGGATCTCTCCGAAGAATTGCGCGACCGCGAAGATTTGAGCCTTGACCATTTATTGAAGAACACGAAAATTCTCATGGGGGCAATTGCCCACGAGATTCGCAACTTGTCCGGAGCGGTGCTGGTTGTGCACAAGAATTTGTCACGCCTGACGAGCTTGCAAGACAACGAAGATTTCCGCGCGCTCGGCACGCTAATCGAAGGTCTCGGAAAACTTTCGGAGATGGAATTGAGGCCCGCCGTAGACCAGCACTTGGATGCTATCGAACTGTCTACTGTCCTTGACGAGCTGCGCGTCGTCTTGGAACCTTCATACCGGGAGGCAGGAGTCGGAATTGTGTGGCGCTTGCAAGACGATCTCCCCTTGGTTTTTGCAGACCGTTACGGATTGGCACAGGTGTTTTTGAATCTGTCGCTGAATAGTCTCCGGGCCATGGCAACCACGGAGAAAAAGCGATTGACGGTCAGTAGTTCAGTGCAGACTGATTCCGTAGCCATCCGCTTTGAGGATACTGGGGTAGGAATCTCTTCGCCTGAAGGCTTGTTCAAACCCTTTCAGCGGGGCGCCGATGCCACCGGATTGGGATTGTATGTTTCTCGCGCCATCGTTCGCAACTGCGGGGGAGACCTGACTTTTGAACCCCGCGCCGAGGGTTGTTGCTTTGCGGTCACCTTGGCTAGAGTAGTCGAAGGGCAAGAAGTTTCCCATGGCTAAGACCAAGCAAGAGACCGTCCGTTTGCTGATTATTGACGACCATGCCCTGTTTCGGGAGAGTGTCGCCCGTCTTCTTCAAGCGGAACAGGGGTTTGAGGTAGTCGCTCTTTGTGGTTCCGGCACCGAAGCTCTCCGAATCATGAAGTCATCTGCGGAAATCGACGTTGTGTTGCTGGATCTTGACCTCGGGCACGAGCGCGGTGCGGACTTCCTCGACGCGCTTCGGAAATTACATTTTTGCGGAAAGGTGCTCCTCGTGACCGCAGGTGTGCACGACCAGGATGTTCCCAGCTTGATCCGCAAAGGAATCAGTGGCGTTTTCCTGAAGCACGGCTCCCCTGCCTCGCTGATTCAGGGAATTCGAGACACCGTGGAAGGGAAGGCCCTATTTGAACAGGATATGCTGCGTCGAGCGTTGGAACATAACGCAGCGCCCGGCGAGGAGCAGTTTCGTGCCAGGCTCACGGAGCGCGAACGGCAGGTACTCTCGTTCGTCTTCGAAGGCTTTGCCAATAAGCAGATAGCGGACCGCCTGCAAATCTCGGAGACGGCAGTGAAAGCGTCCTTACAGCAACTATTCGCAAAAACGGGCGTAAGAACGCGGAGTCAATTGGTGCGCGCGGCCTTGGAGCAGTACCGCGATGAACTCTAGAGCGGACTTCCGCCACTCGTTGCGTTGCTTGGAAACCAGTTTCACACCCCCGAGTCAGACGTAAGAGCAGCAATTGCAATCCCCGTGGACGAACAAACGCGCTTTCCGCGCAAATGACTGTCCTGATTCCACGAATCGTGAGTCCGTGATTCTAAGGGGTTAACGTGGAGGCGGGGGGAGTCGAACCCCCGTCCGAAAAGCGCTGCGCCGCGGAGCCTACATGCTTATCTCAGTTCGCGTGTTTTCGCCAGCCGCGGTTAGAACGAGCAAGAAACGCAGCCGGCTAGTCCGATGAATCTCGCCCGGACCTTACGGACCGAAAGGCCCGGACCAGCTCACTGTGTGACGCCTCTTGCCGGGCCCATGAGCAAAGCCTGGGGAAGCGTGCGCTTAATTAATTAAGCAGCAAGTGCCAAGTTGTTGTTGGCAGTTCTAGTTTCCATCCAGTTACGGGCGGGTGGCCCCCGGCATGCCTCCGGGACGCGACAGCTTCCGTCGAAACCGTGTCGCCCCCATTGGTTCCAAACAGCATTTTACCACCGCAGACATACAAATTCTTTCTGCATGGCGATGTTCCGCTTTTGCGTCGATTCGCAGAGCCTGCCTCCTTCCGGAACAGAGACCCTTGACAAGCACTGTCGTGCTCGTCGCAAATCTATGGGTATAAAGGGGCTTAACTCAGGTTTGTGGCCCTTTTGTGGCGCTCTCCGTGCTTCTCCCCCACTGGGGGTGCCTTAAGAGGCAGCTTACAGATGATTCTGTCTTCCCGAGCCATGTTGGCCGAAAACTCCCGCCTCCTCCTGGCCAGGGACGTCATCGATGCGAAGCGGAGATGACCGGATGACCCTCCCGCGCTTGTCCCTTCATCGCAAGTTGATCTTGCTGAGCCTTGCAGCTACGGTCTTGGGCTTGACTATGGCCGCCCTCGGCCTGGCTCTCTACGAACGCCATACCTTTCGCAGTGACCGTGCCAACGAACTTACTCTTTTGGCGAATACAGTGGCGGCCAACGCCGCCGCTTCCATGGTTTTCAGCGATTCCACGACCGCCGGCGACATCCTCGACGCGGTCCGGGCCGACCACGGTATCATCGCGGCGCGCCTCTACGATGCCCGCGGGCGCATCTTTGCCGAGTACGTGCGCGCCGACCTTCCGCAGAGTTACACAATTCCGCAACTTCCTCCCGACGGAGTGGTATTCCATTGGGACTCGGTGGTTCTCACGCAAGCGGTGTGGCTGCAGGACGAGAGAGAAGGCTCTATCGTAATGATCTCTGACCTGCGCAGCCTCAACGGCAAATACCTGCAATACGCGCAGATTGTCGCTCTCGTGTTGGTCGTTTCTCTGCACTCTACCTATATCTTCGCGTCGCGGCTGTTACGCATGGCTATCGCGCCGATCCTTCACTTGGAGAGCGTCGCCAGGAAAGTCTCTTCAAAAGGGGATTACTCGTTGCGCTCCCCGGCGGGTGGAAACGACGAGATTGGGTCGCTGATCTATTCGTTCAACGACATGCTGGACGTTATCCAGCAGCGCGACACCGCGCTGCTAAACGCCAAGGACGAACTGGAATCACGAGTGGCCCAACGCACTGCCGCGCTTGAGGAAGAGATTGAGGAACGCAAAGCGGTGGAGCAGGCGCTGCGCTGGAACAGCGCCTTCCTCGAAGCCCAAGTGAACTCCACCGTCGAGGGAGTCTTGGTTGTTGCGCCTGATAAGCAGATCCTTCTGCTTAATCAGCAATTCATCGACATAATGAAACTCCCCGCGCACATTGTCGAGGAAAACCGTTACGCTGCCCTGCGCGATCATGTTTTGACCATCGTCAAAAATCCCGAACCGTTTCGGGAGCGGCTTGATTACCTCTACGATCATCCGGCGGAATGCAGCAGCGACGAGATTGAATTCGCCGACGGCACGGTCCTCGATCGCCACTCGGCTCCTGTTCGCGGCAAGGACGGCCACTATTACGGAAAACTCTGGACCTTCCGCGACATCACCCAACGCAAGCGTACCGAAGAAGCACTTTTTCGTGCCAAGGAGGCTCTGTCCAAGGAGCGCCAGGTCCTGCGTACCATGATCGACAACGTCCCGGATTTCATGTTCGTTAAGGACACCGAAGGCCGCTTCCTGGTCGTCAATGCGGCCGTCGCCAAAAGAGCTGGCTTCGCCTCGCACGAACAACTGATCGGTAAAACCGCATTCGATGTGTTTCCCAGTCAGCTCGCCGTATCTTTCCTGCAACACGACCGCAAGGTGATGGAAACCAGACAGCCTTATCTGAATAGCGAGGAACTGCTTTTCACCAAGGGTGCCGGCGACCCCACTTGGGTGCTTACTACCAAGGTGCCGCTGTTCGACGAACAGGGCAAGGTCATCGGCCTGGCCGGCATTGCTCGAGACATTACCGAAATCAAGAGAACCCAAGAGGACTTGTTTCAAGCTAAAGAAGCCCTTGCTCAGGAGCGCCAGGTTCTTCGTACGTTAATCGACAACGTGCCCGATTTCATGTACGTCAAAGATACACACAGCCGCTTCCTGGTGGCGAATAACTATCTGGCTCAAACGTGTGGCTTGAGGTCTCCTGTAGAGGTCCTTGGCAAGACCGACTTCGACTTCTATCCTGCCGCACTGGCCAATGCCTACTATCAGGATGAGCAGCGTCTGATCGCCAACAAACGGCCGCTCTTCAATCAGGAGGAAGAGTGTCGGGACCCTGCGGGAAACACAACTTGGCTGCTGACCACCAAAGTTCCTCTATTCGACGAGAAGGGCGAGGTCACCGGGCTTGCAGGCATTGGCCGCGATATTACCGCTCGCAAGAGAGCGGAGTCGGAGTGGCAAAGAGCCAAGGAAGCCGCGGAAGCTACCAGCCGCGCCAAAAGCGAGTTCCTGGCCAACATGAGCCATGAGATTCGCACACCGCTGAACGGCATCATCGGCATGACCGACCTGGCCCTCGACACCGACATCACCTCCGAGCAGCGCGAATATCTGGATACTGTCAAGCTCTCGGCAGAATCCTTGCTTACCGTCATCAACGACATTCTGGATTTCTCCAAAGTCGAGGCCGGCAAGCTCGAACTTGAGTTCCAGGATTTCAATCTGCGCGATTGCCTGGGATCCACGCTGAAAACTCTTGCCCTGCGCGCCGATGAAAAAGGCCTGGAATTACTCTGCCAGATTGCTCCGGCCACGCCGGAGTTCGTGTGCGGCGATTCCAGCCGTCTGCGTCAAGTCATCGTCAACCTCGTTGGCAACGCCATCAAGTTCACGCATCGCGGCCAGGTGCAGCTGGAAGTCGCCCCGGAATCCTCCGTCTACGACGATCACCGCCTGCACTTCGTCGTCTCGGACACCGGCGTCGGCATCCCTCCCGAAAAGCAGCGCCTCATTTTCCAGCCTTTCTCTCAAGCGGATAGCTCTACAACTCGCAAGTATGGCGGCACCGGCCTTGGCCTAAGCATTTCTACGAGCCTCGTCGAGCTTATGGGCGGAGGAATCTGGGTCGAAAGTGAGCCGGGCGCCGGCTCGCGTTTCCATTTCACCGTGCTGCTGAAGCCATCCACCGCGAAAACGGAAGCCATTCCTCCGGCCTCGCCCGAAAGCCTACGCGGCGTCAAAGTCCTCGTTGTCGATGACAACACCACGAATCTGCGGATTCTGCACGACGTCCTTTCGCGTTGGGAAATGCAACCGGCGATGGCCCAGAGTGGCGAAGAAGCCCTCACTGCCTTGGAACTTGCGCGTCAGCAGTCCGTGTTCTTCCCTTTGATCCTCGTAGACCTGCACATGCCCGGCATGGACGGCTTTACACTCATCGAACGTATTCGGCAACATCCGCCGTCTCCCTCCGAAATCGTGATGCTCACTTCCTCCCGGCACCGCAAAGACGCCGAGCGTTGCAGAGCACTGGGCGTGGCGGCCTATCTCCTCAAGCCCATCCGCCAGTCCGAATTGCGGGAAGCCCTCGCGCGAGTACTCAGCGCCCGAAATCACCCTGCGGCTGATGCCGGCGCTCTTTCCCCATCTCAGGAAACTGCTGCTTCCGTTCAGCCCCTCTCCATACTTGTCGCGGAAGACAACGCCGTCAACCAGCACCTTATTGTCCGCCTGCTGGAAAAGCGCGGCCATCGTGTCAAGCTGGCTGCCAATGGCCTTGAAGCCCTTCAATTTGCAGAACAGGAATCTTTTGATCTCGTTCTGATGGATATCCAGATGCCGGAGATGGACGGCCTGATGGCCACGGCCAGGATTCGCGAGCGCGAGCTCGCCAGCGGCAACGGCCATCATCTTCCCATCATTGCCCTCACCGCGCATGCCATGAAGGGCGACCAGGAGCGTTTCCTGGCCGCCGGTATGGACGGCTATCTCTCGAAGCCGCTGCATCCTAAGGAGCTTGACGAGATTCTCGCCGCGCAGATAGCTTCACGCTCTCATTCCTTTACGGATCAACCCTCTCCCGACCCTCAAGCGGCCCCCCATTGAAGAATTCTCGTTTCCGCTTACCATTAGTCAGCAGTCAGTAGTCGGAAAGGAGCGGAAAGTTCAAACTCCAAACTGCCGACTACAGACTGCCGACTGCCGACTTCTTGACCATGCCCCTTCGATTCACACTCGCTTCTCCAGGCGATCTAGATTCCGTCGTTGCGCTTATGCGGGGAATGCAGGCGGTCGATCCTTGGTCAGAGCCCTTCATCGAGAGCGCAGTCCGTTCGAATCTCCTGGAGCTTCTGAACAACTCCGCGTATGGCCTTGCCTATCTGGCGTGGGATGCCGACCGTCCAGTGGGGTATCTCGTCATTTGCTTTGATTATAGTCTGGAGTACCGAGGCAAAGGCGCCTGGATCGACGAGCTCTTCGTCTCGCCCTCCTACCGCAGGCAAGGAATCGGCGATCAACTTCTCGACCTCACCGAGCACGCCTGCCTCGAACACAAGGCGCATTTCCTTCATCTCGAGGTGAGCCACGGCAACCCTGCCATCGAACTCTACCGCGGCCGCGGCTTTGTCGACCACCAGCGCTATCTCCTGACTAAGCGCTTAGCGCCCTGATGCGCAAAGGCTTTTGCAGCGCCCCCCTGTCGGCCCGCGGCCGCTTCCCTGCCGCAAGCAGGGCGCAAGGAGGCGACTGCCTGCTCCTCAGAATTACTCTCCGTTTAGGCACAATCTGCCCCCTCCCCCGTTGACGCCCTCTCCCCTACGCCCCAAAATGAAAAAACGGGAGAATTGCGGGCAAAACGCCCCCAATTGACGCATGGCACCAGAACCCAACGTCATCGACCAAGCCGTGGCACGTGCGCTGCGCGAGAATCTCGAACCCATTCAGTGCATTAGCGACCAACTGCAGAAGGCTATCAACGACGTGGTTGCCGCGTGTTCCAGCACCCGGCCGGCGAATGCCATCCCTCCCTTGTTGCGCGCGCAGACCGCCGCGGCGTCCCTTTCTGCTGCCCTCGAGGTGCTTGCGCGTTTCGTGGCTTTGGCCCAGACCGGCCCGCGCAGCCCCTTCGAAGAAACCATCACACAGGCGATGAGTATTCCGGCGCCCGAAGCGCCCCCGGCCCCGGTGCGGCCCGTTCCTCAGGTACCCGAACCCAAGGCCGCAGCTCCCGCACCAGCGCCTGCGGTACCGGTGGAACCCCCGGCCCAGCACTTTGCGCCCGCGCCCGCGGCGCAGATTCCGGTAGAATTGGAACCCGCTGAGGCGGCGGTCACCACCACCAACGGCGAATTCGATATCAACCGCTTGTCTCCAGAAGAACAGGAGCTTCACCGGCGCGCCAATCGGGTGGCTAAAGTTTCGATGCAGGACATTAAAATGTTACGTCCGGAGCAGGTCAGGCTGGGCCGGCAAAATAAAGATCTCTGCATCCGATTGAAAGACGACATTGAAAAAGCACATCGAGAATACGATCGTAGATTCAAACCCATCATGGACCACCCGGTCGATTATTTTTACCGCTGGCTGGTGGAGATTCTTGCGGACGGCGATGCGTCGACTCTCGGCGACTATCCTTACGCCACCGCGGGCAAGTCACGCTAACGCGTTTTGGCTTCCCAATTCGTTGGGCTGCCGCGCTCTCGCGCTGCTTTTGTCTCTTGCACTCGTGCTCGCATCCAGTGCCGACGCTCTGACGCAGAATCCGCAGCACAAAAAGAAGCAGGCCACGCATGCCAAATCACCAGCGTGCGCTATGGGCTGCAAACCGGATACGAGTGTCCCCACCCTTGACGCCGATACTCCGGAAGATGCTGCGCTGCAACGAGAGTTAGCGCCCCTCGCGCGCGAGGTGCGTCACGCCACTCCCGGTTCTTACGAGAAACTCGCCGCCTTTGCCAACAAGAATTCTTCCAGCGCTTGGGGACAGCGCGCCGCGCTGGCGCTCGCCTTCAACGACTTTTCCATCCTCCACGCGCAACCCGCCTTCAACTGGCTGCAGAAAGCCAAAAGTGATGCGCTGCTTCAGGAGTACGTTCTTTTCTACACCGCGCAAACCGAACACGCTCTGGGAAAGAATGCCGCGGCTTATCAGGATTTCAGCACTCTACTGAGCAACTATCCCAACACCGTCATCAAGGAACAGGTGCTCGAAGCCTTTGTGCCCGTGGCTATAGAAACGGGCCATGCTCAGGAGGGTCTCAACGCTCTCGAAACTTATCCGCCTAGCGCTTTCACTACTGGTTTGCTTCTCGTTCGAGCGCGCGCCTACGAAGCCACTCGCAAGCTGGTCCCCGCCGTCAGGGACTATCAGACCATCTATTACAGACATCCGCTCGCCGACGAAGCCACTGATGCAGGCAAGGCGCTTCCCAGGCTGAACAAACAACTTCACAGCGAGTTTCCCTACGCTGGCGCGGAGCTTCAGGATGTGCGCGCCCAGGCTTTCTATGACGCGCACAAGTGGAAGGAAGCGCGCACCGAATACGAAAAGCTCGCCTCCATTCTGAAGGATCCCGCCAATCCGATTCGTCAGCGCGCCCTTGTCCGCGCCGCGGAAGCACGCCAACACCCCAAGGCAGCGCCCTACTTGCTAGCCAAATTGAACACCAGCGATCCCGAAGTGGACGCCGAGCGTCTCTATCACCTTTCGCAGGCTTACCGCTCTGACAAAAACGAAACCGCCATGCTGACCGCTATCGAGCAGATCGCGGATAAGTATCCCCAGAGCCGTTGGAACGAAGATGGGCTAATGGCCGGCGGAAATTATTATTGGGTTGAACTGGATCGTGCCAAAGCCGGCCACTTCTACGAGCGCGTCCTGGAAAATTTCCCTGCTGCGAGAGACGCGTATGCCGCGGAATGGCACCTCGCCTGGATTGCTTACCTCGACCGCCAACCGTACGCCGACGAAAAGATCACTACTTTCCTGCGCAAATACCCGGTCTCTGGCGCGTCTGTCA
>Ga0187781_10003983_pt1 | contig 11035 bp, 9 predicted proteins | sample 0715_SJ02_MP02_2_FD_132447 | JGI IMG/M metagenome (GOLD analysis project Ga0187781, IMG submission 132447) | Tropical peat soil microbial communities from peatlands in Department of Meta, Colombia - 0715_SJ02_MP02_20_MG | ecosystem: Environmental > Terrestrial > Soil > Wetlands > Peat | place...
ACGGGCCACGGGCGACCACCCGCTCAGTGTGGCGCCCGGAGCGGGTCTCGGGTATCATATGCCGGGCTCGCATCACGGCGCCGGGTCTGCAGTCTGCCGCGACCCGTCGCATGCGTGTGCGGGGGCCGGTGCGGCCGATGCCTGTGGGCGTGCTCGTGCGACGGGGCCATTCGTGCGGAGGCGCGGGCACGAGCAGGCGGTGGGACTCTTAGGACTGCGCGGCCACGGCTAGGCTGGCCCTCGGGAACCCCAAGGAGGGAAGCGTCATGGCGAAGGAAGGCAGCGCCGGATTTGACGGCGCCGACAGGGACGCGGACCGGATCGACTCTCGACCACGGTGGCAACCGCGACGCGAATGGATCATGGGCACGCTGGCTGCGCTCGCGATCATTGCCGCCGTCGCCCTGCACGGTCTGACCTCCAACAGGACTCCGGCACTCGCGGGCACGGCGCTCACCCCGCCGCGCCCGGCTTATGATTTTCGCCTGCGCGACCAAGACGGGCGGGACCTTTCCCTGTCGGAACTGCGTGGGAAGGCGGTGGTCCTGACGTTTCTCTATGTGCACTGTCCCGACTATTGCCCGGTGATCGCGGACAAGCTGCGCCAAACGGACGAGGAGCTGGGACCCGAGCGGCAACACGTGGCGTTCTTGGCGGTGAGCGTGGATCCCAGAGGGGATACACCGGCGGCGGTGCGCGGGTTTCTACTGACGCACCGCGTTCAAGGGGAGCTTGAGTATCTGACCGGCTCGGCCGTGCAACTCAGGCCGATCTGGGAGCACTACTGGGTCGCCGGCGTTGCCGCCCCGTCCTCGATAGCGGTCACCCACACGACGGTCGTCTACGTCATCGACCCGTCCGGGGCGATGCGGGTGTTCTTTGGATGGCAGTTTGCCCCGCATGAGCTGGCAAACGATCTGCGCATCCTGACCGGGCATATCCGCGACCGCGCAATCCGTGCGCGTACGGCGGGTTCCGAGGAGCGCCAGGAGTAAGACACGTGGGAGGAGGGAGCTGGCGTGCACAACTGGCGAACGGTATGGCGCTTGACACGTCTCGGCCCGCGGCTGCTCGTGGGCGGCATCGGGGAGGGTGTCGCGCTTGGCGTCTGCGGCGGAGCGGCTGCGGACGCGCAGTTGCCTCAGCCGAGGTGACGACGAACATCCTGTTCCCGGCGCCGGAGAGGCGCAGGATGCCGTCCAACCAAGAATTCCCCTCTTCCATGCGCGCCCATGGGGAGGTGCGCTTCCATGCCGGTGCTTCGTGGCCGGTAGCGCGAGCGTGAGATGATGCCCGGGATCGTCACCCTGCGCTGGACGGATTGGTTTTGGGATCCGATGACGATGGCGGCGCTTGCGCTCACGGCGGTCTCGTATCTCTGGATCTTGCAGCGGTTCCCCCGACAAGCGGCCCATGCGGGCTCGTTCTGGGCCGGCTTCCTCGTGCTCGTGATCGCCCTATTGTCACCCATCCATACCGGAGCCGCGTATCTGTTCTGGCTCCACATGGTCCAGCACATGTTGCTCATGATCGTGGTGCCTCCACTGATCGTGCTGGGCATGCCGACCGGAGCGCTGGGATGGGTATACCGCCGCCGTGGCTTGCGGCGCCTCCATCGGTTTGTGTGGTCGCCCGGGGTGGCGACGATCCTCTATAACGGGGTATTCCTCCTGTGGCACGTGCCGGCCATGTACGACGCCACGCTGTGGTCAGTCTGGATTCACACGATCGAGCATGCAAGTTTTGTCGCCGTCGGGCTGGTTTTCTGGGGTGTCGTCGCGTTTCCGGGCGCACGCCGGCCCGCGCTCGGCTGGCGCTTCGTGATGCTCATGGCCTCCAACGTCGTCGATTTCCTCGTCGGCTTGACCTTCGCGTTTTCGAATCGACCATTCTACCTCCCGTACACGCATGTGCCGCGGCTCTGGGGGTTCACTCCCCTGGCGGATCAGCGGCTCGGCGGGTTGGTCATGTGGGTCGGGGGGCAGATGATGTATACGGTGCCCATGTTGGCGCTGTTGTACTGGTGGATCTTGCGCGATCCCGGGGGATCCATCAGCAGTGGACCGGTGCCACTCGGGATCGCCGCCGGCGGCGGGGATGGCTGGAGCCGCCGCGAGACCGGCGCACGGTCTTGAAGCGCCGGACCGTCCCCGGACCCTACACGGCGGCGCGCCCGCGGCTTCGGACGACGAGGACCGGGACGACCGAGTGGCGGACGACGTGCTCGGCCACGCTCCCGATGAAGAGCTGCGAGACTCCGCGCCGGCCGTGGCTGGCCACGACGATGACGTCGGCTCCAATTTCCTGGGCGGTGGCCGGGATCACCTCGCGCGCGTGCCCCGTCCGCACGATCCGCTGAGTGATCTCGGGCACGTCCCGCCCCGTGGCGTCGAGCGACGTGGACGCAAGCTGTTCGACCTGTTCCACCACTTCGGGCGGAACCGGCGCGGGAAACACGGCCGGGCCGCTCAACGGGATCCAGGTGGATGCGAGGTCCACGACGTGCAGCAGCGAAATCTCCGCGCCGCATCCTCGCGCGACCGTGATCGTCCATTCGAGCGCCTCTGTAGCGCTGTCCGAGAAGTCTGTTGCAACGAGGATGCGCCGGACAGGCGATGCGCCCATGTGCTCCCTCCCACGGACAAAAATGTGGAGCGCACTATGGGTGCGGCCGGTGCCGTCTTCTGGCGTGACTCGAGGCCTACTGTCGGCCAGTGCTCTCCGGGCATTCATCCCCCGAAGTGTACATCGCCAACTCTCGGACTTCCCGTGTCGCGCTCTTCCCCCCGGCACATTCGCCGCGTGCGCTCCGTTCAGAGCGTACCGCAGGGGCACTCCGCCGGCCATCGGGCCGGCGGAGTATTTTGACGCGATGCTCCAAGAGAGCGGCCCGGGCCGGTTGGGATGGTCGGTGGTGCTGGTCTTGAGGAACGCCCCGCGTTATTCGTCTGACGAGGCGCAGGTGACAGGAGGCGCCAGTCCTGTTCGCGCATTCGTCGCTTGTGCGCTCATTTTCCGAGGCCCGCGTTCTTCGCGACGAGATAGCCGAACCGCTCCACGAACGCCGCCTCCGTGAGCCCGCCGGCAGCCGCGAGCGCCTGCAGGCTCTGGGGATCCTCGATGTCCTTGGACGTGAGCCGGATCATGTAGGCGAGCAGGGTCCGATAGGTATCCGAGGCCACATCGACGTACCGGATGCGGATGCGACCCGTCGCGGGGTCGATGAGATCGCTAAACGGAACCGGCACCGAGCGGCCGCCCTGCACGGTGATGATCGCATCGGTGCCTCCCTCGAGCAGGAACCGGGTCGCCCAGTACCCCAGGCTCCGGCAGTACGAGATGTCGAACGCGCCAGGCGGTGCGCAGCGGAGTTCGTAGCCGAGCTCCAGGGCGACGATGCCCACCTCGAGCCCCCGCTTCCGGAGGCTCGCGGTCACCCGATCCTTCAGCAGGCGTGAGAGCTCCATCTCGGCCAGGCGTACATTGCCGTACGTGTCGCGTTCGACTGCGCCCAGCGTCTTCGGATCGAACCGCTCCAGCAGGCCCTCCGCGAGCATCGCGACCCCGTGGTCGCGGCCGTGCGTGCGGCGCTTGATGATCGCGGCCTCCAGGATGTCGGCGACGTGCGCCAGGTCGATCCGCCCCGGCGGAAACTCCTCGCCGATGACGGTCAGGGTCACCCCGGCCGCTCCTCCGATGCCGAGCGCCAGGTGGCCCGCGTGACGGCCCATGACGGTCACAAAGAACCACCGGCCGGTCGTCGCCGCGTCGTTCATCAGATTCCGGACCAGGTCTTTGCCCACGTCCACCGCGGTCGAGAACCCAAACGTGGGAATCTCCGGCGGCAGCGGGAGGTCGTTGTCGATTGTCTTGGGGACGTGCGCCACCGCGATGCGTCCTCCGAGGGTCTGGGCAATGCGCGAAGCTGCGAACGCGGTATCATCGCCGCCGATCGTGAGGAGGTGGGTGATGCCAAGCCGGCCCAGGGTGTCGGTCACGGCGCGGAGCGTCTCGTCCGACTGTGCCGCATTCGCGCGCGAGGTGCCGAGGACGGAGCCTCCGTCGAAGTGGATGCGCGACACCCCGGCGATCTCCAGTTCCTCGACGTGCTCGACGTCTTTTGCGATGAGCCAGCGGTAGCCGTCATGGCAGCCGAGCACGCGCGCCCCTGCGTTGCGCGCTTCGATCACGGCTGCCGCAATAACCGCATTGATCCCGGGCGCGGGGCCGCCCCCGACGAGAATCGCGAGTGTTCTCATGGCCCTACGCGACCGTGCGCTCGAGTTCCGCCGTGTACTGCCCTCGGCGGGCGGCGCTGTTGCATTGTGCGCGGTGGAAGAAGGCCCGCTGCGCTTCGCCGACCTTGGCGGGGTCGCCCCGCCAGATCGCAAGCGGCGCCGCCTGAAGCGCGCGCGCGTAAGAGAAACTGAGCTCCCACGGCTGCGGCCCGGGCAGCCGGTTCATCGCGTCCAGGTGCGCGGTGGCGAGTTCGTCCCGCTGCCCGCCGGACAGGAACGCAATGCCCGGGACGGCTGCCGGGACGGTTCGGCGCATGCAGCGTACCGTGGCTGCCGCGACGTCCTCGACTCCGGCCGGGCGAGGGCATGCCGATCCGGACAGCACCATGCTGGGCTTCAGCAGCATCCCCTCCGGGCTCACTCGGTGCTCGAAGAGCGCGTGGAAGACGGCGTGAAGGGTGGCCTCGGTCGCATCGTAGCAGCGCTCGATAGTGTGGTCTCCGTCTATCAGAACCTCGGGCTCCACGATCGGGACGAGACCGGCCTCCTGGCAGAGCGCCGCGTACCGTGCGAGCGCGTGCGCATTGGCTTCGATCGCGAAGCGCGTCGGGAGACGGTCCCCCTCGATCGCGATGATCGCGCGCCACTTGGCGAATCGCGCGCCGAGCTTGACATACTCGGCCAGCCGCTCACGCAGCCCGTCGAGCCCCGCGGTCACCTGTTCACCCGGGAAGCCCGCGAGTGGCTTCGCCCCGCCGTCGACCTTGATGCCGGGGATGATGCCCTGTCGCGTGAGCACGTCGACGAACGGGGTGCCGTCGTCGGCCCGCTGCCGAATGGTCTCGTCGAACAGGATCACCCCGCTGATGAACTCGCCGATCCCCGGCGTCGTGAAGAGCATCTGCCGGTATTGCCGTCGCTTCTCTTCCGTGTTGGCCACCTCGGCGGCGCCGAACCGCCGGCCGATCGTACCGTGACTCTCGTCGGCGGCTAGAAGGCCTTTCCCCTTTGCCACAAGAGCGCGCGCCGTGACTTCCAAAGCAGTCGTGCTCATCGCGTACCCACCCCTCGTTCTTCAACATTCATTGTCGGTATTCGAAGCCGCTAAAGGCCCATCCTGCACCAGGCGGTCTCTGAGCCGACCGTCCCGCCGGGACGGCAGGGTGCCCTCGCAGGCGCGCCGACAGGCTCTGTGATGGGCGTGCGAGTTCGTGTATCATGGAAGTCACATACTCCGTCTCAGGGAGTACCACGGTGTCACTATGTCGCGGCTAGAGGGCCGGACCGGAGTCCTTCGCGCGTTCTCGCAGATCCTGAACCGTTCGTTCACGCTCCGCGAGGCACTGGACGGAGCGTTGCCGCGGATCGTCGAGCTCGCCGAGGCGGAGGCCGCGTGGATCTTCTTCCACGACGCGGAAACAGACACGTTCTCGCTCGCCGCCGATGTCAATCTCCCGCCGGCGCTCGCCGTGTCCGGTAAACGCCGGATGGCTGGCGAGTGCCGTTGCATGCAGATGTTGCGGGAGGGACGCCTGAGGCAGGCCGTCAACTTGATCGAGTGCCTCAGGCTCGAGCAGGCGCTGCCCCGCACCCCGGAACGGCACCAGCACGCCACGATCCCGTTGCTGTCGCAGAGTGAGGTCCCGGTCGGCATTCTGAACCTGCTCCTGCCCGCCGGGCGGGTGCTGAGCGAGCGGGACCTCGACGTTCTGGAAGCGCTCGGGCACGACGTGGCAGTCGCGATCCAGCGCGCCCGATTGTTCGAGGAGGTGCGCGACAAGGAGGCGATGACGCGTGATCTGATGCAGCGCCTGCTGGCCGCGCAGGAAGAGGAGCGCCGCCGGATCGCGCAGGACCTCCACGACCACGCCGGCCAGACGATGACCGCGCTCATCATCCAGCTGGCGTACCTGATCGGGCACATCGACACCATGAACAAGGCGACAATCGCCTCGGAACTCGAGCGCTTTCGCACCGTCGCGGAGCAGAGTCTCGACGAATTGCACAAGCTCGTCTACGACCTCCGGCCGATGATCTTGGACGACCAGGGCCTGACCGCGGCCGTGCGTTCCTACGTCGACACGCACCTGAAACCCACCGGCATCGATATCGGCCTGAAGATCGTCGGGCCCGAGGGACGGTTGCCGCGGGATGTCGAGACCGCCGCATACCGGATCGTTCAAGAGGCCGCCACGAACACGCTCCGGTACGCAGAGGCGAAGCACCTGGAGATCCGGGTGGACCGCCGGGAAGACTGGCTGATCGTGATGATCCGCGACGACGGAAAGGGATTTGTCCCGGAGGATACCGAGCCCAAGAAGAGTCTCGGCCTGCACGGGATGCGCGAACGCGCCGAACTGGTGGGCGGGAACCTGCAGGTGCTGTCCGTCCCTGGAGCCGGGACGACGATCCTCGCGAGGCTCCCGTTGCTCAGGGCGCATTAGAAGTATCGCTTGCACGTCGGTCGTCCCCGCCGAAGGCCCTCGGCACCGTCGGCAGCGCACCCGGACCGCCAGTCGCCGAGAGCGGGGGATGTCCCGGGCCCGCATGAATCAGGCCCTCGCCGGATGGCGGAGGCGCAGGGGCCTGAGCAATTCTGGTTGTGGGCGATCATGAGAGAATCGGGCAGCGAGGCGAACGCGCCGCAGGGAAGAGCGGGGCAGTGAAGGTACTGCGCGGCACAGGCGCCTCCGCCGGCATCGCCATCGGTCCCGCGGTGCTCTTTCGGAGGCGCATGCCCTTGGTAGCCGGCGGTCTTTCCGCCGACGCCATCGCGCGGGAGACGGCACGCCTGGCCGCCGCAGTCGCACGCGCACGGCGGGAGCTCGCGGGGGCGGCGAAGGGGCTAGAGGCCGCGGCGGGCCGGGACGAGGCGGGTGTGTTCGAGGCGCAGGCCTTGATGCTCGACGACCCGGAATTGATCGGACGGGCGGAACGGCTCATTCAGGTGGCACTGTGCCCTGCCGAGCGCGCGATCGAGGACGCCGGCGCCGAGGTGGCCGCTCAGCTCGAGTCGCTCCCGGACGAATATCTGCGCGCACGGGCCGCCGACGTGCGCGATGTCGCCGCCCGCGTGCGGGCCGTTCTCGAAGGCGGAGTCCATCCGCTGGCAGAGATTGCGACGCCCTCGGTGATCGTGGCGGATGAGCTCTTTCCCTCCGACACCGCCGCGCTGGACCGCCGGAATACGCTGGGGTTTGTCACCGAGGTGGGCGGCCCGACGGCGCACGCCGCGATCTTGGCGCGCGCACTGGGAATCCCCGCGGTCGTCGGCGCGCCAGGGGTGACGTCAGCCGTGTCCCCAGGCGAGACGGTCATCGTCGACGGAACCGGCGGCACCGTGGTGGTGGCGCCGGGTGCCGCCGTCGTGGCGGCCTGGGAAGAAAAGCGGCAGGCCGCGGCGACGCGGCGGAAGGGTCTGGCCGCGCTCCGGGACCTGCCGGCCGAGACGGTGGACGGTCATCGCATCGAGCTTGCAGCCAACGTGGGATCGCTGGACGACGTGGCCGAGGCGGTCGACCGTGGTGCGGAAGGGGTGGGTCTGTTCCGGACCGAGTTCCTCTTCTTGCGGCGGGAAGCGGCTCCGGACGAGGACGAACAGTTCGAGGTGTATCGGAGAGCCGCGACGGCGATGCAGCCGCGTCCCGTGATCGTGCGCACGCTGGACGTCGGAGGAGACGAACCGCTGCCGTGGCTCGGGATGGCGCACGAGGACAACCCGTTCCTCGGCCTGCGCGGGCTGCGCCTGTGCCTCAGGTATCCGGACGTGTTCCTCACGCAGCTTCGGGCGCTGCTCCGCGCCGCCGTTCACGGTCATATCTGGATCATGCTCCCGATGGTCGCGGACGCCGAGGAAGTCCGGGCGGCCCACCGGATCCTGGACGAGGCCCGATCCCAGCTTTCACGACGCGGAGTTCCACAGGGACCGGTGCGCGTCGGGATCATGATCGAGATCCCATCGGCGGCGCTGCTCGCGGATACGCTGCTCGGCGAGGTGGAGTTCGCCAGCATCGGCACCAATGACCTGACGCAGTACGCGCTCGCGGTCGACCGGACGAATGCGCGGGTCGCGTCCATCGCGGACCCGCTGCACCCTGCCGTGCTGCGCCTGATCGCCTCGGTCACCCGGGCTCCGGGCCGAGGCGAGCGATGGGTGGGCGTGTGCGGCGAGCTCGCGGGAGACCCCGTTGCGGCCCCCTTGCTGGTAGGCCTTGGCGTGAGCGAACTCAGCATGACCCCGCCGGTGTTGGCGGAGGTCAAGGCCGCGGTGCGGTCGCTCTCGTTTGGCGAGGCGACGGCGCTCGCCGATCGGGCGCTTGCCTGCAGGGGGGCGGCGGAGGTCCGGGCGCTCCTTGCCGCACGCGGATTCGCCTCTCCAACCGGGGCCGCGCCTCTCGATCCGGCGCCGCCATGACCGCCAAAGAGGTGCTCGTCCGCACCGGGGTCGGGCTACATGCACGTCCCGCCGCGATTCTCGTGGCCGCGGCGAGGCCCTATGCGTGCCGGGTGATGATCGAGTACAACGGTAGGGTCGTCGACGCCAAGAGCATCATCCAGGTGCTCGGGCTCGGCGTGCCTGATCAGGCAACGGTGATCCTTCGCACCGACGGAGAGCGCGAGGAAGAAGTCCTGGCCGCATTGGCCGCGCTGTTCGAGCGCGGGCTGCCTCAGACGACTTCGGAGAGCCCCTGACACCACGCCCCGCGGATTTCCAGACCAATTGGGCGGCGCGGATGCCGGCAGTCGGCTGTTCGCGGCGCGTCCGTCAGGCGCGTCGTTTGAGGTGGGACGGCGGCTCGACGGCCGCGACGCGGATGCGGGCGTCCACGATAGCGGCGCCGTGGGGGTGGGCGATGATGGGGTTGCAGTCGAGCTCGACGATGTGGGGGAGATCGTCGGCGAGGGCGCCGACGCGGACGAGGACGTCGGCGAGGGCAGGGAGGTCGGCCGCGGGGCGGCCGCGGTAGCCGGTGAGGAGTGGGAAGGTTTTGAGGTTCCGGATCATCTCAATGGCATCCTCGAGGGACAGCGGGGTGAGCCGGATGGCGACGTCGTGAATGAGTTCGACGGCCGTTCCGCCCGCGCCGCACGCCACGACCGGGCCGAAGTGGGGGTCCTGGACGACGCCGACGATCATCTCGGGGCCGGGCTCGGCCATGGCCTGGACGAGATAGGCGGCCGGGGGATGGCCGGCGGCGGCGAGGGTCTGGTACATGGCCTGGGCGACGTCGCGGACGGCCCGGGCACCGCGGAGATGGAGGTGCACGCCGCCGAGATCGGTTTTGTGCACGATGTCGGCGCTGACGGCCTTGAGGGCGATGTCACCGCCGATCTCGTCGGCGGCGCGGCCGGCGTCCTCGGGGGTTGGGACGACCCGCTGGGGGGCGACGGGGAGGCCGTAGCAGGTGAGGACGGTGTAGGTTTCCTCGGGGGTGAGCCAGCCGTCTCCCCGGCGGAGCGCGCTGGCGACCACGGCGGCGGCCTGCTCCCGCCGGGCGTCCAGGAGCGGCGGCACGGGGGTGAGGGGCCGGGCCCGCCACTCGCCGTAGCGGGCGGCTTTGGCGAGCGCGATGGCCGCCGATTCGGGGAAGGCAAACGACGGGATCCGGAGGTCGGGGGCGCTGAGCTCGTCGGGCACCCCGCGGGCGGACATGAAGACGGTCAGCAGCGGTTTAGGGGTCGAGAGGGTGCGGGCGGCTTCCATGATGGCGCGCGCGACTTCCTCGGCCTGGGTGACGAGGGGGGGGACCCAGATCACGATGATGGCATCGACGGCGGGATCGTCGGCGACGGCGCGGATCGCCTCGCGGTAGGCGTCGGCCGGGGCGGAGGCGATCATGTCGACGGGGTTGCGGACGCTGGCCTCCGCGGGCAAGAACGCGCGCAGGCGCGTCTGGGTAGCGGGCGCCAGTTCAGGGACCTGTAACTCTTCGGCCTCGCACGCGTCGGCGCAGAGGATGCCGGGCCCGCCGCCGTTGGTGATGATCGCGACGCGGCGACCGGTCGGGACCGGTTGGTTGGCGAGGAGGGTGGCGACGTCGAAGAGTTCCTCGAGCGTGTCGGTGCGGATGACGCCGGCCTGGTGGAAGAGGGCGTCCACGGTGACGTCGGAGGCGGCGACGAGCGCGCCGGTGTGGGACGAGGTGGCGCGGGCGCCGGCGGGGGACCGGCCGCTCTTGACGGCGACGATGGGTTTCTGGCGGGCCACGCGCCGGGCGATCTGGGAGAAGCGCCGCGGGTTCCCGAACGACTCGAGGTAGAAGAGGATCACGTCGGTATTGGGGTCGGTTTCCCAGTAGTTGAGGAAGTCGTTGCCGGAGATATCGGCCTTGTTCCCGACCGAGACGAACGTGGAGAGGCCCAAGCCCATCCGGGTGGCGTACTCGATGATCGCCAGGCCCAGCCCGCCGCTCTGGGAGGAGAACGCCACGCGGCCGGTGGGGGGCGTGCGGGGCGCGAACGTCGCGTTGAGGCGGATGGCCGGATCGGTGTTGATGAGGCCCATGCAGTTGGGGCCGATGAGGCGCATGCCGGTCTCGCGGCAGATCCGGACCAAGTCGGTCTCACGGGCTCGGCCGTCGGTGCCGACTTCGCCGAACCCGGCGGAGATGACGACGAGGGCGCGGACCCCCTTGCGGCCGCAGGCGGCGGCCACGTCCAGGACGTCCGCGGCGGGGACGGCGATGATCGCCAGGTCGACGGGGCCGGGGATCTCCTCGACCGTGCGGTACGCCGGGACCTCCTGGACCGTCGCGGCGGCGGGATTGACCGGGTAGACGGGCACCCGCAGCCCGTAG
>Ga0187781_10003986_pt1 | contig 11032 bp, 4 predicted proteins | sample 0715_SJ02_MP02_2_FD_132447 | JGI IMG/M metagenome (GOLD analysis project Ga0187781, IMG submission 132447) | Tropical peat soil microbial communities from peatlands in Department of Meta, Colombia - 0715_SJ02_MP02_20_MG | ecosystem: Environmental > Terrestrial > Soil > Wetlands > Peat | place...
ACTTTGCCAGAAGTTGATCGCGTCGAACCGGGTGGCGATTGGATCTAGCTGACGTATATCCTCGAAGCCATTTGCTGTTAGGCAGAGTTCAAGCATTCCCCGGGTGGGCCTGACCTCATTATCGAAGCTTACGGGCCAAGCAAGGCTATTGGGGAAGAGCGCGGGTCGACCGAAGCTTATGTAGAATTCATCCGATTGGTCACTCGGGGTCCAGACGAACACGGCCTTGCGCGCGCGGCTGCAAAGATAAGTCAGGTGATGGAGCGGGTCGGCCAGATGGCAAAGCACCGCTATGGAAAGGCATACGTCAACTTCGGGTACTTCGTGATAACGCGGCTGATGACGGAAGCTGTCCCACTCGGAGAAAAGAAAGGTTGCGTTGGTACCGAGCTTTCGGTTGAAAAATTCAAACACGGCCTTGTTGTAGGTGAAATCGAGGCCCACCGTCCGACGCGCTCCGCGCAGCCCCAGACTATAGAGAAAATAGCCGGTGTTGCAGCCGTACTCCGCGAAATCGAGGCCGGTAATGTCATCGCCAAGGTGGCGGCAAAGCGACGCGACAAAATGTTGATAAATGGCACGCAAGGCATCATTGGCTTTACGGAATTCTTCCAACGAGGGCGGCGGAACTATTAGGTTGGAAATGTCGGTCGGCGGTTGCGGCCAGTTGATGATCCCTTTTCTTTCAAAATCGGCACTGTTTCCAGCAAGAAAGGCCATGCCTTCGCCGACTTCATGGTTCTCATCAAAACGGAACGGCTGATAACCCAATTTCCGCAGCCGGATGAAGCCGAGGAGTTGAGCGTAATCTTCAGCGTTCATGCCGGGCAACTGCATAGCAACCGCTATCTCCAGACCGAACGAACCGCCAACTGTGCGCAGAATAGACCCAATACTGACAGACCGATAGCCCAACCGAACGGCGCTCGGCTTTTCACTGGAAAAGCTTGGTGAGTGTTCGAATCTGATTTCGTCGAGCTGCCGGGCGTAGAGAGATTTGGCATCGAATGCGCCGCGGTATTGCGGCCGCACGGCACAATGGGCTGCCGCCACTTTCGCTTCCACCGGCGCATGGCGGGAGTCGCGCGGTCTTCAGACAGTTTTATCCCTGCTATGACTCGAGCCAGATCAGCGAAGGCCTCACCTCGACAGTTGCTTCGATGGAGAGTTTACGGCCGCAAAGCGAAGATTGAATCCCTGTGCCGGTGCGAGCACCTTGCCGGGCGCAATCTGGCGTTTGAATAAATGCGATCATTGCGGAGTAAGGGAGTGCGCGTTTTTGGCGCGGTGAAATCGCTTCGCAATGAACTGGCGTCAAAATCGCGGCTACACGGCGATCATTTCAACATCAAATGCTCGGGCGAATGACCGGCAATAGTTTGCGAACCAGCAAATAAAAGTATTATCCCGACAAGCGGGCGCGGATACCTTCTTCGACTGCTTCGCGTGATACGTCCTGTATCACGCCTTCCAGCGCCGCAATGTCGGTCGCTACTAGATCGATGGGCCCGAGCGCCCTGGGCAGACCGTAAATGCAACCGTTGTAGCTGACGATATTGTAATCCTCGATCGAGCCGAGCAACCGCGGAGCCTCGTCGATTTCACGACGGTCCATCGCCGCGAGGTCGCGGATTCTCTGCTCGACCGCCTGGCGTGACACGTCCTGTATCACGCCTTCCAGCGCCGCAATGTCGGTCGCTACTAGATCGATGTGCCCGAGCGCCCTGGGCAGGCCGTAAATGCAATCATCGTAGCTGACGATGTTGTAATCCTCGATCGACCCGAGCAGCCGCGGGGCCTCGTCGATTTCATGACGGCGCATCGCCGCGAGGTCGCGGATTCTCTGCTCGACCGCCTGGCGTGAGACGTCGCGGATGACTCCCTCGGGCAGCATGTCCGCGGCGGCTTCCGCCAGATCGATGGGCCCGAGCGCCCTGGGCAGACCGTAAATGCAATCATCGTAGCTGACGATATTGTAATCCTCGATCGAGCCGAGCAGCCGCGGGGCCTCGTCGCATCCATGACGGCGCATCGCTGCGAGGTCGCGGATTTTCTGCTCGACCGCCTGGCGTGACACGTCGCGGATTACCCCTTCGGGCAGCGTGTCGGCGGCGGCTCCCGCCAGGTCGATGGGCCCGAGCGCCTTGGGCAGACCGTATGTGAAACCATTTTGGCTGACGATGTTGTAATCCTCGATCGAGCCGAACTGCTGTGGAGCCTCGACGATTTCGGCGGCGCAGCCGTCGCTCGACAGCACGAACAGACGGGGCCGCCCCACGACACCGACCGCCGCGCTGCGCGGGAACGTGAAGTTGAAGCCAGCGTATTTGGCCGAAGTCGCGGCGAGGCGTTTGGCCACGTCGGGTCGGAACTCACAGCTCGCGCCGTAGCCGAGAAATCGATCACCCAGGAACACGGCGATCAGGTGCGCCGGCTGCCGCTGGTGAGGCTCGATCGCCCAGCCCGAGAGTTTGATCGTCTCAGCGTTGAAGCTGACCTCCTCCAGATAGCCCTGCATGCGCTCTTGCTCGATATGGTACGCGTCCCCCAGTGATCCGAGGATCCGGTGCGGGTCGCGGCTGTCCAATCGATAGCTGCGATCGTAGACCCTTGCGGGGTCGCTCGCGATCTGCGGCTCGCCTTCCAGGCACGCCCGCAGAAGATTTTGTAAAGCGGTATTTCCCGACCCGCGATACGTCACGTCATGAGGAATCGGCAATGGCAGCAGCCGAAGTTGCGGCGCGAACCGGTGCCACAATCGCCGGCGGTCGCGGCTAGCGACTACGGGGTTTCCCGTGCAACAAATGAACGTAAGCTCGCCGCGAAAGATGTTCTCGGCCGATCGGCTATCCAGCACATAGTTGCGTGTCATTCGCCAGTGAGTCTCGGCGACACGCACGTGCAGCCGCTCGATCGGACCAACCTGTTGTGGCCGCCAAATTGTGATCTGGTCCGGCCACAAATCGACGCCGTCCTCGGACATGCACGTTGGCGGACTCGTATCCACTATTGCGAGGAATTCAACCGGCTCGCCCATCCTTTGCAACTGCAGCGCCATCTCGAACACTACAAGGCCGCCGAAACTGGTGCCGAGCAACCGGTAAGGTCCATGGGGCTGCAGCGATTTGATTTCGCGGATATAATGTTCGGCAATGTGCGGCAGCGCCGTACATCCAGCGCTTGCCCAGTCCATTGCCGGCGGTTGCAACCCGTAAGCCGGTTGATCGGGGCCGAGCGAACGCAGAATGGGCAGCAGTCCTAAAGTGTGACTGTGCATGCCGTGCACCGCGAACAGCGGCCGTCGATTGCCGGCGCTATGGATGCCAATCATACCGATTGGGGCCACGGGCCCTGTTTTCAAGCGGGCCGCAAGTTGGCTGACGCTCGGCGCTTCGGTGAGGATTGTGAGCGGCAATTTGTAATGCAGCTTTCTCTCGATGCGTTGGAAAAGGTCGACGGCCGCGAGCGAGTCGCCGCCGCACAGGAAGAAGTCGTCTTCGGGGCCGATGTCGCGGCGATTGAGCACATCGCGCCATAACTCCAGCAGCGTCGCTTGAAGCTCCCCGCTCGATTCGGCCAGGGGACCGGTTGGCGCGGTGAATAGCTCCTCGCGCTCCAGCTGATCCCACCGACCGAGCTCTTCGCGGTCGATCTTGAAATTCGACAGCCGAGGCAGCGCGGTAAGTATTTTGATCGAGCTTGGCACCATGAAGAGCGGCAAGATTTGCGCCAACATCGCGATCAGATGACGCGGCGACAATGCGGTGGCCGTCGGCTCGACTTCGCAATAGGCCACCAACAGTTGACGAGCACCGGAATCGTTCCGCCTGACCACCACGGCAGCATCGCGAACGCCGCGGCAGGACTTCAAGGCGCTCTCGATTTCGCCCAATTCGATGCGCTGGCCACTCAACTTTATCTGGTGGTCCTTGCGGCCGACAAATTCGATCAGTCCGTCGAGCCGGCGTACCACCAGATCGCCGGTCTTGTAGGTGCGTAGCGCGGGATTGGCCGGATCACTGGGAAAGGGCCGCACCTGAAGGTCCGTTCCCCGCCAATAACCGAGCGCGATAAAGCGACTCGAGACGACGATGCCGCCGCATTCCCCGTCCGGGACTGGCTCACCGTTATCACCGACGATGGTCACCGTGCAGCCCGGGGCCGGACGTCCCACCGGCGGATGCGTGGTCGTGGCTCGCAGCGCGTCATCCACGAAGGCATGAATGAATTGTCCGGCTTCGGTGCTGGCGAAGACCGAATACACAAGAACATCTGGGGAAAAGCTGCGTCTGCACAGATCTATGTCGCCCCATTGGACCCTGTCCCCACCGAGGTAGACAAGGCGGATCGTGTCGAGGCGCTGGCCGGTGCGCAAGCTCTCGGTGATACGACGCATGAGAGAGGGCACCGAATGATAGAGGGTGATGCCGCGGGCGCGGATTTCCTGCAGCAGTCCAGGGAGGCCCAACCCGAGCGGTGGCAAAACATGGAGCGAGGCGCCATTGAGCAGTGCCCCATAGATCGAACGAAACGATGCGAACACACTCGGCGAGGAGAGCAATAGTATCCGGTCGGCGGACGAAATCTGCGCCGCATCGGTGTAAGCCTGGACCCAATGCAGCAGGTTGCGATGGTTCCAAGCGACGCCCTTCGGCTGCCCGCTCGAACCCGACGTATAGTAGATGGCGGCAAGATCGTCCGCGCGGGGCCGCAAGCAAGGCCCCGTCTGGGCGGCCGCGGACAAGTCGTCAACGTCGATGATCGGCAGTTCCGGTGGAAAATACACCCGCATCTGCCTGACGATATTGCTGCTTGAAATGATCGCGCAGGCGCCTGCGGCGGAAATGATCAAACCATTGCGTTCGCCCGGGAAGTCGGCGTCAAGCGCGACGTAGGCGCGGCCGGCTGCGAGTACGCCGAGTATCGCGGCCGGGAAAGTCGCGTTGGCAGCCAGCAGAACGGCAACGGGACCGGGGCGCCCTTCGGTCGTGACGATCGTGGCGACGGCAATCCGATCGACTAAAACCGCGAGCTCGGCATATGTAGCCGATATCGTCATATCCTGGACGGCAAGCCGGGCCGGAAACCGGCGGACCGTCGCCGCGAAACGATCGATTATCGAGCCTTCCGCAGAGGAAGCGGTGCTCGGTAGATCGGCTCGATCGCTATGATCGCCCTGATCGAGGCAAGAGAAATAGCCAGCGCCACGATCCATCCTGCTCCTCGCCCACGCAAGCAAGGCAAGTCTTTTACCTGCCGTGTAGATATTCTCACCGAGATTCCCCGGATGAACGCCGAACTTGATGTGGATGATAGCGACTTTGGGCGCTGCTGAGAAGAAGTCGTGTGCCGGTTGACGGCCGGTCGCTTTGCATCCGGGCCGGGAGCGATGTTACCTCGGCGAGGCGGCCTTCAAGGGCGAAGTCCGCAACGGCGAACAACAGATCATTCTCGACCGCGACCTGTTCGAGGCTGTTCAGGCCAAGCTGGACGAGCCGGTCAATGACAATAGAAGGACATATCGAAAAGGGCAACGCGAACTGCGCACAAGAGCGCCGTCAAAGCGACCGCAAACACCATTGCGGCAAAGCCGCCTACTGAGTTCGATCGCGCAATTGCTCTCACCAGCCGAGGTTGGACCCTTGGCTTCATGCACAATTATTCGTTGGAGCTTCTCCAGCTCGGATCTTTGTCGTCGATGAAGCAGTCAGCGGACGAACCCTCGACGTTGTCAGCTTCATCATGATCAAACATGGTTCGCGGCCGAGGTGCGAATAGTCGGCTGTGCCGTGGTTCAGTCCAGCGATCTAGAAGGCCTGCAGGCCGGCCGGCTTGACGGCGAAAGTGCCGTCGAGTAGCAAAACGTTGTGACCGGTTCGGCTTTTTGCCGTGGGCGGCGCATCGCCGGAATTCATCTGTGTCCTTCACTTTAAGGAGTTCAGGAGTCGTCGTTGCCGCTGAGTGGATCAATCGATTTTTGTTCGCCGAGACTCATTGGCGGATGGGTTTGGGATAGCGATCACGCGACCGGCCGCGTCGATGTCGAAATCATCGCCCACGGCGCGGTGGTCGGCCGAACAACCGCCGAAGCATGGCGCAGCGATCTCCATACCAGTGGCGTCGGCGACGGCTTTCATGCCTATTGGTTTAAACCTGAGAATCCTCTCGACGACTCTCACGTCGAAGTGAAAGTCGTAAACACGAGCCACTATCTTACGCGCAACCGGAATGCCATTCCTTTGCCAGACGACGAGCTTATTTACCTAGTCGTTGGAAGCCGGGACGCTGTCCATTTTTTGCAAACTGGGGCCAGCGATCTCGCAATGATCAGAGAGCTGGTGGCATCGGCGGGAATGTCGTGGCAAAGGAAAAGGAGACGAGTGCTCGACTGGGGCTGCGGCTGCGGCCGAATCGCTCGGCATTGGCAGCCGTACTCTGACCAGGTTCATTTGTTCGGCGTGGATATAGACGAAGAGCTGATAAGCTGGTGCCGCAATCATCTTCATTTCGGGAGCTTCAGCCTATCCAGGTTGGAACCACCGTTGCCTTTTCCCGATGCGCACTTCGACGTGGTTTATGCAACGTCGGTGCTGACACACTTGCTGTTCGAAAATCAGTACGCGTGGATGGCGGAACTTTGGCGCGTACTGGATGGCGATGGTATCGCGGTTCTGACCGCGCACGGCCCGTCAATATTGATAAACAACGTAAGCTACGTGAGGAGCGCCACGGCGCCTGGGCGAACGGGGCTCACGCTGATCGACGAAGAGATATTTTTCTGGATCGATAATGACGAAGGTTCGAACAGCACGAGTAATGTGGTGACGCGCGGCGCGTTCGAGCATTTTTTTAGTCCGTTCCGCGTACTGGCTCACAAACCGCGATGCGGCTTGATGGGAATACAGGATACGTACGTGTTGGCCAAGAAGACACGGGGACCGCTACGCTTGATCCCGACGCTTGGCGACCATCGCATGTCCGGAACGGAGACTATCGGCAGTTTCCCCATCGAACTGTGCGGACAGCGTTCGCTCACGGCACTTGCCAGCGCTCCCGGCTTGATCTTTCCGGCGACGATAGAGCTGCGCGTGCAGTTGCCCGATCCCTCGCTCCCTTCGGCTAGGAGCAAGACCTTGCCGTTGCCTGAGAAGACATCATGGACCCAACTGGATGCCGCCTACACCGCGATTGCGGTTGACGGCATTCCGGCTTGGCACGGAACTGGTCTAATGCATTATTCGGTTCGTGCAAGTCGTCCGATGGATGGCGCGGAGCTTCGATTGCGTCAATGCGCACTCTTTTAGGTGATGGATTTACGCGACTCCGATATGTCGTTCCAGAGACTCTTCGCAACGATCGGCGACTCGTACAGTGTCGGTTGCGACCCCAGTTAATTGCCTCGGCGTAATGACACGAAGAACTCTGCTGAATCGCGATCCGTTTCGAATAACGTCGCGACCTCGAAGCTCGTTAGGCCGAGAAGCCTGAGTTGTTCTAAGAGCGAAACGAACAACCGCGGTGTTAAGACCCAGCAATGCACGTCGACGTAAGCACCTACCGATTGCGTGGCGGCATTAAGGGCGAATTTAGTGTCATGCACGAAGGGAAAAGAGGCAGGACTCGCCCCTGCCCACAGCGCATGGGCATCTGCGTGAATATGATAGGCGAAATGATCGAAAACCTGACGCGGCGAAGGCCGCCGTTGCTTGCTAGCGAAAGCGCCGATGACGTCCGACATCGTGGCGAGCGGACGACGTGCATCGAAACTATAGCGACTATCGGGTACGATGAGAGAGAGAATTCCACCGGGACGTAGAATTTCCTCGATCTCGTTCAGCCAACCGACCAGATCGGGAACGTGCTCGACGACATGGGCGGCAACGCAATAATCGAAGTGGCTGCCCTCAACGCATTGCGGGAGGGTTTTTTCACCCCACACGTAGTCGACGTCGACTATGGCTCCGATATCGATGTTTTGATCTTTGTAGTGTTCGCGCAATTGATCGGTCGAAAGCCTGTCAATATAGAAAATCTGACCCTGCTCACGACGCACCAAGGGGCGTGCCAGGGGTCCGACTTCTACACCCACTGAATTGATTACGTCGATCTTCGATAGAGCCTTCTCGACGCCATTCATGTTTCATTCATCGTCTTGCTGCAGAACCGTGGGAGAGTGGGCACACGTACACGCGCGCGGGACCTTAAACGAGACATCTCTAAAGTCCCGTCGCTCGGCAAAGCTCGACGATTTCGCGTTCGAATCTGACCATGCAATCATGCCAATCGACTACAATCGGCCGTCGTTCGGCTGAAGGGTGCCGAGCGGCGTATTCGACGTATTGAGACAGCTGCCCGACAATAGGGAGTGTGTCGTTCGAGGTAAATATCGGGAATGCGCGGTGGGCAGAGATTTCGGACGCTATCACAGGCAGACCCATCGCCAGCGCCTGTCCGATGCCCAAGTTGTACCCTTCCCACCGCGAAAAGTTGGCGTAAATGTCCGCCGCGAGGTATAGCTCGATTAGCTCCGCATCAGTTACATTGGCGAACACCTCGAGGCCGAACTCTCTCATGGCGTCAACATCCTCTCGGTCGGCCTTGCCACAAAGAACAAAGATCGTGCGTGCAGCAAGCTCGGGCCTTGCGAACCGAAACTCGCGCATGATTTCTCTGTATTTATCGATGCCCTTGTAGTGCCGCTCCCCCGGACCGAAGCGGCAGACGTTCAATATAACAACGCTTTCCTCCCATCCTCGCAGCCGGCGCGCCGCATTTCGCCGCGGCCGCATGCTCTCGCTCCAGATCGCCAGGTGCGAATTGGCCAATGGAATAACTAGGGCGCGTTCCTCGGTACCTTCGGCGCGAACCGAATCGGAGATAGCGCAAACTTTGGACGCCATGGAGAAGCAAAGCTGTTTTTCAGCCGCCACCGAGCGCCGAGTGTCGCGGTCCGGGAAGTGATCCGGCGGCGGCTCGCCATAATCGAGAAAGAGCGTCGGCGGCCATTCCCCCAGCCAGCGGGCGACCGAAAAGAACGGAGGCGTGTGGGCAACAACACAGTCGATACCGTGCTCGACCGCGAAGGCCGCCGCTGCAGCGGGTTCTTCCAAATAGATTCGACGACAGCCGGCAAACTGAAATTCGCTTTTGCCCTTCGGCCCGCCGATATAGACTTCGTGGCCGGCGGCGGCGAGATAGGCCGCCTGTTGGTCGATGACCACGGCAACGCCATGTCCGATCTCGGTCGTCGAGCTAAGCATCAGAACCCGCAACCTTGTCAGATCGCGGGCGCCCTGGCGCCATGGCTTGGTCCGCCGCGGCGGGAAGGCCAGCTCGTTCGGCCGCTGCAGGCAGAGGTTGGGGTTGTAGTACGGATCGTCTTTGAAAATCTCGTTGTGGCGCTGCCGGGCGTATCGGGCCTCGCGCTGAAACAACGCTACGCGTTCGGGGTCGAGATCATAGCCGCGCGACTTAGATTCGAAATGGATCAGGAGCGCGTCGCTGATGTAGATGTTCCGATAACCGGCCTTCATGGCCTCCAGACAAAAAAGCGTATCGTTGAAGGCGACGGCTAGCGTGGTATCGAAGCCGCCGATCTTCTCGAATACTTCTCGCCGCACCGCGAGGCAAGCGCCAGTCACTGCCGAAACTTCCCGCGTCACATCGAGCCGGGCGTTCGGGTCGCGCTCTTGAAGCCCGACGAGATCATGACCAGCCACGCCCTGTATTCCCAGTATCACACCCCCGTGTTGAATCGTGCGGTCCGGATACAGCAGCTTTCCGCCGACGGCGCCGACATCCTTCTGCACGACGTAAGCCACGATCCGCTGCAGCCACAGCGGATCGTCCACGATCGTGTCGTTGTTAACGAACAGCAGCACTCGATGGGATGCGACGGCGGCTGCAACATTATTGAGCCGCGAAAAATTGAATTCTCCGTCGTCGCGTATGATGCGCGCTCTTCCCTCCTGAGCCAATGAGTCCAGGTACTCGACAGTCGCTGGATCGGTCGAGCCGTTATCGATCACGATGATCTCTAGCTTGCTGCGCGGATAGTCCGTCCGCTGCTCGATCGAGGAAATGCAGGGCTCGAGCAGCTCACGGCGATCCCGCGTTGGGATGAGGATGCTGAAGGTAGCTAGTGGCTCGTCTACCACCGGCATGCCAGCGCAGCGAGTCCACCGAAGACGGGGCGCCGTAGTATCGTGATAGAGCACGGAAGGAATGTGGCTAACGGATCGAGCATGCGCGTCCGGCAGAATACAACCGAGAAGGGTCTCGAAGGTGGTAAGCCCATTTAGTAGATCGACCGCGACGTGCTCGCCTGACTGTTCGACCCCGCGAATAAGAACGACGGGTCCAAGATAATGCGTCGTACGAGCGAGTTCGGGCGAATATCGCGGTTTGAATACGGGCTGGGTTCGACGGCCTCTTCCATCGAGCATATCCTCGTCCGAATACACGACGCGGATTTCCGGACTCGTTGCAGCAGTTGCAAGCATATAAAGAGCATGCTCGCGCATAATGATGCCGGCCGGAAGGAGCACGATGCAAGTTTCTGAGGAATACCTCGGCAAATCGCCGAGTCCTTCGTGCCCAGAGACAACGCGAAAGCGGCTGTCCGATTTTGCCCACTCGCGTGCACTGTCAACTTCCCGCTGGTCGTAGCCGCGCTCGAATATCAGGATCGCACGCCAATTCTTGTACAGTTGACCTGAAATGGCCGCCACCTCGTTGCGCGGTGAACGCGAGGTCGCACAGTCAAAATAAGCGATGATCAGCAAATTGGGCAGTATGTTACGCGCCGAGTTAATGAGAATGAGTTGCCGATCATCGTCCGTTAAAGTATCGAATCTCGTACACCATCGCTCATAGGCGCTGCCGCTCGGCTGATACCCCCGTTCGCACCCGACCAGAAGGTAGTGCACCAAAGGAGACATACCACTCGAACAAACATCGGGGTATTCTTCTATGTACCAGCGCGCGTCAAAGTTCGGACCCGGACTGCGACATTCGGCGCTTCCAAAGTTTA
>Ga0187781_10003987_pt1 | contig 11031 bp, 9 predicted proteins | sample 0715_SJ02_MP02_2_FD_132447 | JGI IMG/M metagenome (GOLD analysis project Ga0187781, IMG submission 132447) | Tropical peat soil microbial communities from peatlands in Department of Meta, Colombia - 0715_SJ02_MP02_20_MG | ecosystem: Environmental > Terrestrial > Soil > Wetlands > Peat | place...
ACGACTTTTTTATGACGTGCGGCAACTCAAAAGAGCTGCGGTTCATTGATTACGTCGTCAAGTCTCCTATGGGGAGGAAACAGAACAGTCGGCGTCCTGTGAGACATACTCGCTATCTGGAGGGAGAAGGTCCGCCGCCCTGTCCTGTCCGAGCGCGAGGGGCGAATCTATTGAACGAGCTGCTTACACTTCCGTCATCGCACCCTCGTCAATCCGCTCATTTCATGATGCTCGGCGAGCCTCTTCGGCCTGGATGCGGCCCGCGATGGCATCGAGAACCGCCAACCTTGCTTGGTCGATCGCTGCGATGGCATAGTCGATCGCCAAGCCTGCGTCCCAGTCCAGCCTGTCCGCCTCTTTCTCCGCCCGTCTCGCGTCCAGTTCGCGTTTTTTCCGGACAACCTTCGCCTTCAAAGCATCCATGTCGGCGGCGATTTTCGCCTTTCGTGCATTCCAGTCTTTGGCGACGCTGTCGCCGACGGACTGGATCTGCTGGTTCACCTTCTCGGTCGTCGCTGTGGCGTCGGCGCGGGCCTGCTCCCAGCGCGACATGATCTTGTCGTGCGTTTCTTTCTGCGCCGCGGCTACGGCATCCTCGGCCTTCTTAGCATGGACAGACAGGTCGGCAAGTTGTTCGGAGAGTGGCTTGGCCATGTTGGCACCTCTTTTCGACGGGAAGATAGCAATAGATATGCGCAAAGAAAACTGACAAAACTGCCAGTTGAGGGTGACCTGCTTCTCAGAAACGATGCCAAGGGAAATCTGAGTTTTCTGATTTAGGATGACCCGCCCCAGGGTCGGAAAGCACACGCTTTTAATCCCGATTCGCTCCGGAGAGCGGGGTGACGGATTCAACTTCACTCCGGCCAGGGGGCTAAGTTGAGATGAAGTGTCGCGGTTTCACCTTCCGAGAGATTCACGGTCTGCACTTGTCGTCCTAGTCCTCCGGCGAATATCGCCTTTGTTGTCGCGTCTTCCGAGCCGTTGAAGGTTGCAGATGCAAAGACATAGTAGGAAGTAGGCCGAAGCCCCTCAATCGTAAATCGGCCATCTTCATCGCACACTACGACACGTAGAGATCCTGGTCGGTAGTGTTCTCGGTCTGCTTCCACGAGCACGACCTTTGCTGCCGCACCATTCTCTACCGAACCCACAACGCGAGCAGCGTTGGGTCGAAAAGTCACGCGTAAGAGAGGCGAATTAGGACCGACAAAAACGTTCCTGCCAAGTACGTCTTCCGTGCCAAGAAGAATCGAGTCTAGGTAGTAACCCGGTTTCTCGCCAATCTCTCCTATTCGGTAGTACCCTTCGTACAAATGCTCAACATGTAAACTGCCATCGGATCTCTCCCATCCGAAACCCGATCCGCTACCATCGATCTGGACGAGCCACACAGTCACTCCTACCCGTCTCCCCTGCGAATAAGGTATGCCTTCCACCACGCCGTTAAGAATGAGAGGAGGTCCGATTCGCAGCTTCACATCTCGAATATCGTGATTCGGCACGATTAGTTCTGTGGATCCGCGCCAGGCAGTTTCCTTCTGACTCAATTCAGCGTCGATGTACCACCTACCTTCCGGCACGGAGGGAAATTCAAAGGTGCCATCCTTCCGTGACGCCACATATGCGTCGGCAATGTGATATTCGGGTTTGGGCCCCAACCGCACCTCAACGCCTCCGATGGGGTTCCCGTTATCGTCTGAGACTAAGCCGCCCACGCGATAAACGGGGGCGCTTTGAAGGTGTATCTCATATCCCGACAAATCCACACCCATCTGCGACACGACAGTCTCGGCGCTTTCTATGTCGATCGTATTCGGGTAATAAGTGGGCACCCAAGCCCAGTTCTTGCCTTCCGCTGGATACGTTGGAAGTGGAGAGACTATCTTGAGTTTTTGCTCTAGTGCCGTTCCGGGTAGCACTGGTCGCGCACGCAGCTGATAGAACTCTCCGGGAGCGATGGCGTCCGTCAAGAAGCGACCCTCTCTGTCGCTCACCAAATCAATCTCATCGCTTCCCCGTCTGGAAAAAGAGACTCTGTTCGGGCCCGGCAGAGGATAAATCTCTACTCGCACGTGGGACACGGGGTTTCCCAAACCATCCAGAACGCGCCCGCTCAATTTTCCAAACGGTGTCAAGGGAACGCGTAGCTTGTTCGTGCTACCACCTCTTGTGAAATGAAATGGCTTGCAGAAGGAATCCGAAGAGGTCGGGTACAAGTATCCTCGTGGAGGAACAAAGGTGGCGACGTAGTCTCCGTCCATTGCCTCCTCTATCCGAAACTCTCCCAACGCATCGCTCTTGACCGTGTAAAGCGGATCATTTGGGGCTGAAGCCGAAGCGATCTTCACGGTGACATTCGGAACACTCGCTTGGGTCATCCGGTTGAAAACCACTCCTTCAATCGCGGCGTTATTCGCCAGTTGCAACAAAGCTGCGAAAATGATTGAACCCGCCCACATAGGTTTATTCGTGATGCAGAGCGAACTCACCTACAAACATGCAATAGCGTAGGCGCGAGCCCAGGAACAGGATGTGATGTCGGTCACAAGTGCTGAAACGCCTACATGTTCTATCCGGTGAATTGTGGACCCCCCATCCAACTGTGACGGCCCGGACGATTTATTCGGAGCGCAGCGCGACGATAGGATCCACTTTGGCGGCGCGGCGCGCGGGAATGTATCCAGCTGCTAGTGCGATCAGGGCAAAGCCGCACGGTATCCCGGTAAAGATCAGAAGATCGCGTGGGCTTGTGCGGTAGAGCAGCGAGCCGATGCCGCGAGACAGGGCAAGCGCAAGAGGTATTCCGAGACCGAGCCCTTTGGCACTCAGCAATGCGCCTTCGCGTACGGTCAGCCGAAGGATGTCTTGGCGAGATGCTCCCAACGCGATGCGCAAGCCCATCTCATGCATTCTTTGTGCGACGGAATAGGCGATGATGCTGTAAATACCGATCATCGCCAACGCCAGCGCGAACCCCGCGAAACCGACTAGAAATGAGGCGATCAGGCTTTGTTCCGAGACCGAATCCATTACGATTTGCCTCATCGTCTGTAGCCGAACTATTGGCAAATCGCTATCGAGTGCTCGCACAATTCGGCGAACGGCAGCGGCGAACTCTCCCGGATTACCTTTCGTGTGCACGGCGATCGACACAACATCGCTCGGCGATTGCGCATAGGAGAAATAGGCCATTGGGACTGCGTCTTGCATTGGTTGCTGATGCTTGAAGGACCCAGTTACAGCAATCACCGTGCACCATGGGTTATGTGCGATGCGGAATCTGTGACCGATTGGATCTTGGTGAGGGAAGTAGCGTTTGGCAAATATGTCATTGACGATTGCAACGCGAACAGCATTCGCGTCGTCGTGCTCGTCGAAATCCCTGCCGCGCAGCAGCGGGATTCCCATTATCCGGAAATATCCTGGAGACGAGGCGTTATATTGGGTGTCGCTGTCCATCCAATCCGCAGGCTTAGCACGACCTTCAGTCTCGATCGCCCCCCCGCTGTACTGCCCTGTCATCGGCAGTGTGTCGACGGCAGCTGCGTCGTCAACTCCGGGTTCCAATTTCAGCCTGGAGAGTAATGTCTGATAGAAAGCGGTCACGCGCTCTGGAGTGGAGTACTTCGTGTAAGGAAGACCCGCTCGGAAAGTCAGCACGTGTTCGGTGCGAATGCCGAGATCAAGATGAAGCAGCACAAAAAGGTCTTTTGCCAGCAGCCCGGCACCGACCAGAAGCACGAGTGAGAGGGAGACTTCGGCCACTACGAGGTATGAAAGAATGCGACGGCGCGAACGCGTCGCGCTGAAGGAACCTCCGCTCTCTTTCATAATTCTGTTTACCGGCGTTCCAGCGCCGTACCACGCTGGAGCCACTCCGAAGACGATGCCTGTTAAAACGGCAACCGCGAACGTGAAGAGCAGAACCGCGGAATCCATGTGCAACACCGCATCGATGCCCAGGTCTTCGGGAACTGCAGCGCGCAGAATCTTCATGAGCCAGTCCGCAAACAATAGTCCGAACCCGCCGCCCACAAGGGCGAGCAGCACGCTCTCAGTGAGAATCTGCCGGATCAGTCTTAAGCGACCCGCTCCGAGGGCCGTTCGGACTGCAATTTCCCTTGCCCGGCCCGAGGTCCGCGCCAGCATCAAGCCAGCTAGGTTCGCACAGGCCAAAAGCAAAACGAAAAGCACGGCTGAGAACAAGACCGTCGTCGGCATCGCGGCGTATTGAGTAATCATCCGCCGAATCGGCAGTACTGCTACACCCCAGCCTTTATTGGTTTCTGGATATTGCTGCTCCAGACGACGCGCGATCACAGCCATGTTGGCCTGGGCCTGTTCCATCGTAACAGCAGGTTTCAGCCTGGCGACAACGTCATATTGATGTTGATAACGGCTACTCGCAGAGTCTTCTTGCAATGCTGTAAAGAACTCGCAGGTTTGGACTCCTGGAAACGCGAAGCGCTTCGGCAAAACGCCGACAATCGTGTATGGTTCGCCGTCCAACAACATGACGCGCCCCAAAACTTCGATTCTTCCACCAAAACGCCGCTGCCATCCCTCGTAGCTGAGGACTGCAACCCTAGTCGAGACCGAAGCCGAGGACTTGTCTTCTTCGGTGCTGATGAATCGTCCCAAGACCGGTTGCACACCCAGCACACGCAGGAAATTCTCTGTCGTCCGGCCTCCAACAATGCGCAATGGCTCGCCTTGTCCGGTCCAAGTGAACGTGTGCGAGAAAGGTACTATTGCCATGTCGCTGAAGACCCTGTTCTGTTCACGCCAGTCAAGGAAGTCCCGGTAGCCGCTGCTGCTGTTGCGTCCGCTAATATGGCGTGCGTCAACCCACACCAGGCGATTTGCCTCTGGAAACGGATAAGGATTGAGCAGCAGCGCATTTACCACGCTGAAGACTGCGCTGTTCGCCCCGATGCTAAGTGCCAGGATTACCAAGACCGACGCAGCGAAGCTGGGGTTCTTCCTCAGTTGCCGCATGGTATAACGAAGATCCTGAGCTACGCCCTTCATCAAAGGTCTCTCCTTATACGATCCGTAATACATGACGAAGATCACCCGTCGAGTTGATCATCATCATCACCACCGCCGAGACGCATCCTACTCAGGAGACTTGCTATGCAACTCATTATCCAGTCGAAGACGCAAGTAACGTACTGAGAGGAAAACCGTTCGGCACAAGGCTCCGCAACGGGTGTGTCCACTACAGAGAAAACTCGTCCGATAGCGAACAGTGTTAGCAACACTCTTCGATTACAAATCAAAAGAGAAGCACAACTCGCCCCGTTGATAAGTGATTTCGATCACATTGGTACGACCGAAGCTTCGCTGGCACGCACGTGCACACGCAGGAACGCTCGACCACCCTGCGCGCGGTCCCGGACGGTCGGGAATGCAGGGTGTGGCAGTTTTGCCGTCCTTCCTTCCACCCCGTCAATTGTTTGAGGGGGGCATACGCCACGAGGGCAAAACGCTACCCCACCTTATGAGTTATTCCCCATTACTCATGCGTTAATCGTGTGTGTGTGTGGCGAGAGCGTGAGCGTGGAGTGTGGCCGGGCGCGCGGCGGGCGGATGCGGCGGGGGCGGAAAGCGGGCGCGGGAAGGTCGTGAGAAAGCGAGCAGCCAAATTCTCAATGAGTGAGACGCCTGAAAGCATTGTTGACTGCCGCTTCGCGCAATCAACGTAGGGCTGCTCGCAGATGGGGATGTCAGGGTCGGCGTCTTTCGAGAGGGTGAAGAAATCCTGATGGACAAGCTTGACAATTTATTTCTGGCTCAGGAGAAACAGATCGGCATGACCGCCGGGACGTGCGTAGAAGACGGTGGAAAGGTCAGGAGAGAAATCGTAGGCGTTCCGGTGGTAAAGCAAGCGAGATACGAAGGGCACTTTCAATGCGACTTGTCTCCGGGACGCTGCATGATCCCAAAGCGGCGACGCGCTAGGATCATCGGTCTTGACCCGACTCTGCTACCTCCTTCACTCCTTTTACGCAGCGAAAACCAAGGTGATTGGTGCCGGTAGTTACCTCGCCTTTGCCACGTGTTCCCACGATGTAGCGCGAACAGTATTGAGGGGTGCAGAGAAATGATCCTCCGCGATGGACTTTTTTCGGTTGATTCGGCTCGGAGGGGTCGAAGGACGAACTCGGCCCCTGAGGATTGCGCGCCACGACACCGGTTGATGCCAACTGCTGATAATAATCAGGACGATACCAATCACTGGTCCACTGCCACACATTTCCGGCCATATCGTAGAGGCCATATCCGTTCGGCGGGTACTGAGCTACCGGGGCGATGCCAATGAACCCATCCTCACCCGTGTCCTTGACCGGGAATTGCCCTTGGTGGGTGTTGGCCATCCACTTGCCATTCGGTCGGAACGAATCGCCCCATACATATGGTTTGCCCGCAAGGCCGCCGCGAGCGGCAAACTCCCACTCAGCTTCCGTCGGTAACCGCTTGCTTGCCCACTTCGCATACGCTTCGGCATCGGCATACGCGATGTGTACGACGGGATAGTCGTCTTTTCCCTTCAAGTCGCTATTCGGTCCGAGCGGATGCCGCCAGTCGGCGCCCGCAACGTAGTCCCACCATTGCAGGTAGTCGTTCAACGGAACATTATGATCCGGTGGAGAAAACACGACCGATCCGGCGACCAGATTCTCGCGAGGCGCGCCAGGAAAGTCCTCAGCCCGTGGTTTTCTCTCCGCAATTGTGACGTAACCAGTTGCCTTGACGAACGCGGCAAATTGAGCGTTCGTGACGTCGGTCTTATCCATAAAGAATCCGTCGACATAAACCCGATGAACCGGGCGGGCGTCTGCGGATGCCTTCATGCCGACTTCGTCCATATCCGGAGGATCGCTAGCGCCCATCGAGAATTCTCCTCCAGGAATCCAGACCATACCTCGGGGAGCAGGTTTCGGAGCCTTCGCGGTGTTGGTAATGGTCGGCCCAAACAAGGGCTGAGGCGCCCCTGAGTTCGCCAGCGCCTTTGAGAGGGTTGAATGCCCAAAGTGAAGCATCGAGGCGATCGCGCTGATGAGCACCGCTGTAATCAATACAGTTAGCGCCAGCTGCCTATTTCGCGGCCGCCGCTCACCAGTCCCGGCGTGGGTTGGGAAGCCTGCCTTATTTTCTTTGTCAGCAGGAGTCGGCATTGGGAACCGGACGATCAGAAGATCTTTTATTTATGGAATCATGCCGCATTGGATAAGCTTGTCGACGACTGTATCTGCAACAATGCCGACGAACTCGTGCCGCATTTGCGGATCAGTGCGCAGCAGTTCCATGGCTTTCGTTTCCATTGGAGTTGGCGGCTGTCTTTGGGCCTTCTGCTGCATTAGTTGCTCGCAAGTGGACATTTGGTACCTCTGCACAACCTTATTGGCAACGGCATCCAATGCCGGATGTTGGGCAGCAGCAAAGGTCACGTAAAACAGTGCGATCACCAAGGCAAGCAGGTACGAATGCTTCGTCATTAGTTTTGCTCCCAGATGTTTCCATCGTGGAATTATGCGAACACGCTGAAGTCGTGCAAAGAACTGTCATTAGTTACAGCGAAAGATCCGTAGTCGGCACGACAAGTCCCCAACACGCAAATTCTTCCGAGAAGGCTGTGGGCGCTAGGTTAAGCCACACTGTGACCCGATGTTGCCTCGCTATTTGATAACGATGGTGGAGCCATTGAAGACAAACCCAGCTCTAACACTCGGTTGACCTCGACTTGCCGGTAACTCAGTACAGTAAAATGCCCTTGACAGTTATCGGTGCCGTAGATAATCTTCCCATCTTCACGATCGATCATGGAGAGAGACTTGAGGGAGATATTTGGCACGGTTTCTGTGTCTCTCGTAGCATTCCTGTCCATAGCGAACGCTCAGAACCCCGTCATTGCTCATCAGCAGACCTTAAAATCCAATACGCACAATTTTGTTATGACCGGCTGGACTCAAGAAGAGAGGCTGCTGTCGAGCGCCATGTCTCTGCGAGCTCGGAAACTAGAACAGAAAACCAGCTTTCGATTCGATAAGAACTGGGTGCCAAAAGTAAGCCTGGAGTGGAGCTTGGGCAAGAGCAAGAATGGTTCCAACGGAATCTATAAAGCCGAGACCCAGACGGTGTACTTCCCCATCAGGATCTTGTACGAGCTCCGCGCTCGCCACAAGCACTCGGCGGACTCTCTAAGTGCTGAGGCCGCGGCCGAGGATAATGAATTCGCAGAGATGTTGGACCATGAGCTTGGACACGAACTTATGGATCAAGTGAGCCGACGTAATGGCCTTGGGCCGTGGTTCACCGAAAAGCGCTTCAATGCATCTACTGACGCAGAGAGACTCGGCCTGGACATTTTGTCGGAGGGAACAGCGCAATTCTTCCAGAGGGTGAATTTCCCGCGAGACGACCGAGATCTTTCCGAACTAACTTTCCCCGCCACGGCAGAGCAGCAGGAATATTACACATACAAAATGATCGCGTATGACGGTGGCTACTGGATCGTCCGTGATGTCTTGAACACCCATGGGGACCGTGGACTAATCTGGCTTATACGCCATCCTTTTGTAACAGCCTACGATATGCGTGCCGCAGCGGCTGCCTATCGCGAGCGGGCACTCAAGGACCTCTCAGAAGACCGAGGGCCTTGATCTTTTCTCGTAAAGCCCACAAACAAAAGCAACTGTCAGGGACAACCCGCTACCTAGGAAGCCGTTGAAAAACAGGATTGGACAACGGCGAAATAGCAAACCGCGACCCTTGAGGGCGTGCTGGAGAAGAACACAGAGCTTATGAATGAGCTGGACGCCCGCGTCGGTAACTCGCAGTAACCGCGACGGGCCTACGCAGCAACGTTAGGATAGTCCCCGAATGTCTTTGCGAAAGGCTTCGAGCTTTGCGACCCAGGTCTTTACGTCGCCTTGAATCATGCTCTTGTCAAAGCTGATGTCGCTGTGGACCTCGCCAATGTCGTCGCCCGCGGCGTTCCATCGCACAGAGGGAAGCTTGAAAGCATCGTCCTGTTGAATCACGAAACCGAGAGCGTCCGTGGGGTGGCTGTAACTATCCGAGCCCGCCAGCGACCACACCTTGGTCAGCACTACGCTATTCACTCGCTCCCACGGCACGTAAAAGGGACGCCCGAAGGTGCCGATGCTCAAGTAGAGGCCTTCCCGGTTGGCGCGAATGATGGGCCGCGGCCAGTAGAGCTGGTAAAAACAAACGATAAAGACGCCCGAGAGCAGCACAGAGATCCCTTTCCACCAGCCTGCCGCGCCGAGGAATAGCAGCCCGAGGATGGCCGACGCCGACATGCCGATCAGAAGCGACCCTTCGTTGGGCAGCACCTTGTATTCGCCGTACATCTCGGTTGGCTCGGCCATAACGATGCCATGCTGCCGCACTTCGATGCCCTGGGCAACTTACGATAGTTTTCTGGGTGGACGGGAGTTTACCTTTCGGAACCTACAACTTTACTCTGCGGCCCGCTTGTCGAAAAAGCCACTGCCGGTACCGCGGAGAAGTGTGGTAAGAAGCTGGGATGCGAGGAGACGATCAGCAACTTCAAACCGGGATGTTCAGCTACGTGGCGTTGGAAGAGCGGATTCCAGCGGATCATCCGCTGCGTGGGGTGCGGAAGCTGGTGGATACGGTTTTGGCCCGAATGACGAAGGAGTTCGATGGGCTGTACTCGGGAGTGGGGCGGCCATCGATAGCGCCGGAGCGGTTGCTGCGGGCACTGCTGCTGCAGGTGTTCGATTCGGTGCGCAGCGAGCGGCTGCTGATGGAACAGCTGAACTACAACCTGCTTTTCCGCTGGTTCGTGGGATTAGAGATCGACGAGGAAGTGTGGAACCACGCCGTGTTCAGCAAGAACCGTGATCAGTTGTTGAATCAAGATTTGGCCCAGAAGTTTTTCGCTCATGTAAAAGAACAAGCGGCGGGGTTGATGTCAGACGAGCACTTCACAGTGGATGGCACGCTGATCGAGGCTTGGGCGGGGCAAAAAAGCTTTCGCCGTAAAGACGAAGACGATGGGCCTAAGGGGAGAGGAGATTTTCACGGAGAGCCGCGCCGCAACGACACGCATGCATCCAGAACGGACCCGGAAGCACGGCTTTATAAGAAGTCTGCCGGGCAAGAAGCCAAGCTAAGCTACTTGGGTCATACCTTGGTGGAGAACCGGAATGGGTTGATCGCGGCAGCGATGACCACGCAGTCCGATGGCCGGGTAGAGCGCGCGATGCGGCTCTATTAATGTTGCACAAGTTGACCCGGGGACGAAGTGGCCCGATCACGATAGGAGCTGACAGAGCATATGATACGCGGGACTTCGTAAGCACGGTTCGCGAACTGGGCGTGGGGCCGCACGTGGCTCGACGACAGGACGGGGCGATCGACGAGCGAACGAGCCGGCATCCAGGTTACTCGGTCAGTCTCAGCAAACGCTGGTTGGTAGAGAAACCTTTCGGCTGGCTGAAGCAGATCGGACCCTTAAGGAAGGTGAAACTGCGCGGTCTGGCGAAGGTGGACTGGCTGTTCGTGTTCAGTTGTGCGGCCTTCAACCTGATTCGTATCCCGAAACTGCGGGCGCAGAGCGCATGAAGCCACCGACCCAACCTTCTGCTCCGTGGCCATCGGGGGCAGATCAGAAGCTCAAATAACAGAAACTCAGTCTGACCCTGCGGTTCGCAGAACGACCCGCACATGGTGTGAGAGGTATTTCAACAAGCTCCTAGCTATTTCGGCTATTCGGCGGCGTGATTATTGCGCGTCATCGCCTTTAGTTTCTGAATGTCTGCAGGTGTCAGCTCCGGCCTATCGATGGTTAGTGTCAGCTTATCAAGCTTGCCGTTAAAGCGAAACGGGACTTGGTAGTCTTGATCGTCGACGGGAGTACCGGTATCCGCACCGATATCGAAGTTCTCATCCCACTGTAGGATAAGGGGTATAGTGTGAGGTACTGTCTCGGTGGCAACGGTCTTGCCATCCACTTTCAGCGTGCCGGTGCCG
>Ga0187781_10003988_pt1 | contig 11031 bp, 5 predicted proteins | sample 0715_SJ02_MP02_2_FD_132447 | JGI IMG/M metagenome (GOLD analysis project Ga0187781, IMG submission 132447) | Tropical peat soil microbial communities from peatlands in Department of Meta, Colombia - 0715_SJ02_MP02_20_MG | ecosystem: Environmental > Terrestrial > Soil > Wetlands > Peat | place...
CGACACCTTGAATTCCAACCCCTCGAGTCCGCATCATGAGATTTCGAGGCTCGCCGGCTCTTTCGATTCGATTCCCCACGATGTAAACCAACCGCTCAACGGCACCATTCAAACGGGTCTTAAGAACGTCTTTGCCTCCACGCCGCTCGCCATCTTGCAACCGAGGACAGCACTCGCCTGGCAATTCACGCCGAACACTGTCTTGCGGACAGGCTTCGGCCTGTTCAGCGACCTCTTGCCGGGCGATATTGCTGACCTGGTGGGCGTGAATCCGCCCTACGTTCGGACCTTCCAAGGCGGGCTGCTCGGCACTGCGGGTGGAACCGCCTTGGCGCCCGGCGTGCCCGGCAGCGCGGTCGATGCGACAGTGGCCGCGAACCAGGCCTTTAACCTGGGCTATGCACAAGGGTGGCTGTCCTGCGCCTCTCGTCAAGTCAACCCCGCTGCGTGTCTGCCACCCGTTGCGATCACAGCCGTACCGGATGGCACCCTCCGCGCCCCTTATTTCATGCAATGGAGTTTCGGGCTCGAACATCAGTTCGGCAGCACGGCCAGCGTGCAGGCGCAATACGTGGGCACGCGAGCCTTGAACGAGCCATACCTGACCCAAGTGAACGGCTATCAAACCGTGTGTCAAGGGTGCTTTGCTCCTTTCCCATATCTCCAGCCTCGAGATTCAAGATATGGTGCCGTAACACAGGTCTCGACGGGCGCTAACAGCCACTATAACGGCCTGCAACTGTCCGCCATGAAACGAACCAGCCACGGCCTCGAGGGCCAAGTCAATTACACCTTCAGCCGCTGTATGGACGAGGTCTCGAATGGCGGATTCCTGCAGTTTTCCGCCGGGGGGATCCTTTCTCCCTTACCGGGAGAACTGGCGCGCAACCACGGCCCTTGCGATTACGACATCCGCAACAACCTGACTGGGGAGTATGTTTATCAGTTGCCCCTCAAAATCCGGAATCAGCGGCTGGGCTACGCACTTAACGGCTGGCAGATCTCCGGCACGCTCTTCTGGCATAGCGGGGTTCCGTTCTCGGTGCTCAGCACGCCCTACGCCGCCGATGGCGACGGCATCGTGCAGGGCGCAGGACCGCAATTTGCGAGCCTCGTGCCGGGTGTGCCGCTCTATAAGCACACGGCGATTGCCGGTGTCACTCAACCCGGCACCATTCAGTGGCTGAACCCCGAGGCCTTCGCCTCCACGGTGGATCCAAGCACAGGCGCCTGCTCCGGAGGGGACAGCCCCCAAAACTGCCAGTTCGGCGACCTTGGCCGCAACTCCTTGCGCGGTCCTGACTTCACCTGGAGCGATTTCTACCTCACCAAGTGGTTTCAGGTGAAGGAACATATGAAGCTGCGCCTGGAAGCTCAGTTCTTCAACGTTTTCAATCATCCGAATTTCGCACTGCCCAGCACGGTGCTGGCCGGCGTACCCGGAAAGGCTTCCACTCAAACCGGGTTCGGGGCGCTCACTTACACTACATCTCCTCCTACCGGACTGCTGGGCGTCGGCTTGGGCGGCGACAGTTCGCCCCGCATGGTCGCTTTCCATATCAGGCTGGAGTTCTAATCTACGGAAGTGAGGCCGAGACGTAGCGGTCTTTCCACCCACGTCAAAAGCGGAACTTCAGCGAAGCCTGCACCAGGCGGGGCGGCATAGCGCTTATGATCTGGCCAAAGGTCGAATCGTTGATGTTGCCATCGACTGAGTTGGCGCCGGAAAACTGGGTATGGTTAAAGGTGTTAAAGGTTTCAAGGCGAAATTCGAGCACCTTGGATTCGGTTAAGTGGGTATCCTTCAGCAAAGCAAGATCCCAGTTGTTCATTCCCGGCCCATAGAAGAAGCGGCGTGCCGCGGTGCCGGGCGACCCGAGTGCAGGCAGACTGAAGAGGGACGTGTTAAAGTACGGCTGGCCGCTTGCCGGATGGGAATTGATTTCCAGCGGTCCCGGCTCCAAGTTGAGCCCGGCGTACCCCACGCCATTCACGCCGTTGTTGTAGCTTCCGATCAGGGCTGTGTCATTAGGATTAATCAGGGTCACCGGAACTCCACTGCTGACCCGCGAGATGCCGGAAATCGCCCAACCCTCGGTTGCGCGGTTTATACGGCTAAACAGCTTCGCGAACGGCAGGTCGTAGCGGAAGCTGGCGACGAAATCCTGCCGGATGTCGAACGAGGACGGCGCGCGCGAGAGGCGGTAGTCATACGGAAAAACCTGCTCGCCGAGATTGGAAGATTGATCGAGGGACTTTCCGTAAGTGTAGCTGCCCACGAGCGTCAGCCCGCCGCCACTGTGCCGCAAGCTCACTTGCAACGAGTTGTAGGCGGAGTTGCCCATGGCGTCAAAGTAGACATCCGTGCCGAAGTTATTCCCGAAAGGCGCGCGAGTGCCGTTCACTACCTGGCCGTTGCTTCGCGTATAGACCAGGTTTTCGCCAAAAGGTCCGCACTTAGGTGTTCCCGCCAGGACCTCGCTCGGCTGGCTCAATCCGAGACACAGCGCGGGGTTTCCGGGATTGGCTGCCAGCAACACCAGGAGATGATGCGCTTGGCTGCCAATGTAGCTCGCGTCAAACACGGTGTTCTTCCCAAACTGCCGCTCGAACGAAAGGAAGTAGTTTTCCGAGTAAGGATTCTGGTTTCGAGGGAAATATGCGTCAATTCCATTGATGGGGAAGTAGGCGGACCAATTGACGCTGGCGTCCGGGTTTCTTGGCGACACGCTGTAGGGCGGAACATTCACTGGAAATTCCTGGGGATATCGCGTTCCGGTTTCGGCGCCGGTCAGCGGATTTGCGAAAAGCGGGGGCTCGGGGCTGTCGTAAGTTAAGCCGTAGGGGGCGTTGCCGGTTTCGAATGCCAGCGTCTGGCCTTCGATAGCCGTAAAGAAGCGGCCAAAACCGGCGCGAATGCTGCTGTCTGCGGGTCCGCCCGTAAGCTTGTCCAAGAATGCGTTCGTCCAGTGAGGCGAGTAAGCTAGTCCAAGTCGAGGCGAAAAGTTATTGTAGCGGGTGGGCGCGACGGTGGCCGGAACCCCCGGATCGCCGGGAAAAACGTATCCGGCAGGCGCCGTGGGGAAGACGACGGACTGGTCACCCAGGATCAGCGTGCCGGTCTGATTGTGCTCCTCGGTCCAGGGCATGACCATGTCCCACCGCACCCCATAGTTCAAGGTCAGATGGGTCGTGGCGCGCCAGCTATCTTGAGCGTAGATGCCCCCGTAGTTCGACCGCTCGTAGAAGGCCGGCGAGAAACCCTGGGTGTAGAGGTTCGGCAGGCCCAGCAGGAAATCCGCGAAATCCAAGCCCGTCTGGTACCCGGTAAATTGAAATTGCCCATTCATCGTGAAATCGGGCAGTAATTTGACGCCCTCATGCAGGAACTGTCCCCCAAACTTCAACGAGTGTTTTCCCTTCACCTTCGACAGGTTGTCCTGCACCTGATAATTGCCATCCGTCTGCACGAGGGAGAAGGGGCTGGTCCCAAAGTTAATCCTGTTAAATACGATGGATTCGACACCTTCGGTTTCAGGGTCGCCGGGAAGAATTCCGGCTTGACCTACAGAAAAGCCTTGGGACGCAAGGCTCGGGCCCACTCCCCCCTGTTGTTCTCCCAGGTTGTTGTAATCGCGCATATAGCTAAGCCGGAGTTCATTGACCATGGTGGAGCCAAAGGTCTTGGCGTCGCTCAGGTTGAGCAACTGGGAGCGGCCGTTGGAGAGCGCGTTGAAGCCGGGCACATTGGCCCCGCCCTGCTGGGTGGGGTAGGGATTGTTCAGATGGTAGTCATCGCGGAAATAATACGCCGACAAGGCGCCCAGGCGCGTGGTCTGGGCGTCCACTCGTGCTGAGCCCTTTCCGTCGTCGAGGCGTTGGGCCAGAGAGGCGTTCGAATATTCATTGCTGCCGATGTTCGGCGTCGGAATGTACTGCAGCAGGCGTTGGGCGGGGACCGACCATGCGCTTTGCGGTATCACCGCGTTCGGGAAAACGCACTGCGTTCGATTGGTGCAGCCCGATGTGTAAAAGGCTTCTCCCGGTGTTACCCCATATCCGAGCTTCTGCGTGAGTGAGTTCGCCAAGGACGAGCCGTTCACGGTTCCAGTAAGAGAACTCGCCGCGTCAGAGAAATCGCCGGCGCGATCCGCCAGAGAAGGAACGGGAAGCAATCCGGTTTCGATCCCTTGAGTGTTACGCGTGCCTTGGTAGTCGCCAAAAAAGAAGACCTTGTCTTTCTTGATGGGGCCGCCAAGGGTCCCGCCAAATTGGTTTTGAATGAACGTGGCGCGCGTGGGGTCAAAAAAACCGCGAGCGTCAAGGTCCGTGTTACGCAGGAATTCAAAGATCGAACCGGAGAGCTTATTCGCGCCGGACTTGGTTACAACACTCACCAAGCCTCCCGAATAGTTGCCGTACTCGGCATCGAAATTGGCCGTTAAAACTCGAAACTCCTGAATCGAGTCGAGATTGGGGATGACGGCTGCACCCTCGGCAATGCTTTCTTCGACGCTAGCACCGTTGAGCATGAATCCATTGGCGGATTCCCGCTGACCGTTGACCGAGAAGAGGCCCGGGTCCAGACTCCCTGAAACTGCGACGGCGCCGAATCCGCCCCCGGAAGACGTGCTGGAGGTCGCGCTGGTGGTTACGGGCACCACTCCTGCTTGATTGGCCAGCAGGTCGGTGTAGCTGCGGCCATTGAGGGGCACCTCGGTAATTTGCTGATTGTTAATGGTCAGCCCCAACTCCGTGTCGGCCTTTTCCACATGAACCACTCCCCCCTCTGCGCTCACGGTCACTGTCTCCGACTGGCCAGCAAGCGTGAGGTTCACGTCCGCTTCGAGTGCGCTGTTTACTTCGACGGTCAAACCGGTGCGCCGCTCAGGCAGAAACCCCGCAGAGTTGACCTCGAGATTGTACTGCCCCACCGCTAGAGCGGCGAATGAATAGGCGCCCTGGCTGTCCGTTGTCGTGGTCCGCTTTGCTCCTGTGGCCGTGTTGATGAGAGACACTGTAACGCCTGGGATCACAGCGCCGCTGGGGTCCTTCACATCCCCGGTGATCTTTCCGCCTTCCTGAGCAAAGGCTGAGCCACTGTCGAAAAGCAAAGCAGCAAGTACGCAGCAGAACCATATCATGCGGCTTCCAATTTTCACTTTTGAGCCTCCCGGTGCTCGGATCGCGCAGCAAGTCCGCGTCGCTGTTTAAGGGTCGTGTTTGCGGCTGTCCTGAAAAATACAGACTATTGGTTTTGCCGGGTGGCTATCAACGTATCTTCAGGTCGGCGTGGCCCTATCTTGTTGCCACGGTTTGAGCTTCCTAATGATTAGGAGTGGGAAGAGATTTGCGACGGGTGCTATGAGTAGAAGGTGTTTCAAGACCGTAGAGAAAGCAGTTTCACGCAAAGTCGCAAAGTGCGCAAAGGTCGCAAAGCAAAAAAGGGACTTCGGCGTTGCGTTTTTTCGCGCCTTTGCGACTTTGCGTGAGCTGTTTTGATTTTTTCACACTTTCGCAGAGGGGGGCCTGCCTACAAAGCCGTAAGCCAATCTTGCGCGTGCTTCTCGAGAGCGGTTCGAACAAGCTGGCTGAGGGTTTTCGCGCCCGCTTTTTCAAACAGTCTGCGGATCACATATTTCACGGAACTCTCAGGGATTTGCAACTTGACGGCGATCCGGTGGTTGCTTAAACCTTCCACCACGGCTTTCAATACGTTCCGCTCCCGCAGACTCAACGGCTGCGAACTTCGCGGCGCTCCCGATCTCACCGCTTCCACCATCGCCTTCAGGGCTTCCGGGTCGAGCCATAGTTTTCCGTTGACCACGGTATGGATCGCCTTGACTAACTCAGATAGTGGGCTCTGTATCATGAAGATCCCCGAGGTTCCCTTTTGGAGTGCGCGGAGAACCGCATCGCCATGCATGCGATCAGCAACCATGAGCACGCGCGCCTCGAAGCCTGATCCTTTTAGTCCGTCGACAAAACTCAACCCGCGGTCGTTGTCGCTGTCGCAATCGATCAAAACCACATCGGCCGGTTCGCGCTGCAAGGCAGACAATGCCTCCCCTGGGGAACCGCAGCTACTCACGACGCTCAAACCCGGCTCATCCCCGAGGAGCCGCCCGAGGCCCACGCCGCACAGGCTCTGGTGATGGAGCAAGAGAATTCGTATCTCCCTGCTCATGGATTCTCTTCCTGACAAAGTTGCCCGATTGAGAGAACGAAGAGTCAGAATAAAACCTCTGCCGGGGCGCCTGCCAGTTATCTTCCGGTGCACCATTGCCTATCTTTTGAACACTATGCTTTGGCGGGAGAACGATTGAAATAAGGAAGGTCTGAAGAAAACGCGAAGGACCTAGCGGCGAGCGGCGTCGTTCTTATTGGTAGGGCGTCGGAAGGGCGGGGCCTCGGCCCCGCCGCCCAAGGCACGTGATGGAGAGGGGCTTTAGCCCCTGAAGCGACGCGGCTTCAGGGCCTAAAAGGGCCTACCCTTAGCCGGGACCAAGGCGGCGGGGCTGAAGCCCCGCCCTTCCGTACGCCAGAATCATTGCGCTCATCAACACAACCAAGCACTAGTCATTTCCCGTCGACCGAAAATGCCAGCAGGACATTGCCGTCTATGGCGTTCGTGTAGCCTGCATTTACGTACAACATTCCATCCACAATAGCCGGACCGGACTGGTTCATGGAGCCGCCGTGCGCCTTCGCCCCGTTGACGGTGGGGAAGTCGTGCAGAGCATCGAAGTCCCAGATGACGGCGCCATCGTTCGTGTCGTAGGCGCGCAGGTGGCCATCCAGGGATCCTGAAAACACCACCTGCGGGATCGCCGTCACGGGCGCCATCTGGGCGGCGCTGCATCCTGGGGTTGCCGAGCAGGATGGTCTTGGCGGCGGTGCATACCAGACTTTCTCGCCCGTAGCGATTTTCAATGCGTACAGGCCCCCTCCCGCTTCGGGTCCGGAATCATCCCAATCAGAGCGCGGGAAGTAAGCAACGCTGTCGTCCGCTGCCCCTCCCCACTGAATCCCTCCCAATGGCCCTCCATGGCCAATGCGAACTTCCCACACAACCGTTCCGCGATGGTCAGGGTCAAGCGCATGCACGACTCCAGACTTCTGTCCCACAATCAGCAATCGGCGTCCATTCCCCAGGGATCGCAGGATGGGAGGCGAGCCAAAATCGAAGTCGTTGCCCGGGTCCTGGGGGCAGTTGGCCCTGTCGGGTGCGACACAGGCGATATTCCACCGGTCCTTGGGGGTAAACTGGCGGGACCAGAGCAGCCTTCCGGAGTTTATCTCGAAGGCCAGCACCGCATCAGAATACTTGGAGTCAGGCTCCGAGTAGCCGTTGCCGGTTGCGACGTAGATCGCGCCCGCCTTCAGATCCACGGTCGGCGAAGACCAAACCGCGGCGCCTGACGGGCCCCAAAGTTTGGTGCCGGCGGAGTTGTGTCGACCGGTGAGCTTGGCACTCTGCGGGATGGTATAAGCTTTCCAAGCTATCTTGCCGGACTGTGCCTCCAGGGCCACGACACTCCCGCGGAATGTGCAGCAGGGATATCGCGGCTCCATGGCGGCGCCCTCCTCACCTGAGGAGACGGGAACATAGAGACGATCGCCAACTAACGTCGGTGAACCGGTAATGCGTGCCGCAGGGTGTGCATCAACGCGCACCTTCCACAGCAGAGCCCCGCCTTCCGCAAGCACAGCGTAGACATTGCCGTTTGTGTCGCCGAAGTAAACGGCGCGGCCGCTGGAATCAACCGTGACTGCTGTCTTTACCGTCGTCTCCGCCTTGAAGCTCCAGTAGGTACAGCCGGTACGGGCGTCCAAGGAGTAAACGGTTCCGTCTTCACTGCCCACGAAGAGTCTCCCGCCCGCCACGGTTGGTTGGCCGTAGGTCGCGGACGCACCGGGGAAACCAAACGCCCATTTTAGTTGCAGCCTAGAAACCTCTGCCCGCCCCATGCCCGCGCTGGCGGTGGACTGGAAGCGGCTGTTGGCGAGGTCCACACCCCAGCCATTCCAACTGGGATCCCCCACGATGGAAAAGCTCTTTGCCGCACAAGCACTCGAGGTTGGCGCCGAAATCGGATTCTCCAGAGCTCCGAGGAATTCCGCGAGTGTCGCCCGCTCCTCCGGCGTGAGTTGAGAGCCCTGCGCTTTCATCCTGCCCGATTCGAGAGCGAGCAGAATGGAGCCCCTGGTCATCTGGTGAAGCTGCTCGAGACTCGGTGCTGCGTATCCACTTCCCGTATGGTGGCAACTATAGCAGGCCGTTTGAAAAAGTTGACCGCCGTCCGGCCGCCCGGCGCCCGCACCCTGTAGAAAGCCCAGCAACAAATACATCAACACCCGGTTGACGACTAGTGTCATTTGCTTACTCCCGCCCCACCGCACCCAGCCTGCACTTCAAGCAACAGTCGCTCCGCCCAAGGCCTGTCATTCCGACGAGCCGCCTCTCATTCTCGCGCGGGTGGCGTTTCACCCATCAATATCTGCTATGACGTGTAAGGAACGCCTGGCGTTTCGCGGCTGGTCGCGCAACCCGGCTCGTCATCCCTTTACCTACCCGAAGACACCAGCGGGGCAGGAATCCGGTTTTTGACTACAATTGAAGCAACCCTCGCGCTGTCATCGGCCTGAATAACGCCCGTCACCCTTGCCTTTAACGTCTTTCCAGGCTCGACGGCGGATACGCCGATTGCCTCTTTTGCTTTAAGGTCCCCTCCCGTGTCGAATTTCAGCAGTTGCCCACCCGAGATGACCAGCCCGTAGTGCGTCGTGGGCGTGGTTGGTGTGCATGCCTTCACCTCTTGCTCGAGCACCTTGGCTCTCTTCAATTGTGCCGTTTGCATCGCAATCTGCTGCTCGCTGGCTTCCGGCTCTCCGTCAGAGTCCTTCGTCCAGGCAGCTTGGCTGGGCGTTTGCGGTTGGCCTTGCGGTGACCACCCTCTCGAATTGCGCCCCTGCGGGGCAGGCTGCGAATCTTGCAGAGTCTGCCGGAACCCTGATAAGGGGTCCGGGAAATGCGTTTCATCGGCCGAAGGGAACCGGCTCATGGCCGTGGTCATACAGCCGGCGTCTACCAGAGTCCCCGTCCAATTTCGAGGTTTTTGAGGTTTCCTGGTTAGCGCCGGCGGCGAGTACCGAGGTCCGCGGTTCTGCGAGACCTCCTTGTTAGGCGATGGAGCTTCTGCTGCTTGGTTGACGCCGGGCTCCTGCAAGAAGCAAGCGGAGAGACCGCTCGTGGTAGCGGCGCTCAAGAGCGCAGCCATGATGGTTATCAGCAAAGGCTGCGTGACCGAAGAACGCGATGTGAAACCATTCCCCACCGTTGATACCTTTCTTGAAGTCGCCCCATGTGAGCGTAAGCAATGCTCCGGCCAAACTGCTAGTGCGCTAACTAGCCGTTATCCTCATGAAAGGCTGGGGGTTCGCTAAGGGCTCTGATTGGGCGGCTCGTTTAGAGTGGAGGATTTTACATGTGATCAGCAAAGGATTACATCGTCTGCTTTTCCCGGCTTGTAGCCGAGCGTCGTGAATTCTCCCCCATCCCCGAGGTTTTTCGTAATGTAAATTCGGAGGCCGAGCCCGCTCCTGGTATGTAAGATTTGCAGGGCTTCACGACAGATGTGGAGGCTAAGTCTATGTATTCAGGGATGTTTTCGGGTGGACCTCCACGTGCTTAAAAATCGTCAAGGGGGCGAGACCTCTAGAAATCGAGAGCTGCGGAAATCGTCGGGGAGAATCCTCTCTGCTTCCCTGTGTTACTGACGTGCGGGAGGTGACTTTGATGCGTACGGTGCTAGCCATGCTGTTCATTCTTGCAGTAATTGCAGCGATCAGTCTGTTCGGCTTCTCGGACGTTGTCACACCCATAGCGACGGCAGCCATTTGGTTTGTCCCAGCGACCTTCGCGGTAAGCTTGGTTATCGGCTTCGCCTCCCGGCGGCGAACCTGGTTTGGATAACCATGGCCATCGAAAGACCATCAACAACAGAATCCGGTAAGGCGTGGAACGAGCGCCTGCGCGCTTTGCTGAATATCCCTCCGGTGCTTCGCATCGTCTGGCAGTCGGGCCCTGCGGTGGTGGTCTGGAGTTGCGGGTTGCGAGTCGCGGCAGGGTTGGTCCCACTTTCAACGCTGGCGGTGACGCGATGGATTATTGATGCCGTGGTCGCGCATGTCTCGAAGAAGCAGCCCCTCACCCATACCTTTTGGTGGTACGTGGCGCTGGAGTTCGCCTTGGCCAGCTTGGGAGCTGTGCTCTCGCGGGCCATTGTCTACTGCGACAGTCTGCTGGCTGACAAGTATATTCGCCACATCAGCGTGCGGGTTATGGAGCATGCCTCGCGCGTGGACCTCCCGCAGTACGAAGACCCTTCCTTTTACGACCGGCTGGAGCGGGCCCGCGTTCAAGCCACGGATCGCCTGGTCATGATCCAGGCCATCGGAAACATCTTCCAACAAGCGGTCATCACCGGGACGCTGGCCGCCAGCATCCTGTTCTTTTCGCCCTGGCTTTTGCTGATCCTGGTTGCCTTCGTGGTTCCCGCCTTCCTCGGGGATAGCCACTTCGCCTTCTTGGGTTACGCTCTGAACTTCCAGCTCACACCCGTGCGCCGGGAACTCGATTACCTGCGTACTCTGGGGGCCAGCAAAGAAAGCGCCAAGGAACTCAAACTGTTTGGAATCAGTTCGTTCTTGACGGAGCGTTACAAGCAGCTATCCGATGTGGTTTATCATCGCAATGTCGATCTCGCGGGCCGCAAGCTGCGCGTCGGCACACTGCTTTCTGTGGTCACCACCGCCGGCTACTATTCCGCTTATGCCTACGTCATTTATCGAACTTTGCTCGGGGCCCTGAGCATCGGCACCTTGACCTTCCTCACCGGCGCCATTGCCGGCGCCAGCACCAATATCCAGATGATGTTCTCGACTTTCTCCGGCATCGCCGACCAGGCCCTCTTCTTGACCGACCTCCTCGCCTTCTTTGCGGTTCGCCCGGCCATCACGTCTCCATCC
>Ga0187781_10003989_pt1 | contig 11031 bp, 10 predicted proteins | sample 0715_SJ02_MP02_2_FD_132447 | JGI IMG/M metagenome (GOLD analysis project Ga0187781, IMG submission 132447) | Tropical peat soil microbial communities from peatlands in Department of Meta, Colombia - 0715_SJ02_MP02_20_MG | ecosystem: Environmental > Terrestrial > Soil > Wetlands > Peat | place...
CGCGTCTACAACACCGTCCGCCCCCACCAGTCCCTCGGCTACCTTACTCCCCACCAGTTTCTGCTTCGCTTCTCATCCCAGCGAAAGGAATGAAAGTGTCACTAATCTACTGGACGAGTACAAAGTCTTGGCTTGCTGGCGCAACTGTTCTAACCTACGGCGGTACCCGGCCGGGCCGCCGATCCTTTAATTGCTTCCCTTTTTCCGTACAGAAGATAGTTGAGCGGAGGCTGCCGCTCTGCGTCTCACTCTTTCGCACTTCGGATCGCACCAAATCCAGAAGTGCACGCAGGCCCATCTGAAAACGGTCTCGCGTCGCGGGCACGCGTCCCTTGCCAAAAGCCTCCTTTAGCCGAGGAAAGGCTCCTGTTGCGAGTTGCGCCTTGGCGAGCTTCAGATCAACTTTCGGGTCAGGGGCAGCCTCGCGAAGGGCATATCCGAAGACGAAGTCATCGATCATGGCGAGCAGTGAAAGCTTTTCTCTGGTGGTCATGGTTGTCCCTTCAAGCGCTTGCAGGCACTGTTCCATGTGGCGCATCGCATTAACCCCTGGGGGAGCCGACAACATGGAGGAGAGTGCCCAGGGATGCCGCAAGAAGACATTCCGTGTCCGGGTTGCGATCACGGTTAGTGCCTCGCGCCAGTTCGCGGGCAGGGACGGCGCCAGCACCTCACCCATAAGTGCATCGTCCATCACAGCAATCAGGTCGGCCTTGGTCTTGACGTAGTAATAGAGGCTCATCGTACCGACATTCATTTCTTGAGCGATGCGCCGCATGGAAACCGAGGCGAAGCCTTCCGCGTCGGCGATGGCCAGGGCGGCGGCGGCGATCTTTTCTCGACTCAGCGGCGAGATTCTTGACATTCGTACACTGTACCATTAATCTATTCGTACAATGTACGACCAACAAGTGATCATCGTCGGCGCCGGACCCACGGGATTAACCCTGGCAATCGAACTGGCACGGCGTTCCATCGCCTTTCGCCTGATTGACTCAGCGGAAGGTCCCCGCCCTGGTTCGCGGGGAAAAGGAATTCAGCCGCGCACGCTGGAAGTCTTCGAAGATCTCGGCGTCATCGGGGCAATCCTTAAAGCCGGGACGCCTTATCCAGGGTTCCGGGTGCATCTTGGGCCTCTGCCCCTGCGGCTTGGACCGATGGGTGGACGAAAGCAAGCTACAGAGGGGGTGCCTTATCCGAACCTGTGGTTGGTCCCGCAGTATCGCGCGGAGGAGATCCTGCGGCAGCGCCTGGCCCAGCTAGGCGGGCAGGTTGAATTTGGCACGGCATTGGAACGCGTCTCGGCAGCCGAACGCGGCGTAGAGGTTCATCTCTCCACCGGAGAGTCGGTGAGGACGGAATACCTTGTCGGCTGCGATGGTGGGCACAGCGCAGTAAGGAAGGCGCTCGGGTTAGCGCTTCACGGCGAGGCTCTGGGCACCGAGGCCGCGTTCGTTGCCGATGTCAAGGTCGAGGAACTTGATCACAGCCATTGGCATATATGGCCCTTCGCCAAAGGAGGCTCGATCGGCCTCTGCCCGCTGCCGGAGCCTTCGCTTTTTCAACTCATGTCGCCAAGAGAGCCCAAGGAAGGCATCGAGGCGGCAGTGCAGAGAGTTTCGGAGTGCATGGTTACGCAGGTCGCATGGAGTTCGATGTACCGGCCTGCGGTCCGCATGGTCGACCATATGAGGGTTGGCCGCATCTTCCTTGCCGGCGATGCCGCACATCTGCATCCGCCTACTGGTGGCCAGGGATTGAACACCGGAGTTCAAGACGCCTACAACCTGGGGTGGAAACTGGCGCACGTTCTTGGTGGAGGCCCGGACTCACTGCTCGACACTTACGAGGCTGAGCGCCTTCCCGTTGCAGCCGCAGTGCTGGGACTAAGCAAGCGGATTTATCGCACACGCTCACTCAAACGCGGCGAAGCGACGAATCAGCTAAGACTACACTACCGGACGAGTCCACTCTCCTCGGGCAAACCGTGGGGGCAGTTGCATCCCGGCGACAGAATGCCGGATGTGAGGCTCTCTGACGGCACGCGGCTCTTCGAGCGGATGCGCGGCACCCACGCGACAGAGTTCATCGCGAAAGACGGGACACGAGTTCTGATCCGTCCCGACGGTTATATCGCCTCGATCGGGACACAGCCCGTCGCTGCGTTCGCAGGCGAACCCACACATGCGGTCGACGGCCCAGGAGTCGATTTCCAGGCCACATAGGCCGACGCAGCGTCTCGGGACTCTTATTAAGTGCGACACCGGAAGACGCGAAGCCTGTCCGCTTTGTGCAGGTGGGCGGAGCCAGTCGCGAGGAAAGCATGGAATTGCCCGGTGCGGCTCTGCGCTCGCCGGCCATTCATTTAATGGGCAGCGGGATTCCCTTGGGCAGTCCACTCTTAGGTTGGGTTATTGCGCCTTCCGGTCCTTCAGCCTGCGCACAAACTTCAGGCCAGACCAGATATCCGTCACAGCACACACCTTCACATCCACCAGACCTGCATCCAGCCCGACGCCGCGCACGATGTTTTCATCCAGATCGCTGGCCACGCCGGAAGTCTTTTTTGGCCAACTCACCCACAGCATTCCCGCAGGAGAAAGAGTTTTCGCGGCTCGCGAAAAATCTTTTGTTAGTTCCTTGCGTGAGTTGGTAAAGATCATGGCGAAATCGAGGAGTTCGCCATTCTTGAGGATCTTGCACTCGGCCAAGGCGTCCGACAATTGCGCGCGGACATCCTCGGGCGCGCGCAATAGTTGCACGCGGAATCCCGGCTTGATTCCTAACTTCTTCGGAAGCGGCGTTGCGGAATATCCAGGCATTCTTGCCTAATGAAATAAACACAATTCGATCTCAACATAGCAGTGTACGAACTGTGCTCCAATGATACCCCTTCGGCGCAATCGCCACATCCTCCGGCGTCACGCGCTTGAACACGCTCGGATCACCCAACCGCTTCACCGCATCCAGAACCTCGATTCCCGCAAGTCGCCCCTCAAAGTCGGCGGCAATGCCTTCGCCAAGATGCTTGGTCGTCCCCGTGGCATCCTCGAAGCGTATGTAGAGCGCATCCACATTTCGATCGTATGGTAATCCTCATGTTCGTCTCTCTAAGAAACGTCAGGTCTGGCGGGATCGGTCCAGGCGCATCCTCCTTGACTACCTTTTCCGTGGTCTTTGCATACTCCAGTACTATGATAGACTTTATTATGTTAATGCACGATGAACGTACTGTTACATTCCGGTGATGGTCACTCAACGACTTGTGAGGACAGCAGTCCGCCGGCCGACAAGGCTGCGAAGATGGCGCGACCAGGTTCCGCGCGGCATAATTCGCCGGTTTTTGTCATTGGCTGCCATAGGTCGGGCACGGCTCTTTTCTACGATAGCCTTCTCTCCGCGGGTGGCTTTCCCCTTTACCACGCTGCCCCATTCGTGCACTCGACTTTGCTGGCGATGTCCGGCGACCCCTCCGTGCCCCGGAATCGCGAGAAAATGTTGCAAATCTGGCTTCGCAGCAAGCCCTTCCGCCGAACAGGCCTCACCCCTGAGGATCTGCGGTCCAGGATCCTCCAGGAATGCCGGAGCGGCGGCGATCTCCTGCAAATCATTATGGGAGAACTTGCTCGCCGTTGCGGCGTCCAGCGGTGGGCCAACTACGACCCCGACAACATTATGTATGTACCCACGATCAAGCGAGAGGTGCCCGACGCCTTGTTTGTCCACGTCGTTCGCGATGGCCGCGATACGGCGGTTTCGCTGCAGAAACAGCATGCGAGCGATCGTCTCTGGTGGGCCCGGAAACGAGGGTTGTACGCCTGGGCGCTGCTCTGGCAATGGACAGTGCAAAAGGGGCGACGCTTTGGAGAGCGGTTCCCCACGGACTATGTGGAAGTGCGCTACGAAGATCTCGTTTCCGATCCCAAGAGAACTTTGCGTGCCGTGGGCGAATTCCTGGATCACGACCTTGATTATGACCGCATTCAAAAGAACAACGTCGGGCGGGTAGGGTCGCCTAACTCAGTTTGGAAGGAAGAGTCCAGCCTGCAGACTCTCAATCCAATCGGGCGCTGGAGGCACAAGCTTTCGCAGTCGGAGCTTATGACGCTTGAGGCCTTGATCGGCGACTGCCTGCAGGACTTCGGGTATCCCATTTCCACCGGGCGCCAGAGATCCCTCGTATTCGATCCAAAGCTTCACCTCATGCGCTTTACTTATCCGTGGTATTTCGAGGCCAAGCTGTTTGCGAAGTCCAGAACCGCTTTGGGACGGTTGGTTCGTGGGGGCAGATTGGAACTGATGGATTCTCTCTGAGAACTTGTGACGTGTTTTGACGGGCGTCAACCCCGGGGTCTTCAGATTCAGGCATCCCGGCATTTCTTAGCGGGCGATTTCAAGCCCGACAGAGACCTTGCGACGGAGACCTGTCGCGATACCCGCCTCCCGGGCCAAGGTCATTGCACCGTTGGCCCACGCTTGCTTGCGCCACAGGATTTCCCCGCTTCCCGCGTCCTTTGCGAGAAGTAGGGATCCGCGATCGCCACATCCTCCGGCGTCACGCGCTTGAACACGCTCGGATGACCCAACCGCTTCACCGCGTCCAGAACATCTGTCCTAGCAAGCTCGCCCCTAGTAACCCAAGAATCGAACCAACGTAACAAGCCTGGCATTCATGGGACAAACTGGCCCACGCCCACGGCCACAGGACAGACTGTCTCAACCCAGCCTCTGGCCGTATAGGTCAGCACTCGCCGAATCAATGGTTTACGAGCCTCGTCCTGGCCCCTGCCGTGCACTCACCAATGCGACTCGAAGCACACTCTTGTGTGACGGAAGGTAAAAATTTTATGTTGCCAAAACTAAAACCGAACTCCCCCACACGCGGCCAGCGCCACAGCGCGGCCTGGGGAAAGCGGTTGAGCCTATTGGTGCTGCTGTTGGTTGCTGAAACTGCTTTTGCGCAGCATTTTGCTCTCGACGGAACACCGACGGGCAAATTTGGCCCGGACCTGGCGCCGCTGGTGGAGCGCGTGCATCGTGGTGGAGCTTCGCCGAACGAGACCGTAAAGGTGATCGTGCAGTACCGGCAGGCTCCTCGAACGGAGCAGGAGAGCCGAGTGCAACGCCTGGGCGGGCACTTGAACCACAGACTTTCCCTTATTCGAGGGACTGCCTTCACGATTCCGGCCACTGCACTGACGGCTCTGGAAGCGGACTCGGAGGTGGTTTCCGTGACCGTCGACCATCCTGTGCGCAAGATGGATGCCACTTCGGATGACGCGACCAACGTGCCCGCCGCCTGGAGCTCGGGCTACACCGGCGCCGGCATCGGCGTGGCCGTAATTGACAGCGGCATCAACGACAGTCATCCCGATTTGTGGAACTCCAGCGAGACCGCGTCGCGCGTCGTGTATCACCAGGACTTCACTGGCACCCCGACAACCAATCTGGCGGGTGCAAAATACGATCTCTACGGGCACGGCACACACGTGGCAGGAATTGTCGGAGGCAATGGATACCTTTCCAGCGGCGCTTATATTGGCGTGGCTCCGAAGGTCAATCTTGTCGACCTTCGCGCTCTGAACGGTCTTGGCGTGGGCAGCGACAGTACGGTGATCGCAGCCATCCAGGAAGCCATTGCCATACAGAACAAATACAACATCCAGGTGGTCAACCTGTCGCTCGGACGCGGGATCTTCGAGAGCTATGCGCAGGATCCTCTCTGCCAGGCGGTAGAGTCGGCCTGGAAATCGGGCCTGGTCGTGGTGGTGGCGGCAGGTAACTATGGACGCGTGAGCATCGACGGCAGCGATGGATATGGAACCATCACTGCTCCCGGCAACGACCCATTTGTAATCACCGTGGGTGCGATGAACAGCACCGGATCGTCGGCGGCGTCGGCGGAAATCATGACCAGTTACACATCCAAGGGGCCTACCACCTACGATCACGTGGTCAAGCCGGACCTGATGGCTCCGGGCAACCAGATCGTGTCCCTGGCAGCGCCGGGCGCGGCTCTGGAAGCACTGTTCCCAGCGGAACTTGTGAATGGCAACAACGGAAAGGCCGATTACTTCACGCTGAGCGGGACAAGCATGGCAACGCCCATGGTAAGCGGCGCGGCGGCTTTGCTCATCCAGCAAAACCCCAACATGACACCGGATCAAGTCAAGGCCCGGTTAATGCAAACTACTTACAGCACGTTCCCAACCTCTACGGTGATAAACGTGCCGGCTCTCGACGAAACCTTTACCGAATATTACGACACGTTTTCCGTCGGCGCAGGCCTGCTCAACATGCAGGCGGCACTCAACGACAACGATCTGGCTCCGGGCAACCTCGGCGCTGCGCTGTCCCCGTATGTCACTGCGGCCTTCAGCGCAAGGGATGGAAGCGGGACGGTGGCCATGGTCGATGGCAACGCCAGCATCGCCCCCAATTCGGTGGTTTGGGGATCTTCCTGGGCGTGGGCCTTCTCAAACATCTGGGTTGGCGTGAGCGGAAACTCGGTGGTTTGGGGATCATCGCTGCCGTGGAACGACAATCTCCTGACCGCTTTTAGCGTGGTTTGGGGCTCGAGCACCGGCACAGGTGCGCAAGCCTGTAGCGTGGTTTGGGGCAGTTCGCAAACCACACCGGATTTCGATGCCCTGGTGGCTGGAGACAACTAAGTGGCCGTGTAGAGCAAATAGAAAGGAGGAAAAACTTGAATAACACACGGCTAACTAAGATATTCATCGGCGCTACAGTCCTGGCTGCAATCTCAGGCATCGTATATGCCTCGATGCAAAGACAGACATTGCATGCCTGGTACGGTCTGGCAGTTCTCGCACTGGCGGCGGCTACGTCTCGCATGAAGGTGAAGCTGCCGGGAATTGAAGGCAACATGTCGGTCAATCTTCCATTCCTGCTTACGGCGGTGGTCACATTGAGCGCGGTGGAAGCGGTGGCAGTCGCTGCCTTGTCCACGGTGGTTCAGTGCTGGCCGAAGCAGGGCGGCAAGTTCAAAGCTGAGCAAATGCTGTTCAACGTCAGCATGATGAGCGTTGCTGCGAGCCTGGCGAACGTGGTCTGGAACGCGGGTTGGAGCAACTCGACACTAGCGTCTCAGCCGCCGATGCTCGCCGCGGCAACCGCGACCTTCTTCTTCGGACAGACGGTCCCGGTGGCGGCCATCATCAAACTGACGCAGGGCGAGTCGATGCGAAAAGTCTGGATAAGCATTGCACAACTGTCATTCCCGTACTTCGTACTAAGCGCGGGCGTGACTGCGATGTTCGATCTGGTCAGCCATAGTTTCGGCTGGCAGGCGGCAGTAGTGATTTTCCCTGTCATGTACGGGGTTCACCGCTCCTACCGGTTGTACTTTGCGCGCTTTGCGGAAGCGGTGCAAGCTCCGGCGTTGGCCCGGGCGGCCTCTGCAAACGCGTAATAGCTCGTCCAAAAAAAATAAGGCGTTCCGGCGAAAACCGGAACGCCTTTTTTGCGAGATCAAACTACTGAATCGAGGACGCGGTCTCCTGCCGCCTCCACGCAGCCAAACCTTGAGACCCTAATGCGAGTATTCCGAGCGAGGTTCGATCCACAGGCGCCGCCTCTGCTGGAACGCTTTCGCCCTCCACCATTTGGCCGGCTCCGATACTCTGGCCGGCAATGGTCTCATAGGCATAGCCAGTCACGGTGGCCGCAATGATGCCCGTGTTGGTCGTTACCGTGAGCCGGATCCACCCATAATGCGTGGCTCCATCAATGAGAAACTTCACGCCCAGGTACGCGTTTTGCGCATCCTGCCAGGGCCCGAAGAGGTCTCGATAATAGGAACCACAGGAAAGAAGCACGATTGACTTGACCATCGGCAACGCCTTGCCTTCGGTAAAGACCTGGCCCGATCCGATACTGGCTCCCTGCACCATCGCGGAGGCATACTCGCCGCCCGCAGTTCCAACCACACCGCCGGCGCCCCGTGGATGCACCAGCAAGGTCCCTTTGAATATGTGATACCCGGCAAACGGAAGAGTAAGCCGGAAGTCTGGAATACCATCATGATTCAAATCGATTGAGACCGTGCCGTCGTACGCCACCGTTCCATGAGCGTGGGTTACAACGATCTCGGCTGCCGCAGGCTGCGAGAGCGCAAGCAGACTAACTCCGGCCGCACCGGCCGCCAGAGCATAGGTGTTTATATTGTCGAGGAATGCTTGCGAAAGCTGCTGCGCACTGCGAGGGTCCCGGGAAGATACTTTCATTGGATCTCCTTTGGGTTCGGACGCTGAACAGATGGAGAACATATTCCGCTGCGTAGCAAGCCGAGTCAAGATGAAGGAATTTGCACAGCAGGTCGGTTTTGGCCCCTGCTGTGGTTTGCGTACTTGGAGAATCGTTGGCGGTCTTTGCGGTTCAAGTGTTTGGAGTGTTTCACCGCAGAGTCACAAGTAGATGCAGCAAAGATCGAAGCATCCCAGTTGCAAACATCCGCCTTCGACGGCGACAATCGTTTCATGGCAGAACATTCCGAGAACCGGGAAGAAAGCCTGAACCTACGTTTGTCCACTCGCGGCCCTTTTTCCGCCGGATCGATGGTTGTCGTCACCCTTGGCAATCCGCGCGATAAGTTTTGGGGCATGATTTTGTCGCTGGCGGCGGAAGGGCTCAGCATCAGCGGAATTGAGTTGGCTTCGTTTGAGGATCTCGTGATCATGGTCCGGGACGGCGAGTCATTCAATCCGGCGGTCGTGTTCTTTCCGATGCACCGCATCGAGCGAATCGAACTCGACCTGCCGGATGGCAACCTGGCTTCGCTTTCGCAGCGCTTCTCGACCAAGACCGGCCTCGATCCTACGGTGACGTTGAGTTCTCCCTTATGGAAAAGCGATTCTGCTGTTGACTCCGCGCCAGCTGGAAGATTTGTCCCGGCGATGAACGCAAGAAAAGAAACGGAATGAAAATTTCGCACATCCTCACTGCCCCCAATCAACTCACCCTGCTGCGGATGGTCTTCGTTCCATTCATCGTCATCGAGTTGGTGGAGGGACGATACTCGCGCGCCCTGCTTCTTCTCGTGATTGCGGGATTCAGCGATGGGCTGGATGGACTTCTGGCGCGAAGGTTGCATCAACAGACGCTGCTGGGGCAGTATCTTGACCCGATCGCCGACAAACTGCTGTTGAGCACACTGTTCCTCGTGCTCTCGATCCTTCGGAAGATTCCCTGGAAGTTCACCGTGGTGGTTTTCAGCCGCGATGTGTCGATCCTCGCCGCCAGCGCCGTGCTATTTGCCATAGCGGGCCTGCGCAATTTTCGGCCTAGCATTTTCGGCAAAGCCAATACTTTTTCTCAAATCGCCGCCGTCTTCTTTGTAATGTTATTTGCCATCAAGCCCGTCCGCTGGATTCTGATTACGAAAACCATGTTCCTGCGCGCAACTTTCCTCTTCACCATTGTTTCCGCGCTGCATTACGTCTTTCTCGTCCAGCATCGCCTCAAGTCCAACGCCAACGTTGTGCCCGAGCAAGCTGCCGCCGAGTTCCGCAGTACGAGAGTAAGTTGACCCTTTTTCTTTCGTCCTCCTAGAATTGTTAGTTCGTCCCTGAACCAGACTTTTGCCATGGCTCTACGCCTTTACAACACGATGTCGGCGCGGGTGGAAGAGTTTCATCCGCTGCGTAACAACGAAGTGCGCATGTACGCGTGCGGACCAACCGTCTACGACTACGGCCACATCGGCAATTTTCGCAGCTTTCTTGCGGTCGATATGCTGCAACGTTTCCTGCGTCAGTCCGGCTACAAAGTCCACTACGTGATGAATATTACAGACGTGGACGATAGGATCATCCACAACGCGGCGCGCGATGGAGTCACAGTTCAGCAATACACGGCCAAATACGAGAAGGCCTTCCTCGAAGATTCGGCGATGCTCAATATCGAGCCGTCAAAGTTCGTGCGCGCGACGGAGCACATCCAGCAAATGGCTGAGTTCGTGGCCAAATTGGCCGAAAAAGGGGATGCTTACCGCACGGAAGATGGCTCGTACTATTTCCGCATCGCTAGTTTTCCGCAATACGGCAAGCTCTCGAAGAAAGATTTCGGTGGAATGCGTGATGGCGCGCGAGTCGAAGTCGACAACTACGATAAAGACAGCGCACGCGACTTTGCTTTGTGGAAGGCGCCCAAGCCGGGCGAGGCCTTCTGGGAGACTTCGATTGGCCCCGGGCGTCCGGGCTGGCATTTGGAGTGCTCCGTGATGTCGATGGGACAACTGGGTGAGAGCTTCGATCTGCATGCCGGCGGCGAAGATCTCATCTTTCCGCATCACGAAAATGAGATTGCGCAATCGGAGTCGCTCACCGGCAAGACTTTCGCGCGCTTTTGGTTTCATGTGCGCTTCCTGCTGGTGGAAGGCGAGAAAATGTCGAAGAGCCTGGGGAACTTTTATACTCTCCGCGATCTGGTGTTGAAAGGCCACAAACCCTCGTCGATTCGATATCTGCTAACTTCGGTTCCGTACGTCAATCCTTTGAACTTCACTTTTGACGGACTGAAGCAAGCAGCGGTATCCGTGGAACGATTGCGGAACTTTCGTCAGCGGCTGACCGAGGGAAATTTCGAGCCGGGATGCAACCCGGACATGCATACGCTGGCGCAGGATACGGCCCAGCGCGCGAAAGAAGCTTTGGAAGACGACCTGAATACTGCGCAGGCGCAGGCAGCGATTTTTGAGATGGTTCGCCAGGCCAATATCGCGTTGGATCGGGGCAGGATCAAGAAAAACGATGTCGGTCATTTACTCGCCGCGCTCGGCAAGTTCGATGAGATCTTTGCCGTGTTACATGACGATGACCTCGGCAAGATGCAACGGGTCGCGGATTGGGCTGTCGCGGAAGGCCGCGAGCAAAGTATTACTAACGACCTGCGCGAGGCGCTGCGCTCCGGACGGATTTCCGACGAGGATGTAGGCGTCAAAGTGGAACAAATGAAGGCGGCTCGGGCGGCCCGCGATTTCAAGCTCTCCGACGCGCTGCGCGCCGAGCTCGC
>Ga0187781_10003990_pt1 | contig 11027 bp, 10 predicted proteins | sample 0715_SJ02_MP02_2_FD_132447 | JGI IMG/M metagenome (GOLD analysis project Ga0187781, IMG submission 132447) | Tropical peat soil microbial communities from peatlands in Department of Meta, Colombia - 0715_SJ02_MP02_20_MG | ecosystem: Environmental > Terrestrial > Soil > Wetlands > Peat | place...
GCACCTTTGCGGGCGCCGTGCGGTTGAGCTCGGATCAGAGTCGGTATTTGGCACCAAAACAGGAAGAATGACGACTGACGGCCGATTATCCATCGTCTTGGCCATAATCGGTGACTTCACGCCGGTTCTTGCGAGGCATTCGAAGTTGTTCTGCCCCCGCTACAGCTCTCGTGCTTGCGGAACACGCGGACCAGCCGATTTCCCTTGATGGAAGCGCAAGACCCTTCACTGCCGTTTGGACCAAGCTGGCAAAATTCCCTGGTTGCAATACTCCGTAAGTTGGCGAAGTACACCCGGCCAGCCCCTCTCGCGGAAGTACACTAGCGCCGCATCCCAGGTGGCCCCCTCCCGAAAGCCATTGTGCACAAGCACGATTCGCGTCTTGCTTACATCACCTGGGGCGGGTTCAAATACGACTTCCACCCGCGTCTTTTCGCGGCTCCGTTCAGGCTCCGGCATGACGGGAGGGCCTCCATAACCGGCACGCTCCTGGCCCTCAAAGGCGATCCACTCAAAAACTAGCTTCTTGTCCGGCACGAGTTCTAAGATCTTCGCACCCTTGGTCCCCCTGACGGAACCATCCGGGTCTGTGGCCGGGTCAAAAATAATCTCGTAACGCCCGCCCACCCGGGGGTCGACACGCGCCGCCGGTGCGAACCATTTGGTCACTCCAGCTTCGGTTGTCCAGAGTTTGTACACCTCGGACGGTGGACGGCCTGCAACAAGCTCAATGCGGATTGTGCGGTCGGTACTTTGGACTTGTTCTGCGACCAGAACACTTACTGTGGAGAATAGGGTTGCCCAGATCAATCCTTGAATCAACACATCTCCTCCTTAGCGAGCGCGACGCTTGTCCGGGCTCCGTCCAGGGTGCTGTGACTCCGGCGGAGTGGGCATAAGCAATCGTCCAGCCCACGTGCTTGTATTGCACGTGACATTTCCCCATGCGTTGCTTGCACCACCGTCCACTCGTGTCGCTCCGCGATGGCACTTTCCGGCTTCAACCGGGGCGCTCTTACTATCTATGTCGCGGGGAAGCTATTCTCGCGGAAAAAGTTTAACGTCCGTAGTGCAACTGGTCGCGCCTAACTGCGATGCGAGTCAGGTGATAGTGGTCGTGTAAGCAACGTTCGGCCGCCAATTCGCCCAGCGTACGGTACATAGGCCGTCGCTCGGGTCCAACCACCGGGGCCAAATTTCATTTCCGCAATCAAGCGCTCGGGGGACACTCGCACGACCAGCTCTTGCATACGACGCGTTTTCAGCATCGATTTCACACATGATGTCGCCTAACTTCTGTTCGCGCGCTTTCCAAAAACGCGGGCTTTCCCGCACCTGATCCTGCAGAGCGGAACTCAGCGCCCTGAACTCCCGCGCTAGCTGGTTTTCCAAGTTGTGCTTAGTTTTTCGCGTATCCTTCTCTTCGAGGTCCTTTGGCTTCCGTTCGCTCCTCTATATCTTCATTTTAGTTAACGCGGCAGGCTTCCCCATGTTCCCCGCCAGAAAGGCGGGATCGATCGGCAATCGCCGCACTCGCTTACCTGTAGCTGCAAATACCGCGTTGGCGACAGCCGGCGCCGTGCCGGAAACTGCAGTCTCTCCCATGCCGCCCATCTCCGCTCCGCTCGGCACAACGTGAACTTCAATTTCGGGCGCATAGTTCATCCGCAGCACCTGGTAGCCATCAAAATTGCTCTGCTCCACGCTGGCATCTTTGATCGTGATCTCACCCTGGAGCACCGGCGTCAGAGCAAAATTTGTGCCGCCCTCGACCATCGCTCGAATACCATCAGGATTCACCGCAATCCCCGGATCGACTGCGCAGACCACACGGTGCACCTGCACGTTCCCGTCGTTATCCACCGAGACTTCCGCCACGTGTGCGATATAACTACCGAATGTATATCGGCATGCAATGCCGCGGCCATATCCGGCAGGCATGGGTTTCCCCCAACTTGATTTCTGCGCCGCCAATTTCAATACTTCCCGGAACCTCCGCGTATCGAGCGCCGGATCATCCGTCTTATGCGCGGGAGCCACTTTGCGGTCCTCACGCACGAGATGCAGGCGGAATTCGTAGGGGTCTTTGTGTGCTGCGTGAGCCAACTCGTCGACGAAACACTCCACAGCAACGCCGTTGAACGAATCTGATACCGAACGCCACCAGGCGCGCGGAACCGCCGATTCAACCGGGAAAAAATCCACCCGGAAGTTCCGAGCCCCATAGGGCAGGACGTCGGCGCTGCCCCTCTCCTGACTGGCAATATGTTCCGGCGTAAGCTCTTCCGGACGGTCGAACACCGGCCGGATAGGAGTGGAGACGATGCGGTGCGACCACGTCAATATATTCCCTTGATCATCCAGTGCGCCCGCCAGGCGATGGAACGAGTAGGGCCGATAGAAGTCGTGCTGCATGTCGTCCTCCCGTGTCCACAGCAACTGCACCGGCCGCTTCACTTCCTTTGCTATCTGCCACGCTTCAGCCACGTAGTCCCATTGATAACGGCGACCAAATGAGCCCCCGCAGTACATCATGTGGACTGTGGCCTTCTCGGGCCGGATGCCTGCCAGGGCGGCAACTTCCCGTTGAAAAATGTCGCCAATCTGGGTTGGAGACCATATTTCGATGCCGCCACGGTGAACATGCACCGTGGTGTTCATCGGTTCCATGGTGGCGTGCGCCTGGAACGGCATCTCGTAGGTCGCTTCGATCTTGCGCTTGCTTTTCTGCAGAGTTCCAATGGCATCGCCTTGATTTACCCACACCACTGTCGGTTCGGCCGTTGCGCCCGCCAACATCTTCTGTCTTATGCTCTCCGTGCTCTCGCCTGCATGGGGTCCCTTGTCCCATGTGATCTTCAGCGCCTTGCGTCCTTGCATGGCAGCCCAGGTGGAATCGGCCACCACCGCCACTCCACCGGCGACATTGAGGTTCACACCGAAATTTGGATGAAAACCGATGGGCGGTACCTCAAAAACGGCGCGCACGCCTGGCGTAGATCTGGCAGCGCTTGGGTCAAAGCTCTGGAGCTTGCCGCCAAAATGCGGGCAGCGGGCGATCACGGCAAACAGCATGTCAGGGACTCGTACATCGATGCCAAATGCTGCGCTGCCATTTACCTTGGCTGGCACATCGACGCGCGCCATAGCCTTGCCGATGAGGCGGTAGTCCTTCGGTTGCTTGAGCGGTATGTCTTCCCCTTTGGGTACCGGAAGCTTGGACGCGGTCCCGACCAGCGCGCCATAACTCAGCTGCCTCCCGCTTGGTCCATGGATCACGGTACTGTTTTCCGCCCGGCATTCCTGTTTCGCAACCTGCCACTGCTGCGCAGCGGCGGCAATGAGCATTTCGCGTGCCTGCGCCCCGACTTTGCGCATATAGCCCCATGCGTCCTGCGTGCCTCCGCTTCCGCCCGTGCTCAAGTTTTTATAAGTCGACGGAATAACCGGCGCCTGCTCGACGCGAATCTTGGAGACATCAGCCTCAAGCTCATCGGCCAGCATCATGGTGTCGACCGTGCGCGGCCCTTGCCCCATCTCCGGGATCTCGACCAGGACCGTGATAGTGTCATCAGGACTAATTCGAATCCAGGCACTCGGACGAAAGGCTTGTGCCTCCGCCTCATGCAACCCACGCTCGTGACGAATGTAAAAACCAAGCACAAGCGCAGCGCCAGCCGCGCTTCCGGTGGCGATAAAACTTCGTCGTGAGAAGTTGTTTTCGGACGCCATGTAATTTCTCCTTGTGCCTTCCAATAACCATTCGGTGAGATACAGCAGAGGGAAACTCAGTTGAAGTTCTAGTCATCCTGACGGGTCCGCCTCAGCGGACCAGAAAGGATCTAACTCCTTGCCTTTGCCGCCCGCTGAATGGCCCGGCGAATCCTCTGATAGGTTGCACAGCGACAAATATTTCCGGCCATTGCACTATTGATGTCATCTACGCTGGGGCTCGGGTTCTGAGCGAGGAACGCAGCCGCCTGCATGATCTGGCCCGATTGGCAATACCCGCACTGCGGAACCTGTTCATCAATCCACGCCTGCTGGACCGCATGAATCCCGCTGGCTCCCAATCCCTCAATGGTCGTGATTTTTTTCGTGCCCACGGACTTTACCGGAGTCTGGCACGCACGGACCGCCTGTCCATCCAGATGAACTGTGCAGGCTCCGCAAAGCCCCAGACCGCAGCCATACTTGGTTCCGGTTAGGTTCAAAGTGTCGCGCAGCACCCAGAGAAGCGGTGTCTCGGGTTCGACATCGATATCGTGCACCTTGTTATTCACGGAAAGCTGCTGATGCGCCATGAGCAAGCTCTTTGCAGAACCAACTGGGAAGATTACGTTGAGCACCCAACGTGAGAAAACACAAGCGGGAGGAATGGTCGAAGGCAAGTGACGGATCGTAATCACATTGCTCGAATGGTCGCAGTCGGCAGATACGTATAGCAGACGATTATTTAGTCGCAGAAAAGACGGGATGAGTGGTTGCACCTACGTGATGAATCGTAATTGCGCGCCGAGATCAATTGACCACAAATCGTTCGCGAGTATCATCTCAGGGGATGAATCGCACGAGCTTCCAACCAACGGGTCAGGGCCCGACACGGCCATGGCCAGCCATCATTCTGGTTTGGGCTTTGGTCGTCCTGTTCTTCGCCGCCCAGTGGTATGGCTACGATGTCAGCCAGGGGCAAGCTGAACGGTTCATCTTTTACGTTTGGGCTTGCGCCTATATGCTGGCAGTGCTGACGCCGTCGGCAGTCTGGCTGGCCTGGAGATTCCCCATTACAGCATCGACGTGGCGGCAACGCCTGCCATTGCACATCATCGCCAGCCTGTTGCTGACCGGCGCTCAGGTTCTGCTGCAGGCTGGTTTTAGCTGGATGCGTCATCGCGACGAGATGACGTGGAGCTTTGCCCTGCGTCATTACTTTACCAACGTCGAACAGATCAGCTTCCTGACCTATTGGCTGTTGGTGGCAGCGGCGCTGTTTTATCGAACGCGCGAAGATGCTCGTGAAAGCACCCTACGTTCGGCAAAACTCGAATCGCAGCTATCCGCCGCTCGGTTGGAAATGCTCAGCCGCCAGCTTCATCCGCATTTCCTCTTTAATACTCTGCAAGCAGCGACCACCCTGGTGCATTACGATCCCGACCGCGCCGAGGAGATTCTCCTGCGTTTGAGCGAACTGCTGCGGGTCTCGCTGCACGAATCGGAACAGCAGGAAATCACACTCGCACGCGAACTGGAAATCCTGGAGAGCTACATTGCAATCCAGAGTTGTCGCTTCGGCGACCGCCTGCAATTCCAGCTCTCCATTGATCAGGAAGCGCTGGGCTGCGCCGTGCCATCCTTATTACTCCAGCCGCTGGTGGAGAACGCCGTGCGCCACGGAATCGGGGTGCATAAGGAGAGCGACACCATAACGTTACGAGCGCGGCGTCGCGACAATTTGCTACTGATCTCGATTTCGAATCAGACAAGTTTATTGAACCGACCGGCGGAGGAACTGTTCGGCCGTGGTGTCGGTCTCTCGACCACTCGCAACCGGCTCGAACAACTCTACGGCACTGAGGGAACTTCGTTTTCGTTGTACAACCTGAAACCCAAAGGCGTCTGCACCAAGATCACGATCCCGTTTCGTATTGCTCCAGTGCGGCATGACGCTCCTGCGGCCGAGGTAGCTCGGTGACCATCCGCGCCCTCATTGTCGATGACGAACCGCTCGCTCGCCGCAGCATACGCCGTTTTCTCGATAAAGGAAGTGGCGTCGAAATCATCGACCAATGCGGAGATGGCAATTCCGCAGTCGAAGCGATCCGCACACAAAAGCCCGATCTTGTCTTCCTCGATGTGCAGATGCCCGAGAAAACCGGGCTCGACGTGATTCGTGAAATCGGCCCTGATGCCATGCCGGTCACCGTCTTCGTCACCGCTTACGATCGCTATGCAATCCGTGCCTTCGATGCCAACGCAATCGATTATCTTTTAAAACCATTCGCCAAACAGCGCTTCGACATGGCATTAAAGCGGGCCAAGGAACGCATTGCTGGCAGAATGAATCTGAATGATCTCCGTGCGATCCTTGCCAGCCTGGAGTGCGACCAAACGCAGTCTGCCTATCTGGACAGGCTTACCGCCTCAGAGAACGGCCGTATTCTCCTGATTAATGTGAAGGATATCGACTGGATTGGGACCTCTGGCAACTACGCACACGTCTACAGCGGCAGCCGAAAGTATGAGATCCGGCAGACCTTGACCAGCCTGGAAGAAAAGCTCAATCCCCGGGACTTCCTGCGGATTCATCGCTCAACCATAGTAAATATCCGCCGGATCCGCGAAATCCAGCCATGGTTCCACGGCTACCACCTTATCATCCTGCAAAATGGACAGGAACTGCGGATGAGCCGCTACCAGCGGGATGTGGCAAAGCGCCTCGGTATTTCGCAGTGAATCTTTGTGTCCCTTTGTGTCCTTTGCGGTAACGCTTTTCAGGGCTTGAACCACAAAAGGTAGTCGCGCGTGCAGTTTCTTGTTTGCCGACTAACCGTCCACAAGCGCTCAGAGCTGCGTAAGCCGAAGCCATTGCTATTGACTCGACTCTTCTTGACGCGTTAGGGAATCAAAGAAGAGTGCGTGAAGCTTGTTCGACGTGCCGTCTTCAAGGTTTGCTGCTTTTGCAATTGAGAGGCGTGCATCCAATAACCTTTCTTGTGATCTCGCCTCGCCCGTCGGCGGTTCAATCTGAACCAAATCCATTCCCTTGTGGCCTTCCCGGCAGAAATCGCGGAGACCACGGCATTGGTAGCAAACTCCAGTCTTGTTTATGAGCTGGCACAGGCCATCGAAATGTCTGGCCATCGTCGACCGTGCGCTCGCCAGTCGGTGCCGCAAGGTTGGTTCAGAGATTTGAAGTATCTGAGCGCTTTCTTGATTGTTGAAGTCGAACAGATCGCGCAGCAATAAAGCTGCTTGTTCCTCGTGGTCGAGCGTCCGGGCGACACAGGCCAAGCAGAAGGCAATATGCTCCTTTATGTCAAATATAAAACTCGGATCTGACCATAAGCCGTGCGAGTTGCTCGTTGTGAGCACGGCTTTTTACACCTTCTTGTTGAGCCGCCATCTGCGCCTCTACCCTCCACCTCCGTTTCTGGCGCAAATGATCGAGGCAAGTGTGCGTAGCAACACCGAACAACCACGTCTTGAATTGGGAGTCTCCGCGAAAACCAGAAATTCCACGGAGGCACCGAAGAAATACTTCCTGCGTCAGGTCTTCCGCATCTTGCCGATGAGTGACCATCCGGTAGACGAATGCAAATAGCGGGCTACGCCAATTCGCGAAGAGCGTTTCCAAGGCCTCGGAATCTCCCTGTCGTGCCCGCTCAACGAGCGCAGCTTCCGCGAGGTTACACGGTTCTTGCGAGTCTTCAACGGACATTGTGCGTTCGATCCATGTCTTCTCATCGCATCACTTCAGCGTGGCCGCAAATGCTGGACCAACTGAAGGCGGTTTGCGAATGGATCCCGAAAATTGACAATCCGGACGATTCCCGGCTTCTCAAATACTGCGCCCTCAAACTCAACTCCTAGCTGCTGCAATCGCTCTTGTTCTCGTGTGAGGTCGTCAACCCTGAGGCAAACGACGGCTCCATCCTGACCGCTGGGCTTGGGGCTCTGGGATAGACCGATCACCATCCCGCCCTTGCCATGGCTGATTTCGCAAAAACCTGGACTTTCAAAGATCACTTGTAGACCCAACTTTTCGACATAAAACTTCTTGGCAACTTCCAAGTCGTTGACAAAGCAACCAGCGAGCATGACCTCCATATGCAATCCCCCAATTGAACAGTGCAAATTCTATTGTATTAGTCGAACAAGGCTAAGAGATGCGCCAAGTTGTTGAAAACAGGGATTCTGCTGATTCGCAGCTTGAATGGAGCACAAGAGCGCCCCTGAACAGTTGACGGGCGAGTCGGAAGTTGAGCATGGAGAGCGAAGCTCGCCAGGACGTCGGCTTGTGGAAAATCTAATATTCGCGGTCCCGAATCTGGAAACATTGTCTCCGGCGTGTTCACCCCGGTGCTTGCAAAGCACTCAAAGTCGTTCTCGCTGATTGATTGCGTCTCAGTCGGTGTCGATCGGATGCAGAGGAACTTCGAACCCATGCGCAAGCAGGTCGAAGCCTGGCAGCGCAGCGAACTAACTGATGTCACTGCGAAAGTCGTGATTTACGAAGCTTTCGTCGAGGGCAAACTGGAAGCTCCGAAGCACCTCGCCCGAACGGTGCATGACCTCTACTTCGAACCGAAATATGAGGAGTTTGGGCCGCGGACGATTTGGAGTCTGTCGAATGCCTTCACGTCGGCGTTTAAGGAACTGGGGCCGATTCCGCAATTCAGGGCAACGGCGAAACTGGGTGAGTTTCTAGAAACTCGATTCTCGCAACCGTTCTAACCTGCGGCGGTACCGGCCCGGGCCACCGATCCTTGTATTATTCCCCTCTTGCCCGGGAGGCGTTACGCGGAGGCCGACGCTTCCCCCGGACTAGTCGAAGTGGCGGTAGGAGTCCCACTCCTTGGTGAGATCGTGGTCGAGTTGGCGACAGTGGTAGATTGGCCGTTCCAAGTCGGGTCGCGCCCACTGCACCTTGAGATCGGCGACAAGCGTGACTGAGGCGCAGTGACGCTGCAGGTACTCGAGGTCGACGTCGAGGGTGATGATGCTTTCGCCGGTGTACCCTCTGCTTCCCCAATACCAGTAGGAGTGGTGACTGCCGATCGCCTTCGGCAATCCCAGTGCGGGTCCGAAGTGATCGATGGCTCCAGCTTGTCCGTAGTCACTACCGAAGATCGCGGTCTTCTCGCGTTCCTCCACGGGAAGAGCGTTGTAATAGCGCGCAACGGCTTCAGTGCGTTCCTTCCATCCGAACTGGCAGCTGTAATAGTCGGGAACTTCTGAGTGCCGGCTGTGTTCGGCCTCGGTTCGGTGCAGCACCATTTTTTGGTAGTAGCGCGCGAAGGCATCGATCGAGAGGACCGGAACGAAAGTCGGCAACATGAGCGCGGACAGGGCGCAGGCTGCGATGACGTACGCGGCGACCAAGCGGCGGCTCCACGGGTTGGCAAACCAGCATTCGGCGGCGACGGCTCCGGCGGCGAGCATGACTGGATAGATGGGCGTGACCAGGTAGTCCTTGGCGTGGAGCGTGTACATCAGCAGCATGTAGGCGATAAAGGCCCAGCCGAGAGCTCGGAAGCGCTTCATTGGCGAAGTAAAGAAGAACACGGCACCGGCAATGACGAAGGCGAAGCTCAGAATGTTGACGAGCAGCGCCTGTGCGAAGACATACTGAAGGGGCGGAAGAATCACGTGGCTGTGATGGGCGTTGATATTGTGTTGAAGCTGCAGGAACGGAAACTGCCGATGTGCCTGCCACAAGATGTTGGGCAGAGTGATCGCGAAAGCGACGGCAACTCCGCCCCAGAACCAACGACTGAGGAACCACCTTCTCCATGGCGATAGCAGGATCCCAACCCCGAGCGCTGCGAGGTAGAACGCGAGGCTGTACTTGTGCATCAGCGCCAGGCCAGCGACGGCTCCGAAGGCGAGCCAAAGGCGGGGGTTCGAGGTCTTCTCAAAGCGAACGAGAAGCAGGACTGCGGCGGTCCACAGCGGCATATCGAGGGCGTTGGTGCTAAGGACGTGTCCGAAGGCGAGAGCGACGGGGGCGATCGCTGTCAATACGGCGGCGATGATGACCGCGCGTCGCCGCCCCCCAAGCTCGAACGCGAGTCGCGCTACGAGAAGCACGCTGGCTGCCGCGGCCAGTGCGGGATAGAGGTGAATAGCAGTGAGTGATGTACCAAACGTGTGGATGACGATCCAGGTGAGCCACGGGAGCAGTGGCGGAAGATCGACGTAGCCCCACGCGGGATGCTCGGCGCAGGCCAGGAAGTAAAGTTCGTCGAACATGAATCCGTAGCGGTGGGCGAAGCAGATGAGAAGCACGAAGACGAGTGCAGCGAGGACTGCCGGGATCTTGAGGCTGACAGTTCGATCCTGTAGCCGCGATGCAGTAGGGGGCATTGAGCGCTCCGGGTGAGGAGTTTGCTATCTCCAGCCGCTTAGCTTTCCTCAGTTGTAAAACTTTGCCAGCGGCCACAGTTCCGAAAGTGGTTTCTTAATGCCACGGCAGACCATGATCGGAATATTGTGCTCCGAGGGATATATCCAGGGAGCTTGCTGCCTTGCTTCCAGCGAGCAAGTACGAAATACCTCACTAACATCGTCGCAGTTGGCTCCTACGCAGATGGTAACGTCACCACTGTACCCGCGCGGGCCCCAGAGAAAGTACTGATTGTGTCCGCTGATGACAGGCACTTTGGGATTGCTAAGGAACTCGATCGCCGCCGCTTGGCTATAGTTCTGCGCCAGGACCACCGCCTGCTTCTGATCCGCGGGCGGAAGTTCCGCGTAGATGCGATTCACGATGGCGGTCAGTTCTGTCCAGCCATGCATGCTCGCGAAGTCGCCTGGCAAATCTGCAGCAACCCGATGTCGGTTTCGATGTTCTGTCTCGAAATGTGCAAGAACGACAGGAGTTCGCTGTGGTAAGTCGCCACCCAGGCTTCCCGGAGAACTGGCATCACGAGGGGAAAGAAGACAAGGCCAAGCAGGACGGTGGCCGCTGCAATTGCCGTTCGTGCGCGGCGAAAGTTGCTGGTCCAGTCCTCGACCTGCACGCATCCGGCTGCGATGAGGTACGGATATGCATCAGCGGGGTAGTAATGCTTGCCGTGCAGCACAATCATGGTGGCAATCAGCAGCACATACCCGCATGCCAGGAAACGAACCGCAGGGCGAAAGAAGAGCCAGATCAAGCCGATGATCCAGAACGGCGCGAGTAGGCCGCTGATTAAGAGTTGTTGTCCGAGGTAGGCCATCGGGCCGACGATGACGTTCTTGCCGTGCTGGACCGCGCGCAGCAATTCGAGCATCGGGTATCCGTTGTGGACCTGCCACAAGAA
>Ga0187781_10003993_pt1 | contig 11022 bp, 10 predicted proteins | sample 0715_SJ02_MP02_2_FD_132447 | JGI IMG/M metagenome (GOLD analysis project Ga0187781, IMG submission 132447) | Tropical peat soil microbial communities from peatlands in Department of Meta, Colombia - 0715_SJ02_MP02_20_MG | ecosystem: Environmental > Terrestrial > Soil > Wetlands > Peat | place...
AGGCGCGGGCAGTCTCCGCGTCGAGCACCGTCCCGGCTCCCAACACCAGCTTGTCCCCGAATTGATCGGCCACTTTTTCGAGCGCGCGGATGGCTCCCGGCACTGTCATGGTGATCTCAGCCGCGCGAATGCCGCCGCGATAGATGGCGTCCACCGCCTTGATGGCGCCCTCCGCGCTCGATGTCCGCACCACCGGCACAATCCCAATCTCGGTGATGAACGACAGAATCTGATCTTTGGTCATGGCTTCAGATTATCAACAACTTATGCGGCCAGTCTCGTGACCAAACTCAGGTTCAAAGACCAGGATCAGGCGAGGGATTGGTGCTAGTGCACCTCGTTGAGGAGGCTCTCAAGCTGCGATTCCGGAAGGGCCGCGGCGAGGTTCACCGTGTTGCCATCTGTCTGTATGCTCAGGCTTTGCAGGAGCGCAGCAATGGCTGCTGCCGCAGGAGCCGGGGCGTTGGCCTGCGCCATGCTTCCAAGGAAGCGCACCACATTGGCCAGCGCGGTGGCATTCTGGCTGGTATCCATTATTGCCTGCGCGGAAAACTGCACGGTCGAACCGAACTTCACGCCGCCGCTGGTTTGCTGAATGGACTGGAATAGGTTGGAATCCAAAATCCCGTTCAACTGCTGGTCGGGAAGGTTCTGGTTAGCAATCAGCGTAGAGACCGGCACCGTCGAGACCGACCAGGCATCCAGCGACTCGCTCAGTTGCTCCACTTGAGCGGCCAGTGCCGGGTCGATACCGCTGGAGGTATTAGTGCGCCGGTCGATGGCTCCATGCACGCTATCCAAGTCACCTGCAATGGCGATCGAACTCCCGAGAAACGCGAGGGCACGGGTGAAGGAATGGGCTTTCCCCGCTTTTCCGGTAAGAATTGGGATGCCATCGTAGGTCTCGACGGTGAGCCCGGCGGCTTGGGCGGCTGCAAAAATCATCTGTGCATTAAAGTTGCCGCGGGCCAGGATTAGACCTTTCTGCACCGGCTGGGCCGCTGTTCCCGTTAACACTTCTTGCAGGTCGGTGCGCGGATCGAAGCCTGTCTTAGAGGGCAGAGGATTCTGCGCGGACATCCGTGACAACAGATACTGTCCAAATGGCGAACTCTTGACCTGTGCGACGTTGATGCCCGCGACTACCTTCGCATCCGGCATCAGCAGGTTCATTAACTCCGGGTCGGCCGCGCTGACGAGGCCGGCAAAGAGGAAAACAGCGAAAACCGGGCGAACCAGTCGAAAGGTCATAGATCCCTTCTCCTACTATGACGCCATTAGCAAGCGGATCGTTCCGAAAACGTTAGTCTCCAGTGTTGACCTTGACGGGTGTTACCGGTACCTGGTCGACAATCTCGATGCCAAAACCCTCAAGCGCAACGATCTTGCGGGGATGATTGGTAAGCAGCCGGATAGTGTGCAGGCCCAGGTCGGATAGAATCTGCGCTCCAATGCCACTCTCGTATTGGAGCTGCCGCTGTCCGGCCGGGTCCTTATAGTGCATGAAGTCGCGCCCGTGCGAGACCATGTGATTCGCGCCCTGCTCGTCTTTCTCTATGCGAAAACCGGGACCCGTCTGATGCAGATAAACCAGCACGCCCATCCCTTCTTCGGCGATCTTGCGCAAAGACTCGCGCACCAGGTTGTGGCAATCGCAGAACTTAGAGCCGAAGACGTCTCCGTAAACACAATGCGAGTGCATGCGCACCAGCACCCTGTCCTGACCAGCAGGCTCGCCGCGAACCAGCGCCAGGTGCATTTCAGGATCAATCTCGCTCGCGTAGGCGATTGTGCGAAACTCGCCGAACTCGGTCTCGATGCAGCCTTGCGCCCGGCGCTGGATGTAGCGGCCATGCTTCATCCGGTAGCGGATCAGCTCGGCTACCGAGATCATTTTTAGCCCATGATGTGCGCAAAACTCTTCGAGCTGGGGCACGCGCGCCATGGTGCCATCGGGATTCATGATTTCGCAGATCACCCCGGCGGGTACGAGGTCCGCGAGGCGCGCCAGATCCACGGAAGCTTCGGTTTGACCGGCGCGCACCAGGACCCCGCCCTCGCGTGCCCGAAGTGGAAAGATATGGCCGGGGCGGGCGAGGTCGCCTGGGCGCGTGGCAGGATCGATCGCGGTCAGGATGGTGCGGGTACGATCCGCGGCCGAAATGCCGGTGGTCACACCCTGGCGCGCGTCAATCGATTCGCAAAACGCCGTGCCGAAGTTTGAAGTGTTCTGCGCAGAGATCAGTGGCAACCGCAGGTAATCGCAGCGCTCGGCCGTCAGGGCAAGACAAATGAGACCGCGCCCGTGCGTCGCCATGAAATTGACAATCTCGGGAGTGACTTTTTCCGCCGCGATGGTGAGGTCGCCTTCATTTTCGCGGTCCTCGTCATCCACGACGACCACAATCCGGCCCGCGCGGATCTCCTCGACGGCCTCCGGAATGGAGACGAACGGCATGGTTACCTACAATATAGCCGAACACAAACGCCACGACACCAGGAATACGGATATCGTGCGAGGTGCGTTTATGGGCTAAGGCGTGCTAGGAGCACATCTTCGGCGGCGTAATCAAATTGCGAGGGATCAGTGTGATCGGGCAGATGAGCGCGGTCCCACTGCACCGTTTGTTCCAGCGCACGGCGTTGCGAAATGGCTTCTCGAAATCCAAGTTCGCGGCGAATCTTCGTCGTGTCCATGTCCAGGTTTTGATCGAGATTCATGCTGCGGGGCAGGTTGGGTGAGGGGCATGGCTCATCCACCACAATGATTTCTCCATGCCAGCCCGCGACGACCGCAAGCTCCTCGACCCAGCCCTGCATGTCTGGCCCGTCTGCCTCTCCAACGTTGTAGATCTCGCCTGCGGCTTTCTCATTTTCCACCGCCAGGCGCACCGCTTCGGCCACGTCTTTCACGTAGCCCCAAGGGGCGCGCCATCGTGCGGTCCGTTGGTCCAACAGGATGGCCGGCCGTTGGTCATCCATGCGCTTTAGGTACGTCCAGAACCTCCGCTTTCTGCCGCCAAGATCGCCTGGACCATAGACCATAGGCAGCCGCAGCACCGTAGCCCGCAGTTCCGCGTTGTCCATGATGGCTTGCTCCACCAGAATCTTGTCGTAATCGTCCCAGTTTGTACCCTCCATTGTTGGAACGGGAACGCCACGATACGGATACAGGCGGTCTCGCAAGGGAGAGAGTTCGCTCAGAGGCGTCGGGTCGATGTCCGGGCGCTGGATGCGCCGGAAGAGCACGTCATTGGCGCGGTAAATATCTCCGCTGCTCAGTACCACGACTCTTTTTGCGACCCCCGTAAACGCAGCCACCAGGCCGCGCGCTTGTGACTCGGTGAACGCAATGGCATCAACCACGACATCCGGGCGGAAATCACGAAACTTGGCCCTAGACGCTGCGAGCTGATTTCTATCGCCGAGGATGACGTGAACCCCTTCGCGAATCCCGGCGGTTCCCGAGCCACGGCTGAGTACCGCCACATCATGGCCGTGCGCGAACAGCCTCTCGACGATATGGGGCGCGATAAATCCAGTTCCTCCAACGACGAGCACGCGCACGAAGTTATGGTAGCGCTGAGCCCATCAAGCAGCGCTCATGGCTTGATAAGATGGACTTTAACGGTTCCCGGGTGTGAGTGCATGCTGTTGCTGCGATCCATCGTCTCTTCAGTGCCGAAGCTGAGCCTAACATCGATTGTCGACATTGTCGTCGTCGCGTTTGTGATCTATCAGCTGCTCATGATCGTTCGCGGCACGCGCGCCGGGCACATCCTGATCGGCATTCTCACTATGGTGGCGGTGTACGCGCTCTCGGTTTGGATGGGATTGGAAGCGCTGCGGTCGGTTCTCTCATACATCGTGCCTTACACCGCGATCGCGGTGATCGTCCTGTTCCAATCGGAAATCCGGCGTACGTTGGCGCGCATCGGCCGGAAGCGCTGGTTTGCCAGAGGCTTCAAACGGCCCGAGTCCATGGACGAGATCCTGCTGGCGCTAGGAAGGCTTTCGCACCGCAAGGCAGGCGCGCTCGTCGTGCTGGAGCGTGATATCGGCTTGCGAACGTTCGTCGAGAGCGGCGTGCGGCTGGACGCGGAGATTTCCGCCGACCTGTTGATGGCGATTTTCGAGCCCGGCGGTGCATTGCACGATGGATCGGTGATCGTGCAGAAGGACCGCATCAGCGCCGCGGCCTGTTTCCTGCCGCTCACGACGAATCCGGCCGTGCCGCTCAATCTCGGGACACGCCATCGCGCCGCCATCGGGATCACCGAGGAGAGCGATTGCCTTTCGCTGGTAGTGTCTGAGGAGACGGGCGACCTATCGATAGCAGCACATGGCGAGATCCATCGCGGCGTGAGCTTGGCCGAACTGGATGAGCGCATCAACGCCCATTTTGGCGTTACCAGGCAGGGAACATCTGCGGCCGGCGAGTTGGCCGAAATGCCATCCGAAGCGCGTTCGAAACCTATGGAGAAGGCCGGCTAGCCGTGTTCGGGTTCCTGGCCAACAATCTCGGATGGAAGCTGGTGTCATTGGGAGCGGCGGTCGCCATTTGGATCTCGGTGGAAAGGGAACCGGAACTGGCTGCGCTGCACACTGTGCCCGTCGAATACAAGGGCGTGCCGGACGATCTGGAAATCAGCTCCGAAGTCCGTGAGAACGTGACGCTGGAAATGCGGGGTCCTGCGGGGCGCTTGCGTGACATTCCGGACGCCCGAGCCGCTGTGGTACTCGATTTTTCGTCGGTCCAGCAACCCGGAGTCAAGACGTTTGATCTGGACGCGCGCAACGTGAGCCTGCCACGGGGCATCGAGCTGGTGCGCGTCATTCCGGCTCAACTGACTTTTACCTTCGAACATCGCCTCACGCGCGAGGTGCCGGTGGAGGTGCGGCTCTCCGCGCCACACCCGGGCTACACGGTCGTCACCGCCGAAGCGGTTCCGCCGAAGTTATCAGTGGTCGGCCCGGCGTCGGCGGTTGGACGCACCAAGTTTCTCGTGACCGACGCGGTGGATATCAGCGGTGTCGTCAGCTCGGCACAATACAATGTGAACACTTACCTGCCCGAGCCCATGGCGCGGTTTCAAGCTGCTTCGCACGTGACGGTGCGTGTAGTGGTAAAGAAAAAATAAGAACACATGGGGAAAGAGCTTTTTGGCACCGACGGAATTCGCGGCGTCGCCGGCGAATTTCCGCTAGATCCGCCGACGGTTCACGCGTTCGGCATGGCGCTCGCGCACACGGCGCGCCACTTGAGTCCCAACCCGGAAATCCTGATCGGCATGGACACGCGCGAGTCCGGCCCCTGGATAGCCGAGCAGGTGGCCGGCGGCCTGGCCCAGTGCGGAGTACGCGTGCGACTGGCAGGCGTCATTACAACGCCGGGCGTGGCGTATTTGACGCGAACCGACGATTTTGTCGCCGGCGTGATGATTTCGGCTTCGCACAATCCGTATGAGGACAACGGAATCAAGGTCTTCGGCCACTCTGGCTTCAAGCTCCCGGATGCGGAGGAGCACCAGATCGAGCAGGAGATTTTCAAGCTCCTCGGCGGAGGGCTGGGTGAGATCCAGCCCAAACCCCTAACGGCTGACCCGGGGCTGGTTGAACGCTACATCGACTACCTGCTGTCCATCGCCACCGTAGGATTCGATGGCGTTCGCATGGTGATCGACTGCGGCAACGGCGCGGCGTCCGGTCTGGCGCCGGCACTGTTCCGGCGCAATGGCGCTGAGGTTCATGCCATGTGCTGCGCGCCGGATGGGCGGAACATCAATCTGAACTGCGGGGCTTTGCACGTGGAGAAGCTGAAGGAGGCAGTCGTCGAGCGGAAGGCGGATCTGGGGGTAGCGTTCGATGGAGACGCCGACCGCGCGATATTCGTCGCCGCCAGCGGAAAGATTGTGGATGGCGACGGCGTCTTGCTAATGGCGGCGCGTTCCTTGAAAGCTGCCGGCCGTCTGCCCGGAGACATCGTGGTGTCGACTGTAATGGCGAATCTCGGCCTCGAAACGGCGCTCACGAGCGAAGGGATACGGATGTTGCGCACGCCTGTGGGCGACAAGTACGTGCTGGAAGAGATGGTTCGCGTGGGTGCAGCCCTGGGCGGCGAGCAATCCGGTCACGTGATATTCCGCGAGTGGGCCACTACAGGCGACGGCATGCTGACAGCGCTTCGCGTGCTCGAAAACTCGCAGCACGCCGGCGCCTCGCTCGATGAGCTGATGCGCGATCTGCACATCTATCCGCAGCGCCTTTACAACGTCCGCGTTCGCGAGAAGAAGCCGCTCACCGAGCTGCCCGCTGTGGGCCACGAAATCAGCTCGTGTGAAAAAGCCCTGGGATCCGCCGGCCGCGTGCTCGTGCGCTTCTCCGGCACCGAGCCGCTGGCCCGGGTGATGGTGGAGGGTCCACAACTGGCCCAGGTGGAGGATTTCGGCCAGCGCATCGCGCGTGCCATCGAGCGCGAAATCGGCGTAAAGTAGACTCTTAACTCTTCCAAGGAGAAACCGGACATGCGTTTGATGCTTTCGACACTGTTGCTGTGCTCGTCGGCCTGGGCGCAGCATACGCGAATGAAGCTGCCCAACGAGCAATGGTTGAAGCTGTTCAACGGGCACGATCTCGCGGGCTGGATCGAGGTGGGGCACGAGAAGTGGACCGTGGAAGACGGGACGATTCACGGCCAGGCCGTCACCAAGGATTACGGCTATCTGAAAACCGAGAAGAATTACAAGGATTTCGAGCTGACTTTGCGGTTCAAGTGCGAGGGTGACGGCAACAGCGGCGTCTTCTTTCACACCGAATTCAAGCCCGGTACCGCGGATGTCAGCCAGGGGCTCCAGTTCGAGATCGACCAGGTAGTCGGCCACACCGGCGGCATTTATGGCGACGGCCGCCAGTGGATCGTCTGGCCTGCCCCGGAATTCGAAGGCGTGATTCACCGCAACGATTGGAACGACTATTTGCTGAAGGTGATTGAGAATCGCTACATCGCCCGGCTCAACAGTGTAGTGATCGTAGATTTTACGGACCCCACGCCGAAATCGTTTGATGGCTCGATTGCTCTGCAACTCCATTCCGGCGGAGATGGCAACATGCGCTTCAAAGATATCTACATCCGCGATCTATCGCGCCGGTAACGGCTCTCGCCATGCAGCCGCGGCTGTACTATTGCGACCACCATCCGATTCCGCTGCCACCGGGGCATAAGTTCCCGGGGGTGAAATATCGGCTTCTGCGCGACACGCTGGCGGCGGAAGGGGTGCATAGCCGGTCGCAAGGGGGAACGAGGATTTATTCATGCATCGATTTCTGATCCTGTTTTTAGGCGCGGCAGCCGCGATTGCAGAGACCATCCCGCGCCCGGAATATCCGCAGCCGCAGTTTGAGCGCGAGCATTGGCTCAATCTGAATGGCATTTGGGAGTTCGAGTTCGACGACGGCAATCGCGGTCTCGCTGAAGACTGGGCGGCAGGAGGCAAACCTTTTTCCCGCCACATTACGGTGCCGTTCTGTTTCGAGAGCGCGCGCAGTGGAATCGCCGATACGTCGTTTCATCCCTGGGCATGGTACCGGCGCACGGTAACAGTTCCGGCTGACTGGAAAGGCCGCCGCGTGGTGTTGCACTTCGGCGCCGTCGATTACCGCGCCATGGTATGGATCAACGGCAAACTCGCGGGGAATCACGAAGGCGGCAACGTTCCGTTCCAGTTCGACATCACCGATATGATCAGGCCCGGCGCCAACACCATCACCGTGCGCGCCGAGGATCCGCCCACCGACCGTTACATTCCGCGCGGCAAACAGTACTGGGAGCCGAAGTCCGCCAGCATTTTTTATACGCGCACCAGCGGCATCTGGCAGACCGTCTGGCTGGAAGCAACCGGCGAGAGCTACCTGTTGCATGTTCGCGCGACGCCGTCGCTCGATGGCACGGTGCGATTCGACGCTTCGATCGCGCGCCCTACGCCCGGTCTCGAATTCACGGCTAAGATTCGCTACGAGGGAACCGAAGTGGCCCAGAGTTTCGTGCGGGCTGACGGACCAAGGGCCAGCGCTGTGGCGCTGGTTACTGATCCGAAGGTCTGGTCGCCGGGTCGTCCGCGGCTCTATGACGTCACTTTCGAGTTGCGCAGTGGTTCGACGGTTGTCGATCGTGTGAATTCCTATTTCGGCTACCGCTCAGTCACCACCGAAAACGGCCGCGTGATGTTGAACCGCGACTCCATTTTCCTCAAGTTCGTGCTCGACCAGGGCTACTGGCCGGAGAGCATCCTCACACCACCGTCAGACGACGCTATCCAGTACGACCTCCGCATGACGAAAGCCATGGGGTTCAATGGCGCACGCAAGCACCAAAAGCTCGAAGATCCGCGCTACTTGTACTGGGCGGACAAAATGGGCTTTCTGGTGTCGAGCGAAATGGCGAACGCCTATTTGTTCGACGACGGCTACGTGGAGCGTTTTACGCGCGAGTGGATGGAAGCGGTCGAGCGCGACTACAACCACCCCTCGATCATCATCTGGGTCCCGATCAACGAAAGCTGGGGCGTGCCCGACCTCGCTGATCCGCGCCAGCAGAACCATCTGAAATCGCTCTACGCGCTGACGCACTCGTTCGATGCAACACGCCTGGTGATCGATAACGAGGGCTGGCAGCACACCGGCATGACCGACCTGTTCGCCCTGCATGATTACGCGCGAACCGGCGAATTGTTGAACGAGCGCTACAGAGATCTGGGCAAGCCCGGGCTGCATGTGCCGAACGACGACGTCGCGCCCCTCGTTCCGGGCGCCACTTACAATGGCTCGCCGTTTTACCTTTCCGAATTCGGTGGCATCGCCTTCATTCCTCCCGGCCACGAGGTGCCTAAGGAAGCGTGGGGGTACTCCGGAGTGGAGAAGACCGCCGATTCGGCGGTGGAACGGCTGCGGGGGCTTTATCAGGCGATCGCGCGGGCGCCGTGGGCGGGTTTGTGCTACACCCAGTTGACCGACGTCGAACAGGAAATCAACGGCCTCATGACTTACGACCGCAAGCCCAAGTTTGACGTGAAAGTGATTAAAGAGATTAATGATCTCATCGAGTAAGCCGTGCTACGGCTGTGTTAACATGCGGAGCATGCTGGGAGTGATCGAGGGCGCGGTTGGCGCGGCCCTCTGCGGAACGAGCGCGCTCGTGGCGTACGGCGTTCGCGGACGGTCGGCAACTCTTTTTGCGCCATCGGTATACCGCGGTCCGGTGTCGCGGCGATCGATTGCGCTGACCTTTGATGACGGCCCCAGTGAATCCACCCCGGATCTACTAGAAGTCCTTTCTGTTCATAACATTAGGGCTACTTTCTTCCAGTGTGGCGCGAATGTGCGTCGGCTGCCGGAAGTCGCCCGTGAAGTCGTGCGCCGCGGCCATGAGGTGGGCAATCACAGCAATACTCATCCCAGGTTCTACTTCCGCCAACCGGAATTCATTCAGGACGAGTTAACGCGAGCGCAGGAGGCGATCGCGGAGACGGCCGGTGTTTCTCCAGCGCTTTACCGTGCGCCGTTTGGCGTGCGCTGGCCGGGCATGCGGGCTGCGCAGGAGCGGCTGCATTTGCTCGGAGTCATGTGGACTGTGATCGGCCATGATTGGAAGCTCGATGCCCCCGCCATTGTTCGCCGCATCTTGAGCCACGCAGGAAATGGGGCCATTGTCTGCCTGCACGATGGCCGCGAGCTACAGGCGAAACCCCCAGTTGAACCTACGATTGAGGCCGTACGGCGGCTCATCCCGATGCTGAAGGCCAAGGGGTACCGCTTTGAGACAGTAAGCCAATTGATATGTCCGACGAACTGATCCGAAGAGTGTTAAGCGTTATCGCCAATACCCAGCGTATGCCGGTAGAAAAGATCACCATCGACAGCACCTTTCAAGAGCTGGGCATTGATTCGATGGACGGCGTGAACATCCTGTTCGCTCTTGAGAACGAATTCAATATCACCATCCCCGATGAGGCGGCCAAGCAGATTCGCGATGTGCGCCAGATGATCGAGGGCGTGGAGAAACTGATAGCCGCCGGCGGAGCAGAAGCTGCGCCTGCGGCCTCCTAGGGAATGCACCGCGTCGCTGTTACTGGGATTGGCGTGATTTGCGCGCTGGGGCGCACGGCGGACGAGTTCGTCTGCGCGTTGCGTGGGGGGCGCAGCGGGATCGGGCCGATTCGATCCTGCGATTGCGCTACCCTGCGGTTTCGCAACGGCGCCGAAATCGCGGGCTACGATTATCATCCCTACTTCGATGACAAGCGCGCCGACTTTATTGACCGTTTTGCACAGTTTGCCGTGATCGCCGCGCGAGAAGCAGTGAATGACGCCGGGATTCAATGGACGGCAGAATTGCGGGAATCAAGCGCCATCATCACCGGCTCTTGCGTGGGCGGGCAGGCCACGGAGGACGTCGGCTTCTACAACGTTTACAAGTTGGGGCAAACGAGGGTGCACCCGTTGACCATCCCCAAGACCATGTCCAACGCTGGCGCGAGCCACATCTCGATGGAGATGGGCATCACTGGACCGGCTTACACCATTTCCACGGCGTGTTCCTCGGCGTCCCATGCCATCGGGCAGGCGTTTTGGATGGTGCGCTCGGGAATGGCGCCGCTCGCCATCACGGGCGGCAGCGAAGCGCCGTTCAGCTTCGGCATTCTCAAGGCGTGGGAAGCGCTGCGCGTAGTCTCGCCCGATACCTGCCGGCCATTTTCGAAAGACCGCAGCGGCATGATTCTGGGGGAAGGCGGAGCCATGCTGGTTTTAGAACCGCTCGAAGCTGCGCGCGCTCGAGGCGCTCGGATTCACGCCGAGATCGTTGGTTTCGGCATGTCGTCGGACGCTTGTCACATCACCCAACCCTCAGCCGACGGCGCCGCCCGTGCGATGCGTTCCGCGATTTGCGATGCGCGCCTGATGCCGGAAGCCATCGGTTATATCAATGCTCACGGCACTGGCACAACGGCCAACGATCTAACGGAGACC
>Ga0187781_10003994_pt1 | contig 11021 bp, 7 predicted proteins | sample 0715_SJ02_MP02_2_FD_132447 | JGI IMG/M metagenome (GOLD analysis project Ga0187781, IMG submission 132447) | Tropical peat soil microbial communities from peatlands in Department of Meta, Colombia - 0715_SJ02_MP02_20_MG | ecosystem: Environmental > Terrestrial > Soil > Wetlands > Peat | place...
CCCGCCGGCGCGCCGCTCGCCGCGGACAGGATTTAACGCCCGCGGTATTGAACCCGTCACCATCGAGGATTACGCAACGCGATCTCCTTTCGCAGAAGGCCGCTCCATGTCGCGCAGGCTCCTCGTCCCCCTCCTCCTCGCTCTGCTCGTGGCGCTTGCGGCCGCGCGCCCGGCTGCGGCCAAAGACTTCTATTTTTGGACGCAGGCGACTGCGACCGGCCTGGAAGCCCGCGCAATCGTCGAGGACGGCGCCTGCCCCAGCGCGACCATCGACGGCGCGGAGGCGAGGATGGTCCTGCGGGCGCCCCCCGGCAAAGCGTTTCCGGTCACGACCTGCGCGCTGGATATCCCCAGGGCCGCGCGCGCGGCGACGATCGCCGGGCGGCCGGTCGCATTGCCGCCCGCGCGGATCGACAGGATCCTGCTCTTCGGCGACACTGGCTGCCGGATCTCGGCGCTGGAGGTCCAGGGCTGCAATTCGCTGAAGTCCTGGCCCTTCCGCCTCATCGCCGATCTTGCGGCGGAGCAGGCGCCCGACCTCATAGTCCACGTCGGGGACGTGATCTATCGCGAGCGGGCCTGTCCGCCGGCGACGGGGGGGTGCGCCGGCTCGCCTTTCGGCGACAATTTCGAGACCTGGAAGGCGGATTTTTTCGAGCCGGCGAAAGCTCTGCTCGAAGCCGCGCCGATCGTCTTCGTGCGCGGCAATCACGAGGACTGCAAGCGCAACGGGCTCGGCTGGACGCGGTTTTTGAGCGCCTTTCCCTTCGCGGAAGGCTGCAACCCGCAAGAGCAGCCCTATTCCTTCGACCTCGGCGATCTGACGCTCGTCGTGCTCGACGTGACGCGCGCCGAGGACCGCATCGCGGACGAATCCCTGACGCCGTTGTTTCGCGAGGAGTTCGCCGCGCTCGCCGGCGAGAGGCCAGTCTGGATCGCCATGCACAAGCCGGTCTACGCCGTCGCGCGCGTGAAGGACGGGGCGGTCGACGGCGAGAACATGACGCTTTCGGCGGCCGTTGGCGGCGCGATGCCGAAAAATGTCGAAGCGGCTCTGTCGGGCCACATGCACATCTTCGAGGCCTTGAGCTATGCGCAGGACTTCCCGGCGCAGATCGTTGCGGGGATGGGCGGCACGCTGCTCGACAAGCTCACGCCGCCGACGCTCGACGGCCTGCACGTCGGCGATATGAGCTTCGCACGGGCGATCGCCGTTCCCCGCAAGTTCGGCTATGCGACGCTCGAGCGCCAGAACGACGGCGGCTGGCTCGTGCAGGATTTCGACGCCCATGGCGCGCCGCTCGCGCGCTGCGTGCTCTCGGGCCGCAAGCTCGCGTGCGATTGACGCGGGAAGGCGCGGGCGAAGACGGCCGCGGGCGACCGAGGAAACCGAGGGTCAGTTGAACAGATCGAAGATGCTCTTGGCCGTCGAATCTGCCGGCGCCGGCGACAGGGTCAGGGTGAAACGTGCGTTCCAGCCGCCGGGCCGATTGACCGCGGCGACTTCTTCATAGCCTTTCAAGTTCAGATATCCCTCCGCCTTGCCGAGAAGAAATGTGTAGCCGAGCTGCGCGCCGAGCCCGCCGACTTGCGATCTGAAGCAGCCCGCCTTGTCGCCTGACCCGCTGTCGCAGCCGATGTCCCTGTAGAAATACCCGGCCGGCCCCACAAAAAAATTGTCGTTGAAGTATTTCGAGGCGCCGGAATCAAGATGAAAATCGACGCCGCTTCGATAATTGGTGCTCGAGTTGTAAATATTATATGTAAGGCCGACGACCGACGAAAACTCCAGTCCTGAATCGTAGCTGTAATAGGTGTAGCCGACGCCGCCGTCGACGGCGCCATGCCCGAGGCCGAGATTGACCAGGGCGAGCTTCTGATACTCGCCGACCGGAATGTTTCCCGTCGCGTAGCTCATAAAATAATGGTCGCCGTTCTTCCCATAAAGCGTGACCTGTGGGCTCAGGTCGCCAAATCCCGTCGACGCGCCGCCCAGGCTGAAGCTCGTCGCCACGTTGCGGGCGTCGGCGCTCAGCGGAAACGTCGTCGAAACATTGGCGCTCGCCGCCAGCATTCCCGAAATATGGGTCGTTGAACGCCCGACCGAAGTCGAGAGAGAGAACTCCACCTTTATGCCCGAGAATGGCGTTTCAACCAGGTAGCCCGGCGTGATGGTGGTCAAGCTGTCGAAATTTTTCGAGCTCGCGGAAACTGAGCCCGCCAGCGTCGGGTCGAGCAGGCCAACGCGCATCAACCGCGCGGCCGTCACGCTGCTTCCCGCCCTGGTCTGGTCGACCAAGGACACGATGTTGACCGACCAGCCGGGCTCGTTGGGATAGGCCGCCAGACTGTCATATGCGCCAGGCTGCCAAAAGCTCGCGCCGCTCTCGTCGCCGCGGCAAGGGCTTGGCGTCGCCGCTGCAGCCACGAGCACGAGCGCCAGGGCGCGGCGAGGGGGCGCGATTGGGCGGCGGCGAGCGCAAGAATATCCGGCTGCATGGGATTGCGCGAACCGATCTCTGCGCATAGCGGAACTCCGCCTTGACTGGATTCGCCGGATGGGCCCCGGTTGGGATGCAAGAATCTCCCAATTTGACGCCCTTGACAAGGCGAAGCCGTCGCGGAGAGCGCAGGAGGGCGGACGACTGTCGGCAAACCCCGTGGGGCGAACGAAAGGAGCGATCCGGGGCGGCCCCATTATTCGCTGCTTGACAAGCTCCCGCCGCCGACGATCGACGGCCTGCACGCCGGCCAAATGAGCTTCGCACGCGCGATCGCCATTGCCCGGCAAGTTCAGCCATGCGACGCTCGAGGGTCAGAAAGACGGCTGGCTCGTGCAAGATTTCGACGCGCAGGGCGGGCCGCTCGCGCGCTGCATGCTCTCGCGCCGCAAGCTCAACTGCGATTAGCGCGGGAAGGCGATCGTCGTGAAGGGCCGAGAAGCGCCACGAGCTGACGTTGAGCTGCGAGCATATACCGGGCATTCGCCGGCGGTCCTGCACTGGCCGCTATCGGACCGCGGGCCAACGTGAACTATCGATCGTTCCACTCGGTCCGCTATTGGGGAAAAATTACGGCGCATGTTCGAGCGGCGCGGTGCAGACACACGACAAGTGACCGCACCCCCACAATCGCTGCGACTCTAACGAACGGCCCTGTTCTTTGTGCTGCTGGCGCCGGCGGCGCCTGGACCAAGGGTTCACGCCGTTGGCTATGCCGGCAGCATGACCACCTTCGTCTTGATCGGCGTTCGTGAATAGAGGTCGATCATGTCCTGACTGAGGAGGCCGGTACAGCCGCTCGTAATGCCGGTCCCGATCGTGTCGGGGTCGCTGGTGCTGTAGATTGTGTAGACCGTGTAGACGCCGTTCTTATAGAGATAGAGCGTGCGGGCGCCGAGCGGATTGTCCAGACCTCCCGGCATGCCGCCGGCATATTTGCGCGCCTCTGGCTGGCGCTGGATCATCTCCTTGGGCGGCGTCCAGACGGCCCATTCGGCCTTGCGCCCGACATAAACTTCACCGCTCCACAGGAACCCGGGGCGGCCGACATTGGCGCCGTAGCGGGTGGCGTTTCCGTCGCCTTCGATGCGGTAAACAAAGTAATTGCCGGGATCGACGATAATCGTTCCTGGCGCCTCTTTGGTGTCGTAGCGCACTGTCTGGCGGAAATATTTCGGATCGATCTTGCTGACGTCGACCGCCGGGATCGGGAATTTCTCCTTGGGCGCCGGCCCGTACCACTTCGCCGCCTCGGCGCGGATCATGCTGTCGGAGGTCGCGCAACCGGCGAGCCCCAGCGCGCCGAGACCGGCGGCAGAGCCGAACAGAAACGACCGGCGGTCGAGACGCCCCGACCGAAGCCCAAGCAGAGCTCCCTCGTTTCTTACGCCGGCATCGGCAATCCCATCGTCTACGATCATGATTTTGGAGTTCCCCATGTCCTGTCGGCCGCCCAGAGAACCCTCCGGCACAAACCCGCTGAACGTCCTTGCTGAGCTAGCATTTCCATCACACGGCTCGATCGGCAAGCTCGGGCTGTCGCTGCGCGGCGCTTACCAGGCGCCAAGTCGGTGACGTCCACGCGGTCTCGCAGTCTCACTTCGCGCTGGTTTCGACAATTATATGCAGATCACGGCATTGGTGAGGCCGCCGACTTGGCTCATCCGCCCGGCTTTCTGTGGCCGAGAGCGGACGGCATGCTTTCGGGAATGTAGAGCACGTCGGCTTTGACCCGCATTCCGGTCATTCTGTGCGGTGATCGCCAGTGGCGACAAACCACAATTTTCAGCCATAGCGGTTGAGGAACACGAATGGCCGCTCAGGGTCATTTTGGAGCCTTCGCGATAGCCCCTATGTGCAAGCGCTTCACCCAGCGCACCTCTTGGGCGGAGATCCACCGCTTGGCGGCCTGCCAACATCGATCCCGAGCTAGCCCCACGTCGTTACTGCTTTGGAGGTGGAAGCGTAAGATAGGTGGACGTTTGGAGTTGACTTACCAGCGCTCTGGCCTCTTGCAGATGTTTTTCGTACAGGGAGAGTTCGCCTTGGAGCAAGCTCTTAACTTGAGGATTTTGCGTCGCTGGAATCAACGTTATTTCCATCGCTCCAGTAATGAATACGTGGTAGGCGAGTTCATTTTGAGCATAGGCTTCGTCGAAGGCCGCGCCACTCAATTGCGAGAGGTGTTGCGCGTGTTCTGATTCGGTTCCGCTCACGGACTGGCTGATGGGGTTGTCCTGTGGATTGATATTCCATCTGGCGAACGACGATAACGCCGACGCGTCCGCCGCAGTGTAGTCATTGAGCGTCGCACTGGCGAAGGCTCTTACCGACAGGTTCGACGACTTTTCCAACGCGAGTTTTGCGGTGGTGATATCGACTTGGCTGGCCACGTGAGCAACGTCCGCAACTTGAGCGTCAGTCAGGCTTGTCGGATTTTGCGCCGGAGCGCCCGGAGCGCCTCCATTCCCCGCCTGCGGATTCGCTGTGGAAACGAGCTTCGACAGCCTGGGGCCTGGATCAAAGGCTTGAATGGTCGCGTAGGCTGGACGCGCGCAGGCAGGACCCGGCGCCTGCTCAGAGGCCGGCAATCCCGCCTGCTGCGCCGGGCACGGGGGCGCCGAAAGGGCTCCGCCAGTAGAGGGGACGGGTAGATTCACATACAGATATGAATACCAGGGTTCGGCGCTTGTCGACTCATATTTCCATGCAAGCGCCCCAGAAAAGCAGCTATTTTTCGCTCCATCTAAGAAGTTAGTCGTTGCAGTATTTTGAATGCTGTCGCTAACCGTGCTCGAATTTTGGCCAAATTCGCCCAAGACGATAGGAAGGCCATCCACCTTTACTCTTGCACATAAGGCTGTTTGTCCAGAATAGGTACCGGTATCGGAATAGATATGGACATCATAAAAGCTTAGGTGCAGTCCAGTAAAATATCCTAGGGTCACCTCCTGAACCTCCCGACCATATCCGGCGGTTGATGTCACCGGCAACCATGGAAATGCTGTTGTTACGTCGTAGGCCATGCTCGCGATCCACGCGCGCGCCCCAGTCCAATTATTAGAAAAATAACCCGCATTGATTGCGCCTTCAATTTCGTTGATCAGATCAAAGCCATAGACGACATCTTGGTATTGGCTCAGCAATTCGAGGATAGGCGCCAGCACCTTAGTTTCGTATGCAAAAATCTCGTAGTTGTTTGAGATTAATCGCTGATAGTATAGATGAAGTATTGGGTTATTACTAGCATTCACAACATTCATATCAGCACCGTTGAGGGCGGTAAAGTACAGCTTTATATTCGTATTATTTGCGCTGTTATAAGATTGTACCCACTGCAGCAGTGATGCAAGCGATCCAATCGATCCATTACTTGCCGTAAGGTCGGCTGTTGGCCCTATGGTCATCGGCGTTGGCGATGTTAATGATGTGACCGTGGTGTTGATTTGGATACCTTGTACAGCAGGGAAGAGAAAAACCCTTATAACCTGCGCGTTGCCTTGGGCCATGCCCAAAAGCATCGAGTTCAAAGCGCTGCCGCTTGCGAGTGAAAATGCTGACGGCAAGCCGAATAAAGGGTTCGACGTCAGCCAGTTGCCGTAATTATTCTCGATCCATGCCTCGTCGTATCCGACTGTAAAACCTGCCTGCAAGTTTCCCGCGTAACCCATGGTCGAGAACGAAAACATGCAAAGCGCTGACATCCATTGGAGTATAGTTTTCATTTGCCCCTCCAGTTGCCAAGAAGGCGGCGATGGCTCCATGGACCATCGACCGAAAGCTTTGCCGGGATTGTTCGGCCAATTTGCGGTCTATAATACACAAGAAGGGCTGACGGTCACCAACAATGTGAAACCCGGCGCGCCACGTTTCGGCAAGGCAGGCAAAACTCGCTACAAGATCCAACGCTTTGGCGAGATGACAAAGCCCTCGCCAGCATCAGAGCGTTTCAGTTTCGCAATTTACAGGCGCACTTGGCCCGAACGTCTTGACGCCGCGTGTTTCGCTGCCGCGCTAGTCGGAATGTATTCAGATGGCGCATTTTTGGGCCTTTGCGAATGGCAGCTATTGCGCCAAGAGAAGACATTCGCGCGAGCTGCGCAGGTTTACAAGGAGGCTCTACCGCCTCTCGGTCGGAGGGCTGCCCCCTGTCAACAAAGAAGCTGGTAGTCGTCATCTGTTCAAGAGATTAGCGGCTTCGCACTTGCCCTAACTCCTTATCGGCTAGCGAGCCGGCTTGCGAGAGCGGCTAGGTTGGGCGTGCCCCAGCCGCTGGCTAGGTCCCACCCCGGCGTCGCAGAATACCCCCGGGCAGTGGCCCCAGGTACGCCCACCAGCCCGTTGTTGCCTATCGTGATGTCGCGAACCTCGAGTCGACCCGATTGACCGAGCGCGTATAGTTTTGGATTGAGGAATCCCAGGGGCCTGCCAAGATATTGATTGAGGTCGGCGACGATGGCCGCCCATTGCGGTGTGGCTTCACTGGTCCCGCTGACGAAATACCACCCGGGCCCCGCCGGCGCGCCAGGAAAGCTCGCAAAAATGAGGATGGGGGTCGAGAAAGCCGCATTGTAGGATACGTCTGGGAGGCCGCGCTTACCACCGAGTTGCGCTTGGACCGCAGGGGGTAGCGTCAGCTGCTGATAATCGGGCTCCTGATATATTTGGCTAATGCCTCCGCCGCCGGCGCCAAGGATGCCATACACGGTATCGTTCCAAACGGTTTCTCCCTGGTAATTGCCGCTCGTGTCAGCGAACAAGCTCGTGCCGCCGACCGCGGTCACAAGCGGCGACGAGGCCGGAAAGTCCACCGTGGGAAAGGGATAGAATGAGTAGGTGGTTGTATAGCCGCTGCTGCCGGTATCGCCAGCGGCGGCGAGCACAGTGACCTGCGCCAGGTTCGCGCGGGCATAAAGCGCCGAGAAATCCTCAATCACCTTAGGTCCCTGAGGCCCGGCAGCCTGAAGAAACAAGGTGTTCTCTGTCGCGCCCCAACTCTGAGAGATGATGTTGCCGAGCTGGTTATCGAGGGCATATTTTTCCAGAGCGAGAAACTCCGGCAGACCCTGTACGCCCTCCGTCTGGTCAACAGGGCTCGTAAGCACGACAATTGCAGCGCCCGGGGCCATGGCGTGCGCCCACTCCACGTCGAGCGTCGTCTCGGCAGCCCAGTTTGGCTGATCGGGGTAGAGAGTGGGGTTCCACTCTACCGAGCCGAGCGGCGCCAGAACGGTGAGCGAGGGTGGGTCCTTAATCCCGTAGGCTGCGTCAAAAGCTTTCAGGTCTTGTTGAATTGTCGGGCTGCCATAAGATTCGATCAGAATAATGGTTTGGCCCTTTCCCACGATGCCCGCAGTGATCAGGCCGTTGAGACCATATGCGGTCTGCAATTCAGACGGTGAATAGCATGGGATCTCGTAATTTGCTCTACAAAACGCGTCGTTAGGAGGGGCTGAAGCGCCATCGCTCGCTAAACCCGTTATCAGCACCTTTGGGGAAGCAGATGCGGATCCCGATCCAAGAAGGCACAGCGCGCCGACGAATGCCCCGGCTCTCGCGAACCGCGCGCTCAACAAACTTCTCCCACCCATGACCTTTGCTCCCGCCGTATACATGACACTGCGTGGAGGACAGTTATTGTCTTGCTTTGTTTTCTTAGCAAGCGATAGCCTTCGTTAATACTAACGAAGATAATGTAAAAACATGAGCGTTTTAAGTGGCCTGAACTGGGCTGCACCGAAACCGATCAGCTGCGTTGTTATTTAGCTCCTCGCTGTTTGGAGTGGGTAGCCGCCCAGTCCTGCCCTTCGATCCTATGGCGGCGCGAAATGTCTGTGGCCATCCCCTTGTCAAGGCCGAAACCGCCGCAGGCGGTGGCCGAAGGCCAGCCTTTACAAGGGGACGGCCATAGACAACAATCGCTCGCCAGGGTCGGGGGCTTTCCTGAACGCAGCATTTCGCTTCACTCGTTCAGCGCCTTTTGGGTGCGCCACTGGAACGGTTCCTACCCACAGCGAACAGCGAGGAGCCGTTTTCTTGACTATTAGTGCTGCTACTACTGCTGGCGCTACTGCTGTTGTTGCTGGAACTACTCGCATTGCTACTGCTGGCGACGGCGAAAGGCGCATATGCGCCAAGCTCCCACCAATCCGTGACCCCGTTAACGAGTTCCGGCGTGCCGTTGAGGCTGTGGTTTGGAATCAACCCCCGGGAAAGTCCGGTTGGGTGGGACCGCGTGCGACATAATTGAGATGTTGCTCAAGCGTCCATTGACCGACTTCGGCAATTTCCGCGTTGTAGACTTGAATCTCGTCAATTGCCCGCGCCTCGTTTGGTAAGACGCTAAGGCCCATGAGCGCGAGCAGAGTCGTAGCGCTCGCTCCAATGAGCTTTCGGCCCTTGCTTGTTGCCGCGGTAGACACCATAAACAGGGCTCTCCAAAACGCTTTTCAGGCGGTCCGAATCGACGCCACAATACCCAATTCTGGGCCTGCAAAAAAGACGCGGCCAGATCAACTGCTGCGGCACAACCCGTGAAGGATGACTTCACCTGAATGTTCTGTGCGGGCGGTCATCCTATTGCCTTCGCGAATGGCGTGGATGCGCCAAAAATGCCCTTTCAGTGGGAAAGCTTGACCGCTACGTTGTTCCACCTCAGTTGCCTTCGGGCAACGCCAATTGCGACTATGGCCGTGCGTCTCGATCCACTGTTTCCAGCTTCTTGCAACCGCGTAACGTATCCTGTTCACCACTTACCGTAAGTTCAAAGCATACCGCATTTGGTTCCATCTTGGGCCTCGCCAGTTCAAGGTTGCCTGCTGCGTGTTGTTTCATTTCTCTTTCGTCAGGCACGACTTCCTTGGGCTTGCCGTGTGCTTCCGGTATTCTGATACGAACACTGGTAAATCCTCCTTTTTTAAGTACAAACGCAACATCAGCATCGAGCGTGAAGCTCAACAGCGATACACAACCTTGTTGAATATAGTAACGGGCGGCATATTTAAAGTTTGGCTCACCGTCAGCTGCAAAGCCAACCGTCTTATCGGTATGAAGACCGCTGGTCGTAGCCATGGATGCGAGACTATCGAATATATATGTCGGAGAGTAATATGGCATACAGCTCGCCATGCGCATTTGCTCGCTATAATCGTATCCCTTCCCAACAGTGAACCTGGTTACGAGCAAATCACGATCAGAATCGTTCTGTATTACTGCCTCCAATTGGAGATATTTCTCATCTCGGCTGTGTAAAAGCTGAACAAGCTTCGGCCTGACGTTCTCTGGCGCTTCCGCAAGGGCAGGCACCTGCGTGACTGCCGTTTTGAATGCCAGGTACCGATCGTCACGAACGCTCTCTGGCTTGACGATCGTTATGTGATCCGCATCTAGAGGGTCAGGCCTCTTGGTGCACAAACTCAAAGCGCTTTCTTGTGTCACGATTTTGACGCCGTAGGTCGGCCGAGTTTCGTAAGCGCAAAAAGAAGGAAACTTGAACTCAGCGTTTAACCACTGTCGTTGTAGGTCTGCCAAATAATCAGCGGACTGCATTGGTTTCATTTTGGAAAGCTGAGGATTATTGCTAATGAGGGTCGCCAATGAGGCAATTTCGCTCCCGGTAGTCGGCGTCGAATAGAAGTACGCCATCCGCGTTCGTAGCACAACGGTTCGATTTTTTAGAAGGTAGGCACGTGTGACAAGGCCACCCATACTGTGGACGATAAAAATGATCTCTCTGTGGGCAGGTATCCCATCGGCGTCGAAACGTAAGCGCATGTTTTCAGATATTTCGTCAATAGAAAATGGCCCGTTTAGGAAAGAAGTTGGGTATTGATACATATAAATGTCGTAACCTTTGAAATAATCATCGGCAGCAAGCAGATCTGGCCAATATGCATTATTTTTTCCTGTCCAAGTAGACTTGCTATCACCTAATACTCCGTGGACGAAAACGATAACAGATTGCGCGTTATCAATCCGCCGATAATAGTCGGAATCTGCCCCTAAGCAGTCTTGGCTTTGCATGAGAAATGCAGCCGTCCCTAGCAGGGCAGCAGTCCAACAACGAATTCGGTGCGTTAGACTCATTTGAATTTCTCCCTGCCCTGATTCTTCGATCTTGATGCGGGTGGGCGGCACCCGACACGTTAGCCTGATTGAAGCTCGTTTCGTCAAGCGGCTCGCTGCCGTTGTTCAACGAGCCTTCAGGCAATCGAGAACTGCGAGCGGACAAGCCATAAAGTGAAAGCCTTCACCCAGGACTCGCTGGAGGGCCCTCAGTTCGGATTCAAGGTTGCTGGAATTTGTCGACCTTGACAAGGCCGCGCGGCCACGGAAAGCACTGCGGGAGCGGAGGAGAGTGGAGGACCTGCTTAGTTTCTCGAACGAAGGGCAGCGATCGGTCATTTTGTCACCTTCGCGAACTGGCCACCCGGAGCTGCCTACCAGGCCGGCCGGAAGGTCCACGGCCTTGAAGCCGGGTCGCAGAAGGTGCGGCGTGCGGTCGCATAGCTAAATACAAGC
>Ga0187781_10003995_pt1 | contig 11020 bp, 8 predicted proteins | sample 0715_SJ02_MP02_2_FD_132447 | JGI IMG/M metagenome (GOLD analysis project Ga0187781, IMG submission 132447) | Tropical peat soil microbial communities from peatlands in Department of Meta, Colombia - 0715_SJ02_MP02_20_MG | ecosystem: Environmental > Terrestrial > Soil > Wetlands > Peat | place...
CGCCCCACGTGTTTTGCCAGCGTATGCCCGCCACGCTCCTCATCGCGCCCCAAGTCATATCGCGGCGACGTCCCTCTAGGCGCGGCCTGACTCGTTAGCTGCCCGCGGTCGTCCCGAATAGGTGCAGGGTTCTGCCCGCATCCTGCCAACTGCACCAGCAGCACGATCAGCAGAAAAATGGGAAGCTTCAAAAACTTTCGAGACATGCTTTTCACGCGAACACTTCCTCTGACGCGAAACGCCGAATCCAAGACACTATATGGAATCCACCAGTCCCGCGCACCGCCTTCCTCCGGTTGAGGCTCCCGCAAACGCAGTGTTATCCTCCATTTTATGGCTGATGCAGCTCCTCCTTCATCTTCCGCGGCCCAGCCGGCCTCCCCCATCGAGCACGATGGCCGCCAACTCGAGGCCCTCCTCGACGTCAGCGAGACCATCGCCCAGCAGCGCGACCTCAAAGCCCTCTTCCACCAGCTCTCCGAGCGTCTCCACACCGTCCTGCCCTTCGATTTCTTCACCCTGGTTCTTCACGACCCCGCGCGCAACACCATGCGCCTGCACATTCTCGAAACGCGCGAGGGTTCCGAGGTCAAAGGTCCTGAGGAATTGCCTGTGGATGCCTCGCCTTCGGGCTGGGTTTGGCAGCATCAGCAGCCTTTTATCTCCCTCGACATCCTCACGGAGACGCGCTATCCGGAGTTTGTTCGCCATATTCGAGACGCCCGCGTTCGCACCATCGCCATTTTGCCCCTCACCACCGCGCAGCATCGCCTCGGCACCCTCGGCTTCGGCCGTTATGCTCCTCAGGGCGTCACCGACGCCGAAATCGTCTTCATGAAGCGCGTCGCCGCGCAAGCCGCCGTTGCCATTGACAACGCCATCAACTTCGAGGCCGCTCAGGCTTACCAGAAGCAACTCGCGCGCGAACGCGACCGCTTGCAAGTCCTCCTTCAGATCAACAACCTTCTCGTCACCACCCGGGATATCACCGCGCTCTTCAACGGTATCGTTTCTTCTCTGAAGCCCGTCGTCCAGCACGACTACACCAGCTTGGCCCTGCTCGATAAATCCACGGGTCTCCTGAAAATCCACGCCTTGGATCTCCCCGTTCCTGCCGCCGCCCCCAAGACCGAGTTCACCATTCCTCTCGAAGGCTCGCCGGCGGGTCGCGCCATCACCAGCGCACAAGTCTTCGTGGCGCGTCGCGAGGAAATTGACCGCTTCCAGCCCGACGTGATTCAGTTCCTTCGCAACCAAGGTGCGCAGGTCGTCTGCTGCGTGCCGTTGACCACGCACACCGGCACTTTCGGCACCATCAATTTCGCCAGCCGCAATCCCGACGCTTTCACCGCTCTCGATGTGGAACTCCTCCAGCAAGTCGCCGGACAAGTCGCCATCGCCCTCGAGAACACCCTGGCCTTCTAGGAAATCGATCGCCTCAAGGACAAGCTCGCCGTCGAAAAACTCTATCTCGAGGAAGAAATTCGCTCCGAATTTAATTTCGAGGAGATTATCGGCGACAGCCCGCTCCTGCGCAGCACCCTTTCTCAAGTCGAACTCGCGGCTCCCGCCGGCACGACTGTTCTCATCCTCGGTGAAACCGGCACCGGCAAAGAGCTCATCGCCCGCGCCATCCACAATCTCTCCCCCCGCCGCGAACGCACCTTCGTCAAGGTCAATTGCGCGTCCATTCCCGCGGGGCTGCTGGAGTCCGAACTTTTCGGCCACGAGCGCGGCGCGTTCACCGGCGCGCTTGCGCAGAAAATTGGCCGCTTCGAGTTCGCCGACGGCGGCACGCTGTTCCTCGACGAAGTCGGCGACCTTCCCTTGGAACTCCAGCCGAAACTCCTTCGCGTGCTTCAGGAACAGGAGTTCGAGCGCCTCGGCGGCAACCGCACCATCCGCGTGGATGTCCGCGTTGTCGCCGCCACCAACAACGACCTCGCCGCTCTTGTCGCCGAGCGCAAATTCCGCAGCGACCTTTATTACCGCCTCAACGTCTTCCCCATCCACGTCCCGCCGTTGCGCCAGCGTCCCGAAGACGTGCCCCTTCTGGTGCGCTACTTCGTGCAAAAATTCAGCCGCAGCCAGAACAAAACCGTCGCTTACGTGCCCGCCGACGTGATGGACGCGCTCGTCCGCTACCCGTGGCCCGGCAACATCCGCGAGCTGGAGAATCTCATCGAACGCGCCGTGCTCCTCTCTCCCGGCAAAGAGCTCCGCGTCCCCGTGGCCGAACTCAAAGAATCCACGCCCCCGCTTCCCTCTGCCCCTCCTCCGGTGATCGAGTCCACCGTGCCCATCCCCATCGTCCGCCCGCCGCTGCCCCCGCCCAATTCTTCCGGACTCAGCACCCTGGACGAAGCGCAACGCCAACACATTCTCCAGGTCTTGCGCCAAACCAAGTGGCGCATCGCCGGCCCCAAAGGAGCCGCCGCCATCCTCGGCATGAAACGCACCACCCTGCAAGCCCGCATGCGCAAACTCGGCATCCACCGCCCCATCTGACGTGGGCGTCCGGGTGCCCCACATGCCGCCTTTGCATGTGGGGTCCGTTCTTCTCTTTGTGTAGTGGCCGATCTTTAGATCGGCTCTTCTGCCGTAGCGCCGGCTTCCAGCCGGCCGGCCTCGTTCCCTCGTCACACCGCCTCCCGCCTGGCAGTGCTATCCTTTTCAAGACCATTTTTGCGATGAAAAATCGCTTAGCGATGCTCGTTTCACCCGGAGGCCCCATGAACACCCAAGCATTACGCCGCGGCAAACTCGCCCCTGTGTTTCTATCGCTCTTCCTCGCCGCCTCTCTGTTCGCACAAGACAAAAGCAAGGAACCCACAGCCACTCTCACCAAAAGCGAGGCCAAGGCTTTCAAAGCCTTCGACGCCATCCCCATCTCGGAGGTGGACAACAAGGTCAAGTCCGCCCAGGACTTCATCAAGAAGTTCCCCAATAGCCCGTTCCTCTCGCGGGTCTACGCCGACCTCGCGGTCACTTACATTCAGTCCAACCAGCAGGATCAGGGTTTCGCCGCCGGAGAAAAAGCCCTGTCTCTGAATCCCAATGACGCGCGCACCCTGGCCAATCTGGCGCAGGCCATGGCCCGTTCGAGCAACTCCACGCCTGCGCAACTGCAAACCTCGGAACAGTATGCCCAGAAAGCCGTCCAGCTCATTCCTACGCTTCCCAAACTGGAGGGCTCCACGGACAAGGAATTCCCCACCGAGGACAACCAGACGCTGGCGGAGGCTCACAGCGCCCTCGGCACCATCAAAATCCGTCGCAACCAATTTGCGCAAGCTATACCCGATCTCCAGGAAGCCGTGCGCCTCGATACCACCAAGGATGGCACCAACTATTACCTGCTCGCCGTCGCCAACGACAACGCTTCCCATTTTCCCGAAGCCGTCGATGCCTACACCAAATGCGCCGCGCTCCCCGGCAATCTCCAGAAACCCTGCCGGGACCGTGCCGCCGAACTGCAAAAGCAGCTCCCCGGCGCCAAGCCCTGATCGCGTAGAGCTGGCTTTATGCCAGCGGCCTGTTCTTCGTCGTAGTGGCGGGTCTTCAGCTTGCCCTGAGCTGCGAAGGGACCCGTGCTTTTCGCCGTCCACCCCAGCTTTTGTAGCGGCCGCCTTTCTGAGGCGGGCGCCTTTTTCCAACTTCACAACAAAGCGCCGTAGGCGCGAAAGAACTTAGCCCAGCGCGTGAGCGCTGGGAAACCAAATCTCCACAATCGCCAGCGCCGTAGGCGCGGCACGCCTTTACATTTTCAGCCAGAACCCCACCACCGTCCCGATGAGCCCAAAAGCCCAATGCTTGTCCTCCGGCTTATAACTTTGCGACAGCACCACAAACAAACCCGCAACCAATCCGCCTATCGAGATGACCACCTGCATGGCGCTGACCACGGAGCTACTCTCCGGCAAGCTGGTTGCGCCCGCACTTGGCTTCTTGGCAGTTTCCGCCGGTGGCTTGGCCTCCACCAACACACGGGGCGTAGCTTTAGCTGGGGCAAGCGAAGGCGTCCTCTGATAGAACTGCGAAATCAGCAGTACGACCAGGGCCAGAGCGGCCAACACCAAAGGCAGCTTTTTCATATCTCCTCCGTTTCTCCTACCAGGCGCCTGCTACGATGGAGGTAAGTCACCACCTTGTCAAGCACATGCTGCCCCGGCCGCCGCCATGCCGGCGTACTGGCGGGTCTCGGCGCTCCCAAGGCAAGACGCTCCGATGCCGGTGTAGTGGCTGGTCTTCAGCTTGCCCTGATCTGCGAAGGGCCCAGTGCTTTTCGCCGCCTTCTGAGGCGGGGGCCTTTTTCCAAGCCACAACAAAGCGGCGGAGGTTCACCCTGAGCCACGAAGGGCGCGCCAAAACTTAGCCCCGCGCGCGAGCGCTGGGAAACCAAATCTCCGCAATGGCCAGCGCCGTAGGCGCGCCACTTCGCGGAAGCCCCCGAGCTGTGGAAGCCCCCGACTTCAGTCGGGGGAGCGAGTTCTTCAGAACTCGCGAAGGCTGCCCTGCGTCCTACAGCGGGCTTCAGCCCCTGAGGAATTACTTTTGGAACTTTTCTGCAATCTGTTCAGCCTGTGTGCGGGCGCCCCACCCTTTCGCAGAAGCCGCCAAAAGATGGGCCACTCGCGGGCATGATTCTCTGTCACAGGTTTTGTTCTCCGACTCGACCTTTGACGTAGATGCGATAATGGATTAAGGATGCGCCATGCCGCCAACCTGCATCTATTGTCGACGCGAAGGCGTCGAGTTCGACCGCGAACACGTCATCCTTGAGGCGTTCGGAACATTCGAACCTATCTCGTTCGTTCTCCACGACGCGGTCTGCATGGACTGCAACGGTTATCTAGGACGAACCGTCGACCAAGCCCTCTCACGTGACAGCATGGAGGCGTTGCTGCGATTCAAGTATGGCATTAAGCCGGCATCTGAGGCTGGGGATTTGCCCTATCGCAAAATCCGTCTGAAGATCGGCCAGCCGGGATCATGGTACGGGGCAGTAGTGGAATTGCAACCAGACCGCACGGGCAAGGCGATAGAACCAGTCCCGCTACCCCAAGTCGCCTTTCGTTGGAGGGGATCTTCGGATTGGACCTTCTTGGAAGAGGAACAACTCGACGGAGGCACTCTTGGTCCATACGCGGCGGCTATTCGCGGAACTCTCGAAATTCGCGTGATCGGTCCGACAACGGAGGATCACGAGCGCGTAGTCCAGAAGCTGAAGGCATCAGGAATAGATTTTCGGCCACAGGGATCGCTCATGGAGCCGGTGACAGTGGACGGGACCGTTTTGGTGGAGATTCAAGCTGCTATCGACCAAATGATCTTCCGGGCAATCGCGAAGATCGCTTTCGGCTATGTCGCTTACGTGCACGGGACAGACTTTGTCTTGTTGTCCGACTTCGATGATATACGGAACTACATTCGGTATGGCACGGCCCCGAGATGGGCCGAAAGAATGCCGGTCGTCACTCCAGTTCGCAAGCCGATCCTATTCGATGACATGCCTCAGTTGCGGCAGACAAACGGACATCTGATAACGTTCGACTGGAGTCCGGGCCAAATGGGATTCGAAGCGCAGGTAAGCCTGTTCAACACAATTACATATCGGGTACGCCTCTGCCCGAACTACCACGGCTTGTGGCATCCAGATATGCGTCGAGGCCATCACTTCGATATCGAAGACAGGACTGTCCAGTCGCTGTTCTCGTCGGCTTTGTTGGCCCATCCTTAAACCACGGCTAGTGGCCCAGCCGGGTGCCCCACCCTCGATTTGTGAGGGTGGGTCTTGCATTTTCTTACCCCGCTTTCAACTTTCAACCTTGAACCTGCGCCCACCGACGTTCGAATAGAACCGCATAATTACTATTTACATTAAGTAAATACTGTGCTATCCTGCCTCGTCATGTCTGTGGGACGAGGTGTGTGTGCCGACGCGCTCGCCCCCAGGCTCCCATCCCGCCGCAAAAACCCGCTAAGTCCTTTGCTTCCCCTTCATAGCGTCCATTCTCCCGTAACTCCTTTGTTTCCTCTTGATACGCGAAACATAGGGGTTGGGCCCTCCCTCGAGCTTCGACGAACGTGCCCGCAATCGATTACCAACGCGATAGTTACACAACAAGTATCGAAAGTAAGGCGACAGTTAAAGTATTACTTTAATTGTCGGCATGCCGACATTTTGCTTGCCCTGAGCCGCGAAGGGGAGTGCGGCGCCTTGGCGCCGCTTTTGCGACCCCACTCGCTCCACATGCTGCGCCGAAGCGCTGGCATAAAGACCAGCGCGACACAGCCCAGACGGCCTCGGAAGGCCGTCCCTACAAAGAGCATCGCCCGCCTCAGAAGGCGGCCGCTACACACGCCTTCCTTCTCCGTGAATCTCTGTGCCCCCAGCGCCTCTGCGTTAGATTCTTCCGCCTCTTCATACTGCGAACTGTCAACGGTAAACTGGGAACTCCTGCATTCTCCTGTGGAGGTTCCCATCAGCACCGTCGTTCAGCAGCCGCAAAGCGCTCCGCAACCCGGGCTCCCCCTGATTTACCGGCTCCTCTGCCTCCTCGCCATGGGATCCGCTGTGGCCGTGTGGTTCATTCCGTATCGCGCGCCGCTGTGGCTGGATGAGACGGTTTCCTACTGGGAGATTAGCGGCGGATTTGGGCAAATCTGGAGCCGCACCGTGGCCGGCATGTCCTTCCCTCCGTACTTCTATCTTCTTTGGGCCACGCGAGAGCTTTTTGGCAATCGCGAAGTTGTCTTGCGGATTCCGTCGGTGATTGCCATGCTCGCGGCGGTCTACGTTGTGTTTCGCATTGCCCGCGAATTCTTCCATCCGGACGTGGCCTTCATCGTGTGCATCCTGTTTTGCTTGCACAAAGATGTGGCCTTTGCCGCCATTGACGCGCGGCCTTATGCCTTCGCGGTTCTGGCAACAAACCTCGCCATCTACGCGCTGCTGCTCTGGCTACGCCAGCCGGACACCTTCCGTTCCGTGATGCTCGGCGCCTCCTGCGCGCTGATCTTTTACTTCCAGTATCTCTACGGAGTGATTCTTCCCGGCTTTGTGCTGTGCTATTTCCTCGCGCGGGGACGCCAGTGGCGCAACGACCTGCGGCAGATAGCGGTGGTCCTGTCCGTCTTTGTCGTGATGTTTTTGCCGGTGGTGGGTCGCCTGCACTATATTTTTTCGCTGCGCAGCGGCTACCACTTCGAGCCAACCCCCACCATAAGGGACTTTCTGATTGCTCTTACCCCCACTCCGTTTGTCCTGAACACCACTCTGCTTGGGGTCACGCTGGCCACTCTTTTCTTGGCGCTGCTGTTTTGGATTATCCGCCCTGCGGAGCGCCGCTCGTATCGTGGCCCGCTGTTCAGCATCTCGCTGGGGATGGTTCCGATCGCGCTGCTCTTTGTTGTTTCCTCGGTGAGTTCCATGAGCGCGTTTTCGGAACGCTACCGGTTGGTCGGCGTCACCGGCGTAGTCCTGCTGTGGGGATTTTTGTTCAGCCTGATTCCTTCGATCCACCTGAGATTGCCTTTCGCTCTGGCTCTGGTGCCCTTTGCGCTCCTGGCGCTGTGGAATTACCCAGGGACGCACCGCCACGGCTACAGTTGGAAGTACGCGCTGGAGTACGCGCAGTTCGTCGCCGAACCCGATAACGCGCCGTTGCTCATTTGCAGCGATTTTCCGCAGTCGGACGTTGAGCCTATGCCAACGGGTCCCGCCAGTGAGAGCGTTTTGTTCGCCCAACTCAGCTATTACAAAGTCACCGTTCCGGTGGTGCCGTTGCCGCGTGCGTTGACCGACGAGGCCAAGCTGCGCGGAAGCACGATGCTGAGGCAGTCGGCGCAGAAGCAGCAGCGGTTCCTCGCCTTGGCTTTTGGGCCCTCCTATCCAACGGTTGAATGGTTGATGGAACAATCCGCGCAGTCCCACTCCTCGCAGCTTCTGGGCGGATTTGACGGGATCGGCGTGGTGGAGTTTCGCCCGCTCGCTGCGCCGGCGCAAGCGCATGCCGCTTCCAATTTTCCAAACTCATTGGGAGCGCCGCGCCCTTGAGCTTTAGCTCCGAGTTCGCCACTTCGCACAACGAACGCATCTGCGCGCTTCCCCTTGGCTTGCTCCCGCGTCTATGTTCTCCTAATAAGAGGACGATGAAACGCCTTCGCCAGCTCCCCAAAACTTTCCGATTCGCGCTAGCGGTGTGTGTTCTGGCGGGATTGGGACTCGTGCTTCCGCTGGAGTCGCGGGCGCAGTCGCCGGTCATCGGCTTTGTGCGCGACCCGGATCCCGCGCCGGAGGTGAAGGCCAAGGACCTCGATGGCAAGGAGTTCACCCTCGAGGCGTTCAAGGGCAAGGTGGTGCTGCTGAATTTTTGGGCCACCTGGTGCGGGCCGTGCCGCATGGAAATCCCCAGCCTCATCCAGCTGCAGAGCCGTTATAAGGAACGCATGCAAATCGTCGGCATGGTGGTGGACGCAGACGATGAAAACGATGTGCGCGCGGTCGTGAAGGATGAGGGCATCAACTATCCCGTGGCCATCGCGTCAAATCAGGTGCGTTTTGCTTACGGCGGCATCGCCGCGCTGCCTACCCTTTTTGTGATTAACACCGAGGGGAAAGTCGTGCAGAAGCACGTGGGACTCTACAATCCCGCGCTGTACGAGATTGAAGTGCGGGCGCTGCTGAATCTGCCGGTGGATGTAAAGGTGGAGACGTTTGAAGACAACGGCGAAATCTTCCTGAAGCATGCGGACCGCGCGACCATGCTGCCGGGCGTGAACATGACCGGGCTGACTGCGGAACAGCGCGCCGTCGCCCTGCATAAACTCAACGCCGAGACTTGTACCTGCGGGTGCAAGATGACTTTGGCGCAATGCCGCATTTGGGACCGCGGTTGTGCGCTCAGCAGGGACCGCGCTGCGGCGATTGTCAAGGAAGTTGCGGCCGCGGGGGAAAAGGGCAACGAGGAAAAGCCAGCCGCCGAACCAGCAGCGCCCGCAGGCGCGCCGGAGCCTCCACCGGCACAGACGGAAACATCGAAGCCAGGGAATTCGACTATTTCTTCAGTAACTCAGTAACAGCGCTGGTCATGGCTTTTACCCCGGTGCGAATCGCGGGCTCGGGGAGCGGATAGAACTCGCTGGAATGCAAACTCGGCAGACGCGTGCCTTTTTCCAGCGATTCCTTGTACTTTTCCGGATCCACTGCGCCTAGCGAAAACATCATGATCGGCGGTTTCGGATCGGCCAGCGCGAACAGGCTGAAATCCTCACTGGCCATGACGGGTTTAGCTGCCTGAACATTTTCTTTGCCGAGAGCTTTCTCGAGCGCCGCACCGACGCGCCGCGACAATGCCGGATCGTTGATCGCCGCGGGCACGCTGTCCTTGGAGACTTCGATGATTGGCGCGCGGTCCACTGGAACGCCGGCCGCTTCGGCGATTCCGTTGGTGGCTCGCGTAATCGCCGCCAGCACCTTTTGCCGCTGCTCCGGCGTCATGGTGCGCACGGTCAACTGCAGATGCGCGTCGTCGGGAATGATGTTGTGCTTCGTCCCCGCATGGAACGAACCCACGGTGACAACTGTGGGCTGCAGGGGATCCATCTCGCGGCTGACGATGGTCTGAAGAAATACGACCAGCTCCGACGCGATCACGATGGGATCTTTGGTAGCATTGGGCGCCGCTCCGTGGCCCCCGTAGCCGCGAATGGTGATGTCCACGGAATCGGCGCCGGCAAGCATCGGGCCCTCGCGCCAGGCAACGATTCCCGCGGGCAGGAAGGAATTATCGTGCAGCGCGAGCACGTAATCGGGCTTCGGGAACTTGGTGAATAAGCCCGCGCGCAGCATCGCAGCCGCTCCGCCAACGGTTTCCTCCGCAGGCTGGCCAATAAGCACCACCGTTCCGCTCCACTGGGTTTTGCTCTCAGCGAGCATTTTTGCTGTGCCGAGAAACACGGTCATATGCAGATCGTGGCCGCAGGCATGCATCACGCCGACTTCTCCACCCGGGCGTTTCACGGTGACTTGGCTTGCGTACGGCAATCCGGTGTTCTCTTTGACCGGCAGCGCGTCCATGTCCGTGCGCACGTAGACCGTCGCGCCCGGTCCGTTCTTCAGCACCGCGACCACGCCGTAAGCGCTCAACCCAGGTTCTTCGTACTGTCCGAAGTGGTCAGTGACCTCGTAGCCGAGCCTGCGCAGTGTGCTGGCCACCAAGGCGGAGGTTTCCTTCTCCTGGGTCGAGAGTTCCGGATGTTCGTGAAAATGTTTGTAAGTGCCGATCCAGTCCTGGATGTTGCTGTCGATTCTTTGATCGAGATCGCTTTGCGCTTTGGCGGGGCGTGAAACGCTCACTAAAAGGAATACGGTTACAAACGCCCATTTCACTGAAGCTCCGCGCATGTTGGCAGCCTCCTCGTGGCTTGCATGGTAGCAAATCGCGCCCACTCTTGCCGTCCGAACCTCAGACGGACTACACTCGCGCCACGCAACTCTGCACTTTCATTCTTCAGGAGGATTTCCTATGAACCGACGCGCCTATTTGCTAGCTGCCATTTTGCTGCTGGGAGGATTTTTCGCGGCTCACGGGGCACTTTCGCAGACAGCGGCCTCACGCAAAATTTTCAATACGCCCGACCGCAACCCACAGGCTGCATTCAGCAACGCAATTCTCGAAGGCGATACCTTGTATATTTCCGGGAGTATCGGCATCGACCCGAAGACCGGGAAAGCTCCAGACAAAATTGAGGACGAAATCAAGCTGCTGCTGGACGGCTACAAAGCGGTGCTGGCGCAGGCGGGCTTCACCATGGACGACCTAGCGTATGTGCAGATTTCCTGCACCGACCTCACGTACTACGACAAGTTCAACGCGGCGTACAAGACGTACTTCACGAAGGACCTTCCCGCGCGGGAGTTCGTTGGAGTGGCGTCGTTGCTGCGCGGCGGGCACTTTGAAATGCAGGCGATCGCGGTGCATTCGTCGAGCGGGTTGAAGCTGGTGAAGTGACAACC
>Ga0187781_10003996_pt1 | contig 11019 bp, 12 predicted proteins | sample 0715_SJ02_MP02_2_FD_132447 | JGI IMG/M metagenome (GOLD analysis project Ga0187781, IMG submission 132447) | Tropical peat soil microbial communities from peatlands in Department of Meta, Colombia - 0715_SJ02_MP02_20_MG | ecosystem: Environmental > Terrestrial > Soil > Wetlands > Peat | place...
GCCTCCCGCGCGACGGTGCGTCGGGTGGGAATTCCCATCGGCAATGCTTCACCAAGGTCCTGGTTCCACTGGTAGGACTCGGCAGTGTCGGCCGCGAAGCTCAGGTCACCGACCGGGCCCTCCAATTGGGCTGCGGCCGTGAGCATCCGCGGCGCACCGACCTCTGAAATCGTCAGCTCCCGCAATTCTTCGATGTCTGCGCGCATCGCATCGCGCAGCTGGCGCACACACCGCACCCGCAGCTCGGTATTACGTGACCAGTCGGTCTCGTCGAAGGCCCGCCGCGCCGCCTCGATGGCGTGGCCCATGTCCTCGGTGTCGGCATCGGCCGCGGCACCCAAAACTTCTTCGGTGGCGGGGTTGATCGTGGCGAAGGTGCCCCCGCTGCCGCTGGTCAGCTTGCCGTCGATGAGCAGAGCGCTAACGCCGTCGGCCAGCAATGCCATCTTCGCCTCCGCGCCTCGTAAAAGTAGACACTTGTCCGGAATAGTTAGGTCGAACCATAGTCGCCGGATCTGTCAAAGTGCAAGGGCGGGTCTTCCACGCGATCGCACGCGACTTCTAAAATACCCATTTCCAGGTATTTTGCTGACCGGGCTTGCCTGGTGTCATAGGTATCGGATAACTTGGACATGTGTCCAGCGATCCCGTGGTCGCGATCACTTCCAGGGCCGGTGGGCCAGCCGGGGAAGTGCAGCGCAACCGCCGCCAGGAAGAGACGTTCCGTAAGGTACTGGCCGCGGGCGTGGAGCTCCTGCGGGAGCGGTCCTATGCCGACCTGACCGTCCGCGCCGTGGCCGCTCGCGCCAAGGTGGCCCCGGCGACCGCCTACACCTACTTCTCGTCGAAAAATCATCTGATCGCCGAGGTCTATTTGGATCTGGTGCGACAAGTCCCTTACTTCACCGACGTCAACGAGCCCATGCCGACTCGGGTGGACAGCGCCTTGCGTCACCTGGCGCTGGTGGTCGCCGACGAACCCGAGGTTGCCGCGGCGTGCACGACGGCCTTGCTGGGCGGCGGCGGTGACCCGGCGGTCCGGTCGGTGCGCGACCGGATCGGCGCGGAAATCCACCGCCGCATCACCTCAGCCATCGGGCCCGATGCCGACCCCCGCACCGTGTCGGTGCTCGAGATGGCATTCTTCGGCGCGCTGGTCAATGCCGCCAGCGGCGCTTACACCTATCACCGAATCGCCGACCACCTTGGCTACGCGGTCGGCCTCATTCTCACATCGGGAGAGGCCCGATGACCCTTCAGATCGACAAGCCGCTATTGGACCCTTATGACTACGACTTCCACGAGGATCCCTACCCGTACTACCGGCGGCTGCGCGACGAGGCCCCGCTCTATCACAACGACGAGCTCGGCTTCTGGGCCTTGTCGCGACACAGCGACGTACACAAGGGGTTTCGCAACAGCACTACGCTGTCCAACCGCGACGGCGTCTCGCTCGACCCAGTGTCGCGCGGACCGCACGCGTCCAAGACGATGTCGTTTCTGGCGATGGACGATCCCGCCCATCTTCGGCTGCGCACACTAGTATCGAAGGGCTTCACTCCGCGGCGGATCCGAGAGCTCGAGCCGCGGGTTACCGAACTGGCCGTGCAACACCTCGACACCATGCTGGAAAAGGCAGGCTCCGGCGTAACCGTCGACTATGTCGCGGAATTCGCCGGCAAGCTACCCATGGATGTCATCTCCGAGCTGATGGGAGTGCCCGAACCCGACCGCGACCGCATCCGCGCCATGGCCGATGGCGTGATGCACCGCGAGGACGGGGTCAACGACGTGCCGGCTTCGGCGATCGAGGCGTCGCTCAACCTCATCGTCTACTACCAACAGATGGTCGCCGAGCGTCGCAAGAAGCCGACCGATGACCTGACCTCGGCGTTGCTGGAAGCCGAAATCGACGGCGACCGGCTCACCGACGAAGAAATCCTCGGGTTCATGTTCCTGATGGTGATCGCCGGCAACGAGACCACCACCAAACTTCTTGCCAATGCGGCGTTCTGGGGTCACAAGAACCCAGATCAGCTGACCCCGGTGTACCAGGATCTATCGCGGGTGCCGCTGTGGGTCGAGGAGACCCTGCGCTATGACACGTCCAGCCAGATCCTGGCCCGCACGGTTTCCGGCGAGCTCACCCTCTACGACACCACGATCCCCGAGGGCGACGTCCTCCTGCTGCTACCCGGTTCGGGGCACCGCGATGAGCGGGTGTTCGACCATCCGGATGACTATGTCATTGGGCGCGACATCGGTTCCAAATTACTGAGTTTCGGTAGCGGCGCGCACTTCTGCCTGGGCGCCCACCTGGCCAGATGGAAGCGCGGGTGGCGCTCACCGAACTGTTCAAGCGAATCCGCGGATTTCAGGTCGACGAGGCCAACGCCGTCCGCGTCCACTCCAGCAATGTCCGCGGGTTCGCCCACCTACCCATAGCCGTGGAGGTCTCGTAAATGCCACGCTTTGAACCACATCCGGCCCGTCGGCCAACGATCGTTGCCGGTGCGTCGTCGGGTATCGGGGCGGCCACTGCCGTCGAGATGGCCGCCCACGGATTCCCCGTGGCATTGGGCGCGCGGCGCGTTGAGAAGTGCCAGGAGATCGTCGAGGAGATCCGCGCCGAAGGGGGCGAGGCTATCGCCCTGCCGCTCGACGTCACCGACGCCCAGTCGGTCAAGGGATTCGTGCACCAGGCCACCGAGCAGCTCGGCGACATCGAGGTTCTGGTCACCGGTGCCGGCGACACCTACTTCGGGCGGCTACACGAAATCGACACCGCCACTTTCGAATCGCAGATCCAGATCCATCTGATCGGGGCCAACCGATTGACCACCGCCGTACTTCCGGGCATGGTCGAACGTCAACGCGGCGACCTGATCTTCGTGGGTTCGGATGTGGCGCTGCGGCAGCGACCGCACATGGGTGCCTACGGCGCTGCGAAGGCCGCGCTGGTCGCGATGGTGACCAACCTGCAGATGGAACTCGAGGGCACCGGCGTGCGCGCGTCGATCGTGCACCCGGGACCGACGAAGACCGCGATGGGCTGGAGCCTGCCCGCCGAGTCGGTCGGCCCGGCACTGGAGGACTGGGCCAAGTGGGGTCAGGCGCGCCACGACTATTTCCTGCGGGCTAGCGATCTGGCCCGAGCGATCGCGTTCGTTGCGGAAACACCGAGGGGCGGTTTCGTGGTCAACATGGAGATTCAGCCGGAGGCGCCGCTGACCAAGACGAAAGACCGTCAGCAACTCAAACTGGATGAGAAGGCATTGGATTCATGACAACCGCCATCGTGCCGCGGGTTTCTGGCGGCGAAGAAGAACACGGTCATCTCGAGGAGTTCCGGACCGATCCCATCGGCCTGATGCAGCGCACCCGCGACGAGTGCGGTGACGTGGGCTGGTTCCAGCTGGCCGACAAACACGTCATCCTGCTCTCCGGCTCGGAGGCCAACGAGTTCTTCTTCCGTTCTGCCGACGAGGATCTCGACCAGGCTGAGGCGTATCCGTTCATGACGCCGATCTTCGGCAAGGGCGTGGTGTTCGACGCCAGCCCCGAGCGCCGCGCCGAGATGCTGCACAACACCGCGTTGCGGGGCGAACACATGAAGGGCCACGCGGCGACGATCGAGAACGAAGTCCGCAAAATGATCGCCAACTGGGGCGACGAAGGCGAGATCGAACTGCTCGACTTCTTCGCCGAGTTGACCATCTACACCTCGACGGCGTGCCTGATCGGGGTGAAGTTCCGCAGTCAGCTCGACCATCGCTTCGCCGAGTACTACCACCTGCTGGAGCGAGGCACCGATCCGCTGTGCTACGTCGATGCCTACATGGACATCGAGAGCTTCCGGGTCCGGGATCAGGCGCGCGTCGGCCTGGTCGAACTGGTACAAGGCGTGATGAACCAGCGTATCGCCAACCCGCCCAAGGACAAGGGCGACCGCGACATGCTGGACGTGCTGGTGTCGATCAAAGACGAGGAGGGGAATTCCCGCTTCTCCGCCGATGAGATCACCGGGATGTTCATCTCGCTGATGTTCGCCGGCCACCACACCAGTTCGGGCACCTCGTCGTGGACGTTGATTGAGCTGATCCGTCACCCCGACGTCTACGCCGAGGTGGTCAAGGAGCTCGATGATCTTTATACCGACGGCCAGGCAGTGAGTTTCCACGCGCTTCGCCAGATTCCGAAACTGGACAATGTCCTCAAGGAGACCCTGCGCCTACATCCCCCGCTGATCATCCTGATGCGGGTGGCCCACGGCGAATTCGAGGTCGAGGGCTACCCGATCCACGAAGGTGACTTCGTCGCGGCATCGCCGGCGATCTCCAACCGTATTCCCGAAGACTTCCCCGATCCGAACTCCTTCGACCCGGACCGTTACGAAAAGCCTCGGCAAGAAGATCTGATCAACCGGTGGACCTGGATTCCGTTCGGCGCCGGCAGACACCGCTGCGTCGGTGCCGCGTTCGCGCAGATGCAAATCAAAGCGATCTTCTCAGTCCTGTTGCGCGAGTATGAGTTCGAGATCGCACAGCCCGCCGACAGCTACCACAACGACCATTCCAAGATGGTGGTGCAACTGGCCCGGCCGGCCAAGGTGCGCTATCGCCGCCGCAACGGGAGCTGATCATGGGTTACCGAGTCGAAGCCGACTTGGATTTGTGCCAGGGCCACGCGATGTGTGAGCTGGAGGCACCCGACTATTTCCGAGTACCCAAGCGGGGCAAGGTCGAGATCATCGACTCCGAGCCACCAGATGACGCCCGCGAGGAGATCGAGCGGGCGGTTGAAATGTGTCCAACCCAAGCGCTATTCATCAAAGAGAAAGAGTAAGGACAATGTCATCCAAGGCGTCATTCACGCGTGCAGAACTCGAAGAGTGGGTGCAGTCCTGGCTCCAGGCCAACAAGGACTGCGAAAAGGCGGGCGACTGGCGGCCGTTGGCAGACTTTTACGCCGCCGATGCCACCTACGGCTGGAACATCGGTCCCAAGGAAGACGTGATGTGTGTCGGAGTCGACGAGATTCGGGACGTCGCGCTGGGCTTGGAGATGGAAGGCCTGGAGAACTGGGTGTACGAGTACCAGAAGGTGCTCATCGACGACAAGCAAGGCGAAATCGTCGGCTTCTGGAAGCAGATCGTCAACAAGACCAACGGCACCCAGGACGAGATCTACGGCATCGGCGGCAGTTGGTTTCGTCTCAACAGCGACCGGCTCATCGAGTGGCAGCGTGACTTCTTCGATTTCGGCCATGTCGCGAAGATGTTCGCGACGCTCATCGAGTCCGGCGATCTGAGCACCGGCATGCAGAAGCGGATCGAACGCAGCCTGGCCGGCGAGAAGCTGCCCGGCTACTACCCGCTCGGACAGGCTCCAGTGCCTATCTGGTGATACTCACGCGACCGTCGACGCTCCCCCCGATGTTTACAACACAGTGACGCACGTCATAATGGGCTGCGAATGAGAACACGTTCTAAATTATCGTCCGGCCCAAGCCGGGCCCTTTCGCCGACACTCGGGTCAGGGCATGCTGATGGAGGTCTTTCATGAAAACAAAGGGCGCGCTGATCTGGGAGTTCAACCAGCCTTGGTCGGTTGAGGAAATCGAGATCGGTGACCCGCAGAAGGACGAAGTCAAGATCCAGATGGAAGCGGCCGGGATGTGCCATTCCGACCACCACTTGGTGACTGGCGGCATCCCGATGGCAGGCTTTCCGGTGCTCGGCGGCCACGAGGGCGCCGGCATCGTTACCGAGGTGGGTCCCGGGGTTGAGGGCTTGGCCGAGGGCGACCATGTGGTGCTGTCCTTCATCCCGTCCTGCGGCAGTTGTCCGACCTGTCAGTCGGGCATGCGCAATCTGTGCGACTTGGGGGCCGGGCTGCTGAATGGTGCAGCGGTAAGCGATGGAACGTTCCGGATTCAGGCCCGCGGCCAGAACGTCTTTCCGATGACGCTGCTGGGGACATTCTCGCCCTACATGGTTGTGCACAAGACTTCGGTGGTGAAGATCGACCCGTCGGTGCCGTTCGAAGTGGCCGCCCTGGTGGGTTGCGGCGTTACCACTGGCTACGGTTCGGCGGTCCGCACCGCCGACATCCGGCCCGGCGAAGATGTCGCGATCGTCGGGATCGGCGGAGTCGGGATGGCCGCGCTGCAGGGGGCGGTCAACGCCGGCGCTCGCTACGTCTTCGCGATCGACCCGATCGAGTGGAAGCGCGACCAGGCCCTCAAGTTCGGCGCCACCCACGTCTACCCCGACATCGACACCGCACTCGGCGGCATCATGGAGGTCACCTACGGCCTGATGGCCAAGAAGGTGGTCGTCACCGTCGGCGAACTCCACGGCGCCGATGTCGAGAACTACATGATCATGACCGCCAAAGGCGGCACCTGCGTGCTGACCGCGATCGGCAGCCTGCTGGACAACCAGGTGAATCTGAACCTGGGGATGCTGACCCTGATGCAAAAGAACCTGCAGGGCACCATCTTCGGCGGCGGCAACCCGCAGTACGACATCCCGCAGCTGTTGTCGATGTACAAGGCCGGCAAGCTCAACCTCGACGACATGATCACTCGCCAGTACAAGCTGGAGCAGATCAACGACGGCTACCAGGACATGCTGGACGGCAAGAACATTCGCGGCGTCATCCGCTACACCGACGCCGACCGGTAGTCGCCGCGTCTTCGCGAGTGGCGGGCTTTCCACACCTGCTGGCGCCGGGACGGATCGGTGCTATGTCGGTGCGCAACCGGCTGGTGATGTCTCCGATGGAGACCATGTATGGCACGCCCGACGGCCTGCCGTCGCAGCGCACTCGGGACTACTTCGCCGCGCGTGCCCAAGGCAGTGTCGGCCTGATCACCGTCGGCGCCACCGGTGTTGACCACCAGCACCCAGAAACGCCCGGCGGCCTGCACCTCGGCACCGACGACGCGGTGGATGCACACCGGGCGCTGGTGGAGGCGGTGCATCGGCACGGCGCCAAGATTCAGCCGCAGATCGTCCACGCCGGGCCCGACGGCCTGGGGCCGGAGATGCACGGGGTGACGTCGCTGGGTCCGTCGGTGATTCCGTCGTATCTGACCGGCCGGCCGTCGGATGAGATCACCGCGCACCAACTCACCGAGGTGCTCGACCTGTTCAAAGCGGCGGTGCGTCGCGCCGCCGAAGCCGGCTACGACGGCATCGAGCTGCACGCCGCGCACGGATACATGCTGCTCGGCTCTTTTCTTGCCCCGCAACGTAATCGGCGCACGGACGAATATCGCGGCGATTCGGTGCGCGGCCGCGTCCGGATTGTGCTGGAGACGCTGGCGGCGATTCGCTCCGAGATCGGCGATGCGCTGCCGATCACCCTGCGGATTTCAGGCTACGAACGGGTCGCCGGGGGCCGCCCGATATACGAGACCGCGCTAGTGGCACCGGAACTGGTGGCAGCCGGGGTGGACGCTTTCCACGTCAGCGGCGGGGTTATCGACCGGCTGGTCACTCAGATGGTGAACGGCGCCGACGACGGTGACCAGCTCAACGTCGGTGCCGCTGCCGCAGTCAAAGAGGTCGTCGACGTGCCGGTGATCGCCGTCGGACGCATCCACGACCCGCAGCAGGCCGAAAGGATCCTGGCCGACGGCCGCGCCGATTTCATCGCGATGGGCCGTCCACTGCTAGCCGATCCCGACCTGCCCCGCAAACTGAAGTCCGGCCGGGCACATCGGATTCGCAAATGCATCTCCTGCGAAAACTGCATCGACGCTATGGAACTGCGGTTCTCCGTCGACTGTGCGGTCAATCCGCGCACCGGCAAGGAGCGCGAACTGGCGACCAAGCGCCCGGCACGGACCAAACGGGTGGTGGTGATCGGCGGCGGGCCGGCCGGTTTGGAGGCGGCCCGTGTCGCGTCCGAGCGTGGACACCGGGTAACGCTGTTCGAGCGCGGCGGTCAGCTGGGAGGCGCGCTGCGCTGGGCGTCCATCTTGCATCCGGAGAACGAGCCGTTCCTGCATTACCTGCGCGGCGAGATCAAGACGAGTGGCACGAGAGTTGAGCTGGGCCAGGCTATTTCAGCGAACGAGGTTGTCAGGATGAGGCCGGACGCCGTCGTGGTGGCCACCGGCGGCCGGGTCGCCGTCCCGACGATCCCGGGCGACAAGCTTTCCCATGTGCACACCGGACCGGCGCTGCGTGAGCTGCTCGGCGGCCATGCCGAACCGACGGCCCCGGCTTGGCAACGGCTGGGCGCACAGGCCTTGTCCGGATGGCGACAGCGGCTGGTGCGTCCTGCGACGGTGCGGCTCGCCTCGCGCGCATGGCTCCCGCTGGGCCGACGCGTCGCCGTTATTGGCGGTGACCTGGTCGCGGTGGAACTCGCCGAGTTCCTGGCACGCCGGGGACGGCTGCTGTCGATCCTGGAGTCGGGCAAGCAAATTGCCCCGGAAGTCGGCAACAAACGCAGAACCGAACACATGGATCGTTTGGACCGATTGGGCGTCACCGTCCACGTCCGCGCAACCGTCGAGCGCATCACTCACGATGCGGTGGTGTTCACTCCTTCCGGCGGGAAATCACGTCAGCTGCCCGCCGACACCGTCGTGGTGGCCGGTACGCCCGAACCTGACACCGCGATGTTCGACACCCTGGTGTCCGCCATGCCCGAAGCCGAAGTGCACGCCGCCGGCGATTGCACCGGTCTGGGCCTGATTCGCAAAGCCACCGAGGACGGCGCCCGTGCCGCCTGCGCCATTTAACGATAGGAGAGCGAAATGTCCCAGGAAACCGTTCAACAGTCCCCCGCACTGACTGCCTCACAGTCGTCGTGGCGTTGCGTGCAGGCCCATGACCGGGAGGGCTGGCTGGCGCTGATGGCCGACGACGTCGTCGTTGAGGATCCGATCGGCAAGGCCATCACCAACCCCGATGGCACCGGCGTGCGGGGCAAGGATGGGGTCGCCGGGTTCTACGACACCAACATCGCCGCCAACCAGCTGACGATCACCTGCGAGGAGACCTTTCCGTCCAGCGATCCCAATGAGATCGCGCATATTTTGGTGCTGCGCAGCAAGTTTGACAACGGAATCACCAGCAAGGTGCGCGGCGTCTTCACCTATAAGGTCAACGACGCCGGGCTGATCACGAATATGCGCGGTTATTGGAACCTCGACATGATGACATTCGGCCCCGAGGAGTGAGCTCGCTGCTGGCCGACCGCGGCGCCGTCGTGGTCGGCGGGTCGCGCGGCATCGGTGCGGCCGTCGCGACCTTGCTGGCACAGCATGGTGCCGGTGTGGTAATCAACGGCCGTGACGGCAACGCCGCCCGGGCCACCGCCGACGCGATCACCACCGCCGGTGGACGCGCGGTGGCCCATCCGGGGTCACCATCGGATCAGCCGGCCGCGGAATCGTTGGTGGACAGGTGTATTGACGAGTTCGGCGCCATCCACATCCTGGTGAACTGTGCTGGCATCGCCGAACCGTCGGGCTCGTCCATCCTCGACATCAGCCCCGCGCAGTTCTACAAGCTGCTCGAGTCGCACTTGGGCACGGTGTTCGCGACCTGCCGCGCGGCGGCCTCGAAGATGGTCGAGCAAGATGGCGGCAGCATCGTCAACACCAGCTCGTCCGCGTTTCTCGGCGACTACGGCGGCACCGGATACCCGGCTGGCAAGGGTGCGGTCAACAGCCTGACATTGGCGATTGCCGCGGAATTGAAGGAGCACGGCGTGCGGGCCAACGCGGTGTGCCCCGGCGCCAGAACGCGGTTGTCCACAGGGCCGGACTACGAAGCCCACATCGTCGACCTAAACCGGCGGGGACTGCTCGACGACGTCTCGATGCAAGGATCGCTGGACGTCGCACCACCGGACTACGTCGCTCCCACCTACGTCTATCTGGCCAGTGACCTCGCTGACCAAGTGACCGGCGAAATCTTCATTGCATCAGGTGGTTTCATCGGCCGATACCCGAGGACCACGCCGGTCTTGCTCGGCTACCGAGACCACCACGACTCACCGCCGTGGTCGGTAGCGGAACTTTCTGCACTGATCGACAGCGGAGCCGCCTAGTTCGCCCGTTCGCGGGCTAGACGGTCTCGTGACGAAAAACCAGGCTGACATTGAGGGTCGTCTTGGCGCCCACCATGCCGAACATGTTGCCTTCCACGGCGAACTGCTTACGCGCGACGGTCGTCTGCGCTGTCAGTCGCACCTCGCCGTCGTCGAGCACCTCGACATGGGCCTGCAGCGGCAGCGGCGCCGTGATGCCCTTGGCGGTCAGTTCGGCGTTCAGGCGGACGGTGTCAGCACCGGTGGGCTCACCGCCGCCGACAATGACAGTGATGTTCGGGTACTTCTCGACATCGAAGAAGGCTGGCGAGCGCAGATCCTCGTCGCGTTTTCCCAGTCCGGTGTGCACCGACGCGGCCTTGACTTCGATTCGGCCGGATACCGTTCGAGCGTCTTCAATTTGCCCGCCGCCGCTGAATTCGGTGAAGTCGCCGCGGACCTTCATCGCGCCCCACATCGTCTTGTTCTCGAACCGGACGGAGGAGCGTTGCGGAACCACGTTCCAAACACCCACCGACTCTGGACTGCTGAGAAACGTTGCGACAGCTAACATTTCACCTCCACACAGGTCAGCGCGGGTTGATCGCGCAAGGCCGCGGCCAACTCGTCGGGATTGGCACCAGCTAGCATTCGACGATAGTCCTCCCGGCCTGTCCGTAACAGTGAACTGCGCCAGAAGACCTGCCGACCGTGCCCGCCGCGCCGCGACTCATATGCTGGAGCGCATTGCCCGCACCGGCGACGATGCAAAGCGAAGCGACGAGGAGGAGCGGCGCCCATGACCACCGTCTTCACCAAGATCATCAACCGGGAACTGCCGGGCCGGTTCGTGTACGAAGACGACGAGGTCGTCGCTTTCCTGACCATCCAGCCGATGACACAGGGGCACACGCTGGTCGTACCGCGAGCCGAGGTCGATCAATGGCAGGACCTTGACGCAGCC
>Ga0187781_10003997_pt1 | contig 11018 bp, 7 predicted proteins | sample 0715_SJ02_MP02_2_FD_132447 | JGI IMG/M metagenome (GOLD analysis project Ga0187781, IMG submission 132447) | Tropical peat soil microbial communities from peatlands in Department of Meta, Colombia - 0715_SJ02_MP02_20_MG | ecosystem: Environmental > Terrestrial > Soil > Wetlands > Peat | place...
CTGGCGCTCTACCGCGCCGAGCGCGATGCGTTCACGTCCGATCACCTGCGCATTATTCTCGCTGTGTCGAGCAAGATGGCGCTCTCGATCGAAAATGCGCTCAAGTATCAGCAGGCGGAAAATTCCGCGACTACCGACTATCTTACCGGGCTGCCCAACGCTCGCTCTCTTTTCCTGCAGCTCGATCGCGAACTGGCCCGCTGCAAGCGCGACAAGAGCAGCCTCACCGTCATGGTTTCCGACATGGATGGTTTCAAGCAGGTCAACGATCGCTTCGGCCACCTCGAAGGCAACCGCGTGCTGCGCCTGTTCGCCCAGGCGCTCAAAGACAGCTGCCGCGAATACGACTACGTGGCGCGCATGGGCGGCGACGAGTTCGTGGTCATCGCCCCCGGCCTGGCGGCCGATGCCGCCGGGAAAAAGTCCGAGCAGATGCGCGCCCTGGCCAAGCAGGCCGGCGCCGAAGTCTGCGGCGAAGAGATCGTTTCGCTCAGCGTCGGCCGCGCCGTCTATCCCGAAGATGGCGAAGACGCCGAACATTTGCTGGCCGAGGCCGACCGGCGGATGTATCTGGAGAAGCAGAAGCAGCTCGCCTACAAGGATCGCCGTTTGCATCCGCGCCTCAAGTGCCGGGTGACGGTTGAAATGCAGACGGAAGCCGGCGAAGCTCCGGTGTTCGCCAATCTCACCGACATCTCGATGGGCGGATGCTATCTGGAAACCAGCGCCATCCTCGCCCCCGGCAGCAAGATCAAACTGGGCTTCTCCATGGACGACGGCTCGATGCAGAACGAAGGCGTGGTGGTGCGGCTCGATCCCGGCTCAGGCGCGGCGGTGCAGTTCCGCGAAGTCAACCGGGAAGGCCGCGAACGCATGTTCAAGATCCTCGAGTTCGTGCAGAAGGCAACCGCCTTCTACAACAACCGGTATTTCGAAAACCTGATGAACCGGTAAATCCCAAAAATTGTCATCCCGAGCGAAGCACTGGGTGCCCCACCCTACGCGGTTTTCGTAGGGTGGGACGAGCGCGAGTCGAGGAACCTTGGGCTTGTTATTCCGATTCTTAAAACGATGTCATTCCGAATCGAGTCGGAGACTCGATGAGGAACCTGCTTTCGCCTTGTGTCGGGATCGGGCGACTAGGCGACCTGGCTCGAGGTTGGGTGCTCCGTTGCTTCGGCGTCTCGCAGGCCGAGGGCGCTATGGAACATCCGGTGCACGACGAACGAGAGTTGGGGGTCGTCGAGATCCTGCGATGGGGCGATGGCCTTCTCGAAGGAATATGTGATCCGGTGGGATTGGGGGTGCTTTATGCCGACCAACCCCACGAGATAAAGCGCCTTGGCGAACTCCTTCTTGATTTCAGCCACAGGCTCGTTTTTGTTGATTAATCTCGCTGCCAGCCCCTCCAGCCATGGACACGACGACACTTTCTCACCTCCGAGCACGGCCCACACTTCATCGTCAGGGATATCTTCCAGCGTGAATCGAGGGCCGAGCTTCCGAAGGAGGGGGAGCAGCGCCGGAAGTCCGAAGTAGCTGTCGCGCCACTCGTCAAACACGGCTCTCAGGCGGGCCTCAGAATAGCCCACTTCTGCGCCGGTAAGAACCGACCAGGAAATGCGCGATACCCCATCTTTCGTTTCCGCCAGGCACTTGTTGACGAAGTCGATCCCGTCGCGCGGGCGCATGAATGTTCGAGAAATCATGTACTGGAGGCCATCCTCGGCGTGGCTGGCCTTTCGGGGTGGGAGAAGCACACGAAGCGTCGGAGCCTCGGTTGTGTATTCAGCCTTGAGCACCTGGGCTACCCGATCGTCCACCATTCTTATGAGGTCTTCTTCGGTCCACATGACCCGGACGAGAACGTCCTCCCACTTCTCGCGCTGCGGCTCATGCCTCGCGGCCTTATGGAATACGCGATAGTAGATGTTCTCCCGCAAGGCGACGATGATCTTCACAGCTCTGAGCCTGCGGTTGAGCTCGTGGACAGTGGAGAGAAGCGACTTGATCAGGTCGAGGTAGAGGGCATCGTCCGGCATCCAATTCTTGTCTAGGTCGTCAATGACGATGAAGTAGCTCTTCTGTGGGTCGTCAAAACCATACTCCTCCAGAGCGTCCACAACGGTATTCAGTGCCGCGATCTGGAAATCCGACACGATGCTCTGTGCGCGGTCCTGCACCTCACTCTCCACCTGGCTCGCTGTCCTGGTGGCCGCCTCGCCCCCGACGGAGCCTGAGACCCGCGCGAGGGCCGCGCTCAGCTTCGCGTCGCTCGTGAGCTTCTCCTCAAACTCCGACGTGATCTTTTTGATGCGGGTGTCTGTGCGGACCCAATAGTCCTCACCATAGCTGCGGAGATACTCCTGCGACACCTGCCGCGTGCGTTTCTGGTCCCTCTTGAATATGTCGGCAATGGGAAATATCTGCTGGATCCGGGAAGGCACGTCTTCGGCGTCTCCATAGCGCATCCGTATCAGTTCGAGGATGCAGACGTGCCTCCACAGGTACTTATAGAAAATGTCCAGATTTACGCCCCATCCGTTGATCGTACGCAACACCGAGTTATGGAGGTACTGCATAGAGAGCTCTTCCGGGTCCAGCACCGACACCTGTGCGGACGATTCCCGTATTCTGCGGATAAGAGCAGTCTTTTCGCTTCCGGTCCTGCCGACGATGAGGAACGCAGGATCATCCGTCGCGGTAACGCGGCCAATGTAGCCCAGGTCAACGAACGCCCTGTTCAGCAGGGGGTCGGTTTCGGCAGCGAGGCCGCCTACCGACGCCCCCTTCCGCAACTTGAACCTCGGCATGATCCCTCCCATGGGGCCAGACGAGGTCGTTTGTACACCTGAGGGTGGGGGAATGCAAGATCGAGCGTCCGGGGTCACGTGGGAAAACCGAAAGCAGGTTCCTCACCCGCGCTTTGCGCGTGTTCGGAATGACATCGTTGTAAGTCCTAACCCAAGGTCCTTCGACTCGCGCAAAGTACGCGCTCGCTCAGGATGACAAACCGGAGAGCAGGTTCCTCACCGAGTCTGCGACTCGGTTCGGAATGACATCACTATTTATTAGAACCCTAGCTGGGAAACTCCCAGCCCTCTTCTCGCATCTTCTTGTTGGACCACTGCTGAAGCTGCTCGAACAGGGCGGGCTCGATGACGGCGAAGCGGATGCCGACGCGGCCCTCGTCGCCAATCCACATCAGGCGGGCTTTGGCCTGAAAGAGAATGTCGCTGTCGGGCAGCATGAAACTGATGTCGAGCAGGCCGCTGAAACGCAGCGGGTCCTGGAGGCAGTCCAGACCCATGCCGCCGGTCGAGAGGTTGACGCCCTCGGCGCGGATTTCGTCGCCGCGGGCATTCTTGATGGTCACGGGAATCTGCACCCGGGCGCGGAAAAATTTCTGCTGTTCGGTGCTGATAATGCCCAGCGGCGCGGCCGCGCTGTCGGACGAAGCGAAAGTGATGTTGTATTCCTTCAGCTTGCGGCTGAGCGTGCGCCGCGAGATGCCCAGTTGCTCGGCGGCCAGGGCGCGGTGTCCGCCGGTGCGCTCGAGAGCTTTCAGGATCATCTGCTCTTCCATGCTGTCAAGATTGCCGACCGGCATGGAGGCGGTTTGCCGCAGGGCGGTGGGTTCGCCGGTCAGGGCCGCGCTCAGGCGCGGCAACTGGATTTCGGCGCCGGTCGATTCCATGGCCATCTTGGCCACCAGGTTGCGCAGTTCGCGGATGTTGCCCGGCCAGTTGTGCGACAGAAGCGCGGAAATCGCCGGCGGCGCAAAATGCTTGCCCGAAGCCTTCAGGCGCAGGAAATGTTCGGCCAGGGCGACGATGTCTTCGGGCCGCTCGCGCAGCGGCGGCACGCGAAGCTGGAACTGCCCCAGGCGATGAAACAGGTCCTGGCGAAAGCGTCCGCCTTTGACCGAGGCTTCCAGATCCTGGTTGGTGGCGGCCACGATGCGCACGTCCACTTTGATTTTGCGGTGGCCGCCCAGCCGGTAGAAGGGCTGGCCGTCGAGCACGCGCAGCAGCTTGACCTGCGTCTGCACCTGCAGGTCCCCGATTTCGTCGAGGAACAACGTGCCTTTGTCGGCCAGTTCGAACAGGCCGGGCTTGGCGGCGTCGGCGCCGCTGAAGGCGCCTTTTTCGTAGCCGAAAAGTTCGCTTTCCACCAGATTTTCGGGGAGCGCGGCGCAGTTGATGTCGACCCAGGGGCGGCTCCGCCGTGGCGACATTTCGTGAATGGTACGCGCAATGAGTTCCTTGCCGGCGCCGGTTTCACCCGTGATCAGCACCGACTCGGTGAGGCCGGCCACCCGCTCCACCAGTCCCATGAAGCGGTGCATGACGGGGCTGGCAAGGATGAACTGAGCATCGTCAATTTTGCGGGAGATGATGCCGGGCGCGGCAGGAGCTTCCTGGGCTGGGGCGGCCGGCACACTGATTTCTGCGGCTGGCGCGACCACGGCAACCAGGGCCACGGGTTTGGAGGCGGCGTCGCGCAGAAGAGTGGTGGAGAACTGAACGGACAAATTTTCTCCCGACTTCCGGCAGGCGAGCAGGGCGGATTGATAGTCGCCCTGGGTTGAAACCGCGGCCAGGATCTCTTTCTTCAGATGGTCCGGGCGGCCGGTCCCGCCGGTGGTCGCGAACAGGACCGAAAAGCTGCGTCCAAGCAATTCCTTGGGTGAGTGGCCGATGAGCTGACTGAAGGCCGAGTTGCAGCCGATGATGTTCCCCTCGAGATCGGTGGAGAAGATGGCCAGCGGGGTGGGGATCGTGTGCTCGCGCGACCCGGCATTCCCGCTGGGGCTGGTCCGGACGTCGCTAACCGTCGCTGGGACCGAATTTCGTTGATCAGTCGGCATGTAAGTGCGTTTGGGAACGATGTTGACACAGCCGAGGGGCTCCGACCGAGGTGCGAGTGCCTTGGGGCGTAACCAAGGTAACGAATTGCTAGGGAAATCGCTGCCAGTTAGGCAACCCGCCCAAACCCGAAAGTGCTTCTTGCGCCTCGCAGGGCCTTCCCGGTTGGATTCAGCCGGCATGGGACAATGTGACGCGTGCCCACCGGGATGGGACAGACTGTCCCGGCCAACCCCCCGGAAGTGGATCCATTGCTAACAAAATCAATAAGTTATGGTTCGTGGACTGGAAGTCTCCGTGCAGAGGGAAGGTTGGAACCAAGCTCTCCTGTTCCCCTGTTCGTGAGCGAGATGGGTTGTTCCTCCTAATGAGGGTGGCTTGAGGAGAGAAGCCCCAAGCCACCCTTTTTCCTGAGTTTTCCGGCTTGATCATCACTACGCGACGGTTGTTTTCGCGTCCCGGGCGCTGACTAGGCGCGCTGGCAATTTCCCGCGCACGGGTCTTTCTGCCACGACACACCCAAGGCATGCAGGATGAGCCTATCGATCAGCGTCAGTTTTTCGGGATCGAGCACGGCTGCGCAGGCATATTGCACCAACGCATCGCGGGTGATGCACCAGCGTTCGTGGTGGATGACTCCCCCACAGTGTTCGCAGGGGGAGCGTGCGTCGCCCTGGTTGCTGTGGTACCAGCTGGCTGCGGGATTGGTGAACATGCGTGCACCTCCGGCATGAACTTCGAATTCCCCGTGGCCTAGCCGGACAGCTCGGTGGAACTTGATCTGGTTGAAGCTTAGCGGGTGCGACCCGAAGCTCCTGTTTCGCGTGTCACGAGTGTGTGTGATCAGGATCACGGATTATTGCTGAGCGTGGCGGGTGGGTTTGGTCAATCTTGGTCAACCCGCGACGCCATGGTTTATTCTGAAAGGCTGTTCAACGCTGGCTGCTCGCGCAGGTCAGTGCAGGAATCCAGCACCCAAAGGCTAAGAGCTAAGAGCTAGAAGCTAGAAGCTTCCCTATGAAAACCGGCATCATTGGCTTGCCCCAGGTCGGTAAGACGTCCCTGTTCCGCATTCTTACCAAGGCACATCTATCGGCGCCCGCCTTTGCCAATCCGCGCGAGGCGCACATCGGCGTGGCCAAGGTTCCCGACGACCGTCTCGATCGCCTGGCTGCCCTCTACAATCCGAAAAAGCTGACCCACACTTCGGTCGAATATGTGGACGTAGGCGCCATTGGCCAGGACGCGCTCAAGGAGACTGCGTACCTCGGGCATTTGCGGCAGGTGGATGCGCTGGCCCACGTGGTGCGGGTTTTCGAGGACGCGTCCATTCCACACGTGGGAGAAATCGATCCGCTGCGCGACATCAGGAACGTGGAGTTCGACCTCATGGTGAGCGATCTGGGCCAGATCGAAAAGCGCCTGGAGCGCCTGGAAAAAGACCTCAAGAAGATGAAGACGGCGGAACTGGAGAAGGAATTTGAGCTGCTGACCCGCGCCAACGCGCATCTGGGCGAAGAGAAGCCACTGCGCGAACTGGAAATGACGCCCGATGACAAGAAGCGTATTCGCGGATTCATGTTCCTGAGCGAGAAACCGATTCTCTACGTACTCAACATCGGCGAATCGGGCGAACTGGGAAAGGAACTCGAGGAAGCAGTGAGCAAGTACAACCTGACCGAGATTGCGGCGCGTCCCAACGCGGCCGCCACCGCGATTTGCGGGAAGGTCGAGGCTGAGCTTTCTGAGATGAGCGACGCCGATGCCGCCGAGTTTCTCGCCAGTTACGGATTGAAGGAAAGCGGGCTGACGCGGCTGATACGCACGACTTATGGGCTGCTCGGACTGATCTCATTTTTTACCGCCGGCGAAGACGAGTGCCGCGCCTGGCAGATTCCGGCTCACACCCGCGCCCAGGAAGCGGCGGGAGCGATTCACTCCGATCTGGAAAAGCACTTCATCCGGGCTGAGACCATACGGTGGGATCAGTTGCTCGAAGCTGGCTCCGAGGCCAATGCCCGCGCCAAAGGCACATTGCGCCTGGAAGGGAAGGATTACATCGTGCAGGATGGAGATGTGCTGCACATCCGGCACAGCGGGTAGGGGGCGGCGTGGAAGAGCGGCCCTTTAGGGCCGCGTCAAGGATCCAACAACGACGGGCCTTCAGGCCCTGTGTCGCGCTGGGGCTAAAGCCCCAAAACCTCTTATGGGATCTTCACGCGGCGCTAAAGCGCCGCTCTTCCACGTGGATTCATCGGCTGGGTTTCCCAGGAGAACCGCCCGGGTGTATAATCTAACTAACTGGTTAATTAACTATGACAGGACATTTGCAGCGCGACGAACTTCGCCGCCGCCGTCATGAACTTCGCGAGCAACGCCAGAAAGCGCGCCAGCACCGGCACGAATTCCGCCGCATGGGTTCGCGCGGCCAGCCCGAGGAAAGCCGCGCCGCTATCCTCGAGGCGGCGGCGCATGAGTTTGCCGAATTCGGCATTGCCGGTGCCCGCACCGACGCCATTGCCCGTGAAGCCCGCGTCAACAAGGCCCTGCTCTACTACTATTTCAAAGACAAAGAGACGCTGTATTCGGCCGTCCTGGACGAAGCCTTCGCCGGGCTGAAGGAAACCGTCTTCCGCGTGCTCGACAGCGATTTGCCCACGCGCGAGAAGTTGATGGCGTATGTGGGAGCGTACTTCGATTTTGTAGCCGCGAACCAGATGTACCCCCGGCTTATGCAGCGGGAAATGATGCGGGCGCGCGAGGGCCGTTCGCCTCATCTGGACCGGATCATCAAGAATTATTTTCAGCCGATTTTCCAGCGCGTGGGCGAATTATTGCGGAAGGGTATCGAAGAGGGCGAATTCCGGCCGGTCAATCCCGTGCACTTCATGCCTTCCATGGTGGCAATGATCATTTTCTATTTCAGTGGAGCGCCTGTGATGCAGAAAATTGTCGGATTTAACCCCCTGACCCCGGAGCGGATCGCGGAAAGGCGGGCGGCGGTGCTGGACTTCATTTCGGCCGGGTTGTTCCGCGCGAAAGATGCCCGGCCAGGAGTTCACTCATGAGCCCGCGCAACCGCTTTTTCATTCTTCTCGGGATCATCTTCGTGATTGCCGCGATCTACTACTACTTTTCCGTGGATCATTCGCGCGACCTGGTGTTGATCGGCACGGTGGATGCAAATCAGGTCATCGTGAGCGCGCAGGTGGAGGGCCGCATTCAGAAGTTGCTGGTGGATGAAGGCACGCCGGTCAAAGCGGGAGACTTGATCGCAACCCTCGATCCGTCGGAACTGCAGACGCAAGAGGCCGCGGCGGTGGCGACGATCGCCAGTTTGCAGCATAAGGTCGCCGAGATGCAACACACCGAAGCGTCAACCTCGGGATCGACCTCGAGCGATGTGGCGAACTCTCAGGCCAAGCTGTCGTCGGCCAAGGCGCAACTTCTGCAGGCCAAGGCGGCGCTGGAACGCACCGAAAGCGACAGCCGGCGCACCATTGAGCTGGCCAAGACCGGGGTGGCATCGGATCAGGAGCGGGTGCAAGCCGAGACCAATTTGCAGGCGGCGCAGGCCACGGTGCAGGCGCAGCAGGATCTGGTCAGCGCCGCGGCGGCGGATTTGGATTCCGCCATGGCGCGCACGCAGCAGGCCAACGCGGCCAGGAGCACAGTGGCGGCGACGGAGGCTGATCTCAAGACTGCGATCGCCCAGAAGAATCAGGCTGAGGTGCGGCTGGGATACACCAACATTGTTGCGCCAGTGACGGGAACGGTGTCGGTGCGCGCGGCGCGGCAGGGAGAAGTGGTGAATATCGGCGCACCGATCGTGACCATCGTGGATTTGAACGATACCTGGGTGCGAGCGGCGATCCCGGAAACCTATGCCGACCATATCGGTCGCGGCGATACTCTGCGGGTGCGCTTGCCCGGAGGGACCATCACCAGCGGAAAAGTGTTTTTCAAGGGCGTGGAGGGCGATTACGCTACGCAACGCGATGTAAGCCGGCGCAAGCGCGACATCAAGACGATTATTCTGAAAGTGCGCCTGCAGAATCCGCGAGGCGAGTACGTGCCGGGGATGACGGCCGAAGTGCTGGTTTCACCCGAGCAGATCAAAGCGAGCCCCACGCAGAGCGCGGCCGCAGCGGAGCAGCAGTGATGGCAGAGGTCGATCCCAAGACGAATGGTGGGGCGGCGCCGGCAGTGAATGGCGCTGCGGTGACGAAGCCGGTTTACGATCCGGCGGCGCCGGCTGCCATTGAAGTCGAACATATTGTCAAGAAGTATGGTGATTTCACCGCGGTTGACGATGTTTCCTTCACCGTGAAGGAAGGGGAAATCTTCGGGCTGCTGGGGCCGAACGGTGCCGGAAAGTCGACGCTGATCCGGATGATGACGACGCTGATTCCCATCACTTCGGGCAAGGCGCGCATCGCCGGGCACGATGTGGTCCGGGAGCCGAATGCGGTGCGGAGGCTGATTGGAGTGATTCCGCAGGCGCTCACCAGCGATCTCGACCTGACCGTCGAAGAGAACATGCAGATCTACGCCAAGCTCTACGACGTTCCCGCCAAAGAGCGTGCTAGGTCGATTGATGAACTGCTGCGACTGGTGGACCTTACGAAATGGCGTGGCGCGCAGACCAAAACGCTCTCCGGGGGCATGCGGCGGCGGCTGGAAATTGCGCGCGGCCTGGTGCACCATCCGCGAATCTTCTTTCTTGACGAGCCGACCACGGGGCTCGATCCGGTGTCGCGCGTCGCGGTATGGGAGATGCTGAACAACATCCAGGGCCAGCGGCGGTTGACCATCCTGCTCACGACTCATTACATGGATGAAGCCGACCGGCTGTGCGACCGGGTGGCGATCGTGGACCACGGGAAACTCGTGGCGCTCGATGCCCCCATGGCACTGAAGGCGAGCGTGCCGGGCACGAATGTGATCGAAGTGCAATTTGAGAATCCTCCGGCCGACTGGGAACAGCGGCTGCACACGCTCGACGATGTGACCTCAGTGCAGCATGAGGGCGCAGGCATGTACCGGGTGCTGACAGGCAGCGGTTCGCGCACCACCACCGAACTGGTAGAGATGGCGGTTACGGCGGGGGTTTCGGTGAAGTCGCTTACGGTGCAGAACACCACCCTGGACGACGTTTTCGTGCACTACACCGGGCGCCAGTTGCGCGACGAACTGCAGAAGGCCTATGGCTTCGTCATGCCGCCGCGGCCGGGGATGCAACCGTGATCCCTGTGTTCCCCCGTGTCCTCTGTGGTTGACATTGTCAAAGCTCAACCACAGAGGACGCAGAGGGCACAGAGGACTCGGGACTCAGGACTAGCTTATGAATCGAATGATGGCCATTGTCGAGCGCGAAATGCGCAAGTTCTTCCGCTCGCCAACGCTGATGCTGGCTTCGATGATCTTTCCGCTGGTGCAGTTGATTGTTCTGGGCAACGCCTTCGGCGGCAAGATTCACGACGCCAAGATCGCTATCGTGGACCAGGATGGCGGCCCGCAGGCGCTCAGAGTGCGGGAGGCGTTTGACGCGGTTCGGGCGAATATTCGCACCTTCACCCCGATCCCTTACGACAGCGACAAGCAGGCCATGGAAGACGTGCGTGACGGCAGGCTGCAGGGCGCGGTCATCATCCCGCCGCAGTTCTCGCGGCGCGTGTACGAAGAAAACCATCCGCGCATCGTCGTGGTGGTCGATAACAGCGACAATTTCATGAGCGCGGCGGTCGAAGACGAACTGACGAGCCTGACCAATAACCTCAACCAGCCGACCGTCTCGCCGCGGATTTTGCAGCAGACCGCGCTGGATATTGTCGAACTTTATCCCTACATCGAATACATGAAGTACCTGCTGCCGGGGTCGCTGGCGCTGGCCATGTTCGTGTCGGTGATGATCGGCGGCGGCATGCTCTACATTGACGACAAGGCGCGCGGGGTGCACGAAGGTTATCTGGTCACGCCCATCACCAAGCTCGAACTGGTGCTGGGGTTGAATTTGGCCGGGGCGATCAAGGCGGTTATGACGGGCGTGGTCATCGTGGGCATCGGGTCGATGCTGGCGGGGGTGGGCACAATTTTCAATCCCACGACGATGGTGGGGCTGGTCATCATGATCGTGCTGACTTCGCTGGC
>Ga0187781_10003998_pt1 | contig 11016 bp, 11 predicted proteins | sample 0715_SJ02_MP02_2_FD_132447 | JGI IMG/M metagenome (GOLD analysis project Ga0187781, IMG submission 132447) | Tropical peat soil microbial communities from peatlands in Department of Meta, Colombia - 0715_SJ02_MP02_20_MG | ecosystem: Environmental > Terrestrial > Soil > Wetlands > Peat | place...
CCTCGCAATCCGAGCGAGGTCAGTACCCACCGACTCCGTCCACCCGCGCCGTCGATCTCGGATCGGGGACGGCCCCCCGAGCGTCGGCCGGTGTTGGCTCGACCTACAGCCCGGTACTCCTACCGGGAACTGATCGACGAGCTCTCGGAACTCGAGGCGCTGGTCTACGGAGCCGGGGCGCCCACGCCGCCGAAGCCCCGGGAGTCGCCACCGCCCGGTGCTAGGTCGACCTCGGTGTGTATCGACTGCGAGCGACAGCTCACCGTCGCGTCCGCTCCAAGTTCCTGCATCGGTTGCGGCCGGGGCCTTTGTTCCCGTTGCGCGGCATCCTCTCGCTCGGAGGATGGTGAGGTTCGCTGCGTCGACTGCCGGGCGCGAGCGACCTAAGCCACGACGCGGGTCGATACCCTAGCGATTTGTAGCCCGGTTCGCGTGGACGGACGTGACCCGACGCTCGCGTGGGCGTTCGCCGCACGGCCTCGTCCTGCCGAGGGCGATCTTCTTCGACATGGACGACACGATCTTCGACCATTCTCTCACGTGCCGCGCAGCGCTCGCTCGTCTGCGGCGCGCGGAGACGCGCCTTCGCGGACCGAGCCTCGACGCGATCTGGCACGCGTACTCCCGTCTCCTGGAACAAATCCAACCGGATGTGCTAGCGGGCCGCGTGACGATTCAGGAGGCCCGAATCGAGCGGTTCCGGCAGCTCGCGCGAATGTGTGGCTGCGAGATCTCACGGCAGACGGCCGCGGGATTTTCTCGTGGCTATCGGGGGTACTATCAGGAGTTGCGGCGCACGGTACCTGGGGTTCGCCGAATTCTCGAGCGGTTGCATGGACGCGCTGTGGTCGGCATCGTGACGAACAACGAGGTTGCCGAGCAGGAGGAGAAGCTCGACCACTTTCAACTTCGCCCCCTGATCGACTTCATGATCGTGTCCGCCGGGGTCGGCGTCGCGAAACCGGACCCCGAAATCTTCCGGATCGCGCTTGCCAAGGCGGGCACGCTCCCCGAGGAGACCGTCATGGTGGGCGACTCGTGGCGCAGTGATGTCGCGGGGGCGCGCAGCACCGGGATCCGACCCGTCTGGTTCAACCGATTCCACCTCGCTCGTCCGGACCCCTGGCCGGTAGAGGAGTTGGATTCCTTCCGGTCCGCCGCGCGGACGGAGGCGATCATCGCGGGAACGCCTCCCGGTGGACCCGGCGGGCGGTAGCTTTGCCTCCGCGCGCATTATATCGGGCCCCCCGATGACCGGCCGATGAGCGCCGGCCGTGAGCCATGGGTCTCGGTGGCCCGTCGCAATCTGCCGGCGATGCGTGCCTGGCGGGAGGCCTTTCACCGCGAGCCGGAGCTATCGCTCCACGAGACGAAGACTCAAGAAAAGGTCGTCAGCGCGCTGCAAGAACTCGGCATCCGCTTTCGGACGTTCGATGATTTCCACGGAGTCGTGGGGATCGTCGGCGCGGAGCGCGCCGGTCCGGTCGTCGCGTTGCGGGCCGACATGGACGCTCTCCCGCTCACCGAACTTACCGGGCTACCGTTCCAATCGCGCTACCCCGGGAAGATGCATGCTTGCGGCCACGACGTCCATATGTCGGCGCTTCTCGGCGCGGCGGCGATGCTCGTGCGCGGCGGGCGGTCGATGGCCGGACCGGTGAAACTGATCTTCCAACCGGCGGAGGAGGAGGGAGATCGGGGTGGCGCGCTTCCGCTCATCGAACGCGGCTGTCTCGAGAATCCGAAGGTCGATTTCGTAGTCGGCCAGCACGTTGACCCGGCGCTCCCGCTCGGGACGGTCGGCTGGCGCATCGGGCCGACGATGGCCGCCTCGGATTACGTCCGGATCACCGTTCGGGGTCGTGGTGGTCACGCCTCCACGCCTCAGCAAGGACCGGACGCGATCGTCATTGCGAGCGAGATCGTTACCGGCCTTCAAACCCTCGTGAGCCGAGTTCGCGAGCCGTTCGACCCGGTCGTGGTCAGCATCGGGTCGATCCACGGGGGCACGCGGCACAATATCCTCCCCGACGAGGTCGTTCTCGAGGGCACGGTCCGCACGTTGCGCGCGACCACCCGCGACCTGATGGAGCGCTCGCTGCGGCGCAAGGTGCGTGCGATCGCTTCGGGTCACGGAGCGAAAGCACGGGTCGTCTATCGCCGGGGCTACCCCGCCTTGGTCAACCCGGCCGGGCCGACTCACGTGGTCGCCGAAGGGCTCGAGGTCGAGCTCGGGCACAAGAACGTGGTGGAAGTCGAGCACCCTCTCATGGGCGCGGAGGACTTCGCGCGATTTCTCGAGCGGTTGCCGGGGACGTTCCTCCGACTCGGCGTTGGCGTGCCGGAACGGCCGGCGAGCTTGCATAGCGCTACCTTCGCGCCGGACGACCGAGCGCTCGTGGTTGGGGCCGCGACGCTGGTCACGGCCGCCGAGAGCCTGCAGCGGTCCCCCCCATGAACGTTGCCCAGGTACGTTCCGATTTCCCCGCGCTCCGTCCGAGAGAGGGACACCTTTCTCCATCGTATCTCGACTCCGCATGCATGTCGCTCGTCCCGACCCACGTACTTGACGCGATGGAGGCGTACTACCGGGACTTTCCCGGATGCGCGGGTCGGAGCCTGCACCGATTCTCCGGGGAGGTCGAGCGCAGATACGAGGCAGCCCGGTCCGCGTTCGCCCGATTTCTCGGCCGGGCGGACCCCTCGGGCGTCGTGTTCTTGCGCAACGCGACGGAGGCGATCAACCTGGTCGCGGAGGGCCTTCCATGGAAGCCCGGCGACCGGGTCCTGATATCGGACCGGGAGCACAACTCCAATCTGATCGTTTGGCAACGTATTGCCGCCGAGCGGGGAATCCGGGTCGACGTGTTGACCCTATCCGACGACGGGGGGTTCGACGCCGAGGCCCTCGAACGGCGGCTGGCCGAAGGAGTTCGGCTCGTGAGCCTCTACCACACGTCGAACCTCGATGGGAGCTCGTTACCGGTGGGCGAGATCACCGAGCGGGCTCACGACCGCGGCGCGCTCGTCCTGTTCGATGGCTGCCAAGCGGCTCCCCACCGCAAGGTCGAGCTCGACCGGATCGGCGTCGACTTCTACGCTGTCTCGGGCCACAAGATGCTCGGTCCGACAGGTACGGGTGTGCTCGCCGCCACCCCGGGAGCGCTCACCGGACTTCGACCGCTCATGCTCGGGGGCGAAACGGTCGAATGGTCGACGCTCGAGAGCTACGCGCTCCGGCCGGCTCCCCATCGATTTGAGGCCGGGCTCCAGAACTACGCGGGCATCCTTGGAGCCCACGCCGCCGTGGAATACCTCGAACGCGTCGGGTTCGACGCGATCGAGGCGCAGCAGTTCGCCGTGAACTCACGGGTCACCTCCGCCTTCGAAGACGAACCCCGCGTTCAGCGGCTCGGCCCGGCGAATCCCCGCGACCGTTCGAGCATCTTCGCGTTCTCCGTCGAGGGCATCGACCCGAACGACGTGGCGGTGTTCCTCGATGAGGGACACGACGTCATGGTGCGGTCCGGAATGCACTGTGTGCATTCCTACTACGCCCGCCGCGACCTCCCCGGGAACGTGCGGGCGTCGTTCTACCTCTACAACGACCGGTCGGACGCCGACCGCCTGATCGCGGGTCTTCGAGAGCTGCTCGAGCGGGTGCCCGGCGCTAGCGGTACATCGGCGGGGACGGCTGGCTCATCGCCTCGGGCCGCCCGCGCTCCGCCGCGTGCTTCTGGATCGAGAGCAGCTGCTGCTCGATCCGCTCGGCCTCGGCGTAGAGCGGCACGGGGTCGAGGGGCGTCCGGAGCAGGATCCGGTTGATCGTCTCGATCACCTTGGCGGCCGCGCGGGCGTCCGGATATTCCGCCTGCGCCTCCGCGAGGAAGGTGAGGACATCGAATCCGCGCCGTCGTCCTTCGTTCAGGAGGACACCGGCGATCCCCGTGATCACGCCCTCGGCGAACGGGATCATGTTCGGCTCGATGTAGAGCTCCCGGGCCTTCCGCGTGCTCGCGACGCCGTAGACCTTCACATCGTTCAGTCGGGGGGGCCGGCTGGGGCGCGAGCTCCCCGGGGCCGCTTCGACCGCGAGCCCTTCCGGTGAGACGAGGAGGGAGCAGCGTTGCTCCTGGACCCAATCGAGAATCGAAGTCGCGAGCGGATGAATGACCGTGGGCGCCGGATGGAACTCGGAGACGAACGCAACCAGCTTGTCCGCACCCCGACCCGCACGGTCGGCCGGCGGGTGGCCGGCGTAGATCCGCACCGGGTGCTGGGGGATCCCGTTCCGGACCAGCGAAACGGTGGGGAACGCAGGTGACTCCACGATCCCGATCTGCTCCATCTCGAGCGTGTCGATGAGGTAGTTCGCCACGATCGAACTCACGAGTCCAACGGACGGGAATCCGTCGATGACGATCGCGCCCTCAACGTCCACGCGCTTGATCTCGTAGATCCGGACCTGGTCCGGGGCCATCGGCATGGGGCTAGAGCGACCTCTCGACGATCTGTCCGAGTTCCTTCGAGATCAGCTCCACGATGTCCTTCGTCACGGCCTGACGCATCTCGGGTGGAAGTGCCGAGAGGCCGAGGCGAGCGGCCGTCGTCCCGACACGTACGAGCGCCGCGTACTCGTTCGCCCGGGCGGCGAGCAGGTCCTTCACCGCATCCCGGAGGTTCTGGGCGAGCTCGGGGTCGTCACGGAGCGTCTTCTCGAGGTGACGACGGATTTCGTCCTTGACGATGTCCCGGGTCGCCTCCCGCACGAGCTCCTCGGGGCGGAGGAGGTCCCGCGTGCTGCGCAGAAGTACGTCCATCGGTTCCCCGGAGGACGACTCTTCGGCCATCGGGCGGAGAAACCGGACGGGGGGCATAAGCGTTTGGTCCTTTGGGCGAACCGCGTCCCTGCCGTGGCGCGATGACCCGGCGGTAGGCCGACCAAGGTGCGCCACGGAGGAAGGATTTATCCCGACCCGTACCTCGACCCGCCGGCGTGGGCCGGTAGATCAGCGGAAGATCGCTACCTTGGCAAGGTAGAGGTCGCGAGTTCAAAGGGCCGTGTCGCGACAGGCGGCGGGGCCGGAGAATCTCGCCCGGTCCACTCCCGGCCGCGAGTTGCCCCTTCGGCAGGTGTCGAGCGCATACACCGACAGGAAGAGTAGCGATTTATACCGGCCCTCGGTTGTCGCGCACCGTGGACGCCGAGCTTCGGGAGAAGATCGCGGGCGAGGTGGTTCTCTCCCCGCATCCGGGACGCACGCTTCGAAAGTGGCGGGAGGATTTCGGCATCTCCCAGCGGGACCTCGCCCGCCGGCTCGTCACCGTTCCTTCGGTGATCAGTGACTACGAATCCGAGCGGCGTCAGAGCCCGGGCGCCGGGTTCATCCGCCGCTACGTGGAGGCGCTGATCGCGCTCGACACCGACCGGGGGGGTCGGGTCGGCGAACGTCTCGGCGCACGCCCGCATTCGGAAGGCATCCTCGGGATGCGGGAGTTCGCGGTGGCAATCCCGCTGCGGACCCTCGGCGACCGGCTCGAGGCCCGCGCGGTGAGCCGGGTCGACCTGCACCGGGACATCCATGGGTTCACCGTGCTCGACGCGCCGCGGGCCATCCTATCCATCGATGCCTCCCACTTCGTCGAGGTCTACGGCTGGACCACGCAGCGGGCGCTCATCTTCTCGAACGTGAAATACGGCCGGTCCCCGATGGTCGCGATCCGGGCCCATCCGATGAAACCGGCCGCGGTGTTCTTCGCGAACCCGGGTCGCGTCGACCCGCTCGCCATCCGCCTTTCCGAGGTGGAAAACATCCCTCTCCTCACCACGGCGCTGACCGCGCCGGCGGTGCTCGAACGGCTCGAGGAGCTGTAGACGGATTCTAGTGAAGGAAGGAACCACCATGGAAGCAGGAATCGTAAGCTACGGAGCGTACGTGCCCCGACATCGGATCACCCCGGTAGAGATCGGCCGCGTCTGGGGCGTGGACGGCGAGGCGATGGGCCAGGGTCTCAACGTTCGGCGCAAGAGTGTCCCAGATCCGGACGAGGACACCATCACGATCTCGACCGAGGCCCTGCGGACCGCCCTCGTTCGGGGGGCGATCGACCCCCAACAGATCGGGGCGATCTACGTCGGTTCGGAGTCCCACCCCTACGCGGTGAAGCCGACGGCGACGGTCGTGGCTCAGGCGGTGGGAGCGACCCCCAACCTCACCGCCGCCGATTTCGAATTCGCGTGCAAGGCCGGCACCGCGGCGATCCAGACCTGTCTTGGGCTCGTGGGCGCGGGGATGATCCGCTACGGGGTGGCGATCGGGACCGACACCTCCCAGGGCGCTCCGGGCGACGCGCTCGAATACTCGGCGAGCGCCGGAGGCGCGGCGTACGTGATCGGCAAGGACAACGTGATCTGCCGGGTCAACCACACCGCGTCGTACACAACCGACACGCCGGATTTCTGGCGCCGTGAAGGCCAGAAATATCCGAGCCATGGGGGCCGGTTCACGGGCGAGCCGGCTTACTTCCGTCACGTCACCGAGTGTGCACGGCGGATCATGGAGCTCGCCGGGACGACGTCGAAGGACTACGGCCACGTCGTCTTCCATCAGCCGAACGGAAAGTTCCCCCAGCGGGTCGGCAAGCAGCTCGGTTTCTCCGAACAGCAGATGCGCTACGGGCTCGTCACACCCGATATCGGGAACACCTACTCGGCCGCCGCACTGCTGGGCCTCGCGAACGTGCTCGACCACGCCGGGCCCGGCGAGAAGATCCTGGTCGTCGGCTACGGCTCGGGCGCCGGGTCGGACGCCTTCGACCTCGAGACGACCGACGCCCTCGCTTCCTTCGAGAAAGGTTACGGCCGACCGGGCGAATTTTTCCTCGAGCACGGCGACGAGATCAGTTACGCGACCTACGCGAAAGTGCGGGGCATGATCCGCATGGGAGGGGAGTAGCGATGCGGGAGGTCGCGGTGCTCGGGGTCGGTCAGACGAAGTTCGGGGAGCTGTGGGACCGCTCGTTCCGCGAGATCGGGATCGAGGCCGGCCTCCAGTCGCTCGTCGACGCGAAGCTTTCGTCCAGCGACCTCGGGGGGCTCTTCCTCGGCAATATGGCTTCCGGCGCGCTCATCGATCAAGAGCACATCGCTCCGCTCATCCTCGATGCGACCGGCCTCGGCCACCGCCATCTTCCGGCGGTCCGCGTCGAAGGCGGGGGCGCTTCGGGGGCCCTCGCGCTTCACCAGGGCTACCTCGCGGTGGCGAGCGGGCTCTATGACTTCGTCGTGGTCGGCGGGGCCGAGAAACTCACCGACGTGCCCGACGAGACCGCCGCGCGGATCACGAGCTCGGCGGCTGACCAGGAATGGGAGGTCGTCTTCGGAGCAACCCTCCCGGCTCTCTGGGCCCTTGTGGCGCGACGTCACATGCACGACTTCGGCACGACCCGCGAGCAACTCGCGAGTGTCGCGGTGCATGCTCACGCGATGGGCTCGAAGAATCCGAACGCGCATTTCCGCAACAAGCTCACGATCGAGCAGGTCGTCGGCGCCGGACCCGTCGCTGAGCCGCTCGGCATGCTCGACTGCGCTCCCCTTTCCGACGGGGCGGCGGCGGTCGTTCTCGGTCCGATGGAACTCGCCCGTCAGCACACCGACACTCCGATCCGCATCCTGGCGAGCCAGATTGCCTGCGACACGATGGCGCTCCATCAGCGCGCCGAAATCACCCGGCTCGACTCGACGGTCGTCGCGGCCCGGCGGGCGTTCGAGCAAGCCCGGCGCTCGCCCGCGGACGTGCAGGTCGCCGAGATTCACGACGCGTACACGATCAGTGCGCTGGTCTCGCTGGAGGGCCTCGGGTTTGTGGAGAAAGGCCAGTCCGGTCCCGAATTTGCCAGCGGCCGGTTCGGGTCCGGCGGCAAGACGGTCGTCAACACCTCCGGTGGTCTCAAGGCGCAGGGCCGGCCGTTCGGTGCGGTCGGGGTCGCCCAAGTCGTGGAGCTTGTCCGCCAGTTACGCGGGGAAGCGAAGGAACGGCAGGTACCGGGCGCGACGCTGGGGCTCGCCCAAGACCTCGGAGGGACGGGCGCGACCACGGTCGTGCATCTCCTCGAGAGGGCGAACTAGGAGGAGACGATGTCGGTTCCACGTTTCTGGCGCGAGACGCCGCGACGGTACAACCTCGGCGGTTCGAAGTGCACGGTCTGCGGGACGGTCTACTTCCCTCCGCGCGCCGTCTGCCCGGTCTGTACGAGCCACCGCCAATCGATCGAGAAGATGGTCCCGTTCCAGCTCTCCGGTGAGGGCGAAGTGATCTCCTACACCGTCGTGCACGAAGGGGCGGAAGGGTTCGACATGCAGGTGCCGTACGCCCTCGGACTCGTGCGGACGCCCGAGGGTCCCGTCCTGACCGGGCAGATCGTGGACGTCGAACCCGAGGCGGTGAGGATCGGCCTCAAAGTTCGGGCGACGTTCCGTAAGCTCCGCGAGGAAGGGGCGTCGGGCGTCATCCACTACGGGTACAAGTTCACCCCCCTCGACGCAACGGGAATCCTCCCGTCGAGTCGCGGGCCCGCCGGCACCGTACCCGCGCGGGAGACTCCGAGCGCTGAGCGGACCTCCACGTGAACCCTTCCGAGCGCCGGAACGGTGAATCGTCGTCGCGCGACGAGGAGCCGCCGGCGGACGAGGAGTACGCCCGGGCATACGCGGCGGGCTACGAAGAGGGAGTCCGCGGCGCCCTGCGGGAGACGCTCGAGCATATCTCGCGCGGCCACACACCCCAGGAAGTGCGGATGCTCACCGCGAGCCGTCTGGCCCGGCTCTCGGAAGAGGTCGAGCTCAAACGGAAGAGCCTGCTCGCACCGCCTCGGCGACCGGCCTGGGGCTCGCTCCTCCGGCCTCCGACGCCGGCCCGTCCTTGGACCGGACCCGTGCCGGGCGTGACGGCCTCCTCGATCCGGCTCCTGCCCGGTCGGTCCCTGCTCGTGCGGGAGGAACGGCCGGTGCGGGCCGTCGAGATCCTTCGAGCGAACGTCGGCTCCTTCCCCCGTGTCGCGACCGTGTCGATGCGCCCTCCCGAACTTCCGGGCGTGGTCGCGGCGCGACGCATGGACCTCACCGTCGGGGGCCCGGGGTCCGCCGAAGGACCCGGAACGGCCGGGCTCACGCCCGGCGAGATCAGCGGTCGGCTACGCGACCCGACCGAGGCGGAGGGCGGCGCGCTCGTGTACGTCGACGCCCTCGAGTATCTCGCGACCGAGCACGGCCTCGAGGTGACGGTGAAGTTCGTCCACTGGCTCGTGACGCAGGCGCAGGAGACCGGCTCCGCCCTCCTCGTCTCGTTCGACCCTCGCTCGCTCGACGTGCGGGACGTGAGCCGACTCGAGCGCGCGTTCGAAACGGTGCTCTAGGGGCTACCAGACCATCCGACCTTTCGCCGCGAGCGGGAGCTCCGACCGCGTCCGCCGACGCACGACGCGCCAGCCAAGGAACGTTCCGAAGACCCGACCCGAATCATCCCGCAGGAATCGGACCGAGTCGGACTGTCCCTTATGGTGAACGACGAACTCGTCGTTTCCGGCCGCCCGTAGCGTGATGTTCTTCTCGATGGCCTCGATACCGTGGAAGTCCAGACGAAGATGGTCGGACCGGGGCCGGATCTGGGCCCAGATCCCTTCCCCCGAGCAGAACCACCCGGCGTACGGCTTCAGCGGGGGTGGATGACGCAGCGGCGGCGGCACTTCCCGGAATGGGGTCGAGAGGGGCAATCCGAGTCCGAGGTTGAGGGCGGCCGCCATCCAGCTGTTGACGGGCGCCCCCTCGGCGTTGGAGAGGATCACCACGCCGACCCCACGCCGCGGGGCCGCGGCGATGTGGGAGCTCACGCCCTTCAACCCCCCGCCGTGGGCGATCACGCTCGTGCCGTGGTAGTCCGGTCGGACCTCGAGGCCGTAACCGTAGTAGCGCCCCGAACCGATCGCGACGTGCGGTCGCGTCATCTTTTCGACTGATCGTGCGCTCATGACGCGCTCGCGTTCCACGCGACCGCCGTTGAGGAATATCTCGAGGTACCGAAGCAGGTCGACGGTGTTCGTCCGGAGTGCCCCCGCTCCGCGCAGGCTCGTGTCCTCCCACCACTCTTCGCTGGGAACGAGCGAGTGCCGATGCCCCGTCCAGCGCGGTGAGTAGAGTGTCGTCACCTCGGGCTGCCGAAACAGGATGCCCGTGTCGAACGTGGTCGACCGCATCCCCGCCGGTCGCAGAATCTCTTCCTCGAGAAAGCTCTCGTAACCGCGACCGGAGACGCGCTCAACAATCGCTCCGAGGAGGCCGAATCCCTCGTTCGAGTAACTGAAATACCGGCCGGGACGCCCGAGGACCGTGTACCGCTCCTCGGACAAATAGCGCATCAACTGCTCGTAGGTGTCGAGCGGGACGTGGTCCGGATCGATGCCTACCCTGCGCGCGATCCGCGGGTCGTAGGGTGGGTCCCGCCGGACGCTGCGCATCGAGGTGTAGTAGATCGACGGGAGCGGGGGGAGTCCCGAGCTGTGCGTAAGAAAATGGTGGATGCGAATCGGGTGGCGCGAAGTCGCCCCGCGCACCTTGAGCTCCGGTAGATACCGGGTCACCGGGTCCGAAACCCTGAGACGCCGTTCCTCCTCCAGTCGGAGGATCGCAAGGGCCGTGAACGACTTGGTGACCGAAGCGATCCCAAACATGGTCCGCGGGGTCGTCGGGAGCTTGGCTTCCCGGTCACGGTACCCGTAGCCGCGGACGAACGGTGGTCGACCGGGCCGGATCAGGCCCAGGCTCACTCCGGGAGTTTTGGCCCGGGCCATTCCCCGCTCGACGAAGGTATCGAGACCTCGTAGTTGCGGCAGGTTGAGATCCCCCTACAGGCCGAACACCGATGCACCCATAAGCATACGAACCCCCGCCTTGCACCTTCCGTGCGGAGTAGGATGCATGCAGGTTGCCTTCTTCACCGACTCGTACCCGCCGATTCAGGA
>Ga0187781_10004000_pt1 | contig 11013 bp, 9 predicted proteins | sample 0715_SJ02_MP02_2_FD_132447 | JGI IMG/M metagenome (GOLD analysis project Ga0187781, IMG submission 132447) | Tropical peat soil microbial communities from peatlands in Department of Meta, Colombia - 0715_SJ02_MP02_20_MG | ecosystem: Environmental > Terrestrial > Soil > Wetlands > Peat | place...
AGTGATGAATGAATATATGCGGTACCAGATAATTTCATAGCAGAGCGAGACAAACCCGCATATTGCGGACAGTGTGGCGGCCAGCGGAAGCGGCAGTAACCCTGGAGGGCGATTTTTCACCCGAACACACAGCGTGGCTTCGGCCGCGCCGCGCGAGCGGAAATGCAGGGTGAGCACGGCGGCGCAGACCAGCGTGTTGATGCCGGCTGCCAGCATCACCGATCCGGACATTCCCAGCCTGTGCATGGTGACCTCAGCCGCAAGAAAGCAAGCTGCCGCCGAACCCAGCGTGTTCACAAAGTACAAGCTGCCCACCGAACGGCCGACATTGCCCGAAATCCGAAAAAGGTGAGCCACCAGGACCGGGAGAGTTGCACCCATGAGCACCGTCGGCACCAGCACCAGGGCGAAAGAGATCAGCCCGGTTTCGAGTGCGGGGGCATCCGCTGTGTAAGATGCGGCCCACTGGAATAGCCGCAGCGAAATCACGCCGAAGATGGCCACACTCAGTTCCATCAGCGCAAATATCACAAGCAACGGAGCCCGCCGGCGCGACAGATATCCGCCGGCAACGCTTCCCAATCCGAGTCCCAGCATAAAGGCGCTCACCACCACGGTGACTGACTCGATGTTGACGCCGTAGATACTCAGGAGCGCACGCTGCCAAACAATCTGGTACAGAAGCGCCGGGAACCCTGAGAGAAAGAACAGCACGTGCAGCCAGCGGACTGGACCTTTCTCAAATGCCATCGAACCCGCCAGTATAAACTCCGGCAATGCAGGCTGGATCTCAGCCTCCGTGAAACATCTGCCCACTCGTATAATGACCGGAAGGAGATTTCGATCATGGCACTCGAGAGCAGCCGGCGCGGATTCCTGCTGGGCGCGGGCGCGCTGGGGCTGGCGCCGCTCGATGGCGCTAGTACCAGTAACGGCGGCGATGATATCCGCCTGGCAGTAGCCACCTATTCTTTGCGCGGTTTCCAGCGCGATCTGGCGATCAAAATGATCAAGGAACTCGACGTCCACTATGCGAGCGTGAAGGAAATGCACCTGCCATACCACGACACGCCGGAGCAGCTCGCCGCAGGACGAAAAAGGTTTGACGCGGCCGGCATCGAAGTGGTCTCCGGAGGCGTAATCTATCTGACGAAGGACGACGACGCCGACATTCGCTATTACTTCGATTATGCGAAGGCTTGCGGCATGCCGATGATGACCATCATGCCGACCGCGCAAACCATGCCCCGCATCGAACGGTTCGTCAAGGAGTACGGCATCAAGGTCGCCATCCACAATCACGGCCCGGAGGACAAGAATTTCCCAACGCCCGAGAGCGTGCTCAAAATCGTCAGGAATTTGGACCCACGTTGCGGGATCTGCATCGATGCGGGCCATGCGGCTCGCGCGGGCGCCGACGTGGTCGAATCCATTCGCGCAGCCGGACCGCGCCTGTTCGACATGCACATCAAGGATCTGCGTTCCATCGCAAAAGGCGAGGGCTGCCCGGTTGGCGAGGGTGTGCTGCCCATCGTCGGCATTTTCAAAGAGCTCAAGAAAATGAATTACGCGGGCACGGTGTCGCTGGAATACGAGGTCGAGGAAGACAGCCCCTTCCTGGGGATGAAAGCCTCGTTCGCTTATATGCGCGGTGTGCTGGCGGGATTGCGGGGATAATCGAGTGGCTCAGATTCCGATTGGCACGTCTCGCGAAGAGAAACTCGAGGTGACGCCCGAGGTGGCCATCAATTTCATGGGACTTCCCGACGCGCGTGTACTCTCCACCCCCAACATGATTCTAGGCCTGGAGCGCACTTCGCGCAATATGCTGCTGCCGCTGCTCGATCATGGATACGATTCGGTCGGGACGCACGTGGATGTGTACCATCTGGCGGCTACGCCTCTGGGAATGACCGTCACCTTTCGCAGCGAGGTGGTGTCAGTGGACGACCGTCGGGTGAACTTCAAAGTGGAAGCGTTCGATGAAAAAGAAAAGATCGCCGAGGGCACGCATGAGCGCTTCATCGTACACGCGCAACGGTTTGCCGCCAGGATTCAGGAGAAAGCTCGCTAGCAGCGCTCAGAACACGAAGCTGAAGCCGGCCATCGGCACCGAATCGAAAAGCCAGCCGTGGATTTTAGCGCCCGGCGCGGTTACGAACAGCTCCTCTGGGAACGGCGAAATGTACTCGCGGAAATCCAGGCGAATGGCTGTGTGATCGGTCAATTTCGCCTTTACGCCGCCGCCCACACTGATCAGCGGTTTGACCTCATTCGTTTTTGTCAGAAGGGCAAAGTCGCTGAACGGCTGGGCAACATATTCAGTTCCGGTGGTCCGAAACAGCCGAATGCCAGCGCCAGCCGCGACGAACGGCCGGATCCGCGACTCTTTCGTGGTTGGCTGAAACAACACGTCGTAGTGCACCAGATGTGAGTCGCCATCCATATTTACCTTCTGGCCGCCGTTCTTGAGGACCAAATCGTCATCGCGGAAAACGTAGCGGAGCTCACCGCTGAAGTGCTGATAGAGGTCCTGATCGACCACCGCGCTGGCTACGATGCGGTTGTCCACGCCCGCGGTCGCGCTGCCAGTTGGATTGTCGATCGTGGCGTTGCGCATGATGCCAAAGCCTACTGCGCCACCCACCTCCCACCCCCGGTCTTGGGCTACGCAGTCCGATGCGAGAGCCACAGCTATTGCAAAACAGAACAAGGTAATCGATCGCATAGGTCTCCTTTCCGTACTTTCAGCTGATCGAAGCGTCACACGGTTGCACGATGATAGACGCGTTTTGGCGGAACCGGGGGCTGTGGCTTGCCGGCGTCCAGCACCTCACGGACTTTCAGCAGCAGCGCGTCAGGCGAGAATGGTTTCTGCACTAAGGCTGTGCTTTCGTCCAGGATGCCATGGTAGGCGATGACATCATCGGCATATCCGGTCATGTAAATCACGCGCATCTGTGGGCCTGCGGACGTCATGCGTTGCGCCAGCTGCCGGCCGTTCACGAGCGGCATAACGATGTCGGTGAGCAGAAGATCGATCGACGCAGCCTGTTTTTCGAACTTACGGATGGCTTCGGTGCCGTCGTTGGCCTCGAGTACGTGATAGCCGGCACGAGCGAGTGATTCCTGAAGCATTCGACGCAGCGGCACTTCGTCCTCCACCAGCAGGATAGTTTCGGTCCCACGGCCGTCGCTATGGAGCGGCGCCTCGGGCTTCTCGCTGGCTGCCGGCTCACGGAGTTGCGGCAGGTAGATGCGGAACGTAGCGCCGCTGCCACGCTCGCTCCACACTACAATGCCGCCTCCGTTCTGCCGTACGCTGCCGTACACGCTGGAAAGTCCCAGCCCTGTGCCCTTGCCGCGTTCCTTGGTGGTGAAAAATGGCTCGAACAGATGACTTCGGGTATCCGCGTCCATGCCCTCGCCGGTGTCGGAAACGGCCATCTCGACATAAGATCCGGGCGGCAGTTCGCTGCCCTCGCAGCGCAGGCCTTCATTCAGTCTGATGTTCTTGGTGGCGATGGTCAGTGCGCCACCACGCGGCATAGCGTCGCGCGCGTTGGCAGCCAGGTTGATCAGCACCTGCTCCATCTGGTTGGCGTCGGCCTTGATCTGGGCCAGATCGGGACTCAGTAGGGTATAAAGAGCGATATCCTCGCCCATCACACGCCGCAACATTTTCTCCAGGTTGGTAATGACAAGGTTCATGTCCACGGGTTTAGGCTGAATCATCTGGCGACGGCTGAACGCCAAAAGCTGCGTGGTCAGGGCCGCGGCCTGATTGCCGGCTTTGACGATCTGCTCGGCATGTGAGTGCAGGCGTTCGCCGGGCCGTAGCGCTTCGACCATCATGTGGCCATAGCCGTTGATCACCGTGAGCAGGTTATTGAAGTCATGCGCCACGCCGCCAGCCAGGCGGCCCACGGCTTCCATCTTCTGCGAGTGCCGGAGCTGTTCCTCCAGCTTCCTGCGCTCGCTGATATCGGCGATGGCCATGATGATGGCGGAAGTGCATCCGCTGGCGTCGCGTAAGGGCGCGGTCCAGATGGCAACATCCACGACGCCGCCATCTTTCCGCCGCCTCCGCCGTTCCAGACCGCTGATTAACTCTCCACCCGCCGTCCGCCGTACCTTGTCCCAGAACTCCTCGGCCTGCTTGTCGTCAAAGAAAGGAGGAACTTGATTCAGAACCTCCGCTGCGGTCCATCCGAACACGCGCTCGGCAGCCGGATTCCAACTCTTCACCTTGCCAAGAGTATCCAGAGAGATGATGGCAAAAGGCGACGCCTGGATAACCGCCTGATGACGCTCGTTGGCCTGGCGCAAGTTTTCCTGTTGGACGGACATCTGGAATTTGGCTCGCTCCACGGCCCTGGTTTTGCGCCGCGCTGCGACAGCCAGCGCTCCGCTTACGTACATGAGAAGGCCAATGACCAGGCTCAGGGCGAAGAGAATCCGGCGGGACTGAGTCCAGGTGTCCGGCGTAGGCCACACGCGAACCACCCAGGGCATTCCGTAGAAGTCGATGCGTGCCTCGGACAGGTAAGGACTCGACGGCAGGCCGGACGCCAGTGCGTGCGTGTAGAGTGGCTCATCGTGGTGCGAGATGGAGGCTGCGAAGCCTTGAGGAACCTCAGTATTGATGATCGAATTCAACCACCGCTCGGTTGCGAGCGGCGCAATCACGCATGCTTCAAACTTGCCCTGCCGGAACATCGGAATCAGCACCAAAAGAGATTTCGCGCTGTCGCCGGCCGGTACAACCGTGGTTTGATGGGCTTTCCGCGCCGCATCGATGGCAGGGCGTATGACCTGAGGCAGCATTTGGTTGGAAGGAATACTCCACCGCACTTCGTAGGAGGCATCCACTAGGTTGATGGACTCCAACTCCGGGTATCTCTGATGTAACTCGCGCGCCTCGTCCTCCCACTCGGGCTGCCAGGGATCGGCATCGGCGCCCCACCGCGCTACGAGCGCATCCAGGGGCGCCACCTGGGTACTGATGCTGGAAGTGATTTTGCTTTGAATATTGCGAGTGGCTAAGGCCGCGGTCTCTGTCACCTGCACAGATTCCCGTGAAAGCATAATCCGGCAAAGAAATAAGATTGTGCACCATCCGCAGACAGCAACAATCAGTGGCAGCAGGTTCCATTGCAGGTGCTCTAAACGTGCTGCTGCGCGGTCTGAACGGTGGTGATTAGGATTGGAGTTATGGTACTTCTCAACCACGCACGATATTATACGGGCCAGTCATTCATAAGTTAATACTCTAACTGGTCTAGCTTCACTTACTAACTTATGGTCTGTTAACTTTAGATAGCTAACTATGCTTGCCGAAGGATATGTAGGGGCGAGGCATGTCTCGCCTCGGGCGTTGTGAGTCGAATGCACCGTGCCGCCCCACTTGCGTTTCTTTGAACGCGCCCCGTGCTCACTTCGGCGAAGTCTTGAGATCGTCAGCATCATCGTGAACCTGCGAATCGCGATGGCCGGTTGCCCGGCGTGATTTTCCGTGTGGTCCTGGCCCGCAGCGCGCAACCTCAGGCAAACACAGCCCCAAAAATTTCTGTTGCCTTCTGCGGCGGCTGCGTTATAATCGTCTGCCGGAACCCCGAAAACAAGTTTCAAAGAACCTCCCCATTTGTACAATTGGAGGCCCGTTGTGGCTCAAGTGCACTCCGTCGACTTGCTGGCTGATTTTGCTCATGAGATGCGGCAGCCGCTCAGCGCTCTGGAAGCGCTGACCTGTTACCTCGATCTCATTGCTCCCGAAGATATCCGCATCCGGGAGCAGTTGCGTAGAATGCATGCCGAAATCGCGCATGCCGATCAGGTTCTATCCGACGGCATCCGCGCCGTACGTGCCTACATGCCGGCCGCTGGCACCGTGCTGGGCCGCGGTCCGGCGCCCGAGGATGTGGAAGATCTGAGCGTTTCTCTCACCAGCGCGGCCATAGGCTCGGTCACCCACTGAGGCGGCTGTACCCGGAATCGCGGTTTCGAGTCCCACAACGTCCGCGCCACTGCGCTCCATTCTGGCTGCGCCCCTTCCGGGCCGGCGATGATCAAAGCGTCCGCGCGGTCCAGGTAGCGCAAACTCGTTGCTTTGAAGTCCCGGGCGCCGAAGTCCAGGACGACCAGGTACAGGTCGGGCTTGATGAATTGCAGCAGACTGTTGGATTCGGCAATGACGTACTGGCTGGTTTCGAGAATGCGCCGTATCGCCGGGAATGCATGGCCGAGTTGGCCCGCCGCCGTGCGTACCCAGTACGCGCGCCGGGCCCCCGCCGCTAGAAAGCGGCTGGTGTCGGTGCCGCCCGTGCGGTCCATCTCTTCGGAAACGGCGAAAGGATGGTCAGGATCGGCCGTCGCGCATCCGCACGGCTCGCCGTCTGTCGAACAAACGTTATGGCCATACTGGGTGATTTTCAAAGCCGTCCACTGGAACTCGGGCAGCGCGGAGATCAGCCCCGCAACCACAGACGTCTTTCCGATGTTTCTCGTGTGGCCCCCCACTACAACCAGCATTACGATTTCGCTTTCTCGTGTTCCGCTAGGCGGCGTTTGAGTTCGGCCAGTTCGTCACGCATATCGGGCAGCCGCGCCAGGTTGGCAAGCTGCTCCAGATGTTGCTTGAGGGGCCGCGCCGGCGTTCCCCATACTACTTGCCCCGCGCGCACGATCTTCGACGTGAGAATGCCACAGCCCGATCCCAGCACCGCATGCGTTTCGATGCGCGCCTTGTCGCCGATTCCCACCTGCCCGCCAATCACCGCGTAGTCGTCCACCACCACACCGCCCGAAAACCCCGTCTGTGCAGCCACCACTACATGTTTTCCAATGCGGCAGTTGTGGCCCACGTGGACCATGTTGTCGAGCTTAGTGCCCTCGCCGATACGGGTGGTTCCCAATGCCGCCCGGTCGACGCACGAATTCGCGCCGATCTCGACGAAGTCGCCAATCTCCACCCGGCCGATCTGCGGGAACTTCTGGTACCGTTCGCCGTCCAGCACAAAGCCGAAACCATCGGCGCCGATCACGCATCCCGCGTGCAGAATGGCGTGGCTGCCGATATCCACGTCGTCGTAAACGGTGACGTGTGGATACAGGACGCTGTCATGCCCGATCTGCACGCGCCGGCCGATTGAGCAGCCGGCCTCGATGCGGCAGTAAGTCTCAACGCGTGAGCCTTCTCCGATGCTCACGTGCGGACCAATCTCTACGCCCTCGCCGATTTCCGCTTCGGCATGGACCACTGCTGTCGGATGAATACCCGGGCGCCGTGGCGCCGGCGGCATCAGACGGCTCACAGCACGCGCGAACGAGGTGCGCGGGGCAGTGGACCGGATAACCGTCCGGCCAGCCGGAAACTCGAGGGGAACAATTAGACACCCCGCCGCCGACTGCTCGGCCTGGCCCAACGCCTTCATGCTCGAGACAAACGACAAATCTTCCGCGCCTGCTGCCTCCAGAGACTGGACTCCGGTGAGCTCTTTTTCCCCGTCGCCCTCATACGTGGCCCCCAACCATTCCGCTAATTCCCTGACACGCATGTCTAACAATGTAACGCGAGGCCTGGCGTGCGGCATAACGTGCGGTATAAAGAAGAGAGTGCCCACCAAGACGAAGAAAACCAAGAAGCCAGTCCTGCCCAGGCCCGCGGCGGAGCCGGCCAAGCCGAGCCGGACCGCGGCCAGTACTATGTCGCACGGAATCGCCGAGTGGGTCTTCAATTTCATCATACTGGTCTTCGCCACCAGCATGATTGCCCAGCCGGAGGTCATCCCGACATCCTCGATGGAAGACAATCTCCTGATCGGCGATCATGTGATCGTCGACCGCCTAGCGTATGCTCCCGGCGGCCCGATCTCCAGCCGTTTGCTCCCATACGAGCCTGTTCATCGCGGCGACATCATCGTGTTCCGCTATCCGCTCAATATCAAGGAAGACTACGTGAAGCGGGTGATCGGCGTCCCTGGAGATCGCATCCACCTTGTCAACAAGCAGGTCTTCCTGAACGGCAAGAAACTTGACGAGCCGTACAAAGTTCACAAGACGCGCTACACCAACAACTATCGCGATAATTTTCCAACCGCAGCTCCGGATTTTTCTCTCCCGCCGGAAGCGCTCGACATGCTCCGGCACCATGTTGTGAACGGCGAAGTCGTTGTGCCCCCCGGATATTATTTCGCCATGGGCGACAACCGCGATAACTCCGCCGACAGCCGCTACTGGGGCTTTGTCCCCGCCGAGAATATCAAAGGCAAGCCGGTACTCATCTACTGGTCGTACGACGCCTCGACGCAGGACCTGGTCGATTTCACTACCGGCCACTTCATCGATCTTGCGCAGCACTTCTTCACCAAGACGCGCTGGCGGCGGACTTTCAATCTGATCCACGGCTATCCCATCGGATGATGCCTTTCCGCTTGTAAAATAGCGGTTCATGCCTGCCGATCCGTCCGCTTACATCGCCCCTACAGCCCGTGTGCATCCTGATGCCGTGATTGGCCCTGGCGCCCGCATCGGTGAGTTCTGTGTGATCGAATCCGACGTCGCCATCGGCCAGGAGTGCGTTCTCGAGCCTTACGTTTATGTGAAGCGCTGGACGAGCATGGGGGAACGCAATGCGATCTCGGCCGGCACGGTGCTGGGCACCGATCCGCTCGACAAGAACTTCACCGGTGAGCGCAGTTATCTACGCATGGGAAGCCGCAACATCATCCGCGAACACTACACCATTTCCCGCGGAACCGAACCCGAGTCGGTGACCGAGATTGGTGACGGCAATTACATCATGACCTCGGGCCACATCGCACACAATTGTAAGATTGCCAATAACACCGTGATCTGTAGTTGCGCCCTCGTCGCCGGCTACGTGGATGTGGAAGATCACGCGTTCATCTCGGGCGGGGTGGTGATCCACCAGTTCTCGAAAATCGGGCGTTTGGCGATGATCGGCGGCAACACGCGGGTCAACAGCGACGTGCCTCCGTTCTTTCTCTATTCCGGGTTCAACGTGGAAGCTAAGGGCTTGAACCTGGTGGGACTGAAGCGCGCCGGCCTCCAGGCGCCACAGATCGCCGCGCTCAAAACCGCTTACCGGTTGCTCTACCGGTCTGGGCTAAAGCTCGAAGAGGCCCTGCGGCGCATCGAAACGGAAGCCGCCACGGCGGAGACGGCTCACCTGGTGGCCTTCATCCGCCAGAGCAAGCGCGGTATCTGCCGCGAGTGAATCGCCAGCTATTCGCCCGCGAACGCAATCAACCGCTCCGCTGTCCACTTCGCGTCGGGCTCGACCGTGATATGCCCGCCGCTATATTGTTGGCGGACCGCTGACAGCTCTGCTGTGTCGCCCTTAGCATTGACTGCGCCAGCCAAAACGACGCGCCGCGGTGCGAGCGCCGCTGCCAATTCCGGAAGGTCCGTGTGATTCAGCAGCCCGGGGATAAAGTTGGCGAACGGCTGATTGTAAGTCTCTGCCTTCACCACATCACCAAAAGACGTCAAGAGGCCGGAAAGGTAGAGCGCATCGATCTCTTTGTCGAGCACCGCCGCAAACAATGCCGGAACCGCGAGTTTTCCGGCAGCGGCGACGCGGATGCGCCGTCCGGCGGTTGCCGGATGCTTGCGAAGCGCCGCGGTAAGTGCGAGGATGTCAGTCACCCGCTGGCCCACCAGAGGCTTGCCCAAAATTAGCGAGCTCAAGGCATAGTTCTCCTCCAGCCGGTGAGACGCGGCATAACCGGGATGGCCGGGGCTGAATTCGGGAAGTAGTGCGCCCACTCCCCGAATGTCCGCCGCGCATATGACCGGACTCCCCGGCGCGAGGTCCGCATCCGGATCGAACCACAGGCGCTCGGCTTCGAAGGGATCGAGCACCAGCAGAACCGGCTTGTCTCGTGGGGCCTCTTTGGCCGTAAGCACCCACGCGGGGAGCCAAATGGCCGGCTCGGGCGCGACTTCAAGCACCTCCACCGTCGCGCCCGGCGATTTGGTTCGCGCGATGACTTTCGCGGACGATGCCGATCGGGAAATGCGCACGAGCGACTCTATCTTCGCTGGAGTGCGCTCCATCCTCCTCGCTTTGTTCAAGGTGAAAGCCGTCTCGCTGTGCAACGACGTGACCACGCTGCCCGAATCCGTCGCGTACAGTGCGGCCGCGGGTTCCGGATTCACCGGAGGCTCCTGGCGCACCGGCTCCGTCGAGCCCTTCAGCCAGCGTGAAAACCAGTTGTACACCAGCATACGGCTGTCGTACGCCAGCGAATGGGGCAGGGGAGTGTCGGCCCACTTCAGCCGGTCCGTGTGGCCCAGAACCGCATATGCCTTCTGGAGCTTCTGAAATTCCTGCCAGCCGTTGGTAATGTACTCGGAGGAGTAGGTTGAGTAGAAATCACGATCGCTCGGCCAGATCAGCACGGGCTTTGGCGCGAACGGGTAGAAAAGGTCGCAGCGGTCGAATCCGATGGGGCCGGAGTCGATGAAATCCTGCTCGGCGTCGTCCGTCGACCCGGGCGAAATAAAAGGGAGCGCCGCAACGTTTTCGATGTTCCCCATGCAAGGCGCGGCCGCTGCCAGGCGCTCATCCGCGGCTGCCAGCAGCATGGTAAGCGTGCCGCCTCCCGAATGTCCCGTTGATCCCAGGCGCTTGGCGTCCACCATCGGTAACGAGGCCAGATAATCGAGGCTACGGATGGAGTCCCAGAGCTGGAACCGTGTGGCCGTGTCGCCATAGAGCAGCATTTGCATCCCGGGAACCGTATGCTCGGAATCGACGTCCGATAGGCGCGTATGCGTGCCCGTAGAGTCCGGATATTGGATGCGCTCTCCCTGCCCCATAGGGTCGAAGGCGAGCACCACAAAGCCTAATTGCGCCAGGCCCTGGCAGCAGCGCTGATAATTCGCATTGGCCTTGCCTTCGTTGTAATGCCCGCTCTGGAAAAGGAGCGCGGGAAAAGGCCCGCTGCCGCTCTTGGGAAGGTAGAGATTTGCGGAAATGAACAGCCC